>Ga0335074_10003872_pt1 | contig 20584 bp, 19 predicted proteins | sample Lox_Sample_23_FD_206715 | JGI IMG/M metagenome (GOLD analysis project Ga0335074, IMG submission 206715) | Soil microbial communities from Loxahatchee National Wildlife Refuge, Florida, United States - Lox_Sample_2.3 | ecosystem: Environmental > Terrestrial > Soil > Wetlands | place: USA... | reverse complement strand
TGCCGGCCAATACACATCGGTCACGCCTTCGGTCTCAGGAGGCTCAAGCCCTTGGGTGGTCAACGTAATAATATCAAATTCAATAACCGGGTCTCCTATAAACACTATAACGCAGACATCATCAAGCCCTTCGGCAAGTCTTGTCTACATGCCTTCATGGATTACTGGCAACACAATCCAGGCCAATGTCGTGGTCACTGACTCTGCAACCACGAACGAGGTCCTGGCAAGCGGGTATACGCCTCTTGGCTTCAATGCTCTGCCAGTTGCAGGGATCCCAACAGAATCAAACACTGTGATAAACTCAGGCCAGTATTCCAGGCTCACTGCAGCCCCGTCGCTTGGGACCCAGCCATACTCCTACCAATGGTATACGATCGCTGGATCCACAGCGCCAACATGCACATCTGCGAATGCGATATCAGGCGCAACTTCGTCAACATACCTGGCAAGCCCGACAACAACCAACAGCTACGCATACCTGCTTACTGACAGCGCCACAAGCCCGTCAAGCGCATGCTCCTACAGTAATACTATTGCTGTCAATCCGTCACTGTCTATAACCCTCTTGCCTGCTGCAAACACGATAACCACAGGACAATCTGTAACGTTCACCAACATGACAACAGGCGGAACATCGCCATACACCTATAGTTACTCAATATTCCAATACGGCACGGCTGCGCAGACAGGGAATTACCTGATAACAGGGAACAGCATCGAGTTCCTAAACACAGGATCCTCATCCGCGCAGACCTTCAACGTGCTTGAGACCGTGACGGATCACACAGGTGCAATTGCCTCTTCATCAAACAGCGTCATCACAGTGGACCCAACGCTCTTAATAACGCTGGCTCCAACAACCAACACCGTAACGACTGGATCATCGGTTAGATTCGTAAACACGACTATAGGTGGAACACCTCCTTACACCTACTCATACAGTGTATTCCAGTACGGAACCGCTGCTCAGCCAGGGAACTACGTGATAACAGGCAATTCAATAGAATTCCTCAACACCGGATCTGTATCCGCGCAGACCTTCAATGTCATCGAGACAGTAACTGACCACAATGGCGTAGCATCTTCATCCTCAAACAGCGTCATAACAGTAAATCCTGCACCTGTAATCATACTTGCCCCATCAACAAATACCATCACATCCGGTGTCTACCAGGCCTTTACCAACACTACTTCAGGCGGCACGCCTCCTTACACTTACTCGTACAGCATATTCCAGTATGGCGTTGCAGCGCAATCAGGAAACTACATAATATCAGGAAATACGATAAAGTTCCTCAACACAGGATCCTCATCCGCGCAGACCTTCAACGTGCTTGAAGCCGTTATAGACAGTTCAGGAGTAACAGGATACTCATCAAACAGCGTTATAACAGCCAATCCAACTCCATCAATAACGCTATCCCCAACGGCTAACGCAATAACTACCGGACAGTCGGTGAGATTCACAAACTCAACAACAGGCGGAACATCTCCGTACACCTATAGTTACTCTATATTCCAGTACGGAACCGCTGCTCAGCCAGGTAACTACGTGATAACAGGGAACAGTATCGAGTTCCTCAACACAGGATCCTCATCCGCGCAGACCTTCAACGTGCTTGAGACGGTAACAGATCACTCTGGGGTTACTGCATTCTCATCAAACAGTGCCATAACCGTCAATCCGCCTCTTCTGATCACTATCTCCCCGGCAGCCAACACCATAACAACCGGATCGTCAGTTAAGTTCACCAACACTACTTCAGGCGGCACGCCTCCTTACACTTACTCGTACAGCATATTCCAGTATGGCGTTGCAGCGCAATCAGGAAACTACATGATCACAGGAAATTCAATAGAATTCCTCAACACAGGATCCTCATCTGCGCAGACCTTCAATGTAATTGAAACGGTGACGGACCATACTGGCTCGGTTGCATATTCATCAAACAGCGTCATAAATGTCAATCCAGCGCTATCAATAACAATCTCTCCTGCGGCAAATACAATAACTACAGGGCAATCAGTTAGGTTCACCAACACCACACAGGGAGGAACCTCTCCTTACACCTACTCATATTCGGTGTTCCAGTACGGCACGGCTGCACAGACAGGTAACTACGTGATCACAGAAAATTCAATAGAATTCCTCAACACAGAATCCTCATCCGCGCAGACCTTCAACGTGCTTGAGACCGTGACGGACAATATAGGAACTGTCGCGCACTCATCAAACAGCGTCATAACAGTGAATCCATCATTATCTATAACAATCTCGCCTGCAGCAAGCACAATAAACACAGGATCATCGGTAGTCTTCACAAACACCACGTCAGGGGGGACGTCGCCTTACACCTACAGTTACTTGGTATTCCAGTACGGCACGGCTGCGCAGACAGGTAACTACCTGATAACAGGGAACAGCATCGAGTTCCTCAACACAGAATCCTCATCCGCGCAGACCTTCAACGTAATTGAAACAGTAATCGATTATACTGGATTCACGGCCTACTCATCAAACAGCGTAATCACGGTTAATCCAGCGCTATCAATAACAATCTCTCCTGCGGCAAATACAATAACCACAGGGCAATCAGTGAAGTTCACGAATGTTACATCAGGAGGAACATCGCCATACACATACTCATACTCGGTGTTCCAGTATGGTGTTACGGCGCAGGATGCAAACTACGTTATAACAGGCAACTCAATAGAGTTTCCTAACGCAGGTACATTCAACGTGCTCGAGACAGCAACTGATTTCCACGGGCTTACTGCCTCGTCAGCCAATTCAGTGGTGACCGTTAATCCTGTATCAATGCTTACCATATCGATACTCCCAACCTCGCAGTCGATAAATGTGAACCAGACAGTTGCATTCACCAACACGACTACTGGAGGCACGCCTCCATACACGTTCAGTTACCTGGTGTTCCAGTATGGAACAAGCGCCCAGGATGCAAACTACCTCATCACAGGCAATTCAATCAAGTTCACTAGCGCGGGTACATACAATGTTCTTGAGAACGTTGTGGACAACCTGGGCGCGACTGCAAACTCTGCAAACTCGGTAATAACGGCAAGTGTGCCAAACTCCAATGTGATAGTAAATACTATAGTCACGATACCTCCAGGTGGCATGTCGTATACTACGCTTAACAGCGTTGGCGCGCTGACGCTTCACTCAAATGCAACAGCAAATGTAGTCGCAAACGTGCTTGTAGTCCTGGTTACCGCAAACTACTCATCGACGCCTATATCGCAAAACTACACATTCAGCAAGCTGGTAATAATCAACGCCACGATAACCTCGTCAAACGCTATGAACATATCAAAGAACCTGACTCTTAGCTGCTCATCTTACGGCGGCTGCCAAGGCCTTGCGCCTTACCTGCTTAGTGGATCCGTATGGACTGCCCTGCAGCCATACTATGTGAATGAAACCGCGCAAACAATAAACGTAACCATACCCGGGGACCCTATCGTAGGCCTATTCCGCGAGACTCCTATAACAACCACAACCACGATAAGCTCCGGAGGGGGCGGCGGCACCGTGATACAGGGAAGTGGAGGAACGGGGGTCCCTGCGCCTCAGCCTGTGATATCGAAGTCGAACAACACGTACACTATAAGCGACCTTGCCCAGGCAAACAAGATAAGCCTTGATATAAACAACACCCATCTCGAGGTGGTTGGAGGGGCGGTGAACAAGAACTCCACGACCATCTACATCTCAGGCACCCAATACACACTATATCCAAATTCATCGGTTGCTATAAACGGGTCGCTTCTTTATGTGAAGCTTGTCAATACAACATACCCGAAGCTGGGCCGCAGGAGCGTGTCGCTCTTCTTCGGCGTGGCCGGCCAGCCGTCGCCAACGCAGCTCTTCGGCCTTAACTACCTGCCTTCATTCACATCAATAAACAATAATCAGGGAACCCAGCTGCAGCTAAACATAAAGAACATATACAATGAACCCGAAGAGATAAGCTTCAATGCACCTAACGCATTCCCAGGCAGCATAGCCTTCTCGGCAAATACCATTTATCTGGAGCAGAACAAGAGCGTCACCGTAAGCCTGCAATTCAATCCAGATGCTGGAGTTCCACCAGGGTTGTACTACGTGCCAGTGACCATAACCTCAACTACCGTGGGCGGAGTCAATAACAAGGAAACGCAGTTCCTCGCCTTCAGGATAAAGAATACGACAAGCAGCACGCCTTACGCGTCAACGCAGATTACCCTGATAAACGACTCGCAGACGATCTCAGGGGTGATACAGGTATATGGTTATCCTGACAGGAACCTCACCAACACCACCCTAATAACCACTCTGCCTTCATCGATAGTGGCCAACATCTCCGACATTAAGACATACGGGCTGCAGAACAACATAACCGTGGTGAACGGCACATACGTGATAAACTGGGATGTGAGCTACATCCCCAAGGGCAATTCTGCATATGCCTACTTTACCGTGCAAAGGCCGATAAGCACGGCCAGCGTTGTGTTTATACAGAACAAGCTGATACCATTCGCGCCTTCCCAGAAGCCGGCGAATTCAAGCGATGTAAGCATACTTAGCATATACCTACCAACCTTCTACACCAATTCAACAGGAAGCGTAAACGTACGCGCGCTATACAGGAATGCGACATCGGGCCTTGTGACATTCACTCTCACCGGCCCATCTGGAATAGTGATACAGAACGCCACCCAGACCGTAAACGCAAGCCTTGGCCAGACGCTAAACAGGTCATTTGGCATAGTCTCAGGCCCTAACATAGGGACGCTAATTCTTGAACTTCACGTGTCTGCAAAAGGTGCCAACCTAGAGCAGAACCTGCCGATAGTCATAATATCCAATCCTAAGTACACTATAGGAATAAGCAACGTGAGCAGCATATCGCAGAGCCTTGTGAAGGGAATAGAGGATGCAGCCGTCATAATAGTTATAATAACTGCAGTAGGATATGCCGCATACAAAGTCATCGGGAAGAGGCGCAAGAGCCGCGATATAGAGAACATCAAGAAGGTCAGGAGCGAGATGATGGGCGAGAATGACCAGCCTACCTCAAAGAAGGGAAATAAGAAATAAAGCCTTGCCCAAAGAAGACCGGAAAGCTACTTATTGTTTTGTTCGCATAATATGGATGGGGTAGAAACATGGTTGAAAAGGTGATAATACTAGGTTCGGGGCCGGCAGGGTTATCTGCGGCAGTCTATGCATCAAGGGAAGGCTTCACGCCTCTTGTCATAGGGGGATTCAATCCCGGAGGCCAGCTGCTCCTAACCACCATAGTGGAAAACTATCCGGGGTTCCCGGAGGGAGTCGACGGCTCTGAATTGGTAAGCCTGATAAGGGCCCAGGCCGCGAAATTCGGCACGCGCTTCATAAATGACAATGCAATTTCGGTCGACTTCAGCAAAAAGCCCTTCAAGGTCAGCACAAGCGACAATGACTATGAGGCAGAGTGCGTGATAATAGCGACAGGGGCAAATGCCAAGTGGCTCGGCATAGAATCGGAGCAGAAGTTCATAGGCAGGGGCGTATCCAACTGCGCGACGTGCGACGGCCCGCTGTACAAGGGAAAGGACGTTATAGTGGTCGGAGGCGGCGACACCGCCATGGAAGACTCAATGTTCCTTGCAAGGTTCGTTAACAGCGTTACCATAGTGCACAGAAGGGACTCGTTTAGGGCGAGCAAGGTCATGCAGGACAGGGTCCTTTCAAATCCGAAGATAAAGGTGATGTGGAATACGGGCATAGAGGAGATAATGGGCGACAAGTCGGTTAGCGGCGTAAGGCTAAAGGACGCAAAGAGCGCACAGACAAGCCAGATAAACGTGCAGGGGGTTTTCATAGCAATAGGATACAACCCAAACACCGAGATATTCAAGGGCACTGCAATAAAACTTGACGAACAGGGCTACATAATACCGACCGAGGAGATACATACCGGGATAGAAGGCGTTTTTGTCGCTGGAGACGTAGCCGACAAGGTGTTCAGGCAGGCCGCAACAGCAACAGGCAGCGGGGTAAAGGCCGCCCTTGCCGCAAGGGAATACCTGCAGAACATGGAGGCAATGGAAAAGGCAAAGCAGCAAGTGGATAAATGAAGAGGGTCTTCATAGTACACAAGTGGGAGGGGGCTCCAAATAGCGACTGGTACGGCTGGCTGCAGGCGCAACTTGAGAGGAAGGGATTCGAGGTGCATGTGCCTGAAATGCCCAACAGCCTTGCCCCAAAGATAGACGAATGGGTGGAGTACCTCAAAGAGCAGATAGGCACGCCAGAAGGCGACACCTACCTTGTAGGCCACAGCATGGGCTGCCAGGCGATACTTAGATACCTTTCCGGCATAAGCGGCGAGGCCAGGATAGGCGGGGCGCTGCTTGTCGCAGGCTTTGTAAACGTCAGGAAGGGGGTCTTTGACGGGCTGCAAAGCGAGATAATAAGGCCGTGGCTAAAGACAAAGATAGACCTGGGCAGGGCAAAGAAGCATTCGAAGAGGTTCGTATCTATCTTTTCCGACAATGATCCTTACATCCCACTCAGCGATTCAAAGACATTCGAGAGAGAACTGGGATCAAAGATAATAATAATCCCAAAGGCAGGCCACTTCAGCGAGGATAGCGGCTACAAGGAGCTGCATGTTGCCCTCAACGAGCTGCTCAAGATGCTCTAAAACCTGTAGAATATTCTTTAATAAACTTTCTTGGTAATAAGCAATATGGTATATCGCGTTGCCGAATCGCCAGTTCAGGCAAACAGGCATACTTCTGTTTTTAGCGAGATGATGAGAGGCTCAGGCAGGCCTCGCATCGCCGCTGCTGTAGGCTTCGCAGACGCGCTCAGAAACCGAAAGCCTCCTTCCAGGCCAAAATCCCAGGATCCTGAAGTTGTGACCCATTACCTTGGGGCATACCTTAGGACAGGCAAGAGGGTTGAGGCGGCTCATAAAAGGGCAAATGATGCAGTCGAAACAATGGGGATAGCATACTGGTTCATTGGTGTGGGCGCGGCCACAATTGACAGCGCAATCAGCAGGATAAAGGAAGCAGCGAAATAGCAGTCACGCTATCCTTTTCTGGCCCTTGTAGCTTACAAGGTTCGAAACCCGCACCCCTATCTTCCTGACCTTCCTGCTCTTGTCCACATTCTCCATGTAAAGCTGCCTTGTGGCATCGTGAAGCGTCTTTGCGTCGTTCGTTACCTTCACGCTCCTGCTGTGCAGGTGCTCGGTGAAGTCCTTGTAGCGCAGCTTTAGCGTTATGGTCTTGAAGTATATCTGGCCCTTGTTCACATCCGTTATAACTGCATCGCCAAGCTTGTTTATCTCGTCGATTATCTGCTTGTCGTTGTCTGTGTCCTTCTCGAACGTGAACTCCCTGCTAATTGATTTCACCTCATAATTCTCCGTAACCTCGCTTTCGTCAATGCCATTGGCATACCTTACTAGCTCAGTCCCGAACGCCCCGAACTTGTCCACCATGTCCATCATGTTGGCCTTTGAAAGCTCCTCCACCGTCCTGTAGCCCATCGCCTCGAGCTTCTCGCTCGTCTTTGTTCCGACTCCGTAAAGCTTGTCGACCTTGAGCTTTCCGATGAAATCCATCACGTCCTTCTCCTCAACCACCTTTATGCCATCGGGCTTTGCCTTCTCGCATGCCATCTTTGCTATGAGCTTGTTAGGCCCGACGCCGATAGAGCACTTCAATCCAACCTTTTCAAGCACCGACCTCTTTATCCTGAAGGCATAGTCCTGCGCATCGCCGAACCTCTCAAGCCTTCTTGAGACGTCTATGAACGCCTCGTCGATGCTCACCTGCTCGAATCTGTCTGCGAAGCCCTTGACCACCTCCATTATCCTCTTCGAGAGTTCCTCATAATACGCATAGTCAAGCGCAAGGAACACCGCATCGGGCTTGAGCCTGTACGCTGTCGATATTGGCATCCCGCTGCGTATCCCAAGCTCCCTTGCCTTGTAGTTGCATGTCATAACTGCCCCCCTGCCATCGCCGCCCTTGGGATCAGAGCCAACTATTGCGGGAACGTCCTTTATCTCGGGGTGCCTAAGCTCCTCGCACGCCACGAAGAAGTAGTCCATGTCGATTAGCATTATTATTCTCATAAGCAGCCACCTAGTAAGCGCAAAGATTAGGGCTCCTTATGCGACTTCCTCAACGCTTCCTCCGGGCTCGGTCTCCTTGAATACCTGCGCCGTGAACTTGTACAGTCCAACATCCGGGCGTTTCCATGAATCCTCAGGAATGCCTGCCTTGAGGCACAGCTCCCTAAGGTACTCGTCCTTGCTCCATTTCTGCTCCAGCGCAACTATCGGGAGGAACACGCCGCTCTTGAACCCGTATTTTATTATCAGCCCATCCCTACCTATCTTTATCTCACGCAGCTTTGCGCCCTCGCTCTCCCCCTTTATCTGCTCAGGTTTTGATAGTACGCTAACGCTTAGCACTATGTGGTCAAGCTCCCTGTGCGACAATGGCACAAAGCGCGGATCCTCCGCCGCGGCTGCTATTGCGGCGTCTATGAGCATCCTGCTTACCGGGCCAACGGCAATTGGGAAGCCTATGCATCCCCTAAGCGACATCGTTGGATAATGCTCAATGGTAACGAATATGCCCAGGTGGTCCCTGTACTTGTCGATATCCTTCTCTATGACTCCCTTCTCGAACTTGGGCGACTTCACGTACAATTCGACTGTGCTCCTTGCTGCCTTTACCAATGTCCTTCCATCATCCAATGAGTAGTGCCCAGAACCAGCCATGATATTGCTATGCACTTCAATATTTATAAAATTGATTTAAAGGATCGATTCCTTCTTGAAGGTCCTTATCCCGAAGTAGATCACTGCAACGTCGATTATCACGAGCAGCGCGATGAGCTGGGCGAAGAACTGCACCGTAAGGTTTGCGACTCCAAGTATCGACGTGAATGGTATCACAAGTATCGGAAGGACAAGGAGCGAGCTTATCTGCTGCGCCTCCTTTATTCCCGCGACGTGCGCCGAAACAAGTACCACTACGCCTATTGCCGCAAGGGACAGGAATGGTGCAAGAAGTATCATCATTAGCCAGGGCGCTGTTGGAAGCAGGTACATTCCAAATGCCTTGTATGCGAGTATGTTTGTCAGCGACCCGTATATTGCAAAGACGCCAAGGGTAAGCACCACGGATGGTATGAATGAGGAGAGCACCTTGCCTATGAGCAGCTCGGATATCTTGAGCGGCGTTGAAAGAAGGGCTTCTGAGGTCTTCCTCTCCTTCTCCCCGGCGAAGCTGTCGGCCGCTATCACCGTTGCGGTAAATATGGGCATCGTTAGGAATATAGGCCCAAGGACGTATGTCGAGAAGTAGGACATGAAGAATGACCCGCCTGAAAGCGCTGTGATTGCAACGGTGCTCTGCGTTGCAAATATCTTGCTTATCACCCCAGTGATATTGAAAACGCTTACATAGAACGTGAAGAGCGGGAGCATGATAGCAAAGAACACTGGCACAGCTATCATGGGAACATAGATGGACCTGCTGCTGAATATCTCCGTGAGGTCATTTACCATTATTGCGTATGCCTTTGATATGTCCATTCAATCCTCCATCATCTTCTCTATAAGCGGTTCTGTGTAGTCTATGCTCACTATGTAGGCCCTGTTTCGTATAAGGTAGCTTACGGACTCGTTTATCTGCCTGTAGTTGTTTATCACGATCTTTATCACGGGCCCGTTCATGCCCTCGAAATGAGGCATCCTCCTTGTTCTTGATGCTGATATTGCTGATCCCAGGCGTATGTTAACCGTCGAGTCTTTGAGCATCTTTGCGTACAAGTCCCCAGTGGTCATCTTGTGGGAGACGTTGCCCTTCTTTATCATGAACAATGTCGCATTGAACCTTGTCGCCTCGTTAAGCCTCTGCGTTGCGTACAGTACTATCCTTCCCTCGTCGGCAAAATCCTCAAGCATCCTGTGCACCTTTTCCGATGACGTTGCATCAAGGAATGCCGTAGGCTCGTCCAGAAGTATCGCCCTGGGCTCGTTTATCAGCGCCCTGCACAGTGCTATCTTCTGCTTGGTGCCCCTGCTAAGCTCTCCGGCCTTCCTGCTTATGTACATGTCGGCATCAAGCCTCCTAAGCATCTGCATCGAGAACTCCTTTATCTTCCTGTCGTCAATCCCGTAAAGCCTCCCGAAGAAGAGGAGGTTGTTCATTACGGTGAGCTTGTCGTAAAGCGCGTAGTTGTCCGAAAGAAGGGAGATGTAGTTTCTTACGTTGTCGTCATGGTACGGGTCCTTGCCGAACACCCTCACGCTGCCCGTTTCGGGCGAATACAGGCCGGCTATGCATCTAAGCAGCGTGCTTTTCCCGGCGCCGTTGGGGCCTATTATTATGTTGATGCCTTTTTTTGCAATGAGGGTGGCCCTGCTTATTGCGACAACGTCCTTGAATGACTTCGTTATGCTATTTGCGTATATCGCATCATCCATAGGCGCAATCCCTTAGAAATACTTACAATCTTGTCTACCAAATAAATAAATAGACCCATACGTAAGGTGTAATCATGATCGCTGACGTGCATACTCACGTGGGAGTTGACATGAATGGGCCATTCCAGCACCAGACAATGGCTGAACTGAAAAGAAAGATGCTCAGATACGGCATAGACAAGTCAGTAGTGTTTCCTTTCAGCGAACCGAACCTTGTGGAATCAAGCCTGAAGCTCGCAAGGCACAGGAGCGAGTCAATAATACCCTTTCTTAGGTTCGATCCTAACAAGATGCAAAGCATGAAGCTAAGGCAACTGCTGAAGGGCAACGCCTTCTCCGGGGTGAAGCTGCACACAAGGGCGCAGGTCTTTGACCCGCTGAACAAGAAGTTCATTCCCTTGTACAGGGAGATAGCCGATTCGGGAAAACCGCTCATAATACATACCCGGCTTGAGAAGAACCCCAACAGCGACCCTGAAAGGGTAATGCTCCTAGGCGACCTGGTGCCAGGCATGACTTTGATACTTGCCCATTTTGCAGGAATATCAATAAAGGCCTTCGACTATGCAAAGGCGCACAAGAATGTCTACATAGAGACGTCGGCGCTGTCCACTGATTATCTCATAAAGATGATTGTGGAAAGGATCGGCGCAGACAAGCTCATATTCGGATCCGACAGCCCGCTTTCAGACCAGGAGATAGAGATAATGAAGATAAGCAAGGCGAAGATCTCCAGCGCCCAGAGGGAAAGGATATTCCACAGGAACCTTGCCAAGATAATTGACCTCTAGGCCAGTAGTCACTTTATTCTTCCAGGACTATTTGGCGGTTCACGCTCGATTCTGTACGAGATCCCCACGCCTATTACAAGAAGCGCCACTCCTATGATGCTTATTATTCCAAAGAGCCCCGCTATCAGCAATGACCCGCCCAGGAACCCGAGACCAAGTCCATACATCCCGTATTCGCCCGAATCAAAAAGCGTCTTTCCCGCATGGTATATGGCTATAAGTATGGCGGCAATCAATGCGAGTATTGCAATTATCGTGAAATAAAGGCTGTCGGGAGGGCTGATGTTGAATATTCTTATCGCGTTTGATATTGAATCCGTTATTATTGAGATATTGACGGGAAAAACCCCGATCCTGATTATCCCTCCCACGAGCACTCCTGCCGCAATGCCTATGTAAAATGTATACCAGAACGGCTTTGTCATCCAATCAGTTCTTCTTCATGGCACTTTGCATGTCCTGCAGGCTCTTGTACCCGTCTGCCTTGAGCCTCTTAATTACTCCCTTCTCGATCTGCTTGAGCAGCCCGAGTCCAAAGAACGTGTAAGGGGTGTATCCCTCAAGCATGGTGGCGCCCGCCTTGAAGGTTTCGTAGGCATCGTCGCCGTCGAATATCCCGCCGGTTGCAACTATCAGCGCATCAGGGAAAGCGCTTCTAAGGTCCTTTAGGCTCCTTAGCCTGTATGGCTTTAGGAATGTGCCGCTGCGCCCAGCAGACTTGTATCCCCAGTTTTGCGCAGGTATCTGCTCCCTTGGAAACATCTTGGTGTTTGTTGTGACGATTCCATGGCCTCCCGCTTCAATGAAGCTCTCGACAAACCTGAGCGGCGAAGATATCTCGGTCGGCTCGTATGGCCATATCTTGATCAGTCTAAGTTTGTTAGGTGCGAGCTCCTTCATCAGTTCAGAAGTCCGCCTTGATATCTCAGGCTCGCGCAGCAGCTTAAGCGCCTCGGTATTGGGCGATGCGCAGTTCCATACAAAGCCATCGGCATAGGGCTCAAGCTCCTTTAGCAGCTTCTTCATCTCGTCCATTGCAAGCTCTATCGCGCCCTGCTCGGATAGCGGCATGCCGCATATGTTTGCATACACAGGCACGTCCCTGTTGCGCTTCTTGTATTCCCTCAGGTTGTTAAGGAAGTAGTCAAGTCCCCTGCCTGGAAATCCCTGCGCGTTATAAAGGTCAAGGTTGGCATCATCAGCGACAAGTCTGGGCCTGTCGTTCCCCTTGCGCGGATTCACGCATATAGTGCCGGGTTCAAGGAACCCGAAGAAGTTTGAGAGGGGCAGCAGCGAATCGCCGGTCTTGTCTATCCCTGCGGCGGTCCCGAAAGGTATGACTTTCTGTCCGTTGACTTCTATCCTGAGCTCCTCTGGGGCCCTGAAGAATGGCGAGACCATGCTTATCCCAAGGCCGTTTTTCTTGAGCGTCTCCATCACAACTTCGTTGACAAGCTCTGGATCGTTATTGCATTTGGAATAGAGCATTGGTCGCACGCAGTCCCTGAAGTAACCTGTGTTGAACATGCCTCTAAGTAGGGTCAGCTTGTCCCCGATCCCCATCCTTACGTGCTCTTCTGCCTTTGGCGTTTCAGGCTCCATTTTGCCCCACTTCTAAATCTCAAAAATGGGCCCGATGAGATTTGAACTCATGACCTTTCGATTATCAGTCGAACGCTCTAACCAAGCTGAGCTACGAGCCCACCTTACTAGTATTTTTGGAAAGTATAAATAACAATACGCACTCGGGGCCAGGGCCGGCAATAACGGATTGGGCGCGAAAGCCATAGGCTGCGCCATGGCTAGGGGTGCAGGCTCAATTCCTTCATGATGCCTGCGAAGTTCTTGAAGTCGGCCTCCATCAGCGGGATGTTCTCGCCAAAGCGCAGCGCAGCTGCAGGGTGGAAAGTCATCATGTACTTTATCCCGTCCCTTTCAATTATCATTCCGTGATTTTTCTGTACCTCTCCAATATCCAGCACAGTCTTCGCTGCAAGGTTCCCAAGCAGGACAACGTATCTGGGGTTTACTATCTCAATCTGCCTGTCAAGGAACGGCTTGCACGCCTTGACTTCTGCAGGAGTCGGGAGCCTGTTTTCTGGAGGGAAGAACTGCACAACGCTCGTAATGTATGTCTTTCTCCTGTTTATGTGCACCCTCCTAAGTATCGAGTCAAGAAGCCTGCCGCTCCTTCCTATGAAAGGCCTTAGCTGCATATCCTCATTTGCCCCAGGAGCCTGCCCTATAAGCATTATGGGGGCATCAAGCCTTCCCTCTCCTGGAACAAGCCTTCTGCTAAGGCTCCAGCCTGCAGATCTCTTCGCAAGCCCTGAATACTCAGAATTAAGCTCGCCCATCATGTCAATCCTGCGCACGTATCCTATGGCCTTGGGCACCAGTGCAACAAGGTCCTTGAACCTAAGCCTCTCTATGGCCTTGGCTTCATCCACCCACTCATACCCTGCATGCTCGTCAGATATCCTCACCTTCTCCTCCTTTGTCTCGGCGAGGAAGAACTTCACCTGCTTAGCTATCCTGTGCTTGTCCTTGTAGAAGAAGTACTTCGTGGACTCGGAGAAGAACGGGTCGAACTTTACAGACAGCCCGGTTTCCTCGAAGATCTCCCTAGTCGCGGCCTCTTCGGCGTTCTCGTCCTTCTCTATATGTCCCTTTGGCATGTCATATTCGCCGTTCGGTTTTTTCAGTACGAGCAGAAGTATCCCGCCCTTGGTCCTCCTGTATACGAATGCCCCTGCGGAATACTCGAATATCGTCATCTGACCACCCCTCTGAGCATGCAGTAGCCATTGTCAATGGAAGCATCGAAAGTATAAGGATTGAGCGAGGCGATGTTCGCAAGATAATCATAGAACTTGGCGTAAGCCTTTACGCACTGCAGGCTTTGCGTTGAATTTGCCGCAGGCTCTGCGACATACATGTCAAGAACGTAGGAGCTGCTCCCCTGCGAATACGGCACGAGTTCATGGTACAGGAATATCGTCGTATTTGAGTTAAGCTGGTAGACGAACGACGTGTTGCTTCCCGTGAGGTACTCCTTCCATCCCACAGTCGACTTGTTTGACAATATGCTGCCTATCGCGCTGGCGTTACGCTTCCCAAATATTGCGATTATTATGTCGCTTGAGTTGCTCGAATTCTGCAGCGCAAACGCTACGCTGCTGTTGTCAGTGCCCATTATGCTGTACGAATTTCCATTGTATGACAAGTAGGTGCCATAGAGCGAGGAGATGGAGCCTACGCTCAATACGGGATTCGCAGACAGGGAATATACAGAAACGCTTGCGGCATTAAGGTAACTCATCGATATAAGGAAATAAACCACAGAGAATATGGTTGCCAATGACAGCCCTGCTGCGCTGTACCTGTGCTTCTTGCCCAGGCCAAGCTTGGGATAGGTGAGCCTGCAAAGCCCTGCTGCAAGCACCATCACCACTATTACAACATAGAATATTATCTGCCCTGCAACCGAATGCAGGCTTAGAAGGCTTTCGCTGGGTCCGTAAAAGAACCACGCCATGGTTATGAACAGCATGCGCAGGAAGTTTAGTATCAGCATGAGCGCAAGCCCGCTCGCAATCCACAGCGCCTTGTTTGCAAGCTTTCCCTCAAGGAAATAGGCTATTGGGACTAGGAACATCACGAGCCCTATCAGCGCCCCTATCCCTATGCACGTATTCCCTATGCTTACTGCCTCGCTGTTCAGATAAAGCGTTATCGGAGCCGAGAATGTTATTCCGTGTATGAATATGCCCGATATGTAGTATATCGCAAGCGAATTGAGCGAGGCGAAGCCAAGGTTGAGGTTTATTATGGGAAGGAGCGGCAGCGGCGATGCGAAGACCGAGTATATCGCAATCCAGATGAATCTTCTAAGGTTTTGGATGCCGAATATAAGCGCTGCAAGACCGAGTATGGCAAGGGGCATAAAAAGCATGTCAATTCTGTAGCTGAAAAAAAGAGGCCCGAGGTAGCCGCGCATGTTGAGAATCAGTATTATGAATGCCGCAAACAAAACTACGCCAAGTATAATGCTCTTCATCTCCACCTTCGGCTTGATCTTGTCAGAATGCTTGAGCATGAATACTGCAAATATCGGAAGCATGAGCATTGGCACTATAATGTACGTGGAAGGATCGGTGTCGCTTATGTAAGGCTGCGTTATCGCAACTGAGAACACAAGAAGCAGCACCAGGAGGGCTATGAATGCTATTAAGCCAAACCCCCTACCAAATTCCATCATTGCACCAATTGTCCTCAGTCGATATGGACGTCATCACATTTTCAGTAGTTACTCTTTTCTTCATAGGACAAAAGTATATGTGTTGGCACATATATATAGATTTATTGAGTAAGCCAAGCATGCAAAAATACAGGTACCTTCCACACACTGCAGACATGAGGTTCAGGTCCTACGGGAGGGATTTTGGCGAGGCGCTCGAGAACGCGGCGGCGGCGCTGCTTAACATAATGCTTGATGTAAAGAGAATAGAAAAAGACGGTTCAGGCAGTAGGACAATAACCATAAAGGAGACCGCGGATTCAGAGAGCGAGATGGCATGGTTCGTACTGCAGGACATACTATCAAAGATAGATTCTATGAAGCTCAATGCGTATAAATTCAAGGTAACGTCCGTAAAAAGGGCAAATAAAATAAGTATGACCGGAAAATTGACATGCAAAAAGACAAAAGCGGATTATGCGATGCTTTCAGTCAAGGCCGTTACTCCACATGACCTAAACGTAAAGAAAGCAAAGGCAGGGGTATCTATCAACATAGTAGTTGATGTGTAGTTATCCTCGCTTTTCTTCCCTTGTAAGTAATTCAACCTTCTGTGCATAACTTCCGTTGACGCATGCCATGCATATGTCTCTTTCCTGAAGTCCTATTGCACTAACAAGATCCTCGCTACTTAAGTAATGCAGGCTATCCGCGCCTATTGCGCTTGCAATCTCGTAAGTCGATTTGCCTACAGCTATTAGCTCGTTCTTGTAAAAGTCAAGTCCGTAAACGCATTGATGTCTTATCGGAGGCGATGCAATTCCTACGTGAACCTCGGCAACTCCAGTCTCCCTTCTTAGTTGTGCTATTGCCTCTTTTGTAGTATTACCTCTTACAAGACTGTCATCTATTATGAGCAGCCTCTTTCCTCTCAGACGGCCGTCAGCGCCCATAACGTCAAGTTTCTTCCTAGCCACTGCTATTCTTGACGCCGTCCCATCCTGCATGAAACTTCTCTTCGCCTCGTATCTGTCCCTCATCAAGGCTTCTATCATCGGAACGCCTGTGGCGTTTGCATAACCGTATGTGAATATCCTTCCAGAGTCTGGCACAGGAGAAACAAAGTCAACTTCAATTTTGTAGGTCTCTGCAAGCTTTCTGCCTATGGTCTCTCTCACGTCGTATACACTAACCCCTGCAATAACTGAACTTGGTTTGGCCATATAGACCCACTGGAACCAGCAATGCTGCGTGCGATCTGCTTGTGCAAATGTATGTACTTTAAGGCCCTGTGGCGTAATGATTGCCATGTGTCCTGGAGCAAGCTCTGCATGATCTGCATTGAAATATTTGCTTCCAAAGGCAACCGATTCTGAAGCAACGAAATATCCATCATCATTTTCACCGATAGAGAGCGGCATGTATCCAAGAGGGTCCCTCATTGCAACTATCATTGGGCTCTTCCCCCCAACAAGTATGGCCAGCGAGTATGCGCCCTTGCACATTAGCATCGCGCTGCGTATGGCCTCCACCGCATCGTCATGCTCCTTTAGCTTCTGCTTTACGAGCCTTCCAAGGATGCGCGTGTCGGACATGGGCTTGTTCGTCCTAACCACTGCTCTCAATTCTGTATAAGCGTTTACCAAGTCGCCGTTGGCAACTATTGCCGTAGGCGTATCCGACTTGCGCCCTCCTACCACAGGCTGTGTGTTCTTTATTCCGTTTGAAGAAGAAGTTGCATATCTTGTATGCCCTACAAACATGCCGCTGTTTAATGGATCGTCAAATACGTCCGAATCGCGTACCAACCCTTTCTCTCTTCTGCTCTCAATCCTTCCGTCTGGACTGACCATGGCAATTCCGTGGGACTCTTCGCCCCTGTGATTCACAACTACAAGACCGCTGCGCGCATAATCTCTGATAAGGTGCTCCTTTCCTTCCCTCATCGCTATGCCTATTACCCCGCACGCCATATTGCCTACCTCTGCCAGCTAAGGTAAGTAACTTAGATAAAAATAGGAAGCTCGGTCATATATTTAATCCTTTGGTTGCTTCGTCGATAAAAGGAAGAAGAAAGAGTGCCCTGCCAGCTTTTACGCTTCGGGCTTATGAAAAACTGGCTTCATGTGCCTGTGCTCTATGTCCTTGACCTTCTTTATCCTTCTTACATGCCTCTCATGTCCGGAGAATGGCGTAGTCAGCCAGGCCTTGGCTATCTTGTTGGCGTCATCAGGAGTTGTAAGCATTGCGGAAAGGCAAAGAACGTTTGTATCGCCGTCCATCATCGCATATTTTGCAGATTCCTCGCTTGAGCATAGGGCTGCGTATATTCCATGAATCTTGTTGGCAGCCCTTGCCATCCCATTACCGCCTCCACATATTAGTATTCCTTTGGCATTGGTCTTTGATGAAAGTACCTTCTTGCACACCTTCTCAGCATAATCTGGATAGTCATCATCAGGATCGTATGATGATGGTCCTTCGTCTACCACATTGTATCCTAGCCCCTTAAGGAAGCTTGAAAGAGACCTCTTGAGTTCAAAGCCCCTATGGTCGCTGCCTATGTATATCGCATCCATGCCAGACCAACTTGCTAACATATTACATAAAGAATTAAAATAGACAGTACTTCCAGAGTATTTTAGCTAAAGAACAGCCAGGAGGGGGAACCATCAAACCAGTCAGGTTCACGCCATAGAAAAGTATAAGTACCAATTCCTACTAAGTATAACTTAGTGGTATGAATGGAACTTGAAAGAAGCGTTGGTTCGAAGGGCCAGGTAGTGATACCAATGGACGTCAGGAAGAAGATGGGCATAAAACCAGGGTCAGATGTGGTATTCGAGGTGGAAGACAATAAGATCGTCATAAAAAGGAAGATGACACCAAAGGAAATTGTAGAGGATTTTGCAAATGTACCCAAAAAGGTAAAGGGACTTAATGCCAAAAAGATAAAGGCGATACTGGAGGAAGAGTATGAAATACCTTGATGCAAACGTATTTGTATATCTGGCTTTAGCCGAAAACTCCGAAAGCAAAGCCGAGGCAGCCAAAGACATCGTCCAGCGAGTTGTAGAGGGCTCGCTTGTATGCGCAACAAGCTCGCTTACATGGGATGAACTTGTATGGTCAGTAAAGAAATTCAACGGCAAGGAAGTTGCTAAAGAAGAAGGCAGGAAATTCCTGTCCCTTCCAAGGCTAAAGATATTTGGCGTAGGGGAAAGCACGCTATATTCTGCTCAAGATATTGTAACCTCTTACGGGCTTAAGCCCAGAGACGCAATCCACGCGGCATGCTGCATGGAGAACGGAATAGACGAAATAATAAGCGACGACCCCGACTTTGACGGCATCGCAGGTCTAAAGCGGATAAAGTTAGAGAATGCCTCAAAATTCTAGGTCAGACGCCCGAGGTAACCTAGCTATTTTGGTATAATATGAGTGCACAATTTGTGTATATATCTGGACGATATTGAAAGTATCGAATCAACAGCATTATTCAAAGAATTGTCCATTTTGGGATTGCTTAAATATGAAAAATCGCTAATAATATTGTATTAAATGAGAATCCAAGAAGCAAAAATTATAGATGCGCAGATCCATAATCTAGCTAGCGGATTAGCTGAGAGGGCCAAAAGACAAAATAATATATCATCCAACTTAAGGGCTGCAGGCTTCTACGAGCTTTTACTCACTAGAGAGATGAACGAAGCCCTACGAGTGGAGATCAGAAGTAGTAGGGATAGCGCCTTGCAATCTGCCTTCTCAAATAGTATTTTCTACGAAAGACAAGGACGATGGAGGTACATCTTGCCAATCATCTACGAAACAGTTGCAGAAAGAGAACCAAGAGGCGGTAAGCGCGCAGATTTCTATAATCTTGGAAGCCTAGCTGCAGAAGAATGCGCAAAAAGACTAGAGGAGATGAAGCCACGTTTCTTAGGATCTGTTATAGACCGACTTTCAGATATGTACAGAAAATATGCTCAGGAATTGGCCGCAAAAGCGCAGAAGACAAAAATCTAAACAAAACGCATTCTTAAACCTTGGAGGTAAACTAATCTCCCTTTCTCGAATCCAGGATACCAGTAGTATTTAGCTATCTTTGTCCTACAACAGTTGCATTTGTTACCAGATATTCATCTGGCGATTCTCTCATGTTCCTAGCAAGTTCCTTAAAAACAGCCCTGACTGCCCTAACCTGGCTTGAGAATGCGGTCTTAGGTCCTCTAATATCAAGGCCTCTTAGGGTTTCGTGAAATTCTTCTATTCTTTTGCTTTCTACAGTGATATTTGTTATGCCCCTTGGGGTTTGAAAGACTCCTGACCTAAACTTAAGCTGATCTCCGTCTATCTCAATTGTTATTGGCGTTCTTCTACCAAAATTAGACATAATACTCCAGGTGTCTGGAATATCATAATGCGGTCTGTAACTCATATAGCTCCATGAGGTAAAAAGTCCATGCCTGCCACTTATCCCTGACGCTACCTCTTCTAAAGTTGCTTTATTTCTAGGCTTTACCTGCACTATTTTACCACGTCTTTCTATTATTTGTCCTCTATCTCTGCAACTGCTGCAATTCTGCCTGAGCTCTATGGTACCTATCTACTAGCGCCTGCCTTTCTTGGGCTATGGACATCACAGGCTGTGGCTGCTGGGCAACTTGTGGTGCAGCTACTTGAGGCGAAAGTTGTCTTACTTGTGCTTCCATCTGTTGGACCTGCGCGCCAAACTGTCTCCACTGCGCATCCAGCGCCGCCTCCGCCTTATCTCGAGGGCTCTCCCAACTTCTGTACCCTGCATATGCTCCTCGATTTCTATCTCGCCTTAGTGGGTTAAAAACCCTCCCCAGCCTGGTTGGTGCTGAGTAATATCCTGCTCCTCCTTCTCTGCCACCGTCCGTGTAATGCACTTCTCGTAGAATTCCTCTCTTTACTATCAATTTACCACCAATATGACAATAAATTGCCTCATATTTAAGGATTACCTTATCAGACAAAAATAGACTATAACTTGTTAATCTGGGAGTGTTATATCCAATCGC
>Ga0335074_10003871_pt1 | contig 20584 bp, 15 predicted proteins | sample Lox_Sample_23_FD_206715 | JGI IMG/M metagenome (GOLD analysis project Ga0335074, IMG submission 206715) | Soil microbial communities from Loxahatchee National Wildlife Refuge, Florida, United States - Lox_Sample_2.3 | ecosystem: Environmental > Terrestrial > Soil > Wetlands | place: USA... | reverse complement strand
GATTCGCATTCCTTGCTGGACGTAGCTTTCCGGGATAACCAGAGGATAAAAGATGCCATCGTGGTCGCTGTGAACCGTCGTAATGTCCCCGATCCACACAGGGTGCTCCACCGGCCGCACCTCGCCAGGAAGCATTTTGAGATACCGCATCACGTTTTCCGCTCCCTGGATGAGTGCGTCGATATCCTCGGCGTTGGTGGTGCCCGCGTGCCCGGCTTCCGCGATCACGGTGGGCTTTCCGAGGTTCGTCGCGAATCGAGAAATGGGCATCGCCCCAGATGCGCCCGGCCCTTGGTTCTTCAGAATGATGATGTGATCGAGCCCGAAGGCCATCACCATGGCGCGGGATGTCGCGTCGAGTTTTTCGTTGCCCGTCTGCGGCCAATACGAGTAGCGCCGGAGGTTTTCGTCCAGATCTCCGCCGTGAAGATCGATCAAGTAGTCCGGCGGCCCGACCACTTGCCGGCCGATCGCCCACAAAGCTCTCTCGGTCTGCGTACCATCCGGTTTGCCTGGATACAACCGGTTCATATTTTTCCCGTCGACTGGATTCACGTGCGGCACTTTCTCGGAGAACGACGCCAGGTTGATGAGCGGCACGATGACGAGAGTTCCAGAAAGCGCGGCCGGGCGAATGCTTCGCCCTAGTTTTTCAAGAGCGATGATTGAAGCGTACTCGGTGCCATGGGACCCGGCCACCAACGCCAGCCTGGGTCCGGCTTTTGCCCCGTGAATGATGACGACCGGAATATTGGTGGCGGCATCAACCCCGGCCGGCACTTCGATGAATCCGGTAGCTCTTTCTCCTGCGGGCGCTGTTGCAGTGCCGACGGTTACGTCCGCGCCCCTGGCCGGCGGCGAACCAACGGCCAATAGCGCTAAAGTCCCGCACAAGATCGCTGCGTTGCGTACTGAATTGATGTGTATTGAATTGATCTGCATTGAATCGACCTGCATTGAATTAACGTGCATTGAATTGTGCATGAACAGCCACGACGCAGGGACTTCATCAAGAGAGCGTAGCACGACTTGTGGCCTGGAACTTCGCTCGGCAGGAATCATAGTACCCTCTAGCAATGCGCATTCTTGCAACGTTCTGGCTTGTGGGGGCGACGGCGTTCTGTCAGCTGTCAACCGCCGCGAACACCTCGCAACACGGCGCCAGGCCTGTCCCAATCGTGATCGCTCACGTGACCGTCATCAATCCGGGCACGTCATCGGTGCAGGCGAATCGGACCGTGGTTGTCACCGGCGATCGCATTACCTCCGTGTCTGATGCGGCGAAGTTCCAGGCGCCGAAGAACGCCCGCGTGATCGATGGCTCCGGCCAATACCTGATTCCGGGTCTGTGGGACATGCACGTGCACTCGGCTTTTGGCGATTGGTTTCCGGGCGGCCGCGACATTATCCTGCCGCTCTTCATAGCAAACGGTGTTACCGGCGTGCGCGACATGGGCGGGGAAATCCCGGTTCTTATGGGGTGGCGCAAAGAGATCGCAAACGGAAAAATCATCGGTCCCCGTATGGTGATTGCGGGCCCGATGCTGGACGGATATCTGCCATCGGGCAAACTGCGCTTTCCCAGTTCCATCCCCGTCACTACGCCGGCCGAAGCGATTGCGGCCGTGGACTCGCTCAAAACGCGGGGTGTGGATTTCATCAAGGTCCAATCTGAGATTCCGCACGATGCTTATCTTGCGGCGGCGGCGGAAGCGCACAAACAGAGGTTACCCTTTGTCGGCCATGTGCCCGACAAGGTTCGCATTCGGGAAGTGGTCCAAGCGGACCAGAAAAGCATCGAGCACTTGATGGGTATTTTTGAAGGCTGTTCCACCGAAGAGGACAAATTCATCAAGGGCGAAGGCAACCTGAAGCTGCTGCTCTCCACGCAGAATCCGCAAAGATGCGACGCGCTGATCAAACTGCTGGCACAGCATCAGACGTGGCAGGTACCCACGCTGGCCTGGCAGCGTGGCGGAGAATTTCTCGATCAGCCCGATCCCAAGCGCCAGGCTCTCGACAAATACGTTCCCGCTTATTGGCGCGAGGTAACCTGGCGCCGCTTTACCGATGAAATGATGCCCGACCTGCTACACGACCCGCTGGCGCGGCGCCGCGAATACTTCGCACACAATTTGCAAATCGTCGGCGCACTCCACCGTGCCGGGGTGCCCTTTCTGGCGGGAACCGACACGGCGCCGGGGGTGTACATTATGCCCGGTTTCAGCTTGCACGATGAGCTGGCCAATTTTGTCGAAGCTGGTTTCACGCCCATGGAAGCGCTGCAGACAGCCACCAGCAATCCGGCGAAGTTTCTGGGGATGGAAGCCACTTTTGGTTCGGTGGAACAAGGCAAAGCCGCGGACTTAGTGTTGCTGGGCGCAAACCCGCTGGCCGGAATCCGGAATAGCGAGAAAATCAACATGGTAGTCGCTCGAGGCCGGGTTTTCGATCGTGCCGCGCTCGATCAGATCCTGATGTGGGTGCAGTCCGCGGCGAAACGGCAGAAGTAAGGTTGGTTTCCGCGCAGGATCGGCGGCAGCGTAGGTCTTACGGATGCGATGGCGGCCGTAACAGAAAAGCAGGGAACGCCCGTACGGCTTGCTGGAAGTAAATTCGATAGCGGCGGGCGAACGCGGCTGGGATTCCTTCAGCGCTCGAATCGATCAGCTTCTCGTGGACACCGTCGGCGAAGAACATGTCCGCTTCCCGGCCGTCTTTGGTGACTACGCGGCCCCGCGGCGTACAACGGATGAAATCCTTGACGCGTGAGTACGTCCGCTCGGAAAGGTTCACCCGGTTCGGCGCGCCGCTGGACTCCAGGCGCGAGCTGAAATTCACCGAATCGCCCCACACGTCGAACGCAAATTTATGGATGCCGACCACGCCTGCGATCACCGGCCCGGTGTGCAAACCCACCCGCATTTGCCACTCGATGCCTTCCTCCGGCCGCGACATCGCGCGCACCGTTTCCACCATCTCGAGCGCGGCGAGCACCGCGTCCACCGGATGCGATGGCCGGCGGTCGGGCATGCCGCACACGAACATGTAGCTATCGCCGATGGTCTTCATTTTTTCGAGACCGTAGCGCGAAACAATGCGGTCGAACGCGGTGAAATACTCGTGCAGCAGGCCGACGATTTCCTCCGCGGCGAGTTTTTCGGTGGCCAGCGTAAAGCCGACGAAGTCCGTGAACCCGATGGTCACGTCCTCAAAATACATCGGCTCCACGGTTCCCCGGCTCTGCAACTCGCCCGCGATTTTTGCGGGCAGAATATTGCGCAGCATTTCTTCGGCGACATGCTTCTGACGCTCGGCTTCCTGAAACGCCGTTTCCATCTGAGCGGTCCGCAATCGCTCCTCATCGCGCAATCGTTTGCGGTCGAGGATAGCTCCGATGCGCGCGCGCAAAAGCACGGGGTCGAAGGGCTTCGGCAAATAATCCTCAGCGCCCATCTCGATGCAGCGCACTACGCTCCGGATCTCATCGAGCGCGGAAATCATGATGACCGCGACTTCGTTCCAACGCACGTTTGCGCGGATGCTCTGCAGCACCGCGAAGCCGTCCAACTCCGGCATCACGATATCGAGCAGCACCAGATCGAAGCCGCCGGCTTCCAGCTTGTCGAGCGCCTCACGGCCGTTCGCCGCAGTGTCGACAGAGTAACCTTCGCGGTCCAGCCGCCGCGATAGCATGTCGCGGTTAGCCGCGTTATCGTCCACCACCAGGATCCGGCCGCCGGATCGACCGTTGCGATTGGTTGTGGCGTCGGCCGGCGCTTCACTCCCAGGAATCCACAGGGCGGGTTCCTGGAAATCGACCTGCGGCGCCGCGGGTTCGGGCTCGGCGGCATGCGTCCACTTTGCGGGGACTTCCCGCGCCAGCATGCCCAAATTGGAGACTGCGATGCCGAGCCTTTCCACGTCGCCGGCCCACTCCGGCGATGCCGGTTCCGCTCGCAGCTCCGCTAGAATTTCCGCCATGTAGACGCTGCGGGCGGTCTGGTCTTCCTTGAGCTCTTGCAGGTGTTCAGCCCGCAGTTCCTCGGGCTGCCGCGTGAGTAAGCGCTGTTGAACTTCGAGGCATGCCTGGGCCGAGTCGAGTAGCCGGCGGAGGGCGGTCTCGGCTTCCACGCGTCCGGCTGCTTCGGCGTCTTCGAGCAGCATCTCCGCATAGCCGATGATCTGGTTCAGCGGCGTCTTCAAATCGTGGCGAATTTTCGAAAGGACCGGCGGCGAAAGCACCGCGGATTCGGAGGAGCCCGCCGCGATTTCAGTCCCCATGGACGGTTTTGGCTCGCTCTAATTGCGTCTCGATCTTAGACAGCAGCCGCAGCAGGTCGATGGGCTTGGTGTCGTAATCGTCACAGCCTGCCTCCATCGCCCGGTCGCGGTCTCCGGTCATTGCATGGGCGGTCAAAGCGATCACCGGAATGTGCTTAGTCTCGGGATTCGCCTTCACGCGCCGCGTCGCTTCCCAGCCGTCCAGCACCGGCAGGCTCATATCCATCAAAATGAGATTCGGAACTTCGGCGATGGCCTTTTCGACGCCCGCTCCGCCATCCACCGCCATGGTGATTGCGTAACCTTTGCGTTCCAGCCGCCGCGATAACATATCGCGGTTCATCTCGTTGTCCTCAACAATTAGGATTTTCGGCATGATGGCCCTTTCGTTTATGTTCTGGCGAGCGCCTCGTCGTGCTCCGAGACCTCGATTTGAGTTCGCGCCGATAGCAGCGCCCTGGTTTGCGATACCACTTCGCTGAGATCCGCCGCTCCTTTTTGCATAATGGCCTGTACGCCGCCCGAGAGCCGCTGCCGGTCCGCGGGCGTGATTTCCTTCGCTGTCACAACCAGCACCGGAATGGAGTGGTTGCGTTCGCTGGCTCGGAGCCGTTCGACGAACGCGATGCCATCCATTTCAGGCATCATCAGATCCAGCAGAATGGCGTCCGGGCGCCGTTGTTCCACACGATCCAGCGCCTCGAGTCCATTGCCCGCTTCTTCCACCGTCCAGCCGTCGCTTTCGAGCGCGTTCCTTAGCAGTTCGCGATTGTCAGCGAGATCGTCCACCACCAGCGCGAGCCGCGAACCCCGCCCTTTCGAGATGCGCCCCAGGACGGAGGTCAGCCGTTCACGGTCGAACGGTTTCGTCAGATACTCGGTCGCGCCCAGTGCGAAGCCCGTCTTGCGGTCGTTGACGATCGACAACAGGATCACCGGGATGTCCGCCAATTCGGGATCGGACTTGAGATGCGTCATCACCTGCCAGCCGTCCATCCCGGGCATCATGACGTCCAGCGTGATCGCATCGGGCCTCAATTGCCGCGCGAGCCGCAGCCCTTTTTCGCCATTTTCGGCATACTCCACGCGATAGCCGTCTTTGACGAGAGTGCGCCGCAACAGATCGGCAACCATCGGATCATCGTCGATCACCAGCACCACCGCCGCCGACGCCGGCAGCGATTCCGCCGCCCGCAGCGCCTCCTGCTCCGGATCTGCCTGCGAGTCGCTCGTTTGCGAATCCTTCGCCTGGACGTCGATCACGCGCGGCACTACTTCCACCGGAATGCGCATGGTGAACGTTGTTCCCTTACCGGGTTCGCTGCGTACCGTGACATCGCCGTTCATTAGTTGGCAAAAGCGCCGGCTGATCGCAAGCCCCAGCCCGGTACCGCCAAACTTCCGAGTGGTCGATGAATCCGCCTGCTGGAAAGCCCGGAACAGCTTGCCCATCTGTTCCTGAGTCATGCCGATTCCGGTGTCGGAGACCTCGAAGGTAACCCAGCCGTCGTCCTTGGTAGCGTGTAGTTTTACTGTTCCATTCGAGGTAAATTTGCAAGCGTTCGATAGCAGGTTCAGCAGGCACTGCCGCACCTTGGTGGCGTCCGCGCGAATCAGCCCCAGCTCGGCTGGTTTCTCGATTACCAATTCGTTCGCATTCTTCTTGGCCAGCGGATCGGCCACCGCCTGCACTTCCTCGATGGTTTGATCGAGCGAGAAGCTTTCGATGTAAAGATCCATCTTGCCGGCTTCGATCTTGGAAATATCGAGCACGTCGTTGATGAGCTCCAGCAGATGCTGGCCCGCCGAATGAATTTTTTTGAGATCGCCCTGGTATTCCTCATGCCCGTCGTCGGAAGCCATCTCCTGGAGCATTTCGCTGTAGCCGATGATGGCGTTGAGCGGCGTGCGCAGCTCGTGGCTCATGTTGGCGAGGAAGTTGCTCTTAGCCTTGTTGGCTGCCTCGGCGGCTTCCTTTTCGCGGCTGAGATCGGCAGCCCGGCGCCGCTCGGTGATGTCACGGATGTTCGCGACGATCCCGTTCACCGCGGGATTATCCAGCATGTTGTGCAGCGAAACTTCGAGCGTCCGGATCGCGCCGTTCGAATGCCGCGCGTCCACTTCCACCTGTTCGGAGGCGCCCCACGCCGATGCACTTCGCCGGATAGCTTCGTCCAACGCGCGTTTCCCCTTGCCATCCAGGAAATCACCCAAGGCGCCGGCTTCCGTCTCGTTCTTGACTCCCAGGATGCGCACGATCGAAGGGCTGGCGTACTTGAACCTTCCCTCTTTATCGATCAGGGCGATAATGTCGGACGTGTTTTCAATCAGAGAACGATAGTGCAGCTCGCTCTGCCGCAGCTTCTCTTCGGCATTGCGCAGCGTGGTCTCGCGCGTGGCGATCTCGCCCACCATGTTGCGGAACGTCCGCGCGAGTTGTCCGAGTTCGTCACGGCGCCCGGCCACCATCTCCAGCTCGCCGGCGGTTTCGTAGCGCTGCTGGCTCACATGTTCAGCCGCCACCGTGAGGCGGCGAACCGGCTGCGTCAGACGGCGCGCCACAATCCACACCACCAGCACCAATAAAATGACCGCCAGGCCCGCAACCGCGATCGTCCTGGCCGCCAGTTGGCTCGCCGACCCAGTGATCTCCATTTCGGGAATGCTGAGCGCGACTTTCCAGCCGGTGAGCGGCGCCGTAGCCCAGTAAACACGCCGCAGCATTCCGTTCTCCACCAAACGCACAAAGCCCGATCCGCGCGCTGCGATCTGCGGCCCGGCAGGTACGGTCCGAACGTCGGCTCCGGGGAAGTTCTGACTCATCGAAAGCGCGTCATTGGGATGCGCCATGATGCGTCCCGACCGCGAGATCAGGAAGCTGTAGTCCTGCTTGCGATAGTCCGAGGTGCCGTTTCCGCTGTTGGCATTGCCCATTTTATCGGGGCGAAAACGTAGGGAAGTTACGATGGCCCGAATCAGATCGAGCGAAAGGTCCGCGCCCGCCACTCCGCCGAACTTTCCCGAGGGCGAATAGAAGGGTACGGTAACACTTACGATTTCCGCATTGGATCCACCCGTGTCGAAATAAGGCTCGGAGATATACATCTGCCCGGTCCGCTGCGCTCCGGCGTACCATTCCTTCGAACGATTGCGCGGGCCGGCGGCCGGCTGAAGCGCTTTGGGCATACTATCGCGATCCACCCAGGGCATTGCGTCGGGACCGGTTGTGACGCCATCCCTTGCCAGGTAAACCCCGTACGCTTCTTCGGGCGGCAGGCTATCCAGCAAACGGGCCAGGAAAGGAACGATCGAGCTGGCGGGTTCATTATCCATGGCTTCCTTGCGGGCCGTGATGGCGCGGGGCAACACGGCAACGCGGTCCAAATATGCGTCAAACTGATCCGCCGTCGATTGGACTTGTTTTAATGCCTCGGTATTGCTCTGTTGTTCCAGCGCATTGCGGGCCTGCGAATAGCTGAACCAGATGGTTACCACCAGGATCATGCAGGTCGCCGCGACCACGGCCAGAGTCAGGGTCTTGCTCAGCGACCGAGGCGCCCGCCTCGCTATATTCTCGCGATGCGCGATCTTAGCATCTTGGACCATCGTTCTCAAAGAATCGGCACTCAGGCCCGCTTTATACATGCCTAGCCGTAGGAATAGGTATCTATTTCGCTTTGTACTAGGCCTTCTGACGACCACGATCTATATAGTGGCCGCCGCAACCTGACGATACCCAACGCTTATGAGTGGCTTTCTTCGACAACGTGCTGGAATTGTTCTTACGGCTCTTTTTGTGATCGCACTGGCTTACGGCGGCGCACCCACGGTAACGTCCGGTGGGGGCGACCAAGCTGTCGTCTTGTCAGGGCATACGATTCGCGAGGCGGCGGTCTTCCACCAGGAGCCCGAATATCCTCCCGCGGCCCGTCAGTTCCGTCTGGGCGGCGAAGTGGTCGTCGAAATAACGGTAGGTGTCGACGGCAAGGTGGAAAACGTCACGATCACCAAGGGCCGCCCGATATTAAATGACGCAGTGCTGCGGGCGGTTCGAAAGTGGTCGTTCACGCCTTTCATTGTGGACGGACGCCCCCGAAAAGTGAAGGGGACGCTGTCGTTCAATTTTCAGCTTTGATTCTCCCGCGCAGCGGAACCGGCGATCGCGCCTTCACGGCAGCTGATTTAATATAAATTCGGCTCGCGCCGCGGCTGGCAGTTTCGGTAGCTCAACCGTTTCATAGCCGTACTCCCGATAGACTTCGGCCATGTATTGATACGTTCTCTCCGCTTCGCCGAAATCCTGTTTACGTTCGCCATCGGCGTGATAGATTTCCTTCCAGGGTGGAGCAAGAAAAACGAGGGCCGCATACCGGTATCGGCGGCATGCGCGTTCGATATCGCCCGTCTCATCCAGGCCGATCAGGCGCGCATAGCAAAGGGTATCCGGTATCCCGCGGTCGGCGAACAGCGGATGTGAAGCAGGGGTGTGCTTCTTAAAAGACTCTATGGAGCATTGGAGCATAACATCGGTGTAGGCTTTGCGATCCGCCCACGGGAGCGCTGTGCCTCCTGACCGCATTTGCTCCTGGATGATCTGACGCGCCACCTCCGGCGCGTACCCAAAGCCAAGCCTGGCCAATTCCATGAGCACGGTTGTCTTTCCAGCGCCCGGGCCGCCCGAGATCACGAACAGGTTCGGATTGCTGACACACATCTTCCTGGTTCAATTGTTGCCCACACACGCCGGGCGAACCGATTCAGTTCGGTGCTACAGGAAAAAATCAACGGCGGCGCGCGTGAAGATTCGAGCGTTGATGAATGTTTTCGAATCGATCCCGGTGCAGCCACCGATCAAACCGGTGCAATAAACCAGCCAGCCAATGCAACATTGCCGGTACCCCGCATTCTTAGGAGAGACGCTATCACAAATAGCGAACGGCGTCACCGGGGGTGTGAAGGTGGGCGTGGCCGGGAGTTTGAGCAGCCAACGGGAATCAGAATCGGCTGCATTGGCCGCGGCCATTCGATGCCATAGCGCACGCCCGGTTGCGCCGGGATGTTAAGATGAAGAACAGATGACCGTTGAAATTGAGCAGGTCACCCGCCTGCAATCCTTGGATACGAAGATTGCAGAGCTGGAGCGGGAAGTAGCTACCTTACCCAAACACATCGCGCAAATCGAAAAGGCACTGGATTCGCATCTCCGCCGTTTAGACGTGGATCGCGCCGCCCTCGCCGCCAACCAGAAAGAGCGCAAGCAACTGGAAGACGACGTGAAAGTGGAGACGCAGAAGATCTCGAAGCTGCGGGATCAAATGCTGGGCGCCAAAACGAATGAGCAGTATCGCGCGTTCCAGCACGAGATTAGTTTCTGCGAGACTGCGATTCGGAAGGCCGAGGACCGCACTCTGGAGTTGATGTCTGCATCCGAGCCTTTGGATGGGGCTGTCAAGAGGGCGGAAGCTGCGCTCAAGGAAGAGAAGCAGCACGTGGAAGCCGAGAAGGCCAAAGCGCGGGAGAGTACGGCTGCCGATCAGAACCAGCTTGAAGAGCTGAAGGGGGAACGCCAGAAACTCGTGGCCGGTATGCGCAAGCCCGCTTACACGGCGTACGAGCGCATTCGTAAGAAATGGCGCGGCGGGTCGGCGGTGGCCGAAGCGACTGAAGGACGCTGCTCGGCGTGCCAGATTCTGCTGCGTCCCCAATTCTTTCAGGACCTCCGCCATACCGAAGAGATGATGTTCTGCGAAAGCTGCGGGCGCATTTTGTTCTATAACCCGCCGGTAAGCTTCGAAGAGCATCTGACCGCGCAGCCGCATCAATAGCTCGCGGATCAGCCCTATGCAGGATGTCAACGTCGGCATCGTCGGCTTGGGCAACGTTGGCTCGGGCACGCTCGCGATTCTCACCGAGAACGCCGACCAGATCGCGTTGAAGCTCGGGTTCCGGTTGCGCGTGAAGGCACTGTGCGCCCGCTCCCTCGCGGCGAAGAACCTGTCTGCATCGGATGCGGTGTTGCACACCACGGATTGGCGCAGGGTTGTCGAGCACCCCGAGGTCGACATTGTGGCGGAACTTGTCGGCGGCACCGGCGTTGCACGCGAGATTATCGACGGCGCGATCCAGCACAAAAAATCGGTAGTCACAGCGAATAAGGAATTGATGGCGCTCTGCGGCGCCGAAATTTGGGATAGAGCGATTGGGGCCGGGATCAATCTCGCGATGGAAGCGAGTGTTGCGGGCGGCATTCCGATTCACAGCGTTCTGCGCGAGGGAATCTCGGGCGATTGCGTCGTCACGCTGTACGGCATTTTGAACGGCACCAGCAATTACATCCTGACCGAAATCGAAAAGCACGGCTCGTCGTTTGATGATGTGCTGCAAGAAGCCCAGCGGTTGGGCTACGCCGAGGCCGATCCGAGCGCCGATGTGGATGGCTTCGACGCGCGGTCGAAGCTGGCGATTCTTGCGGCGCTGGCGTTTGGCGAAAAAATCACGCCGTCCGACATTTACACCGAAGGTATCCGGCGCATCCTCCCGCTCGATTTTCAGTACGCCCACAAGCTCGGTCACACCATTCGCCTGATTTGCGGGGCGCATCAAACGCATGCCGGCTTGATCCTCTCGGTACGCCCGGCACTGATTCCACAATCCACGATTCTCGCTGGCGTCCAGGGTGCATATAATGCGGTCTGGGTGCGCGGCAAATACGGCGAAGACACCTTCTACTACGGACGCGGTGCGGGCGCGGCCCCGACCGGCGTGGCGGTGGTGAGCGATTTGATGCGAGTGGCGCGCGAGATTCGATGCGGCAGTCCCGAACGCGTGTCGCCCTTCGCGCACGACCGGCTGGGCGAATACAAACCGATTCCGGTGACGCTGCAGCACTCGGCGTATTATCTGCGCTTCCGCGTCGTGGACCGGCCGGGGATCATCGCGAGCCTGGCTGGTGTGCTCGCAGACAAAGACATTAGCCTGGAAGCGGTGCTGCAATTGCCAAGCGACAACCGGCGCGACCTGCCGTTCGTTATTACAGTGGAGCCCACTTCGGAGCAGTCGATTCGAGAGGCGCTATCTGAAATGGCCGCGCATGACTTCCTGGTGGAACCCCCGTTCGCCATGCCGATGGAGAAATCGTTATGAAGAGATTCGCCAATCTGTTTTTGGCCGGCTCGTTGCTGGTCTCAAGCGCGGCGTTCGCGCAAGTGGCTACGCAGGCCAACCAGAGTTACCAAACGCATCAAGGCCGCGAGAATCTTGCCAAAGCGCTCAGCGATCCCACGCGCGAGGAACGGCAGCGGCCGCGCGATATTGTCGATGCGCTCGATCTCATGCCGGGCGCGTCGGTGGCCGACGTCGGCACGGGAGTCGGCTTTATGCTGCCGTATCTTAGCCACGCCGTCGGAGATACCGGCCATGTGTTCGGCGAAGACATTCAGAACGATTTTCTGGATCAAGCCAAGGTAAAGGTGCGGCTCAGCGAGCTGAAAAATGTCGAGTTCATCCTCGGGACGGATCGCGATCCGAAGCTGCCAGCGGATTCCCTCTCCGGAGTTCTCGCGCTGGATGTTTATCATCACTTCGATTATCCGGAGGCCATGCTTGGGCACATTCACGACAGCCTGGTTTCGGACGGCAAGTTCGTGATCGTCGATTATTTCAAGCGCAAAGGCGCCATGCAGAACAGCGATCCGGACTTTGCCCTGCGGCATATTCGGCTGGATGAGGACGACGTGATCAAAGAGGTGGAAGACAACGGTTTTCGCCTCGTCTCCAAGAACGATCTGGTCCCGAAGAGCCAGTACATCGCAGTGTTCATGAAGAAGTAACGAACCAAAGCGGCCGCTATCGTTTGTCTATTTTGAGCCGCCCGTCCTGCCGAACCGTCTCCCGATGATCATCTTGATCAGGAACCCGTCGGTTGCGCGCGTCAGGCCCCAGCCAACTCCGAAGTTAAACTCCCACTTCGGCGACAAGTTCAAATCCACCACCGGAAAAATCTGCTGCTGCTGGTCAATCAACGGATCGAAGTTTCCCAATGGGCCCAGGCTGCCGTAGTATTCGAACCCCGCGTTGATCACCTTCGTGAAATCGTAGCCGACCTTCACGTTGGGCGAAAAAACCAGGCCCTGACTTACGCTTGGTCCGTGAAAGCTCCGATCGAGCGTGGGATTGAAAGCCAGATAATAGCGTCCGATCTGCTTGTCGATGATGGGCCGGATCTCCAGCGTCCACGTATCGGGTGAGAACGCATAGCGCTGATAGCCGAACTCGAGCGACAAACTAACGCCAACCGGCCAGTGCCAGGACTCGGGCACGCGCACTCGCGGCCGGATGTGATCGCCCACCCACTGCCAGCCTCCCTGATTGGGATTCGCGCTAGTGAAGATATAGAAGCCCGTCTCGAACCAGTTGGTAATGCCTTCGGTAATTTCGACCGTCTCATGCAACTGGTCTTGCGTGCCGTACACGCCGTCCATGATGCCTTTGCTGCCGTCGATCGTGTAGTTGCTGTGCAGCTCGATCATCGTGGTGCCGGGATCCTGGGTTTCGGAAGGATAAACTTGGATCTCATAGCTGCCTTGAGCCCATGCAACGGCAGCGCAGGAAAGCAAAAAGACCAGGCGAAGCGCCAACCTTCCCTGAGCGCTTCTTTTATGAAAACAGTGGATTGATATCAGGACAAAACTCCTTTAGGATGTTTCGCCGCCTTCTTCGTCTCAAGCTGAACAAAGGGCTTAGAGATGCAGCTGCTGCTTGTCCCCGCGCAGAAAGAACGCGGGTCTTTTTGCAGCATAACAGGATGGAGACACCTTGCGTGATCCCGACAGTGATGATCCCGCGGTGTGAAACCGCCGATTACTCGTAGCGCAGCGCGTGCATCGGGTCCAAGCGGCTGGCGCGCAGCGCAGGCAGCCAGATCGCAAACAGCGCGATGCAGGCCAGCACGATCGGAATCGCGACGAACGCCAGCGGATCGCGAACGTTCACGCCGAAGAGGAAAGCCTGCAGGAATCGCGTAAGCCCAATTGCGGAGCCGATGCCGATGGCGACGCCGGTGAGCACCAGCGTCATGCCTTGCCGAACCACCATGTTTCGCACTGCGCCGGTCTCGGCTCCGAGCGCGAGGCGAATCCCGATTTCCTGCGTACGCTGTTCTACCGAGTAAGCCATCAGTCCGTAAATCCCGATCGCCGCTAACAGCAGCGCCGAGCCGCCGAAAACCGTCATGAGCAGCATGTTGAAACGCTGCCGGGAAGTAGAGATGGAAACCACTTCGTCCATCGTGCGGACGTCCGATACCGGCAGACCGCTCGCCTGCCGCAATTGCTCCTGGATCGCGCTGCTCAGCGATTTCGGCCCCACCCGCGTGCGGATCACCCAAGTCATGGGAGTGAGCCGCAGGTTCAACTCATTCAACGCATCGGGAACCTGCGCCTGAGGGACGAACATCTCGGGGTCCGGATTGCGGTTCAGGGCGTCATCCCGCGAGTCGGCGATCACGCCAATGATCTGCCGCGGCTGCTCGGCGGCCAATTCTTTCATGTTCTTTGCGCCTCCGCCGATGAGGATTTGATCGCGTAGTGGATCTCCGTTCTTCCAATACTGCTTCGCCATCGCTTCGTTAATGATGGCCACGGGACGCGAGCTCCTGTCGTCGTCTTCGGTAAATGTTCTGCCGCGCTTCACCGGGATTTTGAATACTTCAAAATATCCGGGCGAAACGGTCTTCCAGCCGGCTCCGCCTGTGTAGGGCAAATTGGGCGCGGGAGGCCTTCCAAGGATGTTGAATGGCAGGCCATATCCGCCTTCCAGCGGAATGCAACAGGTCGCGCTGGCCAGTTCCACTCCCGGCAAAGCGCGCAGCCGCGTGACGCCATCACGAACCATCCGCTCCACGACGTCCGCTTTCAGGAAGCGCGGACCGGTGAGCGACATTCGCATGGTTAAAACATTACTCGGATCAAAGCCGGGATCGACGGAGGCCAGCGCTATCGACGTGCGAATCAAAAGGGCCGCGCCGACCAGCAGAACCAGGGCCAGCGCAACCTCCACGATGACGAGCAGAGAGCGCACCTTGTTTTGACGGAAGGCGGTGCCCGTCCTTCCGCTGGCTTCCTTGAGCGTGGCACTCAGATCTGCCCGCGAGCTTTGCAATGCAGGAATCAAGCCGAACACAATACCGGTGCCAACCGAGATGAGCAGCGTGAAAACGAGCACCCGCCAGTCCGCCCCCACCAGGGTTCCTTTTTCGCCCAAGCGCGGCAGGCCGGCCGTATTCACCGCAAGCAGCGCACGGATTCCGATTAATCCCAGCGCGAGTCCGACCGCTCCGCCCGCCAGCGATAACAACACGCTTTCGGTGAGTAACTGCCGGATGATCCGGCCGCGCCCCGCGCCAATCGCGGCGCGAATGGCAATCTCACGCCGGCGCGTTGTCGCGCGCACCAGCAGCAGATTTGCAACGTTTGCGCAGGCAATCAGCAGCACCAATCCCACAGCCGCGGCCAGCACCAGCAGGATCGGCCGGACGTTATTGACAACCGCTTCCCGGAACGGGGTGACCGTGAATCCGTTGCCGGGGCCGAGCGCGCGCGGAAACTTGCGTTCATAATCCTGGGCGGAAAGCTTGAGTTTGGCTTGCGCCTGCGCCAGGCTGACGCCGGGCTTCAACAGTCCCGCGGACTGGAAGTAGTGTCCTTGGTCGCTGGTGTTTGGATCGAGTTGAAACGGGGTCCAGACCTCGGGTTGCGGTGCGAATTCCCGGACGTCGAACTTCGCTCCGATGATTCCGACGATGGTGTAGGAATCGTCGCTCAGTGAGATATTTTGTCCGATAATCTTCGGATCGCTGCCGAAGCGCCGCCTCCAGAGACCCTCGCTGATTACCGCGACGCGGGGCCCGTGGGGTGAATCTTCCTCCGGTGTGAACGTGCGCCCGCGGATCACCGGTGCTCCGAAAAGCTGAAAATAATCGGCACTCACCTGGGAGGCCTGCAATTGTTCGGGGAACGGCCCGCTGGTGAGATTCATGACGCCGCTCCGAAAGGCGGACGCGTCCTCGGTCACACTGGTCTGTTGGCGATAATGTTCGAATTTCGCCGGCGAACAGGCCACGGATGTCCCACCCGGATAAACGCTCATGAACACCACCAGCCGGTCCGGATTGGGGAAGGGAACCGGCTTTAGCAACACGGCATTCACCACGGAAAAAACCGCGGTATTCACGCCAATGCCAAGCGCCAGCGTCGCGAGCGCGGTGAGCGTGAACCCGGGCGTCTGCCGGTAACTGCGCAGGGAGTGCTTCAGGTCTTGCAGGAGAGTATCCACGTTCGCAGGTTCTCCTTATTACTAAGGACTGACGGCGAAAGGCGGAAAAAGTTCCCGCGGATTTGAGCGGAGGAACACCAGCGCCGGCCGTTCTTTGTATTCAGACAGCCGGAATTGCCGGTAGCCGCACTTTTCGGCGACGCGGACCGAAGCGAGATTTTCCGGGTGAATGATGCAGGCAGTCTGGCCGGCTCCAAAGTGTTCGTCACCCCACGCAACTGCCGCGCGCACGCCTTCGGTGGCATAACCGCGGCCGTGGAATTGCGTCGCGATGACCCAACCGATTTCCGGCGCGTTCTCGGGCCAATCCCGCACGCTTCGTTTATAATCGGCAAAGCCAAGTTCACCGATAAAATTGCCGGTGGCCTTCTCTTCGAGAACCCAGTAGCCGAAGCCGAGCAGCGCCCAGTGTCCCGCGTAGCGCAGTAGCCTCGTCCAAGATTCTTCTGTTGTCTGCGGCCGGCCGCCGATATACCGGGTGACGGCGGGATCGGCCCACATAGCCGCACAGGCGGTAAAATCACTGAGCTGATGAGCGCGAAGTTTGAGGCGCTCGGTCTCGAGGGCTGGGATTTCCACTTTAGTGGGCCGCGCCCGCGTGTTGGGATGATGCCACAAGCGCGGCGAAGCGCGGATCGGAGTGCAGCGATTCGAGGTCCGGATCCATGGCGAGTCCTTGGCGCGTGCCTGCGGAAAGCTCATGTTGCACGGCGAATTGCAGATTAGCGAAGGCGGCGTCGCGCTTCCCTTCTCGCGCCAGGACCGTCGCCAGTTCATAGGCCGCGCCGGCAGTGTCGGGGTGATTGGGCCCTACCGCACGCCGCAGGCCGTCCAGCGTCTGAAGGTAAACAGCCTCCGATTCGGAATAGTGTTTCTCTTTCTTCAGAAGCTCAGCGAGGCCGAGCATGGTGGCCAGCGTGTCGGTGTGATCCGGCCCCAACGTGCGCTGTTCCGCTGCCAGGTTTTGCCGAACCAGTTGCTCGGCTTCGGCATATTTTCCTTCCGCGGTGAGAACGTCCGCCAGGTTTCCAACCGTCACCAAGGTGGAACGATGTTCCGGGCCCAGCTTCTTGCGCTTAATTGCGAGGGTCTGGCGGAATAATTTCTCGGCCTCCGCGTCGCGTTTTTCATTGTGCAGCGCCAGCGCCAGATTTCCTTGCACCAGCAGCGTGCGCGGGTGGTCCGGACCACGGATGCGCTGCAGGGTGGGGAGCACCTCGCGATATAGTTTCTCAGCCTCGGCGTAATGACCCTCATCGAGCAGCACCGATGCGAGGTTTGCCGTGTCATCCAATACCCTGGGACTGTCGGGAGGGAGCTTCTGGCGTTCTAATTTCAAAAGCTCGCGAAAAGTGGATTCCGAATCGGAGAATTTCCCCTGATAAGCGAAAACAATTGCCAACTGTGTGAGGGTGTCCTGGTATAATTTGTCGCCGGGACCGAATTTTCGCTTCGCGATAGCGAGAATGTCCCGATCCATTTTCTCTGCTGGCGCATAACGGCCTTCGTTCTGCGTGACGTAAGCCAATCTGGACATGGCTTCCAGAGTGTCGCGATTCTGAGGGCCAAGGACGCGCCGGCGAATATCCAGAGTCTGGCGGGCTAATTTATCCGCCTCCGAATATTTGCTGTCCTCATTCAGCACGCTAGCGAGATCGAACATCGATTTCAACGTGTCAGGATGATCCGGGCCCAGGGTTCGCCGGCGAATCTCCACGGAGCGGCGCAGCAGCGATTCGCTTTTGGCGTACAGACCGAGGCTTTGATACACGTTCCCCATCACGTCCATCATTTGGGCTTGGAGTTCGGGGTCCTGCGCGAGACCTTTGTCGATATCGTCGGAAGCTTTGTCGAGGATTTCGCGCGCGCGAATGTCGTTGCCGCGGGCCTCACTCGGGTCCGACACTTTGAACATGTCGGTCATAAACTCGGTGACGCGGTCAGCGCGGTCGCGCTCGCGGCGCACCCTTCGTAATTCGAGCGTCTGCGCCACCCCGAAGGCGATGAGCAGCAAAGCGGCGGTAGCGCCAACACCCACGCCGACGCGGTTGCGGCGAATATACTTGCGAGCCAGATACCAAACGCCGGCCGGGCGAGCGAGTACCGGTTCATGGCGCAGGTATCTGCCGATGTCGGAAGCCAGGTCGGCGGGCGTGGCATAGCGCCGTGCGCGGTCCTTCTCGAGCGCCTTCAGGGCGATGGCATCCAGGTCGCCGCGCAGCTGCCGCTCCAGAGTGGAAAAATCCGTTCCGCGCTTTTCGGCTGCTTCGCTGGATTTATCGTGCTGTGTACGGAGTTTGGTGCTGGGCCGCGGCGCATCTTCTTCGCGTAACTTACGCTGGATTTGCTCGATCGGAGTGCTGCTGAAATCGATGGGCAAAGCGCCGACCAGCAGCTCGTACAGAATGACACCGAGCGAGTACACGTCGGTGCGCGTGTCCACGTCCACGCCGGCCGAGTCGGCCTGCTCCGGGCTCATATATCCGGGTGTTCCGATGATCGTTCCCGCGCGAGTGAACAGCGAGTCGCCGTCCAGTCCCGGCGTGGTCGCTTTCGCGACGCCGAAGTCGATGATTCTTGGCGCGGGATGGCCGTCGATTTCGCCTACCAGGATGTTCGAGGGTTTGAGATCGCGATGCAGGATCGCCTTTTGATGCGCATGCTGCACGGCATCGCAGACATGCATGAACAGCTCCAAGCGCTGCCGCGTAGTCAATTTGTGCGCGTCGCAATAAGCCGTGATCGGGATGCCCTTGACGTACTCCATCGCGAAGAACGGGCGCCCCTCCGCGGTTGATCCGGCATCGAAAACCTTGGCGATAGCGGGGTGGTCCATGCGGGCCAGCGCCTGACGCTCGGATTCGAAGCGCGCCACTACTTCGTGCGTGTCCATGCCCGCTTTGATCAGCTTGATTGCCACGCGGCGTTGGACCGGCTGCCGCTGATCGGCGAGCCAAACTTCGCCCATACCGCCATGGCCCAGAAGCTGGATCAGGCGATACTGCCCGATGAGAGTACCGGCGATATTGGGGCTGGGTCCGATCTTGTGGCGTAAGTACGGAGTTTCGACGTCCTCCGGGCTTGGCGGACGATCGGTGCTGGAATCGCCCTCGCTCTGTGCGCCCAATTGGTCGGCAGACAAATCGATTCCCTCGTGGTCTAGGTCCAGTCTAGCCCAGCGGTGCTCGGGGCTGCATAAGAACCGATACAATAAAGGTGGTTGCTGCAAAATAAATCAAACTACCGGAAATTCGTCCAATACCTGCTGTTCGGCGTGGCAGTGTTGTGGATCGCGCTGGCTTCCCAAAGCTGGACCGATCAAGATGCCGGGGTGAAAGCACCGAAGGACCGGCATCCGATCGCCGATCTGACATTTCCGCAACTCGACGGCGGCTCGTGGCGGCTTTCCGATCACCGCGGCCAGGTGGTGCTGATCAATTATTGGGCCAGTTGGTGCGGCCCTTGCAGGCAGGAAACGCCCGGTTTGATTGACTTGGCGCGTGACTATCGTTACCGGGGTCTCGCGATCGTCGGAGTTTCGATGGATATGGGCGGCAAGCCGGCGGTGGAAGGGTTCCTCAACGAATTCCACATGCCCTATCCGGTGCTGATGCCGGATCTCGCGTCGCCGAAAACGCCCGCTATCGAAGCATTACCGACGACCGTGCTGGTGGATCGCAATGGCCTTGTGGCGAAATCGTACGTCGGGGCCGTGCGCGAGACCATATTTCGGGCGGACGTGGATCGGCTGCTCGCGGAAAAGTCCGCATCCTCTCTTAGCATCAAAGACTGATCGCGTGGCGCCCCGCGTTCCTGGCGCGCGCATTGATTTTGTCAGGTCACTTAAAGTCTGAGCCAATCGTCCAACCAGTGGGAACCAAGCTTCGGGTTTCCGGGAAGGAGAATGGAACATGGGCATAGCGGAATGCCTCAGGACTAGCACCCTTATTGGTGCGCTTCTCACTGTGCCGGGCGTTTCCCTAGCGGCGCCGTCCAAGGCGTCTGAAGCGCTACCCTGTCAGGCTTGCACCTCGAATTATTCCCAGAAGGCCGTCGATTTGCTCACGGCGCTCCAGATGGAGGCGGAGCAAACGGCGCGGCACGCCGCCTACGTGGAAAACTTGGCGAATTCGCCCGGTATCGATTGGAAGGCCGCGGCCAGCCAACTCAACCACATCCGCGCGGAAGTGGACAACATGGACCAGCGCATTTACCAGTTGGATGTCATCCAAAGGATGGTTCCTCCATGGGAGCGGCGCGCCATCGACGACGCGGGATTGCTGGTAAGTTACATGGCGGTTAATGCTGACAGCGCGTTGCATAACGCCGCCGCTCGCCAAAAGGATCCCACCGGGATCCGGACGGACCTCCAACGGATGGACCGGCAGGCGAACGAACTGGCCCGGGCAATGAGTACCGATGCACGCAGCGCGAGGGTGGATTTGAGAACGATGTTTCTCCAGCCGAACCTGGGGATGTTGGAAGTATTTGGGAAATGAAGGAGCTACTTCACCCAGCCTGAGGGCATCCCATACGGCACGGGCAGTAGCACGGCTTCGACGCGCGCGATCTTGCGGTTCTTGATCTTGAACAGCTCGCCGATTTCAAACGTGTAAGGCGTGTCGAACGGCGGCCCCACTTTGTGCACTGTGCCGTCGGTCCACTTGACGCTTGTAACTGTGCCGGCGTGATCGAAGAAGATGATGGCGTAAACCAGGCCGCGCTCTTCATCCACCACCGGGAAGCGGCGCTCGCGAACATGCGTAATGAAGGGCGAGAAGCCGGTATCGAACTGCTCGCCGCAAGTCATCTTGGCCATCCCCTTGCCGTCCGGATTGTTCGCGGTAACGGCGCCGTTTTCGATGCGCGTGCACTGCGGGTCGAACGGAGTGAGTTTGCCGGTGGCTTTCTCCAGGCCCTCGAAGTACGAGTTTGCGATGCGCACCAGCTCTTCGCGCGAGGGATGGTC
>Ga0335074_10003870_pt1 | contig 20584 bp, 21 predicted proteins | sample Lox_Sample_23_FD_206715 | JGI IMG/M metagenome (GOLD analysis project Ga0335074, IMG submission 206715) | Soil microbial communities from Loxahatchee National Wildlife Refuge, Florida, United States - Lox_Sample_2.3 | ecosystem: Environmental > Terrestrial > Soil > Wetlands | place: USA... | reverse complement strand
CGCCCTATGGGCTCTTGCTCGGGAACTATAAGTCGTATGCGCAGTCGACCGCCAAGGGCGGCGTGCGTGGCTTGTGGGACGCCGACACCGATAAGATCATTTTCGGCACGCATCAGATTGCGTATCGCATCGTCAATGGCGAGCAAACCCTTTTCCCGCATAAAAGCACCCGTGAGCTAACCTTCTTACCGTACGCCCAAATTGGCGAGTTCACGCTCGAACATCGCCTGCACGTCACGGAAGCCTTTTTCGTGCCCTTCGGCGAGTCGTTCGATCGCACCGTTTCGTTCGTCGTCGACGTCACGCTGTATAATCCGGGCTCGGCCGCGATGGAGGTGGCGCTGTTCCCGTGGGCCATGCTGGTCGGTCAGCGCTTCTACGGCGAGCCCGAAAGCGAGGTGACGGCGTGGTCGCAGGGGCGTTTCATCTGCTCGAAGAGCAACGAGACCGGAGCGGAACGCTGGTGGGGCGGCTCTCGCGAGCCGCGCGCGGTCGAGCTCTCGCTGCGCGAGCAGGTCCTTATGGAAAATATGCGTCGCGGCTCGCTTTTGCCCGAAGGCCTGCCGGGCTTTGGCCGCGGTGCTTCCGAAGCCTCGACGCTCGTCGGCCGCCGCATCTACGGCGCGTTCGAGTATCGCATCGCCATTGCGCCAGGCGCGCGTGAGGCGTTGCGCCTCGCCGTGGTGTTCCATAAGGACGGCACGGAAAAGAGTCTTCCGGTGCTCGAGCGATTGCTCGACGACGAACGCGCGCTGCACGACACGCAACGGTATTACGCGCGCCGGCTCGCCGACGCGCGCTTTATGACGCCGGCTCCCAAGATCAGCCGCGGCGTCGCGTGGGCGAAAGCTAACATGATTCGCATCGTCAAGGACTATCCGCAAGGATGGGGATCGACCAATTCGCCGCCTTCCGACATCCTCGTTTCGCGCGACACCTCGTGGTTCGTCCACGGCTTCGATTACTTTTGGCCTGAGTTTAGTCGCGATGCGATCGGCGTCTTCAACAAGTGTATCGACGAAGCGGGATTGATGGTCGAGTACGTTCGCGGCGTAAGCGGCTATACGACGGCCTACGATCTCAACATCAACGACGACACGCCGCTGCACTTGGTGGCGATGCTGCACCATTACAATGCCACGCTCGATGATGCTTGGGTGCGCGAGTGCCTTCCGTTAATCGTCAAACTTGCCGACTATATGCTCACGCAGCGGGACGATCAAGGGTTGCTGTTTTGCAAGGCCAAGGGCGTCGACATGTACGGGATTTCCTCTTGGCGCAATATCATTCCGTACTACACTCTCGACGGGGCGGTGACCGAAATCAACGCCGAAGGCGTCTTTGCGCTCGAAGCTGCGGCGATGCTATGCGCGGTCGCGGGCGATTGGGCAAATTGGGAAAAGTATGCCAATGAGTCGCAAGCCCTTCGCGAAGCAATGATGGACTTTCTCTACGACGACGATACCGGCGCCTTTGCGTTGAATTATGACCAGGATCGCAACTATCAGGACAACTTCACGTCCGACGAGATCTTTCCGGTGCTCTTCGGCGTTGCCGCCGCCGAGCAGCGCAAAGCGATTCTGCGCCGTTTGCTCGAAGCGGACTTCGTGACGCCGGTCGGGCTACGCACCATTTCCACTGCGGATGCGTGGTATTTCCCGTCGTATGGATTCGGATTGCTTGGCGGGATTTGGCCCGACCTTACGCTCTGGTTCGCGGTCGCGCTGGCGCGCGACGGATTTGTTGACGATTGCGTGCATTTCCTCGACGCGGTATATGCAGCGATGGAAGTCGGAAGCGCACGTAATACCGTTCCCGGTGAGTTTGCCGAATGGTTCGACGGCGGCTCGATGGCAAATCGCGGTATGTACCTCTCACCGTGGACGGGCGCAAAGTATTTGTGGGCCGTAGCGGAAACGATCGGCGGTCTCGACGGCTACCGCACCAGCGGCCGTCCGCATCTGGCGCCGCTGCGTCCGAAGGACTGGCAGTGGATCGCGGCAGCCCGCGTGCATTGGGGCGGTAAGCGCTGCAGCTATGTGATCGACCTCGTGCACGATCGGATCTACGGCAACATGCCCGAGCTCTCGGCGGAAGAACCGTTCACCTGTATCTTTGCCGGACGCGACGTCAGCGACGAGGTGACGATCTCGCCAGTCGAGGTCGGTGCGATCGGGTTCGAAGACGAAAAGGGCGCGGTCCGGATTTTCGTGTGCAACATGCTCGATGCTGCCCGGCCGGTACAGGTCGAGTTTCGCGGACACACCGCGCGCGTACAGATGGAAGTGGGCGAGATGCGCGAGGTGCAAATGATCGGGCGGCCGACCGAACGGCGGGCGCGCGCTGCCAAGCTTGACGTCGTGCCGGCATGATCGCGCGCGATCGCTTCGTCACGATGGTGCTCGGCGCCGGCGTCGTCGTGCTGCTCGCCGCGATCTTGCTTGGCGAGCACATGGGCGACCGGGTGATGGTCGAGGCTGCCGACAGTGGAAACCTGACCCAGACGCCGCTGATCACCCCGGTACCGCAGCCGACCGACAGGCCGTATGGCCCGGATTGGAAAAACTCGCAGCCGCTGGCGGCTGCCGGCGATCCCCGATTTCCTGACCCGCGGATTCCGCCAAAGCCGCTGCCCACGCCGGAGCGGACGCCCTCCCCCTCGCCGACTCCTACGTGGACCCCGAACCCGAACGTGCCGATTTGGGACCAAACCAGACTCCCCAGCCCCTCGCCGTCGGCGACCACCTTCTCAGAGGAGTCGACAGACGCCAGCGGGAGCCCGGGACCCACGCCAACACCGCCGCCTCCCCCGACTAATCACTAATGTCTCCATTGGTTTGGCTTGATACGATGGGGACATGGAAGAGACATCGACTGGAACCGTAACCGTTAAGCGCGGGCTCGCGCAGATGCTCAAAGGCGGCGTCATCATGGACGTGGTGACCCCCGAACAGGCCATTATCGCCCAAGAGGCCGGCGCGGTGGCCGTGATGGCGCTCGAACGGATTCCCGCGGACATTCGCGCCGCAGGCGGGGTCGCGCGCATGAGTTCGCTCGAATTGATCTCCGGCATCATGGATGCGGTGACGATTCCGGTGATGGCCAAGGTGCGCATCGGTCACTTTGCCGAGGCCCAGGTGCTGCAGTCGATCGGGATCGACTACATCGACGAATCCGAAGTGCTCACGCCTGCCGACGAGCTCTTCCATGTCGATAAGCTCGCCTTCACGACGCCGTTCGTTTGCGGAGCGCGCGACCTCGGTGAAGCGCTTCGCCGCATTACCGAAGGGGCGGCGATGATTCGCAGCAAGGGTGAAGCCGGCAGCGGCAATATCGTCGAAGCCGTCCGCCACATTCGCGCGATCAAAGACGCTATCGGCCAATTGACCGTCTCTCCAAAAGAAGAACTGGTCGCGCGGGCACGCGATCTGGGCGCGAGCTACGAACTCGTCAAAGAAGTTGCGCAGGCCGGGAAGCTTCCGGTCGTGCTGTTCTGCGCCGGCGGCGTCTCGACGCCGGCCGACGCGGCCCTGATGATGCAGCTCGGCGCCGAGGGCATCTTCGTCGGCAGCGGCATCTTCAAGTCGAACGATCCCAAGAAATTCGCTCGTGCGATCGTCGACGCGACCACGCATTATTCGGATCCAAAGGTCGTCGCGCAAGCATGCCGGTCGCTTGGGATGGCAGATGCGATGCCGGGGCTCGACGTGCGCAAACTCGACGAATCGGAGCTGTTGGCGACGCGTGGCAACTAACCCCCTCGTCGGCGTCCTCGCGCTGCAAGGCGACGTTGTCGAACACGTCGCCGCGCTCGAGCGCGCCGGTGCAGCCGCGACCACGGTAAAAACGCCGGAAGAACTTGCGCTGGTCGATGGCCTGGTGATACCGGGCGGTGAGTCGACTACCGTCATGAAGCTGCTCGATCGCTTTGGCCTTGCGCAACCGATCGTGGAGCGCGTACGCGGCGGCATGCCGCTGTGGGGAACGTGCATGGGCATGATCGTCACGGCGCGTGACGTCGCGGGGTTGGAACAGCCGACCCTGGATCTCATCGATATCACCGTGCGACGCAACGCGTTCGGCCGTCAAAATCAATCGGCCGAAGTCGAGTTGCCGATTCCCGCGCTCGGCCGTAAGCCGTTTCCGGCCGTGTTCATTCGCGCGCCGTGGATCGAACGCGTGGGTCCGGGCGTGGAACTGCTCGCGTCGCGCGACGGATACGGCGTGATGGTGCGCGCGGATAACGTGCTCGCGACCTCGTTCCACCCTGAATTGACCGGCGATCCGCGGGTCCACGCGTACTTCTTAAAGATGGTCGAGGATGCGCGCGCGCAAGGGAAGGCTTCCTCCGCCGCATAACCCTCCTTTCGATGAGTTCGCAAGCGGCGGAATCCGGGCAATCCGGCTTCCAGGGGCAGATCCCACCGCTCGAGCCGTTGCTGACCGAAGTGATCGCAACGCTCGCGCTGGCCGCGCACGCCTATCTCGCCGACGAGTCCGGAAAGGAACCTGATTTCCGCGCAGCGGATGCCGCGATCGAGGTTGCGACCGTAGCATTCGAACGCGTCAAAGAAAGGTTGCGGCCGGACGAAAGGTTGGCAATAACGCAGATGCTGACCGAAACTCGACTGACGTTCGTGAGAAAGCGAGGCATGTGAATGCCTCGCTTTCATGCTTCTGAACGCCTCTCGTGTCGTTGCTGCGTCGGGAGAATGCCATCGTGAGTGACGTTCTCGTTTTGAACTTCACGTATGAAGCGTTGAACATCACGAGCTTCCAGCGCGCCGTGAAGCTGCTCTTCGCCGGCAAGGCGGAGATCGTTCACAATCGCGATCGCGTGCTCGCATCGACGCGCTACGAGATGCGCATGCCCTCGATCATCAGGATGCTCTATTACATCCGCCGGCCGATGCAAAAGGTCGCGTTGACGAAGAAGAACGTGCTCATTCGCGACGATCACGCATGTCAGTACTGTGGAACGCGCGGCGAGAAGCTGATGACGGTCGATCACGTCGTGCCACGCAGCCGCGGCGGCCCCTCGACCTGGGAGAATCTGGTCTGCGCGTGCATGCGGTGCAACAACCGCAAGAACAATCGCACGCCCGAGGAAGCGAACATGTCGCTCAAGCGCAAGCCAAGGCAGCCCAAATACATCCCGTGGATTCAGATCAAGCGCAACACGCTCCCGGGTGAATGGGGCAAGTTCCTCTTCCTCTACAACGTATCAATAGACGAGCGGGTAGAGTAGAACTAAGCGCGGTCGCGGCGGCGGCGGCCAAACGCCAAACCCACACCCATAACGACAATCCCGATCGCGGCGAAGCCGAAGGCGAAATATTCGAGGTCGTTGAGGCTGTGCGCGATCGAGCGAATGCCCAACACGATCGGGCCGATGAAGAAGAGCACGTTGCCGAACGCAAAGAGCGGATTCGGTCGCGACGTGGCCATCCGGAAATTCATCAAGACGCCGATCGCGCCGCCGATCAGACAGAGCCACCCGACGACAATCGGGCCGCTCATAAGGGCGAGAGCTCGTCGAGGTCGCGCCCGTTCGTCTTGGGTCCGAGGATGCCGATGTCTAGCGTCACCACGATCATCGCCGTACAGATCATTGCAAAGACTCCAAGTGTTCCATTCGCGCGCAGCACCGCGGCGATCAGGAAGGGTACGAAAATCGAACTGAAGCGGCTCCACGCATAGACAAACCCCACCGCTTGACCGCGAATGCGGGTTGGGAAGAGCTCGGCTTGATAGGTGTGAAACGTCGCCGAGAACCACGCGTTTGCGAGCGCCACGACCGTGCCGAAGACGACGAGCAGAACCGGTGCGCGCGCCAACGCGAAGCACAGGCCGGTGCCGCCGATTACCAGCGCTAGCACGCAGATCTGCCATTTGCGTTGAAAACGCTCGGCATAGATCATCGCGAGCAGCGGACCAACCGGATTGATGATGGCAATGAAAAACGAATATTGCAGCGAGTGCGTAAATTCGACTCCCTGCGACGCGAGAAAAATCGGCACCCACGAGTTGAAGCCGTAGAAGCCGATCGTTTGGACTAAATTGAAGACGACCATCATGATCGTGCGTGAGCGGTAGAATGGATTGAAGATCGTCCTGAGCACGAAGCCTGGACCGGTATGCGCGACCTTTTCGTGTGCTCTCTGCCAGCGTGAAGAGTCCGGCAACCCGGGCAGCACGAACCAGACCGCTACGCCGCCGAGCGCCCCGAACATCGCGACGTAGCGCCACCCGTCCAGGCCGAGGATCGTGCGCGGCACGAGCAAGTATGCAAGGAGCGCCGCCACAGGAATTGAGGTGTAGCCTACCACCTGTGTGAACGCGACCCAACGGCCGCGTTCCTCTTTGGGGACGATCTCCGAAGTGTATGCGTCGCTAGTGACGAGTTGCACGCCGATCCCGACACCTGCAAGGAAGCGCCAAAAATCGATCCACAGGCCGTTTGGCATAAACGCCATTATCAGCGTGCAGATCGAATACCATACGAGCGACGACGCGAATGCCGCTTTGCGGCCAAAGCGATCCGAAATGCCGCTGAAGATGATCGTGCCGAAAAACATGCCGGCGAAGCCGCACGAGACGAAGCTGGCGAATCCTGAGAACGCGAACGGTGATGCCGAGGTGGCCGTGAACAGCCCGGCCTTGATAAAGCCCAGCGAGATGTATGCGGTCACGAAGAGGTCGTAGAGCTCGAACCACGCGCCGACGGAGATGCGCGCAACCGCGCCGCGAACGTTGGTGGTAGCGGTTGACGTCACTAAGCCGGCACCGGCAGCGGCAGCGCGCCGCAGAAAGCGCGGTGCCATGCGCTCTCGATGCGCACCCGGCTTGGCCGCTCGATAACGGCGGCAACGCAGCCGTCGGGGCGCACGATGAGAACAACCGGCGGTTTCACGTGCCAACGTTTCGGCGGCAGCGAAACGCGCACATGCGGCAGATCGAGCGCGAACTCGCCGGCCACGATCAAGATGGCTTCACCTGCGCGGCGCGCACTGATGCGCGAACCATCGGCAAGGCGCAGGTCGTCGATGCGCCGTCCTGCGAGCGGATGGCGCGTGTCGATGATCGGCGAACTGCCGTACCGCCCGCTGAGCATGCCGATGCCGCGGCAGAGCTTGCGTTGCATGCCCCGGCCGCGAATCGCGCGGGAAAAGGTTCGAATCGCAAATTGGCGTGCGCGCATCGGGAAGGTTATGCCGAAACGCGTAATGCGATCGGTCACGCGTTCGACCGTGTCGGTGATGATCTCGCGCCGCTCCCGGTCGTAGCTTTCCATCAAAGCAGCGGCGCAATGCTCGCTGCGAACCGAGAAGGCCAGCTTCCACGCAAGGTTGGCGGCGTCTTGAATCCCCGCATTCATGCCTTGGCCACCGGCGGGGCTATTGAGATGTGCGGCATCGCCCGCCAGCATCACCCGCCCCACGACGAAACGCTGCGCGTGACGCCGGTGAATCTTGAACAAGTTGCTCCACTGCGTCTCGTGCGGCACTTCGCCGAAAAGTTCGCACACGCGCTGGCGATGCGCGAGCGGCGCAAGCGCGTCTTCATCGCTGAGCTCCTTGGGCACGGTCGCCATCACGCGCCAAGATCGATCGCCGAAACGAATGGCGCCGCGCAGCCCCGGCAGATCGAAGCGAACGCGCGCCGTTACGTCGGGCGGGATTTCGGCGTTTATCGTCTCGTCGCTTAGCACAACGCGCGTGTCATACGTCATGCCCTGTAAGGTGAGTCCGATCGCTTGACGCACGACGCCGTGCGCACCGTCTGCGCCGACGACGAAGGACGCGCGCAGACGCTCCGGCCCCGATCCCCCGTCGAAGAACACGTCGACGCCGTCCTGGTCCTGTGCGAGACCGTTGACCGCAATGCCGGTGCGTAGCGCGCACAGCGGCGAGCTTGCGACGAGCTCGCGCAGGATCCGCTCGGTATGGCTTTGCGGTAGCATCAGCGCACCCGGATCGTCGAAGACATCGTCGATGGCCGAGAAGTCGATGGTGACAAATGTCGCCTGCGTGCGCGCATTGACGCCGCGCAATACCGGAGCGAATCGGCCCGCCTGCCGCAGCGGTGCGTATGCTCCCCAGTCGCGCAGGATCTCCTGCGTGCGCGGCCAGATGACCGCGGCGCGCGATTCTCGCACCGGCTCGCGATTGCGCTCCAAAACGATCGAGGCCGAGCCGTAGCGCGCAAGACCCAGCGCCAGCGAGAGGCCGACCGGGCCTCCGCCAACGATGATTACCGGTGCGTCCACGCGAAGCTCGTGCAATCCATGATCCAAGCGGTGTCCCACCTCTGGCTTCCGTTCACCCAGATGCAGTCCTTCGACGCGAGCACGCGAACGTTCGTCCGCGGCGACGGCACGAGCCTGCACGACGCGCGCGGCCGACGGGTTTTTGACGCCGTCAGTTCGATTTGGACGATCATTCACGGCCATTGCCACCCGGAGATCGTCGATGCAATCGCCCTGCAGGCGGCGACGCTCGATCACGCGACGACGCTGGGAGCGACGAATCTTCCAGCCGAAGCGCTCGCGCGCGCGCTGTGCGAACTCGCTGAAACCGATTACGCGTTTTTTGCCGGCGATGGTGCAAGCGCGGTCGAGGCGGCCATCAAGATGGCGCTGCACTATTGGCAACATGCCGGCGAGACCCGCCGGACCCGCTTCCTGCGGTTGGTCGACGCCTATCACGGCGACACCGCCGGCGCGATGAGTCTCTCCGATATTGCGGTCTTCAAGTCGCGCTACGGCGCGGTGACATTCGAAACGCGCCCCTACGAGCGCGTCGAGGATCTCGAGGCGCCCGACGTGGCGGCCGTGATCGTCGAACCGATCGTGCAAGCCGCCGCCGGTATGCGCTTGGTGCCGCTCGAACGTTACGCACCGCTGCGAAATTGTACGCCGCTCGTGATCGTCGATGAGATCGCGACCGGATTTGGCCGCACCGGCACGATGTTCGCCTACGAGCAACTCGAGCTTCGTCCCGATCTGATCTGCTTGGGGAAAGGCATTTCCGGCGGCGTGCTGGCGCTTTCGGCCGTGCTCGCGCGCGAGCACATCTATCAAGCGTTTCTCGGCGCGCCGGAGGAACGTAAGCAGTTCTTCCATGGCCATTCGTACGCAGGCAATCCAATCGCGTGCGCGGCGGCATTGGCGTCACTCGAAATCTTCGCGCGCGAGGGGACGTTTGAGCGCGCCGGCAGCGTCGAGCGCGTCGCTGCCGAGCGAGCCGCTTCCTTGCGCGATGACCCCGCCATCCGTGAGATACGCCAGGCCGGTACGATGATGGGCATCGAGCTGTACGACGCGCAGCGTGCATGGCCGGTCGCAAACGCGCTCTACGAGCTTGGACATTTCACTCGGCCGATTGGTGCCACCGTGCAACTCGTGCCGCCGCTCTCCTCGAGCGACAGCGTGATTCACGACTTTTTCGACGCGTTCTCTGAGGCGCTGGTGCGCACGCGTTGACCTATCTAGACCGGGCCAAGGTATTGCTCTCAACGATTCGGGCCCGTGGACGTTATCGCGAAGTGCGTACGCACGGCCTTGCCGGCGAGCTCGATTTCTCTTCGAACGACTACCTCGCGCTCGCTACGAATCCTCAGGTTATCGAAGCGTTTCATCGCGCCGGCCGCGTCGGCGCCGGGGGCGCGCGGCTGCTCGGCGGCGCCTACCGGGAACAGTCGCTGCTGGAGGAAGAGTTGGCGGCCTGGCTGGGCCGCGAACGCGCGCTGCTCTTTTCGTCCGGCTATCTCGCGGCGCTCGGCGCTATCTCCGTGCTTTCGCGCACCGTCGACTACATTTACTCAGACCGCCTAAACCACGCATCGCTGATCGACGGTGTCCGCGGCACGAGGGTGGAGCGATTCATCTACGATCATGCGGCGTTCCCGTTTCACGCGCAGCGGCGCGGCAACGCGCTGATCGTTACCGAGTCGATCTTCGGGATGGACGGCGATGCAATCGATCTCGAGCGCATGCTGGAGCACATGGGTGACGGCGACGTTCTCCTGGTCGATGAGGCCCACGCCCTCGGCGTGACCGGTGAGCGCGGGGCGGGTCGTGCTCGCATGCTCGAGGACCCGCGCGTCGTGATCCTCGGAACGTTGTCGAAGGCGTTCGGGGGACTCGGGGGCTTCATCGCCGGCCCGGCTCTTCTTATCGACCTGCTCGTGAACGAGGCGCGCACGTTCATCTTCGATACCGCATTGCCCCCGGCGATCGCGCTTGCCGCGCGGGTGGCGCTGGTCCTCATCCGCGACGGCGACGGGGCTCGCGCACGACTTCATGAAAACGCCGCGCGCTTGCGCGAAGGCCTTCGCTCGCTCGGATTTCCGGCGATCGATAGTCCGTCGCCGATCGTCCCCGTCGTGCTCGGCAGCGAGGACCGAGCGGTAGAAATCGCGCGCTGCCTCGAAGGCATGCGGATATACGCGCCTGCGATCCGGCCGCCGACCGTTCCGATGGGGAGTTCGCGACTTCGCCTCTCGGTGCGATCGGATCACCAGCGCGAACATATCGATCTGCTCGTTCAAGGACTAGCGAAATGCATCGCTACTTCGTAACTGGAACCGACACCGACGTCGGCAAGACGCGCGTCACCGCGGCGCTCGCGCTCGCGCTCAAGAACGCGGGCGTCACACCGACGATCGTCAAATTCGTTCAAACCGGTCTTGCGCCCGGCATCCCCGGCGATGCAGCGCGCGCTTCTAAACTTTCCGGCGTACGTTCGCTCGAGCTCGCGCGCTTCGAGAAGGCTGCAGATCCCTGGTCGGCAGCGCTCGCATCCGGCCAGCCCGAAGTGCGCGCGAGCGAATTGGTCGAGGCGGTGGCGCACATCGAGAATGGCCTGGTCACCGAAGGCGCAGGCGGACTGATGGTACCGCTCAATGCGCGCGAACATTTCGGCAACATCGCCGTACTCGGCAAGTTCGATACGGTGCTCACCATCGGACTCAAGCTCGGCTGCGTGAATCACGCGCTACTTACCGCCAACCAATGTCAGCAGGCGGGAATCAGGCTCGTCGGCGCGGTGCTGGTCGAGCGCTGGGGGGCAACCGAAGAACACTATCGCGCCGACGTCGAACGGACGCTGCAGGGAAAGGTCAAGATTCTTGGCATTCTGCCGTTTGACGAAGACGAGGCAGCCTCGGTAAAGACCGGCGCAGCAATCTTCGCCCCCTACTTTGCATAACACGAGGAAATCCTTGCACCCGACTATCGCAACTGCCCGTGCGCGAACGCTCGACGAAGGACTTGCCGCCGATCGCGCACTGCTCGAATCGCTTGCATTGCTGCCGGATGAAGAAATTCCCGACCTTCTCGCGCTTGCCGACGCGGTGCGCGCCAAACATTGCGGCAACGCGATCGCGGTCGAGGTGCTCTACAACGCGAAGAAGGGCGGATGCTCCGAGGATTGCCACTTCTGTTCGCAGAGCGCGCGCTTCGCGACCGACGTCGAACCGGAGACGCTGGCGAGCGTCGAGAGCTTCGTCGCCGCCGCACGCGACGCGCATCTACGCGGCGCCGGAGAATTTTGCATTGTCGTTGCCGTGCGTGGTCCGTCGGCGCGCTTACTCCAGCGCGTCTGCGACGCTGTGCGAGCGATCAAGGCGGAGCTGCCGATCACCGTTGCCGTCTCGCTCGGCATTCTGCAGCCGGAGCAGGTGATGGCGCTGGTTGAAGCCGGCGTCGATAAGGTCAACCACAATCTCGAAACCTCGCGCCGCTACTTCCCGTCGGTGTGCACGACGCACACCTTCGACGAGCGGATGACCACGCTGCGGCTGGTGCGCAGCGCCGGACTCGAGGTCTGCTGCGGCGGCATCATCGGCATGGGTGAGACCGTCGAGGATCGCATCGACTTCCTGTGCACGCTGCAAGAACTTGCTCCCGAAGAGGTGCCGATAAACTTTCTTAATCCGCGCCCAGGGACGCCGTTTGGCGACCGCTCGCTGGTCGAGCCGGTCGAGGCGTTGCGCTTCGTGGCGATGGCGCGGTTGGCGCTGCCGCGCGCGCTCGTGCGCTTTGCCGGCGGCCGCGAGATCACACTAGCGGGCTTACAGGACTTAGGCATGCGCAGCGGCGCTAGCGGCATCGTGCTAGGAAACTACTTGACGACCGGTGGCCGCAGCGATCACGATGACTTCGCGATGCTCGATCGGCTCGGCTTTGAAGTAATGGCGTGACCGCGCAACGCGTGGAGGGCGCAGCGCGTCGTCCGTCGAGCCTGGACCAGACCAAGACCCCGTACTTTCAAGCGCTGCTCGAATACGTTGATTCGGGCGTTTTGCCGTTTCATACGCCCGGGCACATGCAAGGCCGCGGCGCCGAGCTTTCGTTCCGTGAGTTCGTCGGCGATAACATCCTCGCCATCGATCTGACGCCGATGCCCGGCATCGACGACCTCTTGCAGCCGACCGAATCGATCAAAGAAGCGCAGGAACTCGCGGCCGAAGCCTACGGCGCCGATCACACCTTTTTCTTAATCAACGGTTCGACCAGCGGCAATCAAGCGATGATGATGACCGCGCTGAACCCGGGAGAAAAGATCGCGGTTCCGCGCAACTCGCACAAATCGATGCTCGGTGGGCTAGTGATGAGCGGCGCGTATCCGATCTACATGCAGCCGGCGGTCGATCAAGAGATGCACATGGACAATGCGGTGACGCCCGAGACCGTCGCGCGCACGATCGCCGAGAACCCTGACCTCAAGGCCGTCTACATCGTCTCGCCGACCTATTACGGTGTCGCTGCCGACCTGGAGTCTATCGCGCGCGTCGCGCACGACGCCGGAAAGATGTTATTGGTCGACGAGGCGTGGGGACCGCATTTCAAGTTTCATCCGGCACTGCCGATATCCGCGACCGAAGCCGGCGCCGACTTGTCGATCAACTCGACGCACAAGATGCTCTCGGCATTCTCGCAAGGCGCGATGCTGCATCAAATCGGCGACCGCGTACGCCTCGACCGGCTCAAAGCGGTGCTCAAGATATTTCTCTCGACGTCACCCAATCTGCCGTTGGTTGCGTCGCTCGACGTCGCGCGCATGCAGATGGCCACGCAAGGAGCTGCATTGCTCTCGCGAACGATCGAACTAGCGCAAGAGACACGCGCGCGCCTCAACGAGATCGAAGGGGTCTATTCCTTCGGCGAGGAGATCCAGGGCCGCGAAGGCGTCTTCGACTTGGATCCCACGAAGATGACGGTGCGCGTTACCGGCCTCGGCTATACCGGCTACGAAGCCTCCGAGATCCTGCGCCGCCGGTACAACATTCAAGTCGAGCTAGCCGACTTGTTCAACGTGGTGGCGCTCTTTACGATCGGCACGACGCGCGAAGCCGCAGAGCGCCTGGTGAGCGCGTTCGAAGAGATGGCGCGCGAAGACCGTCCGCTCGACATGTACGCGCCGTCCGGCATCCTTGCGCAGCGGCTCAAGCGCGGAACCTATAAAATGCCGGCGATTCCGCCGATGCGCATGCTGCCGCGCGATGCGTTCTTAGCTGACACGGAATTCGTGGAGTTTCGCAAATCGACCGGTCGCATTTGCGCCGAAACGATCTCACCCTACCCGCCCGGCATCCCCGTGCTCGCACCAGGCGAAGAGATCACTCCGGATCTCATCGACTACTTACGCCTCGAGCTCAAAGCCGGGGTGCGTATCCAGGGCCCCAACGACGACACCTTGCGCAAGATCCGTGTCGTCGCCGATTGAAAGCTCCACCGGTAGTGCTTGGTACGGGGGAGGGCCCAAGATGTAGGCAGGGCGGTCCCCCAATTGTGGGTAACTATCCACATGAATCCGCAGGATGCGGGTCACCCTTGGAGGCGAGGAACCGCGTTGGCCGTCAAAGCGCAGTCCGTTTCCCCGAGCTGGGAACTCTCACAGCTCCTCGACATCTTCCCACTCCCGATCCGACAATCGCTTGTAAGACTCTCCAATCTCGAAGACATCATCGAAGTCGTGCTCGATCTTGGGCGTCCGCCTGAGGCTCGATTTGCGAACGACTTTCGCTATCTCTCCGAGACGCCGGTTACGAACGAAGATATCGGACACGTTTGCTCGCGCATTTCGGCGTTCGGTCCCGATAATCGCGCCGGCATCGAGCAAACGTTGCATCGCATCAGCGCGATCCGCAATCGTCAGGGCCGAATCGTTGGCCTGACGTGTCGCGTCGGCCGCGCGGTCTACGGTACAATCGACATTTTGCTCGATGTGTTGCGCAGTGGTAAGTCAATTTGCCTGCTCGGCCGTCCGGGCGTCGGCAAGACGACGATGCTGCGCGAGTGCGCGCGCATTCTCTCCGAAGATCGCAAACGCGTGGTGATCGTCGACACCTCCAACGAAATCGCCGGCGATTCCGACATTCCGCACCCGGGCATCGGCCTTGCGCGACGCATGCAAGTCGCCGATCCTGCGCTGCAGCACGCGGTGATGATCGAGGCGGTCGAAAATCACATGCCCGAAGTGATCGTCATCGACGAGATCGGCACCGAGGCCGAAGCCGGCGCCGCGCGCACGATCGCCGAACGCGGCGTTACGCTGATCGGCACGGCCCACGGCCAGACGCTGGAAAATCTGTTGATGAACCCGACGCTCTCGGATTTACTCGGCGGCATCAGCGCCGTGACGCTTTCCGACGAGGAAGCGCGCCGGCGCGGCACGCGCAAGACCGTGCTCGAGCGCAAGGCGCCGCCGACCTTCGATTTATTGGTCGAAATTCAGGACCGCGATCGCCTTGCGATTCACAAGAACGTGGCCGAGGTCGTCGACGCGTTACTGCGCGGTTACCAACCGCAACCGGAAATTCGCCAACGTACGCCAAGCGGTGACGTGGCGATCGTGCAGGAAGCCGACACCGAGTCGATGCCGCAGATCGCGGAGAGCCTCGATCATCACCACGATCCGCACGACGAGTCGGCCGATAGGCCGCTGTTGATCTTCCCCTACGGCGTATCGCGCAACAAGATCGAGCGCGCGGTGCACAACCTGCGCATCAATGCGTCCATCGCGCGCAATTGGGACGACGCCGATGTGGTACTGACGCTCAAGACACTCGAGCGCAAGGGGCAACCGAAGCTCAAACAGATTGCCTCGGACAACGTCCCGATCTATTCGATCAAGACCAACACGACGACGCAGATCCAAAGCGCGCTGCGCGACGTATTCAACTTGGGTTCGATCGATCACGAAGAGATCGCGATTCGGGAGGCCGAGGAAGCGGTCTACCAAGTATTGCTGACCAATCAGGCGATCGAGCTGTCGCCGCAAACGTCGTACGTCCGGCGCATGCAGCATCAGCTGGCCGAGAAGTACCGCTTGCAATCGCGCAGCACCGGCCTCGAGCCCAACCGGCGCGTTCGAATATTCAAGGTCGCGGATTAGTCGGCTGGCGCAGGGTGCGCAAGGCTTCTTGACGCTTTGCCGGCGGTAGTTGATCGACGACCGCCGTGAACAGCGTTGGGTTCGCCACCATGACCGCGGCCAGTTCGTCCTTAGCCGTCTCGCCTGCGTAGCCGTCCGCCGCGCCGAACACCCAATATCGCATCAGCGTGTCCGCGGCCAAACGGTCGGAGCGAGCGCGTCCGCCGACTTTGTCGATAGCGTCTAGCACCGTGTGGATGTTCGCCAAGTCGTTGGAGCCGCAATACACGGTGGTAGCGGACACCGCAATCCAACCCTGTGCCGGCGCGGAGATGTGCAGCCAATCGCCACGATGTTCGTCAACGCGCACCTCTGAGCCACGCGGCAACGTTTGCACTGTCGCTCCGTTTGGCGCACTGTGCACGGCGGTCGCTGGATGCGCGCCCGCAACGACCGTGGCGCACCGACCCGCGAGTGTTAGGACAAGGAGCAAAGCGGTCATACGAACCTCTAGAGCGGTGTAATTTCGCCGTCTTCGCTCACCAAAAATCGGGTGTCGAAGGCGAGCATTTCGTCGCCGCGTTTGATGCGGCTGTGAACGTTGAAGCGGTGTGAGGGCGTTTGTCCCGGACGGTTCACAAGGCCGCCGTAAAAGAGCTTGAGTAGCGGTGTCTGCCCTTGCTTTGGCGCTTCGAGTTTGTTTTGCGCGATCAGCATCGCCATGATCCTCTGCTGGAGCGCCATCGGTAAAAGGCGGTACGCGTCATCGACCTTCTCGCCGGGTTCTTGATTCTGCATGCGGCGGCGGTCGCTGTTCTCGGGCTCGTCGTTTACATAGCGGACGATCGCGTCCCAGTCGTCGGCGCCGATGCCGACGAACTCGCACATGTAGCGGTGCCAGCTTGCGCCTTGGTGCGCGACCTGATCGCCGCGCACTTGTTTGACGCGCAGCGGAATGTTACGCTCGCGGATGCGCGCGATGATATTGAACTGCGGTGCCGTCACCGGCTCCTGCATGATGAACATCGCGCCGTTGGGCGAGATCTCGAGGCCGACGCCGGATTTGAGCAGGTTCGGATCGGCCGGATTGGGCTGGTACCACATGTGGTATGCGCCCGCGCGCCGCTTGTACTGACGACGGTCGCCCGCTCGTCCGAGAAACCACTCGATGATGTCGCCGAACATTGAGCCTGGAGATGACATACAAAGCCGCTCCGTCGAATAACGACCAGTGACATTTATCACGGTCGAAGGCATTGAAGGCTGCGGCAAGAGTACCCTCATTGCCGGTCTTGCTGAACGATTACGCGCTCGGGACCAGGAAACCATCGTGACCCGCGAGCCCGGCGGTACGCCGGCCGGCGACGCAATCCGAGAGATCTTTCTCAAACCCGGCCTGAAGATCGCCCCGCTGACCGAGGCGCTGCTGCTCAATGCTTCGCGCGCACAGCATGTGGTCGACCTGATCGAGCCCGCGCTCCGCCGCGGCGCCCTCGTGCTCTGCGACCGTTATGTCGACTCGACCCTTGCGTATCAGGGCTATGGGCGCGGAATCGATCTCGCCTTCTTGCGAGAACTCTGCGACGTAGCAACGGGCGGCCTCGTGCCCGATCTCACTTTCGTGCTCGACCTTCCGGTGCCGATCTCGCGCGAACGCACTGCGGCCCGCGACGGCGGGGCCGGCGATCGCATGGAACGCGAAGACCCCGGATTTTACGAGCGCGTGCGCCGCGGTTTTCTCGATCTTGCGGAGCGCTCACCGCGCTATCACGTGTTCGATGCGACCAAGCCGCCCGAGGAACTTAGCGCGCAGGCGTATCACGTGCTCACCGGAGCGCTCGCATGACCGAGATGCATTTCGACGTCATCGGGGCAGTAGGACCAAAGACCTATTTCGGCCGCTTGACCGTCGAGACGCTGGCGCACGCCTACCTATTCAGCGGGGCGCCCGGCGTCGGAAAGAAGACCTTCGCGCGCCGGCTCGCGCAGTCGCTGCTGTGCGAAGCACCGGCCTCGGCGAAAGACGGGGTGCTCGGCTACGATGGCACGTGTCATTCGTGCAGGCTCTTCGCGAGCGAAGGGGCGCGGCACCCCGATTTTCTCGAACACCTCGGTATCTTGAAAATCGGTGACGCCGACGCCGCGATGGGATTTTACGAAGGAGAGGATCTCACCGCGCGCGATCTCGTGCGCCAGCTCTCGATGCAGTCGTATAGTGGCGGACTGCGTGTCCTTTTGCTCGGCGACATCGACTTTGCGACGCATCACGCTGCCAACGCGCTGCTGAAGTTTTTTGAGGAGCCGCCGCGCGGCGTCGTGCTGCTCCTCACCTCGGCGACGCCCGGCCGCCTCTTGCCGACGATTCGGTCGCGTGTGATCGAACTGCGTTTTCCGCTGCTCGCTCAAACCCAAGTGCGCGAGATCTTGCTGCAGCGGGGCTGCGATCAGGAGCACGCGCAGCTTGGTGCCTCGCTAGGACAAGGCAGCGTCACGCGCGCGGTTGCCGCGCTGAGCAACGACGAGGAGTCGCTGCGCTCGCAAATTGCCAGTTGGTTTTTTCGCGTGGTCGACGGCCAAACGCCGGACGAAGGCTGGGCTAGCCGCGAAACGCTCGACGAGGGGCTTGACGTGCTCAAGTCGCTGGTGCGCGATTGGACGGCGCTGGCAACCGCCGGCGATCGCGCTCCGCTGGTTTGCGTCGACTACGCGGACGAACTGCGTTCACTTTCCGCGATCGTGCCGGCCGATGCCATCGCCATTATCGGTAAACTCGATGACGCGCAGCGCCTCGCGCGCACCAACGTGAGCCCGGCGATGGTGAGCGAGTTGGTGCGTATGGCGCTCACCGGTAAGGGCTAATAGTGGCCGCGGAACGCGGTCTCGTCGTAGGTCACTGCGAAGGGGAAGGCCATATAGGCTAGGACGATTGCACGAAGCACCGCGACGCCGATGTAGGACGCGATCACACCGTATGGCGCCAGCGCCGGAACGAGCACGTAATTCGGAACGTATACCCACAATGCGACAAACACGACGGCGAGGATGACGCAGGCGGGCAGGTTGGCGCGCACCGCGCGAATCGATCCTGAAAGGGCAAGACCACCTGGAAGGCCGCCGATCGCCGCCGCCGGGATGGTGAGAATCAGGAAGAAATAGGCGATCAACTGCAGCCCGAGTTGCAATATCCCGCTGCCGAGCAATCCGCCGATGAACGCAGCAGCAAAGACGACGAACTGGAACCCGATCGCGGCGAGTAGAATCCCGCCGGCTTTGCGCCGCGTCTCTTCCCAAGCCTCGTCGAATCCGGCGCGATAGCCGCGCGCGATATTGTTGGCTTGAATCACCGCGCCGCCGAACGCAAAGAGATAGATGATCTGCACCACGAACCCGAAGAGGCTGCCACCGCCTCCGCCGAGCGGATCGGTGAAGAGCGAACTCCAGTACGTGACGAACATATCGATGATCGCCGCCAAGAGCGGAAGCGCGAGAATCGATGGGTTGCGCACGAGATAGACGAACGCTTGTCCGTAGATCGCGAGATTAACGCTTGGTCCGCCGCGACGCATCGCCTTAGCCCCGTGCGCCCGCCAGCGCGTGATGGCAGCTGCAGTCGGCCTTCAAGTCGATTTTCGCCACGATCGTACCGATCGCGTTTTTCACCCGGTCGTTGTTTTTCTTGAAGACTTCCATCACTTCGTGATGCGAGACCGGTGGAATGCCCTCGATGCCGACGTCGTAATCGGTGATTAACGAGATATTGACGAAACAGATTTCCAGCTCGCGGGCGAGATAGGCCTCGGGATATTGCGTCATATTGATGACCTCCCATCCTTGGCTCTGGAACCACTTCGACTCCGAACGCGTGGAGAAGCGCGGTCCCTGAATCACCACCACGGTGCCGCGTTCGTGCGTCTCGATGCCGAGGGAGCGCAGCGCGTCGATCGCGATCGGGCGCAACGTGGGGCAGTACGGGTCGGCGAAGCTCACGTGCGTGGTTATCGGACCGTCGAAGAATGTGTCCTTGCGTCCGTTGGTGCGATCGACAAGCTGGTCGCACACCACCATCGATCCCGGCGCGACGTCTTTTTTTAGCGAGCCGCAGGCATTGGGCGCGATGATGAACTTCACCCCGAGCGCCTTCATCGCCCAAAGGTTGGCGCGATAGTTAATCGACTGCGGCGGGAAACGATGGTCCTTGCCGTGACGTGGGAGAAACGCGACGCGCTTGCCGGCGATCTCGCCAAGCGCTACTCGATCGCTAGGCGCGCCGTAAGGCGTTTCGACCCATACTTCGCGTGCGTTCTCGATCAGCGAATAAAATCCCGAACCGCCAAAAACGCCGATATCGGCGCCATCCGTAGTGGTGTCCATAGTCTCCGTTCTATAATATGTGGTTATCTATTGAAATCAGATGGCTTCAAGTCGTCGAGAAACTTCTTGAAGCGCGACATCTCAGAATCATCGACCGGCTTCTTATCCGGCGTCGACTCTTCCAGCACGATCTTGTCGGTGACGTAAATCGGTGCTTTCATGCGAAGAGCGAGCGCGATGCCGTCCGAAGGGCGCGCGTCGATCTCGCGGAGTTCACCATCGCTTCGTAAAATGAGCTTCGCGTAGAACGTCGAGTCTTTAATGTCGTGAATGATCACTTGCTCGAGCGACGTGTCGAGCGACTCGAGGATGTTTCGCATGAGGTCGTGCGAGAGAGGGCGTGGCACGGGAGCGCCTTCGAGTGCGAGTGCGATGGCCGTGGCCTCGAACGGGCCGATCAGAATCGGCAGGTAATGCGAGCCGTCCATGTCCTTGAGGATCACGACCGGATCGTGGGTCAGCAGGTCGATCCCGAGCTTGTCGACCTTCATTTGGCGCATGTGATGGTATCCGACGCCCCCGCGGGATTCTCTTGCCGCGGCAAGGGTGCGGGCGTCGACCGCACGAACGCAAAGGCCCGCACCATGGCGTTATCCTGCGGAATCGTCGGTTTGCCCAACGTGGGTAAGTCCACCATCTTTAATGCTCTTACCCGGTCGGCGCAAGCGTTGGCGGCGAATTACCCCTTCGCCACGATCGAGCCGAATGTGGGAGAAGTCGCAGTACCCGACGATCGTTTGCCGGTGCTGCAAGTCCTCGTGCACGCGGAACGGATCGTACCTGCAACCGTCCGCTTTGTCGATATCGCCGGGCTTGTGCGCGGTGCCTCCACC
>Ga0335074_10003869_pt1 | contig 20587 bp, 16 predicted proteins | sample Lox_Sample_23_FD_206715 | JGI IMG/M metagenome (GOLD analysis project Ga0335074, IMG submission 206715) | Soil microbial communities from Loxahatchee National Wildlife Refuge, Florida, United States - Lox_Sample_2.3 | ecosystem: Environmental > Terrestrial > Soil > Wetlands | place: USA... | reverse complement strand
TGGCCTTGCCGTCATCGACCCGGACCGAGCGCACCAGGCCCATGTCGATGACCGAGATCCCCTTCTCCCGGCAGCAGGGGTCGTAGACGCCGGCCAGCGCGTCGTGTGCCCATGTCGGCAGCTCGGACATACCGTCATCCTCAGGCGGAGCCAGTGTCCGGGGCAAGATGACTACTTTTCAAATGGTGATCACGGGGGCGATCCTTGTCTGCATGGGGTCGCGGCCTACCGACCTTATCCAGAGCGTTTCTCGCGCGCTGCGAGTGATCGAGCAGGTGACGCGGGCCGACCGTCCTGTGCCCGTCAAGGTGATCGCCCGCCAGTGCGGACTGAACCTGTCGACCACGTATCACCTGGTGCGCACGCTCAGCTACGAGGGTTACCTGGTCAGGTGCCCGGACGGTAACTACGCGGCCGGACCACAGCTGGCCGAGCGCTTCCACGAGGTGGCAGGCACGTTCTGTCAGCCGCCCTCGGCCGGCACCGTGCTCCGCCACCTGGCCGGGGCCTGTCAGCACACCGCATACCTGGCCCACGTCGTGGCCGACCGGATGGTCATCGTGGATGTGGCCGAGGGGCCGCGTTCGCCGTGGCTGGAGGACCTGCAGGCCGGCATGGAGGCTGCCGCCCACGCCACCGCACTGGGCAAGTCGCTGCTGGCGACGCTGCCGGGGGCGGGGATTTCCCGCATGCTGTCCGCTCAGGGCATGCGGCCGTTCACGAGCCGTACGACCACGGAGATCCCGGCCATCAAGGACGAGCTGCGCGGGCTGCGGCCTGGCGATGTCGTCATCGAGCGAGGCGAGTTCAGGGACGAGGTGGCCTGCGCCAGCATCGCCACGCCGGCCGGCGGCATGGGGCGCTGGTGTGCGATCGGGATCTCCACCCGGGGGCTGGACCTGCCCGGCCCGGTGCTGGCCGAGCTGAAGCTGGCCGCCGCCGACCTGGGCCGCGGACCGGCGGCTAGCCTGTGAATCCATACAATCCGCTGCCGGAATCGCTCCGTCGGGTCCTGGGAGAACTCTTGTTGTCCGATTACTTCGACCTCGGCTCCTACTCGCGCGAGGTGACGACCCCGTCGGCGGACGCGCGGATCTGGGTCAACCGCGGGCTGGTGTGGGCCTACGCGTTCAATCACGAGGAGGCGGTGACGTGCTTCGAGTATGCGATCGCCGCCGACCCGCAATGCGCGCTGGCTCACTGGGGCGTGGCTTACGCGCTGGGTCCGAACTACAACAAGCCGTGGGATGCCTTCGACGCTGTCGACAAGTCATCGTCGCTAGGGCGGGCGTACGCGGCGTCGGCGACCGGGCTGAGGCTGGCGGACGGGGCCTCGCCCGTCGAACGCGCGCTGGTGGCGGCGCTGACCTGCCGGTACCCAGCCGCCGAGCCGGCCGCGGACTGCTCAGCCTGGAACTTGGCCTACGCGGACGCCATGCGGGAGGCGTACCGCCGGCATCCGGATGACCTAGATGTAGCCGCGCTGCTGGCCGACGCGCTGTTGAACCTGACGCCGTGGGCGCTGTGGGACCAGGTCACCGGCGAACCCGCCCCCGGGTCGGCCGCCACCGAGGCCAAGGCGGTGCTGGAGCGGGCGCTGGCCGGCGAGCGCGGCCGAGCGCACCCAGGCGTCCTGCACATGTACATCCACCTGATGGAGATGTCCGCCCGGCCGGAGGACGCGCTGCGGGCCGGCGACCTGCTGCGGGACCTGGTGCCTGACGCAGGCCACCTGCGGCACATGCCCACGCACCTGGATGTGCTCTGCGGCGACTACCGGCGGGTGGTGTCGGCCAACACGGCTGCGATCGCAGCCGACGAGAAGTTCCTGGCGCGACGCGGCGCGATGAACTTCTACACCCTCTACCGGGCGCACAATTACCACTTCGCGATCTACGGTGCGATGTTTGCCGGCCAGGCCCAGGCGGCCCTTGAGGCAGCCGACCAGCTCGCCGCTGCCATCCCGGAAGAGCTGCTCCGGGTCAAGGTTCCGCCCATGGCGGACTGGCTCGAGGGATTCGTGCCGATGAGGATGCACGTACTTGTCAGGTTCGGCCGCTGGCAGGACATCATCGACACGCCATTGCCCGAAGACCAGGAGCTGTACTGCGCCACCACGGCGATGACGCATTACGCCAAGGGCATCGCGTACGCGGTGACCGGGCGTCTCGGGGAAGCCGGGGAGCAGCGCCGCGCGTTCGCCGCCGCCGCCGGGCGCGTACCCTCCTCGCGCACCGTGTTCAACAACACGTGCCAGGACATCCTCCGGGTCGCCGAGGCGATGCTCGACGGCGAACTGGAGTACCGGCGCGGGAACTACCGGGCGGCGTTCGCGTACCTGGGCCGTTCGGTCGAATTGGACGACGGCCTGCCCTACGACGAGCCGTGGGGCTGGATGCAGCCCGCCAGGCACGCCTACGGGGCCCTGCTTCTCGAGCAGGACATGGTGGGCGAGGCTGAGGCCGTCTACCGTGCCGACCTGGGCCTCGACCACACCCTGGCCCGGGCGTGCCAGCATCCGGGCAACGTCTGGAGCCTGCACGGCTACCACGAATGCCTGGTCCGCCTGGGCAAGCGTGAGCAGGCAGGGATCGTGGAGCAGCAGCTGAAGATCGCCGCCGCCTACGCCGACGTGTCCATCCACTCTTCCTGCTTTTGCCGACTGGACGCAGGATGCTAACTTTCGCCCTGGTGCCAGGTACTTCCACGGCGTGGCGGTGCCGCCAAGTTCGGTCTTCACCTCGATGACGGCCGGCCGCTCATCGGCCAGCGCCTTGGTCAGCGCCTCGTGGAGAGCCTTGGGTGTGCGCACGCTATACCCGGCGGCACCGAAGGCCTCGGCCACGGCGGCGAAGTCGGGGTTGTGCAGCCGCGCGCCTACGTCCCGTCCCTGGTACAGGCGCTGCTGGTCGAGCAGCACGTTGCCGAAGGCGTTGTTGTTGAACACCACCGCGACCACGCCCAGGCCGTGCTGCACCGCCGTGGCCAGCTCACCGATGGCGAACATGAATCCGCCGTCCCCGGCGATCGACACCACGGCCCTGTCGGGGAACGCGGCCTTCACCCCGAGCGAGGTCGGGTAGCCGAAGCCCAGCGTGCCCTGGTGGCCGCAGGCGATGAACTGCCGGGGAGCGTGCACCGGGAAGCCGAAGTAGGACACGAACCCGGCCTGGCAGATCTCCTCCACGAAGAAGCCGTCCGCGGGCAGCGCGGCCCGGATCGCCGCTAGGTAGTCCAGGTCGATGCCCACGTCACGGAAGTCCCTGGCCGCCTGCTCTTTCACCGCCGCGAACTCGGCACCGCGGTCCGCCCTGTCCAGGGCCTTCCCGGCCAGTTCGGCGGCGAGCGCGGAGGCCGCCTCCCGCGCATCCGCCACGATCGCAACATCGGGTTCCAGGCGCACCGCCTGCGCCGGGTCGATGTCGATCAGCACCGTCCGCAGCCCGGCAGGCCGGTCCGGCCAGCGGGACCAGGCCAGTTCGAGCCGAGAGCCGATGCCGAGCAGCACATCGGTGCCGGGCCACCGCCGGAAGCCGGCGGCGCAGGTGAACCCGTACGGATCGTCGTCGTCGACGATGCCCCTCCCGCCGCGGAAGGAAACCACCGGCGACTGCAGCAGCCGGGCCAGCGCGGCGACCTCCGCGGCCGCGTCCCGGGCGCCGCTGCCCACTATGATCATCGGGTTCGCGGCCCCGGCCATCACGTCGGCTGCCCGGGCGACTGCGGCGTGGTCCAGGGATGGGGGCCGGACGGGAACCGGCGGTACGTCGTCGGCCGGGGCGCTGGCAGCCAGGACATCCCACGGCACGGCGATCGCGGTCGGGCGCGGCCGTCCCGACCTGGCGTGGTACAGGGCCCGCGCGGTCAGCTCGCCGGCCTGGCCCGGGTGCTCCACCGTGGCCGCCCACTTAGTAACCGACCGCATGGTCGCGAGCTGGTCGGGCAGCTCGTGCAGGTGGCCGAGACCCCGCCCGATGAACCGGGAAGGGATCTCCCCGGTGATGCAGAGCACCGGAATGCTCGCGCCGTAGGCCGTGACCAAAGCGGCGCTTGAATTCAGGAATCCGGGCCCGGGAACCACCGAGTAGACGCCCGTCCGCCCCGTGGCTTGCGCGTAGCCGAACGCCATGTACGCCACCGTCTGCTCGTGCCTGGCGCCGATGATCCGCAGGCCGGCCCGGGCCATAGCGTCGAACAGCGGGTAGGTCTGCACCCCGGGGATGGCGAAGACGGTCTCGACTCCGTGGCTGATCAGCGAGCGCACGATGGCGTCGGCGGTGCTTACCGTCCTTGGCATGATGGCAGGCTATCGGCCACGAGAAAAATCAGGCGCCGATCGTCTTCTCGAACCAGTGATCGGCGTAGGGCTCGTCGTTGAACGGCTCGACTTCGTGGTATCCGGCCGTTCGGTACAGGCTGATCGCCTCGTCCAGGGCGCGGTGGGTCTCCAGCTGGACCGCGCGCACGCCGCGGGCGGCGGCATGGGCCTCCAGTTCGGCCAGCAGCCGGCGGCCCAGCCCGAGCCCGCGGACCTCAGGGGCGACCCACATCCGCTTGAGGTGGGCCCGCGCGTTGGCGTGGAACTTGAGCACCCCGCACCCGACCGGCTCGCAGTGCAGCGTGGCGAGCAGGAACAACCCTGCGGGCGGAGACACCTCGTCGTCGGTGGCGGAGATTCCCCGGGCCGGGTCGTACCCTTCATCGAAACGGTGAGCCAGCTCGGTCATGTAGGCGTGCACGGCCCGGCGGGCATCCGGGTGCCTGGGGTCGCACATCGCGATCTCGATCGCCGAGGCCACCAGGAGCCGCTCCACCTCGGCCATGGCGACGATCAGCCGATCGCGCTGGCGGACGCTAAGCGGCTCCAGGAGGGCAGCGGCCCCGTCGTCGGAGAGCCGGTCGAGCTCCGCTCGCTCGGCCTGCCCGTCCTCGGTCAGCCGGGCCGTCCGTACCCGGGCGTCCGTGCTGCTCGGCTCGACCACCACCAGCCCGTCACTCTCCAGCGACCGCAACAGCCGGCTCAGGTAACCGGAGTCCAGGTCCAGCCGGGCCCGCAGCGCCCTGACGTCGCTGCCCTCCGGGCCGATCTCCCACAGCACGCGCGCCTGCCCGAGCGGTCGGCCCCGGGACAAGAACGCGTCATCCAGCGCGCCGACTCGCTGCGTGACCGTCCGGTTGAACCGCCGGACCTCCGTGATCATCCCCTGATCCATTCTCTGACCTTAGTCAGAGAAATAGCCACGGTAAAGGCTCAGGGCTGGAACTGGACGTATCCGGACCGCGGCAGCGCGGTCGTGCTGGCGATGACCTTGCCCGCGCCGTCATACCAGGTCAGCTGGGACAGCCGGAGCGGGTTGGGGACGACAAACGCCGCATACGTCCGGCCGTCCACGACACAGAACGTCGCCGTCTCGGAGGAGCCGTTGGACAAAGTAGCCTCAAGGGCTTCTGTGACCGGGCTCACCTGTACGGCATATCCGGTGGCGCCAGTGCCTCGATCGGGGAAGGCGAGCGGTAGCGCCACGATGGTCTCCGGGCCGTCCGGGGTGCTGACCGGGCCGCAGTAGCGCATCTGCGAGCTGTGGAGCGCGCTCGTCCCTTCAAATTCGTAGCAGTCTCCGGAACTTCCGAACTGCACCATGACGGTCCAGCCCTGGCCGCCGGAGAGGCTTCCCGAGGCCACGGTGAATGGGTTCGTCACGACGGGTGAGGAGTTCTTGTTGTCCCAGATTCCCTCGACCTGCGGGGTAGCGGCCGTCGGCTGCGGGACGGTGGTGGCCGCCGCGACAGTAAGGACGGCCTGCCGGCTCCCCGATGCGAGGATCGCCGTAATGCGCAGCAGGCCGGTCAGCGGGTACGCGAAGCCCACCAGGCGATACTGAATCCCGCAGGCCGTCGCCGTGACCGGGCGTACGAGCCCGCCGTTGACGCTGATCTCCTTTATGCCGGCAGGCGCGATCAGATAGGCGAAGGCAGTACCCGGATCGGCTGGCCCTAGGGTCACGGCCGCGCCGCCGCTGGGGTTTTGAGAGAGGGGATCAGCATCGGTGCCGTTGATGGTGATCGCAGGTACGCACGTGTAGCCCGGGTCGGCGATGTCCTGGACGGAGAGCTGCCACGAGTGCCCATCCGCGGTGCCCCGCGCGAAGACTCCGCCCGGGACCACAGGACCGCCGGGGACGGTGGCCGAACTAGTCGGGCCGGCCAGCTGAGGGCTGCCATGCACCGCCGTGGCCGTCACGGCGACGACCGCGGCCACGCCCAGCGCGGCTACAGTGGTCCAGGCGCGCCGCAGGCGGACGTGTCTTCCCCTCCGGATGATCGCCTCAAGCGGCGCGGGCGGGGGCTGGAGGGCTTGCAGCGTGCCGTGCAGTGCGCGCCGCAGTTCCCTGTCCTCGGTCGTGGTCATCGGTCATCACCTTCTCCGAGGTCCGGGCTCTGCCGGAGCTTGGCCAGCGCGCGGGACAGCTGGCTGCGCACCGTGCCAGGCGAGCAGCCCAGGGAGGCGGCGATCTGGGCGTCGGTCAGGTCCTCCCAGTACCGCAGCACGATGACCGCGCGCTGACGGGGCGGCAGCTGCCGCAATGCAGCCAGCAGCGCGGCCCGCTCGCCCACCAGGTCAGCGGGACCGTCGACCGGGCACTCGGGCAGATCGCCGGGCCGTTCGTCCACCCGGCGCCTGCGGAACCTGCGGTTGCTCGCGTTGACCAAAATGCGGCGCAGGTAAGCGTCCGGGTCGTCGGCCCGGCTGACCCGTTGCCAGGCGACGTAGGCCCGGGCCAGGGCCGTCTGGGCGATGTCCTCGGCCATCCACCGGTCCCCGGTCAGCCCGAACGCCAGCCGGACCAGCCGGGGCCAACGCGAGGACGCGAACGCGCTGAAGTCCTCGGTGCCGTCCGAGCTGATGATGTCGTCGGCGGCCGCAAGCTCGTCTCGAGGTTCGGTCACCATGGGCTCCACACCACCTAAGAGCACGGTAGACCGCCGGGTCGTTGCACGAACAGCATGAGTTCGCGGCCGGCGCGCCTTCATCTCGGCGGCCCCGGCGTGTCACGATGGGCACCAAAACCTTGCGGATGAGAGCGGATATGGACGACGAACGTGAGAACCTCAGCTGGCAGGCGTTCGGCGAGGCATCCCGTGAGCTGGCGAAGGTCATCGCGGCTGATGGATTCGAGCCCGACCTGATCTTGTCGATCGCGCGGGGCGGCCTGCTCTTGGCCGCCGCCCTCGGCTATGCGCTAGCGGTCAAGAACCTGCACGTGGTGAACGTGGAGTTCTACGACGGGATCGGCACCACACTCGATATGCCGGTCATGCTGCCGCCGGTGCCAAGCGCGGTGGACTTCTCTCAGAAGAAGGTGCTCGTCGCCGATGACGTTGCCGACTCCGGCCGGACCATGGAACTCGTGTACAGGTTCGTCAAGGACCACGTGGACGACGTGCGCTCGGCCGTGATCTACGAGAAGCCGCGGTCGGTGATCAAGTGCGACTACGTCTGGAAACGCACCGACCGCTGGATCAACTTCCCGTGGAGCTGCGAGGACCCCGTCGTACAGCGCGTCGGCCAGGTCCTCGACGCCTAGCCAGCAAATGGCTGTCTTGTGGGCGGCGCGGACAGCGATCGCCGGACAGCCTGGCCAAGCTCGGCCCGGACCTGGCCGGCAGTCGGCTGGTTCTCGGGATAGATCAGCTCATCGACCTCAATCCCGGCGTGGCGGAGCCGCGCCGCGTACCGGCCCCCGTCACCCGCGGGAAGGTGCCGGACCGTGACGATGGTGGCCGGGGGCACGCCCGCCACTGCTCGCTCAGCGACCGGGCTCGGACTGATCAGCACCTGCCGGGTGATCAGCGGCCAGCCCTGGGCTCGTGCGTCCAGCGCCGCCTCAGCGGCCGCGGCACCTCCGGCGCCCTGCCCGCCAACCAGCAGGCGACCCGGGTCCCCGCCAAGCTCGGCGGCATGCTCGGCGGCCCACCCAAGCACATAGGTACCGGAGTGCGCGTTCGGCGGATCGCAGCTAACCGATAGCACCACAAGGCCCGCATCCTCGCTCAGGCCCCGGCACGACGCCTCCGCGCCGGGGCCTCCGGACCACGCCTCCGTACCGGCGCCGACTACGCAGAACACCAGCAGCGGGACCGGTTGCGTCGCCGCCTGGCCGGGCCAGTAGACGCGCACCGGCAGCGGGCTGGTGTTGCCCCTGAGCTGCAGGTCGGCGATCCGGTTGCGGGTCATGCTCTCTACGCTGGCACCGGGGCCACCGCGAAGGGAAAGGCCGAGTGAGCATGACAGTCGTGCACAAGCGGCATGACCGCGGTTCGGCCCGGCAAGCGATAATCGGTCCATGAACGAGGAGAACGCCGAGGTCGTATCGCTGCCTCAGGCGCCGGACGCAATAGAGCTACGGCACCTGCGCGCGTTCGTCGCTGTGGCCGAGGAATTGAACTTCGGCCGCGCCGCGGCCCGTCTTTACGTATCGCAGCCTGCGCTGAGCCGCCAGATCCGCAGCCTGGAGCGGCTGGTCGGCTGTGACCTGCTGCGGCGTTCCACGCACCGCGTCGAGCTCACGCTGGCGGGCGAGGCCCTGCTCGACCGGGCGCGGGGCCTGCTGCGCGAGGTCGACGAGGCGGTCAGCGCGGCGCGCTCGGTCGGGGGTGAGCTCCTGGCCCGCATCGCCCGGCACTGGGAATGCTTCGCCGAGGTCAGCCCGGGCGACCTGCAGGAGCTGCGGATGGCGCTCGAGGGCCTGCACGGGCAGTTCGAGCCGCCGCCGAACATCGGCGTGCGATCTGTGAACGCTGGGGGAGTTCCGGGGCTCCTGCTCACGCCCCGGCCCGACGAACTCGGCACTGTGCTGTACCTACACGGCGGCGGGCACGTGGCCGGATCGGCGTTCGGCTACCGGCCGCTGGTCGGCGCCCTGGCTGAGCAGGCCGAGACCGGTGTCGTCGTCCCGGATTACCGGCTGGCTCCCGAGCATCCCTTCCCGGCCTCCGTCGAGGACGCCGTACGGGCCTATCGGTGGATGCTGGGTCGGGGCGCGACTCAGGTCATCGTGGCCGGTGACTCGTCGGGCTGCGGCCTGGTCCTGTCTTTCTTGCTCACGCTCAAGCAGCAGGGCCTCCCCATGCCTGGTGGGGCGGTCTTGTTCTGCCCCTGGGTCGGCCTGACGGCGGTTGGGAACGATGGTCCGCCGCATGAGCTCGACGACTTCAGGCACGCGGCGGCCGGCCTCTACCTGGCCGGACATCCCGCCGATGACCCGCTCGTCAGCCCGTTGTCGGCGGACCTGACCGGGTTGCCGCCGATGCTGATCCAGGCCGCCACCGGTGACCCTCTCCTCGAGGAGGCGCGCGAGCTCACTGGTCACGCCCAGGACTGCGGCGTAGACGCGCGGTTCGAGCTGTTCCCCGTCGACACCCACGACTTCCACATCTTCTGGAGCTTCCTCCCCGAAGCCGCCCAGGCCCTCAAACAGGCCGGCCGCTTCGCCCGCGAGGTCACCCTGGCCGCCCAGGCAGGCTGACCCGGGGCTTAGCCTCTCGGGCAGCCGCGTCCGCGGCGGCACCCGGCAGACCCGGCCCACCCGTCGGGCCCGACCACCCCGGCCCCCGCGACCGCCGTGTTCGATATCACGATCTGCTGACCCGGCACAGCAGGGCTGCTGGCCGGCTGCGAATCCGCGACCAGCAGGGCGGCCCCAGCCAGCGCGGCCGCCACCACTGGCACCGCGATGATCCTGGCCCGCCGGGAGCGGACGACCCTGGCCAGCCCCGGCCAGCGCGACGCCGCGAATATGCCCGGACCCTCGCCCCCACTGCTGATGATGTCCGTGTCGGCGAACTCGTCACGGGAATCGGACACGACTGGCTCCACTTCGCTCTACGAGCACCATAAGCGAAGCGGCTCGCCGCGTCCGCTGTCGGCGGCGTGGCGTAGGCGGGCCACACGAAATGCGGTTGGCTGTGGTCCAGCCTCCACGGTCGGTCGCCGATCATGATCGTGGGTAGAAATTGGGAGTAGTTGCCCAAAACTACCCATCATGAAAGTCGCCGTGCCGTCCGGTCCGTTAGACATTCCGGGCACCGATCAGTTTGGGACCGTATCCGACCTTTCCGGTCAGTGAACCCGGCTTCACTGGCGGCACGTTATGCGCCGCCACCAGACGAAGGTCCCAGGACTTATGGCCCTAGGTCCCCTTCTGATCGGGACATCCCCACCTTGTCTGTTACGAGGCGCTAGCAGACGGTCACATCAAGTACGGCAGGCCGATGTTCTGGCCTTGCCGCGCGAAGTACACAGGAGAGGTCATGAACGCACAAGATAGATCCGCAAACGCTACCGAAATGATGTCAGAGGCGATTGAGGCGGCGGCCGGCATGCTGCCCATGGACATGGTCAACGCGATTGCCGAGCTCGCAGACCCTGCCGCGATCGCGACGCAGATGCCGTGGCTGACCGAGGAACTCACGAAGATCGCGCTCGGCCGGTCAGACATCTCGTTCGAACCGCGGGACCAGCGCTTCGCCGACGAGGCGTGGCGAACGATCCCTTACTTCCGCGTCCTCGGCCAGTCCTACCGGCTATTCGAGATGTGGATGAACCGGATGTACGAGTCCGCCGGCGGTTCCTGGCAGAGGAAGGCGCGCGCACGCTTCGCGGCCGACGTCATCTCAGCCGCTCTGTCCCCAACCAACTACCTGGGCACCAATCCCGCCGCCCTGCGGGAGGCCATCGAGACCAGCGGCCAGTCGGTCGCCAGGGGCGCCGAGAACATGCTGAAGGACCTGGCCCGCGGAGGGATGCCAGCCATGATCGACCGGAAGCAGTTCAAGGTGGGCAAGGATCTCGCCGCCACGCCGGGCGCCGTGGTGTACCGGGACGAGATTTTCGAACTGCTGCAGTACACGCCGACCACCGCCAAGGTGCGCGCCATTCCGATACTGATGGTCCCGCCGCAGGTCAACCGGCACTACATCCTGGACCTGGCACCGGGGCGGTCGGTGGTCGAATTCGCCGTCAGCCAGGGCATCCAGGTGTTCATGATCGTCTGGCGGAACCCCAGCACGCTTCGCGGCGACGGGAAGTGGGGGCTGGATGACTACATCGCCGCAACTGAACGAGCCGCAGACGTGGTCAAGAAGATCGCGGGCAGCGACCGCCTGAACCTGCTCGGGCTGTGCGCCGGCGGCATCACGGTCTCGTACGTGCTCGCGCACCTGGCCGCGATCGGCGAGGATTCGGTCAGGTCGGCGACCTTCGTCGTGACCATGGTGACCGGCGAGAAGCCGAACGTCGTCGGCATGCTGGACACCGCCGAGTCGCGCCAGATGCTCGAACAAGCCGCCGCGGCGGGACAGATCGTGCCCGGAACCGCGCTGCGCAACCTGTTCGCCATGCTGCGGCCGAACGACCTGGTCTACAACTACCTGGTCAGCGGGTGGCTGATGGGCAAGTCGCCTACCCCGTTCGACGTCCTGGCGTGGAACGACGACGCCACTCGGACCACGGCCAGGTTCGCGCTGGAGTCAAGTCGGCTGGCCATGGACGGATGGGACGGCAAAGGGCCGAGGCTGCTTGGCATCAAGACCGACTTCGGCAAGGTCACCTGCGACAGCTACCACGTCGGCGGCTACACCGACCACATCACCGCGTGGCGGGCCTGCTATGACACCGCTCAGCTTGTCGGCGGAGATGACAAGGAGATGACCCTCATCAAGTCCGGTCACATCCAGTCCGTCGTCTACCCGGCGGACAGCGAACGGTACGACCGCTGGTACGGGCCGCCCACGCCGGCAGACCCCGAGGAGTGGCTGAAAACAGCCGCCGTGGAGAAGGGGTCGTGGTGGCGGCCATGGACCGAATGGCTGATCGCCCGCTCCGGCAGCGAGAGGCAGGCACATAAGACCCTGGGCAACCGCGAGTACCGTCCGCTCGACCCGGCCCCCGGCACCTACGTGTACGAGTAGCCGGACCCGAACGGCGGCTTAATCCGATGGAGGCTGAAATGAGCGCGATCTCGTACACGGCGCAGACACCGCTGTCGTTCCTGGAGCGGTCAGCTCGCGTGTGGCCAGGCAAGGTCGCGGTGATCTATGGCAATCGCCGCCTCACCTACGCCGAGTTCGCGGCCGAGGCCGCACGGGTGGCCGGAGCGCTGCGGGCTGGCGGCGTCGAACCCGGCGACCGCGTCGCCTACCTGATGCCGAACGTGCCCGAGATGCTCGTCGCCCATTTCGCTGTGCCGCTGGCCGGCGGGGTGCTCGTCGCGATCAACACCAGGCTGACAGCCGAGGAGGTATCGTACATCCTGCGCCATTCCGGGGCGGAGATCCTGGTAACCGACGCCGCCCTGCTCCCGGTGGCCGCGGCGGCCGCGGAAGGCATCCCGACCGTCACTCAGCTGATCGTGGCCACAGATGCCGAGGCCGTAGCGGCTGGGCCCGATCTGGCCGCCGGGGCTGGGCTGATGAGCTACGCCGAGTTTGCCGCCGGCCAGAGTGTCGATCCGCTGCCCTGGTCGGTCCCTGACGAGCTCGCTCCCATCTCGATCAACTACACCTCCGGCACCACCGGGCGCCCGAAGGGCGTCATCTACACTCATCGCGGCGCCTACCTGAACTCGTATGCGCAAATCATCCATTCCAGGCATGACGAGAACAGCGTCTTCCTCTGGACGTTGCCGATGTTCCACTGCAATGGCTGGTGCGCTCCCTGGGCGGTGACAGCCATCGGAGGGACGCACGTGTGCCTGCGCGAGGTTCGCGGCGATGCGATCTGGCAGCAGTTGCGCCTGCACGGAGTCACGCACCTGAACGCAGCGCCCACCGTCGTGAGCAGCATCTTGAACGCGAGCGCGGCAGGGCCGCTGACCCGGCCGGTTCTCATCACCACCGCCGGCGCACCGCCCAGCCCGACCACGATCGCCGACATGGAGCGCATGGGGTTCACTGTCGTGCACGTCTACGGGCTGACCGAGACATACGGCCCGATCACCCTTTGCCAGTTCCAGGCACGCTGGGCTGACCTGACTGTCGACCAGCGCGCCGCGCTGCAAGCGCGCCAGGGAGTCGGCATGATCGCGGCCGACGTCGTGCGTGTCGTGGACGACGAAATGGCCGACGTTCCCGCTGATGGCAAGACGATGGGCGAGATCGTCATGCGCGGCAACACCGTCATGGCCGGTTACTACCTGGATTCGAAGGCGACCGCCGAGGCGTTCCGCGGCGGATGGTTCCACAGTGGCGATATCGGTGTCCTCTTCCCCGACGGATACATCGAGCTGCGCGACCGCGCCAAGGACATCGTGATCTCCGGCGGGGAGAACATCTCCACCGTCGAGGTGGAACAGGCGCTGATGAGTCACCCCGATGTCCTGGAAGTGGCAGTGGTCGGGGTGCCGGACAACAAGTGGGGTGAGCGCCCGAAGGCATTCGTGGTGCTGCGCCCGGGCACCAGCGCGACCCAGCAGGAGCTGATCGCCCACGTGCGGACCAAGATCGCGGGATACAAGGCACCCCGCGAGGTTGTCATCATCGTGGATCTGCCCAAGACCTCCACGGGCAAGATCCAGAAATACATGCTGCGTGAAAAGGAATGGACCGGTCACCGCGTTATCCTCTAGCGATCAGCGTGCCGAGCAGCTTGGCGTAGCGCAGCAGGTGTACATCGCCGAGGTACTGCTCGCGGACGTGGGAGTGGGCGGCCTTTCCCATCCGTGCCGCCTGGTCCGGGTCGCCGAGGAGGAAGCGGGCTGCTGATCCGAACGCCGCCAGGTCGGCGGGATCAGGCAGCAGGATACCGGTGCCCTCGGCGACCTGGTCGATGATCCCGCCGACCGCGGAGCCGATGACCGGCCGCCCCTTCCACATTCCCTCCGCCACGGTCAGCCCGAACCCCTCGGCCAGACTCTTCTGGGCGATGACGGTGGCGTGCCGCTGTAGCGCGTTGACCATGGCCGCGTTCTCGTCGATGTCCTCCAGCGGCAAGGTGACCAGCAAGATCCGGGCCCGGGCCGCGGGGCTCAGGTCGCGCCACCGCAACAGGCACTCCCCGTAGACCGCGGCGCCTTCCGGGTCGTCGCTGACGTCTTTGACCGACGGGCCGGCCAGCATCAGGTATCCGTCACCGCCGGGGACGACGCGGTCGGCGAAGCCGCGCATGACCCCGGCCATGTCCTTGAGCCGGTCCCAGCGGGAGACCTGGACCAGCACCGGGTCATCCGGCCCGGGGAGGCGCTCGCCGACGATGACCGCTGGCCTGGCGACCGTGTCCACGTCGCCGTCGCGGCGCACGAACCGCGCGGGGGCGGCCGGCGCCGCACCGTCCAGCACGCCAAGCCTGGCCAAGATGGCCAGCACGGTATCGGCGTCGAGTGGCTGGTTCTTCGGGGAGAACGGGTCGATCGAAGGTGGGATGATCCAGGCCTTCCCAGCGGGAGTCCACGACGGAACGTATGTCTGGCGCGAGAACACGTAGGCCTGGGCAGCGGCTAGGTGCGGCCGCAGGAATTCCCACCCGGCCAGGGTCACGTCGTTTTCCCAGTCCACGCCGATGTGGCAGCGCCAGATCACCCGGGCGCCCGCCTCGGCCAAGGGCGCGGCCAGGCCAGCGGTCTGCGGGTCGTGCAGGAGCACCACGTCGCCGGGCCGGACCCAGGAAGCCAGTTCCATCGCGTTCGCCGCCAGCATCTGGGTGTAATGCTCAGCTTCGGCCGGGCCGAGCGGGGCTCCTGACGGGCTGCCGTGGATCTGGTTGTGCAGCCGCTTGGTAATGGCGAAGAACTCCGCGTCGCCGGTAATCACCAGCCAGCCGATCTGGATGTCCAGGTCTTGCACGTACCCGACGAGGACCTGCAGCATCTCCGCGACCCCACCCCCGGCCGCGGTCGAGTTGACGTTCCAGACGGTGCGCCCGGCCAGCGCCGAACGGACCTGGCCAGCGGCCCGGCCCAGCTCCGCATATCGCTGGGTACCGATGACCGGCTCCAGACGCGACACAGGCCGCCGCGGCACATCCACCGCATGCACCAGGGTCACGACATCCGCCTTCCCGCCGAACGCGGCCCGTTCCCCGCAGCCGCCGCCAGCGCCTAGATGCCGGGCGTTCTCATGTGCTGATTCTGCTACGAACCGGCAGGCGAAAGTACAAATGCGCTGCTCCGGTTCTCAGCCGTCCGGCACCAGCCCGGCATTACCTGCTCGCGAGTGGAACGGGGCGGAACGGCATGGACCGCCGTATTCATGTAATCCAGCTGACCCGGGTGATGTGTGCCGCCCCACGCCGTTACCGGGAACAGGGAGTCATCAGCGGCGCCTGGCACGCCGCCCACGAAGGGGAGAGAGTAGATGAGCAGGGCTGAATTCCGCCGGAGGCTGGCCGCCGTCTCGGTGGCTGGCGCTGCCGCGGCGTTGACCGCCGCGGGCACGCTGACTCCGGCGCTGGCCGCCACCGGCCCGTCCATGACGGCTAACCATGGCTCGGTGAACATCGCGGCCGAAGGCACCCAGAACTCGCTGCGGTTCTACTGGGCCGTGAACGGCACGCCGACCTGGCACGCGGAGACGGTGGCGGGCGGCGGCACCACGTTCTCTGCGCCGTCGATGACGGTGAACGGCAATATCGTGAACATCGCGGCCGAGGGGCCGGATCATTCGCTGCGGTTCTACTGGGCGGTCAATGGCACGGCGACCTGGCACGCGGAGACGGTCGCGGGCGCGGGTACTACCTTTTCCGCCCCGTCGATGACGGTGAACGGTAATTCGGTGAATATCGCTGCGGCGGGCCCGGGTGGCAGGCTCGAGTTTTACTGGGCGGTCAACGGGACGGCGACCTGGCACCCTGAGACGGTGGCGGGCGGTGGCAGTACGTTCTCGGCGCCGTCGATGACGGTGAACGGTAATTCGGTGAATATCGCCGCGGCGGGCCCGGGTGGCAGGCTCAAGTTTTACTGGGCGGTCAACGGGACGGCGACCTGGCACCCTGAGACGGTGGCGGGCGGTGGCAGTACGTTCTCGGCGCCGTCGATGACGGTGAACGATAACTCGGTAAACATCAGTGCGGTGGGCCCGGGTGGCACGCTCAAGTTCTTCTGGGCGGTCAACGGGACGGCGACCTGGCACCCCGAAACGGTGGCGGGCCCCGGCAGCGTACAGTAACCCGCTCCGCATCCAGGTGACCTGGTTGATGGTCCGTTGTACATGGTCTAACTGGTACGGCGGGCCATCAACCAGGCCAGGAGTGCCACATGCAGGGAGGTTCGTGACTCGGGTGAGCTCAAGTCGGTGCCGAGGGTCCGCTCGATCCGGCGAAGCCGCTCGTAGAACGTGGGCCGGGCCAGGTGGGATGCCTTGGCCGCCTCCGCCTTGTTGCCGCCGGCGGCCAGGTAGGCGGACAGCACCTCGATGAGCCCGGCGTCTTGGTCGCGGGACAGCAGCGGGCCGAGTTCACGCTCCATGAAGGTCTGCAGCCGCGGGTCGTCGCGCAGCAGGTGCAGCAGGCCGCGCAGGCGCAGGTCGGGCAGCCGGTAGAACAGCTGCTCACTGCCCTCGAAGCGCGCGAAAGCCACGTCGGCGACCTGGCCGGCTTCAAGGAACGACCGGCGGACGTCCCGGATCGATCCGGCAGCAGCGCCGACCCCTATGACCACAGTGCCCGCACGTTCCCTGATCCGTGTGGCGAGCCGGGCGAGCGCATCGTCGGGATCGGCCTGCGGGCCGAGCGAAAGCATGGCCCCGGCGCGGGCGTCATCCAGCGTCCCGACCAGCGCGGGGATCCGCTCGGCCCGGCACGCCGCGGCCGTCGCGTCGGCCAACTCAAGCACCCGCGCGTGCACCGACACCCCAAGCGCCGACACCCCAAGCGCCGAAACCCCGAGCGCCGAAACCCCGAGCCCGGAAACCGCGGAAACCTCGGACGACCCGAGCGAAGAATCGCGGAACCGCAGCACCAGGGCGACGAGCGGGCGCCCGTCGACCGGTACGCCGAGCGCCCGTGACCGCACCGCGGCCTCGGCCGGATCGGCGTGCGCCTGGGAGATGATCTCGCTGATCAGCGTCCGGTGGGCCTGCCGCTCCACGCTCTCCCTGTGCCGGGTGAGCAGGCGGCCGAGCGCCAGCGTGGTCGCCGCCCGCTCGAGAAGCACGGTGTCCGCGGGCAGGGGCGGCTCGGAACAGACCAAGATCACCCGCCCCCAGTCTTCGCCGCGGGCGCCGACCGGCGTCACCAGCCACCCCGACGCCTCGTCAAAAGAAGTCCGGCCCCGCGAAACCACGGATCGGCTCCGCGCGGCGAAGCCGGCCAGCAGCCGGCCCGGATCAGCCCCGGCGGGCGAGAAAGCCAGCACCCGGTGCGACAGGTCGGCCAGGATCACCGGCCGCCCGGCCAGCGCCGCCGTCTGCCTGACGATTTCCTCTGGCGTGGCCCCGGCCACCGACAGCTCAGTGAACATCTCGTGCAGCCGTTCCGAGGCCCGCAGCTCCTCGAGCTGGGCGTCGATGATCCGGGCGTGCACCGCCTCGGTGATCTCGATGAACGCGACCTCACGCCGGAAGGCGATCAGCGGCAGTCCGGCCCGCTCGGCCGCGTCGACCAGCCCGGAAGGCAGCGCCTGCGCGTAACGTCGGCCGAGCTCAACGGCCAGCCCGGCCACGCCGATCTCGGCCAGTTCGGTAACGTAGGCAGCCAGCAGCCGCTCTTCGTCAGGGAGCGCGATCCCGGTCGACAGCACAAGCTCGCCGCCACGCAGCAGCCGGGCCACGTCGGTGAGCTCGATCGCGTGCACCCACCGGACCGGCGTGTCCAACCGGGAAGCGCCCGCCACCACGGCCGGAAGGCCGCGACGGCACGCCTCCATGGCGAGCACTTCACCCAAAGACGGCAGCACTTACACACTGTAAAGCCAACACCAGAAATGACAACACCATGAAACTTCCGAAGCCCGAGCCAAGACGAGGAGAATGATCAGCATGTCTGAGCTTCTAGCCCGCCACCGCGCGGTCATCCCCAACTGGGTTGGTATCTACTACGACGAGCCGATCGAGATCGTCAGCGGCAAAGGCTGCCGAGTAACCGACGCCCAGGGCCACAGCTACCTCGACTTCTTCGCCGGCATCTTGACGAACATGCTCGGCTACGACGTTCCCGAGGTCAGGGACGCGATCGAGCGCCAGATCGCCACCGGGGTCGTGCACACCTCGACCGTGTACCTGATCCGCAACCAGATCGACGCGGCCGAGAAGATCGCCAGGCTCTCAGGGATACCGAACGCCAAGGTGTTCTTCACCAGCTCAGGCACTGAGGCGAACGAGACCGCGCTGCTGGCCTGCCTCACCGCGCGCAACGCCAACCAGGTCCTGGCCATGCGGGGGAGCTATCACGGACGGTCGTTCGGCGCCGTCTCGGTGACTGGTGTTGCCGCTTGGAAGATGTCGAGCCACGATCCGTTCGGTACTCATTATCTGCACGGCACCGACCGGCACCTCGGCCCCTACGCCCGCCTGTCCGACGCCGACTACACAAAGGCCTGCGTGGACGACCTCAAGGCCATGCTCAGCGCCGCAGTGCACCCGGCCGACGTCGGCTGCCTGCTGGCCGAGCCGGTGCAGGGCGTGGGCGGGTTCACGATGCCGCCCGACGGGCTGCTCGGCGCGTACAAGGAGGTCCTCGACGAGCACGGCATCCTGCTGATCTCCGACGAGGTGCAGACCGGCTGGGGCCGCACCGGCGCGCACTTCTGGGGCATCTCCGCGCACGGGATCACCCCCGACGCGATGACGTTCGCCAAAGGGCTGGGCAACGGCCTGACCATCGGCGGCGTGGTGGCCCGCGGCGAGCTGCTCGACGGGATCCGCGGCAACGGCATCTCCACCTTCGGCGGCAACCCGCTGTCCACCGCCGCGGCCAACGCCACCCTGGACTACCTGCTGTCCCACGACCTGCAGCGCAACGCGGTGGTGACCGGCGAGCTGATCATCAGCGGCCTCAAGGAGGCCGCCACGACGCTGGATATCGTGGGCGAGGTGCGCGGCAAGGGCCTGATGTTCGCCGTCGACCTGGTGGATCCGAAGACCAGCAAGCCAAGCCCTCCGCTGGCCGCCAGGATGCTCGAGGCGACCAAGGCGCGCGGGCTGCTGATAGGCAAGGGCGGCCTGTACGGGCACACGCTGCGGATGGCGCCCCCGCTGACCCTGACCGAGGCCGAGGCCAAGGAGGGCCTGACCATCCTCACCGACGCGCTAAGCGCAGTGAACGAAGAGGCAACGAGCAAGTGAGCAAGCACGCGAGCGACGCGCGCTTGCGCGCGGAGAAGCGAGCAATGAAGCACTGCACCCACTGGATCGGCGGCAAGCCCGCCGACGGCGAGTCCGGGCGGCACGGCGACGTGTACGACCCGGCCACCGGCCAGGTCTCCGGCCAGGTCGACTTCGCCGGCCCAGCCGACGTTGACCTGGCGGTACAAGCGGCCAAGGACGCGTTCAAATCCTGGCGCCGGGTCTCGCTGGCCAGGCGCGCCTCGGTCATGTTCGCGTTCCGTGAGCTGGTCCGCGACCACGCGACCGAACTGGCCAAGCTGATCACCGAGGAGCACGGCAAGGTCGCCGCCGACGCGGCGGGCGAGGTGGCGCGGGGCCTCGAGGTCGTCGAGTTCGCCTGCGGCATCCCGCACCTGCTCAAGGGCGGGTACTCGGAGAACGTGTCCACCAACGTCGACTCGTACTCGATCCGCCAGCCGGTCGGCGTTGTCGCGGGCATAACGCCGTTCAACTTCCCGGCCATGGTGCCGATGTGGATGTTCCCGCTCGCGATCGCGTGCGGCAACACGTTCGTGCTCAAGCCGTCGGAGAAGGACCCGTCCGCGTCGCTGCTGCTGGCCTCGCTGTGGGCCGAGGCGGGCCTGCCCGACGGCGTGTTCAACGTGGTGCAGGGCGACAAGGTGGCGGTTGACGCCATCCTCGCCCACCCGGACATCCAAGCGGTCTCCTTCGTCGGCTCCACGCCGATCGCCCGGTACGTCTACGAGAACGGCACCAAGGCAGGCAAGCGCGTGCAGGCCCTTGGCGGGGCCAAGAACCACATGGTGGTGCTGCCCGACGCCGACCTCGACCTGGCCGCCGACGCGGCGGTGTCGGCCGGGTTCGGCTCGGCGGGGGAGCGCTGCATGGCGATCTCCGCGGTAGTGGTGATCGAACCGGTCGGCGACGAGCTGATCGGCAAGATCAAAGATCGCGTGGCGAACCTGCGGGTCGGCCCCGGCACGGACGAACGGTCCGAGATGGGGCCCCTGGTCACCGGCCCGCACCGCGACCGGGTCGCTTCCTACCTGGACAGCGGCGTCCGCGAGGGGGCCACGCTGGCCGTGGACGGCCGCGCCCATCCCGTCATCGGCGGCGCGCAAGCCGGGTTCTGGTTGGGCCCGAGCGTCCTGGACCACGTCACCCCGCAGATGAGCTGCTACACCGACGAGATCTTCGGCCCGGTGCTCAGCGTGCTGCGCGCGCCGTCCTACGAGGAGGCAGTGGACCTGGTCAACGCCAGCCCGTACGGCAACGGCACGGCCATCTTCACCAACGACGGGGGAGCGGCCCG
>Ga0335074_10003868_pt1 | contig 20587 bp, 15 predicted proteins | sample Lox_Sample_23_FD_206715 | JGI IMG/M metagenome (GOLD analysis project Ga0335074, IMG submission 206715) | Soil microbial communities from Loxahatchee National Wildlife Refuge, Florida, United States - Lox_Sample_2.3 | ecosystem: Environmental > Terrestrial > Soil > Wetlands | place: USA... | reverse complement strand
GGCGTGGTGGACCTTCAGCGGGATCGGGGGGCACGGCAGCCTCACCGCAGGGTTCCTGGTCGCGCTGTTCGCGTATACCGGGTGGGACGGCACGGTCTACGTCAACGAGGAGGTCAAGCACCGGCGCGTCAACCCCGGCAAGGCGGCCATGATGGCGGTCGCGTTCCTGGCCGTCGTCTATACCGTCGCCCAGGTGGGCCTGCAGGGTGCGGTGTCGCCTGCCAAGCTGCAGGCCAACTCCACCTCGGCCCTGGTCTACGTGGCCCAGGCGCTGGGCGGCAGCACGTGGGCCAAGGTCATGGCGTTCGGCCTCGCGCTGTCGGTGATCGCCACCACGGGGGTCGGCATCGTGCTCGGCGCCCGGGTCATCTACGGGATGGCCAGCCACCGGGTGCTGCCGCCGTTCCTCGGGAACGTGAACCGCAGGTTCTCCACCCCGGTCGCCGCGAGCCTAGCCGTCGGCCTGATCCTGCTCGGGGGTACCTGGGCCTACCTGCTGTCCACGTCGCTGGCGAACGCCTTCAACGACGCCATCGCGGTGACCGCGCTGCTGTACGCCGCGTTCTACATCCTCACCGCGCTCGCCGCGATCATCTACTACTGGCGGCGCGTCTTCAGCAACGTCCTGGACGCGGTGATCATCGGCCTGCTCCCGCTGGCCGCCGCCGGGTTCCTCGGCTGGATCCTGGTCAAGTCGCTGCTCACGGCCTCCTCGCCGCAGCTCTGGTCGCTGGTCGGGATCGTGGGTGTCGGGGTGGTCCTCATGCTGGTGGCGCGCTTCGTCCTCCGGCCGCAGTTCTTCCACCTCAAGCCCGAGACCGAGGGCCGGATACGCTGACCCGTGCGCGACAGCCGTTACGACATCCTGTTCGAGCCGGTGCAGCTGGGGCCGGTTCGCGCGAAGAACCGGTTCTTCCAGGTGCCGCACTGCAACGGCATGGGCTACCGGGATCCGACGGCGCAGGCCGCCATGCGCACGGTCAAGGCCGAGGGCGGCTGGTCCGTGGTCTGCACCGAGCAGGTGGAGATCCATCCCAGCTCGGACATCACGCCCTTTATCGAGCTGCGCCTGTGGGACGACGGCGACCTGCCCGCGCTGGCCAGGATCGCGGACGCGATCCACGCGGGCGGCGCCCTCGCCGGGATCGAGCTCGCGCACAACGGGATGAACGCGCCCAACCTGTCCAGCCGGGAAGCCCCCCTGGGACCGGCCCACCTGCCCGTCGTGACGTGGTCGAACGACCCCGTTCAGGCCCGCATGATGTCGGCATCGGACCTAGCTGACCTGCGACGCTGGCATCGCCTGGCGGTCCGGCGCGCCCTAGCCGCCGGGTACGACGTCATCTACGTCTACAGCGGCCACAACCTGAGCATGCTGCACCACTTCCTGTCCCGCCGCTACAACCAGCGCACCGACAGCTACGGCGGCTCGGTCGCCAACCGGGCGCGCCTGCTGGCCGAAGTCCTGGAAGACACGCGCGAGGAATGCGCGGGCCGGGCGGCCGTCGCGTGCCGCCTGACCGTTGACGAGGGAATCGGCGACGCCGGGATCACGCGGGCCGAGGCCGCGGAGGTCATCTCGCTCCTGGACCACCTGCCCGACGTCTGGGATCTGGTCCTGGGCAGCTGGGAGCTGGACTCGGCCACCTCGCGCTTCGCGGCCGAGGCCGAGCGCGAGCCGCTGATCGCGGGCCTGAAGCAGCTATCGGCCAAACCGGTGGTGGGGGTCGGGCGTTTCACGTCGCCGGACACCATGGTGCACCAGGTCCGGGCCGGAATCCTGGACATGATCGGCGCGGCCCGGCCGTCGATCGCGGATCCATTCCTGCCGGCCAAGATCGAGGCTGGGGACCTCGACGACATACGTGAGTGCATCGGCTGCAACATCTGTATCTCCGGCGACATGACCATGTCGCCGATCCGCTGCACGCAGAACCCGGCCATGGGCGAGGAGTGGCGCCGGGGGTGGCACCCGGAACGGATCAGGCCGCGGGAATCCGACGCCAGCGTCCTGATCGTCGGGGCCGGGCCGGCCGGCCTGGAGGCGGCCCGGGCCCTGGGCCAGCGGGGCTATCCGGTGATGCTCGCCGAGGCCAGCAACGAGCTCGGCGGCAGGGTCGCCCGTGAGGCCGGGCTGCCCGGGCTGGCCGCCTGGCGCCGCGTCGCCGAGTACCGGATCGGGCAGCTCGAGCGGCGTTACCGCGACCTGGTGACGATCGGCCGGGGAGAAGAGATCACCCCGGATGACGCCCTCGGCTACGGGTTCACCGACATCCTGGTCGCCACCGGCGCGCGCTGGCGGGGGGATGGCGTCGGGCGCTGGCACACCACCGCGATCCCGGTCGCCGCCGGGGCCCGCGTCCTGACGCCCGATGACCTGCTGGCCGGCGATCATCCCCTCGGCCGGGCCGGTGCCGCTGTTAGTGCGGCACCGCAGCGGATCGTGGTGTTCGACGATGATCACTATTACCTCGGCGGGGTCCTGGCCGAATTGCTGGCCCGGCTCGGGCACGAGGTCCGGCTGGTGACCCCGGCCCCGCTGGTGTCCTCGTGGACGGCCAACACCCTGGAGATCGGCGACATCCAGCGGCGGGTGCGCGCCGCGGGCATCATCGTGGACACCAGCCGGGTCCTCGTCGCCGTCGGCGCGGGCGAGGCACGGACGGCGTGCGCGTTCACCGGATCGGAAACCGGCGTGCCCGCCGACGCGGTGCTCCTGGTGACCGCCCGGCTTCCCCGCGACGACCTGTTCCTGGCCCTGGAGCGACGGCAGGACGAGTGGCCGGCGCGCGGGGTCCGATCGGTCCGGTGCGCGGGGGACGCCTGGGCACCGGCGACGATCGCCGCCGCGGTGTGGGCGGGCCGGCGCTACGCCGAGGAACTTGACACCGCGGGCCCGCCGTCGCGCGACCGAGGCTACCTGCGCGAATACACGGCCCTGGCCGCTGCGCCGGGTTACCGGACCGATTAATCCCCGGCGGTCGCCGCGCGGGTGAATCAGGCCGGCGGCTCGGCCTGCGTCGCCGAAGCCTGGGGAGCAGCCGCCGTCTGCGCGGCCTGCCGTCGCGTGGGCGCGCCGAGAGCGTAGAACACCAGGCCGATGATCACCATCGCGGCGAGCGGTATCACCTGAGACAGCGTGTACTGCAGGCGCTCCCCGGCAAAGGCGCTTGGCAGCGAGGCATCGGGATGCGCCGTGCCGATGCCTGGGTAGATGATGGCGATGGTGGTCAGGGCGGCCCAGGCCGTGGTCAAGATCCCGACCACCCAGAGCCCGGCCGTCCCCCCGGGTATCCGGTACGGGCGCACGACGTCGGGGTAGGAGTACCGGAGCTTGATCACCGCCGGGAAGATCAGCACGTACGTGATCGTCACCATGGAGATGACCAGGCCCAGGGTGACGGTGAAGTACTTCGCCGCGTTGCCGCTGGTCAGCGTCAGCGCCAGGATCAGGACGCCGGTCGACACCACGCCCGAGAGCAGGTTGACGCCGATCGGGGTGCCGAGGCGCTTGGAGAAGTACCCGAGGGCCCTCGGCGCGGCACCGTCGAACCCCGCCACCGCCTGCGCGCGGTCAGACCCGATCAGCCAGACCACGCCGGAGGACAGCAAGCCGAAGATCACCCCGAGCGCCGCGATATCGGCCAGCGCCTTCCCGGCGCCGGTGAGTACCACGCCCGATGCGGTCAGGTGTCCCCCGTAGACCACGAAGACCTGCTGCAGCGCGGTGACGAAGCCGAGGACGTTGGACAGCTTGGAGGCGGGCAGCACGAGCAAGATCGCCAGGATGGGCACGCCGTAGAACAGCACGGTGGCGATCCCCGAGCGCAGGATCGCGAAGGGGACGTCCTTTTTCGGGTTGATCAGCTCCTCGGACGCGGCGCTGGGCAACTCGAAGCCCTCGAGGTCGAAAATCAGGATGGGCGCCGCCGCCAGGAACACGAGCCACGTGGGCTTGAACGCCCCGCCCCCGAAACCGTGCACGCCGTGCTGGCCGGCGTAGATGAACACGGTGATGGTGAAGAACACCATCAGCACCACGCGGACGATCGCGCCGATGCTCGCCACCCACTTGCCGAACTTCAGCGCCATGATCACCGACGCGATGCCCGCCCAGACGAACAGCAGACCGAAGATGTACTCCCAGGTCAGCGAGAGGTTGACGAAGAACGTGCTGAAGGTGGCCATCGCCGTGATCGCCAGGGTCCCGGCCAGCCAGATGGGGTTATCGACCCAGTACATGACAGCGACCACGGCGGCCGCGGCCCGGCCGAAGGCGAGCCTGACCCAGACGTAGGGGCCGCCTTCCTCGGGGAACGCGGTGCCAAGCTCGGCGGTCAGCATGCCGTAGGGGAACAGGAAGAAGATCACCATGACGATGAGCCAGGTGAACGCCTGAGCGCCGTAGCTCGACACCGCGCCGAGGGTGTCCAGGACGATGATCGCGGCGAGCATGAGGAACGCCGTGTCCAGCCGCCCCACGCTTCGCCGGAGCTTAGTCCGTTCCTGCCTGGCCGCTGCCGTGTCTATCTCGTAAACCAGGCCTGAGTCGACCGTCTCCTCTGCCACGGATCCCCCTACGGTTTGTTATGTATCGCCGGTCTTGCCTGCCCTTGGGCGTACTGTGCGACTGTAACGGGTTTGGCCGGCCGCATGGCCGGTCATCCCCGAACTAGTCCGGTCATGACCTGCTAAATCGTATCGATCAGACGCTTCGGGCGGGCTGAAATCGGATATTACCGATACAAACCCCACAGATCGGGCCTAACTCCGCCGCGAAACTCCAGCCGTCGCGTCAGGCAATACGGACTTTTCCCTCCATATGAGGCATGCGTGAGCTGGATAGCGGTTACAGTGACGTGGACTACACCGGTGCGGTACTGGGGAGAATCCGCTGGGGAGGGTGTGCCATGTCATTGGTATGGCCAGACCGCTGTGCGACGTCCCTGCGGGCTGAGCACCACGGAACGGGGCAGGACGCGCGCGGCGTCACGCGCATGCGTTCGGCCGTCAGCAAGGTGTGAGTGAATCTTGGCCGAGATCTTCTTCGCGGTCCTGGTCGTCGCGGTGGCCGTGCTCATGGCGGTGGACGTGGCGAGGACGCCAAGCGCAAGCGAAAGCCCGCTCCGGCAAGGCGGCTGGCAGGCGCCTGACGCCGGGCGGGCGTTCACCGGATCGTTCACGGGATCGTTCACCGGATCCCCCGCCGGTACCGGGGTCACCGACTCCCGGCCAGCACCCGCGGCGCCGGGGATGCCGCCCGCCGCACGTGATGCCGCCGCACGTGATGCCGCCGCACGTGATGCCGCCGCACGTGATGCCGCCGCACGTGATGCCGCCGCGCGCGACGCCGCCCCGGTCCGGCTGCCGGCGAGCGCCGGTCCCGCCGCGGATACCCGCGAGCCCGCCCGCACCGACCCGCCTGCGGCTCTCCCGAGATCGAGCCGCGCGCTGAAGGACTGGCCGGTCAGCTCCCGCCTGTGGCTGCTGGCCGTCGTCGCGGCCGTCGGCGGTGCCGTCGCCGCGTTCTGCGTCGTCCGCCTCGCCGGCGCCATGGGCGGCACGTCGATCCACTCGCCGGTCACCTCGGTGCGCCACGGGGCGATCACGTCCGCGATCGGGTTCGGCGCGGCGCTGGTCATCGTCCTGGTGCTGGCCGCGTGGTTCGCGATCGCCGCCGCCCGGTCGATCCTGCGCCCGCTGGGCAGGCTGCGGGCCGGGGTCGTCGAGTTGCCCGAGGTGGTCCGCCGCATCGGTGAGGGCCGGGGCCAGGGCCGGGCGCCCGACGTGAAACCCATCGACGTGGACTCCTCGGACGAACTGGGCGAGGTGGCGCGCGCCTTCGACCAGATGCGCAGGGAAACGCTGCGGATGGCGGCCAGCGAGGCCGTGGTCCGCGGGACGCTCAGCACGATGTTCACGAACCTGTCCCACCGCAGTCAGTCCCTGGTGGAACGCCAGATCCGGCTCATCGACAGCCTGGAGCAGGGCGAGCAGGACCCCGGGCGCCTGGCCAGCTTGTCCAAGATGGATCGCATCGCGGCCCGGATGCACCGCAGCTCGCAGAACCTGCTGGTGCTGGCCGGCCACGAGCTGCCCAACCGCTGGAACCAGCCGGTGGCGCTGGGCGGCGTCATCAGGGCGGCCATGTCCGAGATCGAGGACCACGAACGCGTATCGTTCAGCGGTTCGCCGGACATCGCGGTGCGCGGGCCCGCGGTCAACGACGTGGCGCACCTGCTCGCCGAGCTCACCGAGAACGCGACGTCCTTCTCGGCGGGGGACATGCCGGTCGACGTCTCGAGCAAGCTGCTGACGACCGGGGGCGCCCTGATCGAGATCACCGACCGCGGCATCGGGATGGCCTCGAAGGACATGGCGTACGCGAACTGGCAACTGGAGAACGCGCAGGCGCCGGACGTCAACGTACCCAAGTGGATGGGCCTGTTCGTGGTGGCCAGGCTCGCCGCCCGGCACGGTATCCGGGTCCGGTTGCAGCCAGCGGAGTTCGGCGGCCTGACCGCGCTGGTCTGGCTCCCCGATGACATCCTCACTCGCAGCGGCGCCACCGCGTCCCCGAGGCTCAGCGAGGCCGCAGCCGCCGGGCCGGAGTCCGGAACGGCGGGCTCCCTGACCCAGGCCGCGGTCGATCCGCGCTACGTCGTCGCGGAGCACCGGGCCGCCGCGGTGACGGCGACCGATTTCGCGCCGCGGGCGGAGGGGGTACGCGGCGGGTCGGCCGATTGGCAGCTGGCCGGTAACGCGATCCCGCGGCCCGACCCCGCGTGGTCGGCCGCCGCCGCGCGCCCCGAGGAGGCCGCGACCAGCACCGGCGGAACCGGTCCGGGCCCGGCCGCTCCCGGCTCGCCCGCGCCCGGCGAGGCCAACGGCCTGCCGCTGGCCGGTACTGCGCTCGGCGCCGCGTCCCCTGGGAGCCGGGGGACGGGTCCCGCCAGCCCCGACGTGATCGTGCCGCCCGCGGAAGGCCACCCGGACACGCGCAGGCTGCCCATCTTCGACGAGATGGAGTCGCGCTGGTTCGGCGCCGGCTGGGCGGGACCCGGTCGTACCGAGGCGGGCAGCCGCTGGACGTCACCGGCCGATGCGGGCTGGCAGGCCGCCGAGGTCGCCGACGTGCCGGCCTCGGCGGGCTCCACGCCGGAAGGGTTGCCGAGGCGGACGCCGGCCGCGAACCTGATCCCTGGGGCCATCCCGGGCACGCCACCCGCCGCCCCGCCGACCCGGTCGGCGGCCGAGGTCCGCGACCGGCTTACGGGCTTCCAGCGAGGGGTCAGCGAAGGCCGGGCCGCCGCCGGCGAAGCCACCCACCAGGGCGAAGACGACCAGGACTGAGCCAGGACGCGGCACTCGCTCCGCCGGCTGGCCTGACCACCTGCCCGGCCCCTACCAGGCACCGCCTCGCCCGGTCCGGCGGCCGCCTGCGGGCTGCTCGCGCCCGCACCCGGCACCGTCTTTCATTATCCCGAACGACGGTGGTTTCTCCCCCGCGCCCGCTTGCTTGACCCCAATCGGAAGTAGTCACTAACGTTAGTAGTTACGAACGTAAGTGGGGAGCTGAGCAGCTCCTCGTGGACGAGTCCCCGGCCGCTGGGGTCCCTGCTCGCCGGCCTGTGCGAGACCCACCTGCCTCCGCACGCGGACCAGCTACGCGGCCTGCGAGGATAGAAGACCGGCGCGCGACAGGGGACGGTGGCCATGACGGACGAGGAACGGGCACAGCAGGCGGGGACGGTGCAAGGCTGGGCGCTCATCTTCGGGCGTTTCGCCGCGGCGGCGGGTGGCCAGCCGTGAAGGCTCTGGTGCCCGACGGATCCGAAGGGTGATCAGGTCAGCCACGCCTGCCGAGGCGAGCCGTGTCGTGGACCTGTGGCAGGCGGCGGGCCTGCGGTTCCACCCCGAGCTCGTGGACACCGAGCTGGCCACGGCGCTGCGCCAGGGCCTGCTCCTGGTCGACGAGGACGCCGCCGGGGAGATCACCGGCACGGTGTTCGGCAGCTACGACGGGATGCGCGGCTGGGTGCACCGCCTGGCCACCCGGCCGGACCGGCGCGGGCGCGGGATCGCGGCCGCGCTGCTCGCCGAGCTTGAGCGCCGCCTCCTCGCGCTCGGCTGCCCGAAGGTCAACCTCCTCATCGAGCCCGACAACGCCGCCGTGGCCGGCTTTTACGCCCGCTTCGGCTACCAGCCCGACGAGCTGCTGTTCATGGAGAAATGGCTGGCCCTCCCGCCTGACTTAGGATCATCACCGAGCGGCAGTGGAGGGGAGGCGATGCAGTCGGTGACCGCGGTAATCCGCACGGCGATCCGGGTCGAGGGCATCGTCCAGGGGGTCGGCTTCCGCCCGTTCGTCTATACGCTGGCGACCGGTCTCGGCCTGGCCGGGCACGTCGGCAACGACGTCGACGGGGTGTTCGTCGAGGTCGAGGGGGCACCCGCGGCGGTCAGCGAGTTCCTCGCCCTCCTGGAGCGGGATGCGCCGCCGCTGGCCAGGATCGAGCGGATCACCACCGCGCCCCTGCGGCCGAACGGATCGGCCTCGTTCGCCATCGCCGCGAGCGGGTCCGCCGGGCCGCGCCGGACCCTGGTCTCGGCCGACACCGCGACGTGCGCCGACTGCCTACGCGAGCTCGCCGATCCGGCCGACCGGCGGTTCGGGTACCCGTTCATCAACTGCACCAACTGCGGGCCCAGGTTCACCATCGTGCGGGACGTGCCCTACGACCGGCCGCTGACCACGATGGCGGAGTTCGCGATGTGCGAGCGGTGCGCGGCGGAATACCACGACCCCGCCGACCGCCGCTTTCACGCGCAGCCGACGTGCTGCCCGGCCTGCGGGCCCCGGCTCGCGCTAATGGACCGGGACGGGAACGCGCTGCCCACCGAGCCCCTGGCCGGCGCCGCCGACCTGCTCGCCCGCGGCCGGGTGCTCGCCATCAAGGGGCTCGGCGGTTATCACCTGGCGGTGGACGCCGGCTGCGAGGGCGCCGCCGCGGCGCTGCGGGCCCGCAAGCACCGCGAAGACAAGCCGTTCGCCGTGCTGGCCGCGGACCTGGCCGCGGCGCGCCTCCTGGCCGAGGTCGACGAGGCCGCCGCCGACCTGCTGACCAGCGCGAGCCGGCCCATCGTGCTGCTGCCGCGCGGGCCCGGCGCCGGGGTCGCCGCGGCCACGGCCCCGGGGAACCGCCAGCTCGGGATCATGCTGCCCTACACGCCGCTGCATCACCTGCTGATCGGGGCGCTGTCCGGGCCGATGGTGCTGACCAGCGGGAACGTCTCCGATGAGCCCATCGCCTACCGCGATGCCGACGCGCGGGACAGGCTGGCCGGGATCGCGGACGCGTTCCTCACCCACGACCGGGCCATCCACATCAGGACCGACGACTCAGTGGCCCGGGTCTTCCGCGCCCGCCCGATGCTGATCAGGCGGTCCCGCGGGTACGTCCCCGAGCCCGTCACGGTGGACCACGAGTTCCCCCGCCCCGTCCTGGCCTGCGGGGCCGAGCTGAAGAACACGTTCTGCCTGGCCAAGGAGCGCCACGCCTTCGTCTCGCACCATATCGGGGACCTGGAGAACGCCGAGACCCTGCGCTCGTTCACCGAGGGCATCGAGCACTTCCGCCGGCTGTTCGACCTCGACCCGCAGGTCGTCGCCCACGACCTGCACCCGGACTACCTGTCGACCAAGTACGCGCTGGACCTGGACGGGGTCGAGCTGTGCGGCGTGCAGCACCACCACGCCCACATCGCGTCTTGTCTTGCCGACAACCGGGCGGACGGGGAGGGCCCGGTGATCGGGGTCGCCTTCGACGGGACCGGCTACGGCCCCGACGGCACGATCTGGGGCGGCGAGTTCCTGGTCGCGGACCTGGCCACCGCCGAGCGCGGCGGTCACCTCGCGCCGGTCCCGATGCCCGGCGGGGCCGCCGCCATCAGGCAGCCGTGGCGGATGACGGCCGCCTACCTCGACGCCGCCTTCTCCGGCGCGCCGCCGGACGGCCTGGCCGTCGTCCGGCGCAACGAGGCGCGCTGGGCCGCCGTGGTCGCCATGGCCAGGCGGGGCATCAACTCGCCGGTCACCTCCAGCGCGGGACGGCTGTTCGACGCGGTGGCCGCCCTGCTCGGCGTGCGGGACGTGATCAACTACGAGGGCCAGGCCGCCGTGGAGCTCGAGCAACTGGCCGATCCGGGCGAGGAGGGCTCGTACCCAGCGCGGATGGAGCAGGAAACGCCGTTCGGGATAAGCGGTTGTGATCTGGTCCGGGCGGCCGCCGAGGATGTCGCGGCCGGGATCCCGCGGGAGATCGTGGCGGCCCGGTTCCACAACGGCGTGGCCGCGGTGATCGAGGGCGGCTGCCTGCTGCTGCGCGAGCGCCACGGTCTGGCCACGGTGGCGCTGTCCGGCGGGGTGTTCCAGAACCTGCTCCTGCTCCACGCCACGGTCGCCCGGCTGGAGGCTCGCGGATTCCGCGTCCTGGTCCATTCGCGCGTCCCGTGCAACGACGGCGGCATCAGCCTCGGCCAGGCCGTCGTCGCCGGCGCCCGCGACCGGCTCCGCTGACCCGCACCGCGCCACCAGCCCGCCCCGCTGACCCGCTGACCCGCGCCGTTGACGGGGCCATTTCGCTGTAATATATTTCAATGAATGGAGGATATTACGACGAAGCCGGGCCTGACCCGGACGCGCGCGCCGCGCAAGCCCTGGCACGGGCTGCACAAAGCGCTGGCTGACCCGCTGCGGATCCGCCTGCTGGAGTGGCTGTTTGAAGCGCCCCGGTCAGCGCGGGAGCTGGCCGGCTGCGCCGGGCTACCCGCTGATCGCCTTTACTACCACCTCGGCCAGCTGCAGCACGCGGGACTGATCGAGGTGGCCGAGTACCGGCCGCTGGCCCGGGGCAAGGTCGAGCGGGTGTACGCGCCCGCGCAGACCGAGCCGCCTGGCGACGACGCCAACCCGGAGGAGCTCGCAGCGTTCCTCGGATCGATGCTCGAGGCCACCTCGATGGACATCACGGCGGCCTGCCGGGCCAAGCGTGCGGGCGCCCGCCGTGAGGTCGACTTGCGCCGCGGTACCCTGCGGCTCACCGATGAGGCGCTAGCTGAGCTGCGCGGCCATATCGAGCAGCTCTCCGCCCGCTTCGCCGATCCCGGCGCCGACGGAACCTGGACCCGGGTGGTCCTGACGCTGGTCGACCTGCAAGACCGCCCGGACGCCGACCCTCCGCCGGGGAGTCCAGCATGAACGATGTCGCCTCGACACATGCCCACCTGGCTACCCGCGCCTCCGACGCCGAACGGGAGCAGACGGTGGCCCTGCTGCAGCGTGGCTTTGCCGACGGCCGGCTGGCCCTGGCCGAGCTCGAGGAACGGGTCGGCACCGCCTACGCGGCGCGGACCAGGGCCCAGCTGCGCGGCCTCACCGCCGATCTGCCCGCCGCCGAGCCGCAGCCGTCACGGCCGGGCCTGGTCCTGGACCGGTGCCTGTTGTGCATCCTGCTGTGCGTCTGTCCCCCCGCGGGCCTGGCCTACTGGCTGCTGTCTCTCCGCCAGACCGCCCCGCTGCGAGCCTGGCGGAGGAACGCCCGGCCGTGGCAGCAACTGCTGGCGGGCGCGATCGCCGCCGGTGCCGGGGTGGCCCTGCAGCTCGGACGGATCTGGCCCGTCGTGCCCGTCTTGAGCCGTCTGGCCGGAGCCGTGCTCGTGAGCGCCGGAGTTATCGTCGCCCTGCCCGCGATCTCAAGATTGCTTCACCGGACGCGGGTCGCCGCGCGCCGCACCTTTGCCGTGCGCGGCTCGCCGCGCCCGCTAGACCGCCCGCCCCGCTAGCTCGCCGTCCCGCTGACCCGCGCCTAACTTCCGATCCAGAGGTGGATGGCGAGCCCAAGTCCGGCGAGGGCCGCGATGATTCGCAGGACGTTCGCGGGCAGCCGCCGGGTCAGCGTCGGCCCGATCATGCCCCCGATAAGGAAGCCGGCCGCCATCGGCGCGACCGCGGCCCAGTCCACGCGCCAGCACGCAAGGAACACCGCGCAGCAGGTCAGGTCGGCGATGCCGAGGATCATGTTCTTCAGCGCATTGGACCCGGCGAGCCCCTGGCCGGTGGTGATCATGAGCAGGGCGAGGGTCATGACGCCCGCCCCGGCGCCCCAGTAACCGTCGTAGGCCGACACCGCGATCAGCCCGGCCGGCAACAGGAAGCGGTGGGTCCCGACGGCGGGATGCCGGGCCAGCCACGCGGAGACCTGCGGCTGGAACAGCAGGGCCAGGGCGGCGAAGGCAAGCAGGAAGGGCACGGCCCGGTCGAAGGCCCGGGCCGGGGTGGCCAGCAGCAGCCCGGCACCGAGGGCACTCCCCGCCACGACAATCGGCGCCCAGCGCCGCAGGCGCGGCCCCTGGTCCCGCAGTTCCGGCCGGGAGGCCAGCGCGCAACCCGGCCACGCGCCCACAAAGGCGATCGAGTTCGTCACGTTGGCGGCCAGCGGCGGGAAGCCGACCGCCAGCAACGCCGGGTAGGAGATCAGCGATGCGGTTCCTCCGGCCGACCCCACCATCCCGGCCACCGCGCTGGCCCCCAGCAGCAGGACATCCCGCAGGGCGGTCAAGCGGCCGTCGTCCCCTTCAGCAGATGCGGGGGAGCGGGTCGCCGACGAGCAGGTCGACGATCCTGGTGCCGCCGAACGCCGTCTTCAGCTGGACGATGCCCGGCTGCTCGGCCCGGACGTGGCCGATCACGGCGGCCTGCCCGCCCAGCGGGTGGGCGCGCAGCGCGGCGAGGGCGCGATCGGCCTCCGGCCCGGGGACCACGGCGACCAGGCGGCCCTCGCAGGCCACGTACATGGGGTCGATCCCGAGGAGCTCGGACGCGCCCCGGACCTCGGGGCGCACCGGGATGTCGTCCTCGGTGACCAGCACGCCGACGTCGGCCGCCTTGGCGATCTCGTTGAGGATCGTCGCCACGCCGCCCCGGGTCGCGTCGCGCAGCGCCCTCACCCCGGGCACCGCGTCCAGCAGGTGCGCCACCAGGCCGTTCAGCGGCGCCGTGTCGGACACGATGTCCGCCTCGAGGTCCAGTTCGCCCCGGGCCAGCATGATCGTGACGCCGTGGTCGCCGATCGGCCCGGACACGATGATGGCGTCCCCCGGCTGGGCGTGCGCGACGCCGAGCGAAACGTCCCGCTCGATGAGGCCCACGCCCGCGGTGTTGATGTAGCAGCCGTCCGCCTTGCCCTTCTCCACCACCTTGGTGTCGCCGGTGACCACGTGCACGCCGGCCGCGGCCGCCGCGTCCCGCATGGTCTCGGTGATCCGGGCCAGGTCGGCGACTCCGAAGCCCTCCTCGAGGATGAACCCGGCCGACAGGTACAGCGGCGTGGCGCCGGATACGGACAGGTCGTTGACCGTCCCGTTGACGGCCAGGTCACCGATGTTGCCGCCGGGGAAGAACAGCGGCTTGACGACGTAGGAGTCGGTGGTGAGCGCGACCCGGGATCCGCCGATGAGCAGCTGCGCGGCATCCTCGAGCGGCTCCAAGAGCGGGTTGCGGAACGCGTCAAGGAAAATGGCCTCGATCAGCGTCTGGGTCGCCTTGCCGCCCGCCCCGTGCGACATCGTGATGCGCTCTTCCCTGACCCGCGGCCGACGGCGCCTGGCCCGGTCGATCCGGTCCAGTACCTGCTGCTCGCGGTCGGCCAGCGGTAGCTGGCGCCGGTGTCCTGCGTCTACCTCGTGCCGTTCGTGTTCGGCGTGCTCACGGAGCGCCTCGCCGATCCAGCCCGGCTCGTCCTGCTCGGTGCTGGCCGGTTCCTGGGTGCCGGCCAGACCCTCGGCGCCGGCCAGGTCCTCGCGGCTGGAGGTCATGACCGGCTCGCCTCGGCAACCCGCTGCCGGTTCATCCGGCCGTAGTTGTAGTACGCCGCGCACGCGCCCTCGGGGGACACCATGCAGGTGCCGATCGGCGTCTCCGGGGTGCACGCGGTGCCGAACACCTTGCACTCCCACGGCTTGAGCACGCCCTTGAGCACCTCGCCGCACTGGCAGGCCTTCGGGTCGGCGACGCGCACCCCGGGCACCTCGAACAGCAGTTCCGCGTCCATGGCGGCGTACTTCTCGCGCACCTTGAGCGCCGAGTGCGAGATGAACCCGAGCCCGCGCCACTCGAAGTAGGGCCGGAGCTCCATCGTCTCGCCGATCGCCTTGAGCGCCACCAGGTTGCCGTTCCACGGCACCACGCGCGAGTACTGGTTCTCGACCTCGGACCGGCCCTGCGAGAGCTGGACCATCAGCATGTAGATGGACTGCAGGATGTCCAGCGGCTCGAACCCGGCCACCACCACGGGCTTGCCGTACTGGCTCGCGATGAACTCGTACGGCCGGCACCCGATCACCGTCGACACGTGCCCGGGGCCGATGAACCCGTCGAGCCGCAGGTCGGGGGAGTCCAGGATGGCCTTGATGGCCGGGATGATCGTGACGTGGTTGCAGAACACCGAGAAATTAGCCAAGCCCTCGGCGGCCGCACGGAGCATGGTCATCGCGGTGGACGGCGCGGTCGTCTCGAACCCGATCGCCATGAACACCACGCGCTTGTCCGGGTTCTGCCGCGCGATCTTCAGCGAGTCCAGCGGCGAGTACACCATGCGGATGTCGGTGCCCTGCGCCTTGGCGTCGAAGAACGAGCCCTGGCTGCCCGGGACCCGCATCATGTCGCCGAACGACGTCATGATCACGTCCGGCTGCGCGGCCAGGTGCATCGCGTCGTCCACCCGCCCCATCGGGATCACGCACACCGGGCACCCGGGCCCGTGCACCAGCGTGATCGACTCCGGCAGGTAGTCCTCGAGGCCGTGCTTGTAGATCGTGTGGGTGTGCCCGCCGCACACCTCCATGAGCTTGTACTGACGGCCGGGCTCACACAGCGCCGCGATCTTCGCGGCGAGGGCATGGGCCTTATCGGCGTCTCGGAATTCGTCGACAAACCGCATAGCTCCGCACGCTCCTTACTCGATCAGTGAGTCCCGCAGCGCCGCGATCTCGTCCTCGTAGGCCTGCCCGATGCCCTCGAGGAACTCCATGGCCGCCGCCGCCTCGCGTTCGTCGATCTTCGACAGGGCAAACCCGACGTGGATCAGCACCCACTCGCCCGGGACGGGCGGGTCGTCGTTGAGCAGGCCGATGTTGATCAGCCGCCGGACGCCGCTGACGTCCACCTTGGCCAGGTCGGGTTGCTCCGGGTGGAGCTCGATCACCTCACCGGGAATGCCCAGGCACATGTGACACCTCTTCTTCCTGAGTCTGCCGGCCGAGAGCGGCCAGGGTGAGTTCCCAGAGCACCTGATAGATGGTGGTCTGCGCCTCCTGGATCCGGTGCACGGACGCCGAGGGCGCAACGAACAGGTAGTCGATCGTGTCAAGCTCGGCCATCTTCCCGCCCTCGTAGCCGGCCAGCCCGATCGTGAGCATCCCCCGCCGGCTCGCCTCGTCGAAGGCGCGCAGCAGGTTGCCGGAGTTGCCGCTGGTCGACAACCCGACCGCGATGTCGTTCCGGCCGCCGAACGCCGCGAGCTGGCGGGCGAACACCACCTCGACGCCGATGTCATTGCACAAGGCGGTCACCACGGATGTGTCATTAGCCAGCCCGAACGCCGCCAACGGGCGGTAGCTTCCCCCGGGGTTCAGGAACAAGGTGGCGAGCTGCTGGGCATCGGTGGCGCTGCCCCCGTTACCGAAGGCGAAGAGCCGGCCGCCCGCGGCGAACCTGGCCGCGGCTTGGATCGCGCATTCCGCCAGCCGGGCGCCGTCCCGCGCGGCGATCACCCGTCGCAGCTCCAGGATCTCCGCGGCCTTGGCCACCGTGGAGTTGCGGACCTGCTCGAGCACGGCGGGCAGGTCGGACGTGTCGGAGTACAGGAACGGGTACAGCGATTCCATTGCCTCAGCGCCGGCCTGGTTCTCCTGCCGCATGCCCGGCTCATCTCCCTACCACGGCGATGGCTTCCCTGGCGTGCACCAGGATGGTATCGCCGACCCGGGCGGTCACCAGCGCGACGCTCACGGTCTCCTCGCCGAGCCCGGTATCGACCACGGCCAGCTCGTCCTCGAGCAGCCGCAGCACCCTGACCTCGACGGCGGTGTCCGAGCAGGTGATGCAGTATTCCCCGCATTCGCTCGCCTCTAGCGGGCTGTCGCTCACGCGATCACCCCCGGGGCTAGCACGCCGGGCTGCTCAAAGAAGACGTGGACCAGCTCCCACAGCACGTGGTAGATGGTGACGTGCATCTCCTTGACCACCCGGGGATCGGGCGAGGGGGCCAGCAGCAGGTGATCCACCGCGGTGCCGGCCGCGATCCGGCCGCCGTCCCCGCCGACCAGGGCGATCGTCAGCAGCCCTAGGGCGGCGGCCTCCTCGAGCCCGGCCTGCACGCTGACGGTGTTGCCGTCGGCGGAAATCCCGAGCGCGATGTCGGCCGGGCCGGCCAGGAAGCGGATCTGGTGCGTGAAGATGGCGGCCACGCCGTCCCGCTCCGCGACGCCCGTGACCGTGGCCACGTCGGTGGTCAGCGAGATGGCCGGCAGCGCGCGCTTGCCGACGATCACCGGGTGCACGAACTCCACCGCGACGTGCTGCGCGTCCGTACTCGACCCGCCGGAGCCGAACACCACGAGCTTGCCGCCCCGGTGGAAGCGCACGGCCATAGCGTGGCACGCCGCGGCGACCGCATCGGCCTGGCCGGCCAGAGCCCGCGTCGGATCGGCGCGCAGCTCGAACAGGCGGTTAACACCGTCCCGGTCGGGCCCCCCAGGCCCGTTCACCGTCCGCGGCCCGTCTGAGTCACCGTTGCCTCACCCGACGCCATGACAGCACCGTAGGACACTTGTGGGGGGCAGTCCAGTCCTGTCGGACATATCTGGGCGACAACCCCTGGCGCACGAGACCACAAGTCGTCATGACAACACTGTACGGCGTCACCGGCGGCCCGGACGGGCCCGCCCTCAGCCGGTCCGGCCGCCTTCCCGCAGCGCGCGGATGTCCTCGGCGGCCCGGAAGATGACGACGAAGAATTCCAGGAATATTCGGAATATCGCCAGCACGACCAGGATGATCAGCGGGTCCCCGAAGACCAGCGCCACGATGCCGAATACCGCGCTCGCCTTGAAGGCGACGATGGTGAATGCGAGAGCGCTCACTATCGTGCCGATCATTAGCAGCACGTAGAGCACTTTTATGACCTTCGGTGTCACGAAGGACGTGAATCCGAAGTCGAATAGCGCGCCGAGGAATCCCGTCGTGTCCGCGTCCCTGGTTCGCTTCGGGTGCCTCGTCGTGCCGTTGGCGCTGGCCGGGCCGCTGGCGGTCGCTGTGCCGTCGGCGGTCGCGGTGCCGTTGGCGGTTGCGGTGCCGTTGGCGCTGGCTGCGTTGCTGCCGGTCGCGGTGCCGTGGCCGGTCGGGGTCGTGGCCCAGAAGGAGTCGGCGCCGTAGTAGTGCGGGTCGCGGGCGGCGGAGCGGGCGCGGTGCCAGTCGGCGGGCAGGGGTTGGCCTAATGATCGATCAGTCATCATGTCCCCCCAGGGATAGGTCACGTTGCTGCGCGGCCCGCGGCCGTGCGCGGGACGCCTGATCCTGGGGCCAGATTACTTACCGGGAAACGGCGAATTATGGGCTTTCCGTAAGATGATGAATAGTGGGTATTCGGTAATCGGCCGTGCGCTCTGCGGCTTATGGGTGAATCGTGCCGGTTCCCGCCGGTACTCCGCAGGCCCCGCTGGGTCCGGTGAGCCAGGCGATCCGGGCGTAGGCCGTCGCTCACCGCCCAGACCAGCCTGTACGACGGGCAGGAGCGCCTGGTCGCCCAGACCACGCAGATCCAGGTCGTCAGGTAGTTTCCGGGAACACCGCGATCGACGCGGTGAAGGTGTGCAGGAAGTTCTGCCCGCCGACCGGCCCGAGCTCACCGCCGCAGAAGAACCCGGCCACCGCGATATCGCCCAGCATCTCGGCGATCAGCCCGGCGTCGTGGTCCGGCTCATCGAACATCCGCGAGCCGCGGCCGTTGCAGGTGAACAGCAGGGCCCCGGCCGCGCGGCGGTTGCCGAGGGCGGCGCACTCCCGCTCCAGCCTCCGCCGTAGGTCCTCATCCGCCGACCTCGCGTCGCGGACGTGGAACTGTACGGTCCGGCCGACCGCCACCTCCTCGCCCACCGCCAGCGCTCCCGATTCGGGGTCGGCGCCGATGATGCCGCGGATCAGGAAGTCACCCTGGCCCGGCTCGGCCTGGTACTCGTCGATGACGATCCCCACGTGCGCGCCCTGCGCGAGCATTTCCCGCTCCCGGTCGGGCAGCCCCGCGGCCAGCTCGCGCAGGCGGATGAGGGGCGGCCGCCCGCCGAGCTCGAAGATCAGATTGCCGTCGGCCCGGGTGGTGGTAAAGGGGTCACCGACCGGGCGGCAGCCCTGCGCGACCAGGGGATGGACCTCGGCCTCCGGCAGGTGAGCGCCGACGGCGCCGTGCGAGACCACCCGGCCGTCCAGGAACAGCCTGCTCTGCTGCTGCCGCAGCCCGCCGCTGGCCATCCCGCCCATGACCAGGGCGCCGGGTACGTGCTCGTTTAGGTGGGCCAGCAGGTCGCCGGCCGGGAAGGTGAACGGGTCGCAGATCATCAGGTGCATGCCCGCTGGGTCTGTCCCGAACAGATAGCCGCCGAAGGCGCCCCCGTCCGACGTCCGGACGAACTCCATGGCGAAGGTCTCGACCGGGCCGAGGTCGGCCGCCAGCCACAGCGATATCGCGGGCCCGGATTCGACCTCGCGGGCACCGCCCGCCACACCCTCCGATACGCACCCGATGAGCGGGAGCGGGCCGGTTTGCTCGGTCACCGCGGCCAGGAGCGCCTCGGCCGAGCCGAAGAAATGAGCCGAGGCGAACAGCACCGCGAACGAGGGGGACTCACCCGCCAGCGACGCCCGGGCCTGCCCGACGGCCCGGCTCGCCGCTTCCCGCGGGTCTGCGGTAAGGACCAGCGCTCCGGCCGCCTTCACCAGCCCAGATTACTGGGGGATGGTGGCCCCGCCTGCCACGTCCGCCACGTAACGCGCCCTGCCGACTCCCGGCGTTACGATCGGCTCGTGCTGCCGTTCTCCGCCGCGACCCGTACGGCCAACCTGGCCCGGATGGCCGAGGACCGGTTCGACGTGCTGGTGATCGGGGGCGGGATCACCGGTACGGGCATTGCCCTGGACGCCGCGGCACGCGGCTTGTCGGTGGCGCTGGTGGAGAAGGACGACTTCGCGTCGGGGACCTCGGGCCGCTCCTCCCGGCTGGTCCACGGCGGCCTGCGGTACCTGGAGCAACGCGAGTTCGGCCTGGTCCGCGAGTCGCTGCGCGAGCGCGCCATCGTGTTCCGGCTGGCTCCCCACCTGGTCCGGCCGGTGCCCATGTACATGCTGGCGGACGGTTTCCGCCACCGGGCCCTTTACGGGCTTGGCCTGGCCGGGTACGACCTGCTCGCCGCGGGCCAGAACATTGGCGTCCACCGGTCCGCGAGCGCCGCTCAGGTCCGGCAGGCCATCCCGGGACTGGCGGCGCCGTCCCGCGGCTACCGGTACTTCGAGGGGCAGACCGACGACGCCCGGCTGACGATCGAGGTGGCCAGGACCGCGCACGGTTTCGGCGCGTTCCTGGCCAACCACACTCGGGTGGAAGCGCTCCTCGGCGGGAACCGGGTGACCGGGGCGATGGTCGCCGACGAGCTGACCGGGCAGCGGTTCGAGATCAGGGCCAGGGCCACCGTCAACGCCGGCGGTGTGTGGGCCGACCGGATCAGGGGCCTGGCCGCCGCGGGCCGGGACCGGCTGCGCCCGAGCAAGGGCGTCCACCTGGTGTTCGCGCCGGGAGCGATCCGGGCCAAGGCCGCGCTGGTTATTCCCTCGGCGGCGGGCGACGGGCGCTTCGTCTTCCTCATCCCGTGGGAGGACCGGTTCTACGCCGGGACGACCGACACGGCCTATTCCGGTGACCTGGACCACCCGGCCGTGGCCGACTCCGACCGTGACTACATCCTGGCCTCGGTAGCCCCATACTTCCCCGGGGTTACCGGGCGAGACGTGGTGGCCTCGTGGGCCGGCCTGCGCCCGTTGCTCAGTCGGGACGAGACGGAGACCAACGCGAGGACGTCAGACCTGTCGCGGAAGCACGTGATCTTCGAGGACCCGCCCGGCCTGTTCACCATTACCGGGGGGAAGCTGACCACGTACCGCGCCATGGCCGAAGACCTGGTGGACCGGGTCGCGGGCACGCTGGGGACTCATCGGCCGGGCCAGAGCCGGAGCATCCCGCTCGGGCTGCACGGCGCGGTGTCGGCGGCCATGCACCTGGCCACCGCCGAGGTGGCCAGCCTGGGCCTCCCGCCGCGGGCAGGAGCCAGGCTCGTCCGGCGCTACGGAGACGACTGGTGGAAGGCCGTCCGCCTCATCGAGCGGGACCGGTCGCTGGGCGAGCCGGCCGCGGACGGCCTGCCGGTCCTGAACGTGGAGCTGATCTTGGCCCGCAGCCGCGAGATGGCCATCACCGACGAG
>Ga0335074_10003867_pt1 | contig 20588 bp, 17 predicted proteins | sample Lox_Sample_23_FD_206715 | JGI IMG/M metagenome (GOLD analysis project Ga0335074, IMG submission 206715) | Soil microbial communities from Loxahatchee National Wildlife Refuge, Florida, United States - Lox_Sample_2.3 | ecosystem: Environmental > Terrestrial > Soil > Wetlands | place: USA... | reverse complement strand
GAGGTGTACGCCGAGCTTCGCGCCCTGGCCGTACGCAACACGAGCACCGAGGACGAGGTGTCCTTCCTGGGCGCCGGGATGTACGACCACTACGTGCCGGCCTTGATCGACTCGATCGTGCTGCGCTCGGAGTTCCTCACCCCGTACACGCCCTACCAACCGGAGATCTCGCAGGGCGGGCTGCAGGCCATGTTCGAATACCAGACGGCCATCTGCGAGCTCACCGGACTGCCGGTGTCCAACGCCTCAGTCTACGAAGGCCCGAGCGCCGTCGCCGCGGCCGGATACGTCGCGAAGCTGACCAACGGCCGCAAGCGGTTCGTGGTGAGCTCAGGCGTCCATCCCCACGCCATCGAGACGCTGCGCACGCTGGCGCGGGGTTGGGAGATGACGGTCGACGTGGCCGAGCTCGTCGACGGACGCACTGAGCTGCCGGCGCTGGACGAGGAGGTGAGTGCCGTCGTGCTCGCGCAGCCGAACTTCCTGGGCGCCGTCGAGCGGCTCGAGCCGCTGGCCGCCGCCGCGCGTGAGGCGGGCGCTCTGACGATCTGCTCCTGCGACCCAATTCCGCTCGCCCTCCTCAAGGCGCCCGGGGAGCAGGGCGTCGACATCGCCGTGGGGGAGGGCCAGTCGCTGGGCAACCGCCTGGACTTCGGCGGCCCATCGTTTGGTTTCTTCGCCGTCGCCGAACCGCTGCTGCGCAGGCTGCCGGGCCGCCTGGCCGGGGAGACCCAGGACGTCGACGGCCGGCGCGGCTTCGTCCTCACCCTCCAGACCCGCGAGCAGCACATCCGCCGGGAGCGGGCGACCTCCAACATCTGCACCGCGCAGGCACTCAACGCCCTGGCCGGGGTCATCTACCTCAGCTGGCTCGGTCGCCGGGGAATCGTCGAGCTGGCTGAGCTGCTCGCGCAGCGGACCGCCTACGCCCGCGATGCGCTGACCGCGCTGGACGGCGTGACGGCCTGGCACACGCAGCCGGTGGTGCGGGAGTTCGCGCTGCGCCTCGACGCTCCCGTCCAGCGGGTCATCGACCGCTGCCGGGCCCAGGGGGTCCACCCGGGGTATTCCCTGGAGCGTGACGATCCGGCCCTGGCCGGCGGCCTGCTCGTGGCGCTCACCGAGCTGCGCAGCCGCGCGGACATCGACCGGCTGGTCGAGGTCCTGGGCGCGGCGGTGGCGGCGGAGCGGTCGGGGACGAGGGCCGGGGTGCAAGCATGACCGTCCCGGCGGGCGAGCCGCGCTACTTCCTCCAGGCGGCGGACGACGAGCTCACGATCTACGAGCGCTCGCGGCCTGGGCGCCGCGCCTTCGTGGCTCCGCCCACGGGAGTGCCGGAGCGCGCCCTCGACGAGCTCATCCCTGCCGACCTGCGCCGGAGCGAGCCGCCCCGGCTGCCCGAGGTCTCCGAACCCGAGATCGTGCGCCACTACAACCGGCTGTCCAAGCGCAACTTCGACCTCGATACCGGCTTCTATCCGCTCGGATCGTGCACGATGAAGCACAACCCGAAGCTGCACGAGCGGGTGGCAGCGCTGCCCGGCCACGCCAAGCTGCACCCGATGCAGGAGCCGGCCGCCGCCCAGGGCGCGCTCGAGCTGATGTGGCGCCTCCAGCAGGCGCTGGGTGAGATCTCGGGAATGCCGCACGTATCTCTGCAGCCGAGCGCCGGCTCGCACGGCGAGCTGGCCGGTGTCCTCCTGACCCGCGCCTACCACGAGGATCGCGGCGAGCACCGCCACAAGGTGCTGACCCCGGACACGGCTCACGGGACCAATCCTGCGACGGTCACGATGGCCGGCTACGAGGTCGTCAAAGTCGGCTCCGACGCGCAGGGGAACGTCGACCTCGACGACCTCCGCGCCAAGGCCACCGAGGACGTCGCCTGCCTGATGCTGACCAATCCGTCGACGGTCGGGCTGTTCGAGTCCGGGATCGAGGAGATCGCCCGGATCGTGCACGGAATCGGGGCGACCCTGTACTACGACGGCGCCAACCTGAACGCGATCATGGGCATCTGCCGGCCAGGTGACATGGGCTTCGACATCGTCCATTTCAACCTGCACAAGTCCTTCACCCAACCCCACGGGGGTGGGGGCCCCGGCGCGGGTCCAATCGCGGTGTCGGATCGGATCGAGCCGTTCCTGCCGCGGCCGCAGGTGGTTGCGCGCGAGACCGCCGAGGGAAGTGCAGGCAACGGTGACGGCCGGGGAAGCGAAGCCTCGGTGTTCTTCGACCTCGACTACGACCGCCCCAAGTCGATCGGGCGCCTGCGGGGCTTCCAGGGCAACTACGGGGTGTTCGTCCGCTCCTACGCGTACATCCGCTCGCTCGGTGCCTCCGGGCTGCGGGAGGCATCCGAGGTTGCCGTATTGAACGCGAATTACCTGCTGGCCCGGCTGCGCGCGGAGGGAGTGCTCGAGTACCTCCCCACCGCCTACGACCGGGTGTGCATGCACGAGTTCGTCCTATCCGGCGCTCCGATGAAGCGCGCGCTGCAGATCAAGACGCTCGATCTGGCCAAGCGCCTCCTCGACCACGGGGTGCACCCTCCGACGGTCTACTTTCCCCTCATCGTCGACGAGGCGCTCCTGATCGAGCCCACCGAGACCGAGACGCGTGAGACGCTCGATGCCTTCGCGGTGACCGTGGCCGAGATCCTGCGGGAGGCGCGCGAGGATCCCGAGATCGCCAGGGGGGCGCCGTACACGACGCCGGTCCGCCGGCTGGACGAGGCGGGGGCGGCCAGGCATCCCGTCATCCGCCAGCCGCTTTAGCGCGTGCGCGCGGTCGACCTCGACGAGCGCAGACTCGGCGGGCGGATCAGCGGCGTTCTGTGGACCGTGGGCGGGCTGAGCCTGCTCGTCTACCCCTGGCTGCCCGGGGTGACCCGAAACCACGTCGGCTGGGTGACGATGCTGGCGGTCGCCGCGATGCTCTGGGGCGTCAGTGCCCTCAGCCTGATCGACTGGGAGCAGACCGGCCCGTGGCTGATCCATGCCTCGACGCTCGCCTCGCTGGGCGCCATCGGCGCCGCGGTGGCGTCCACTGGCGGCTCGGTTTCGTCGGCCTGGGTCTACTTCCTGTGGATCGGGCTGTATGCGGCCTACTTCTTCGAGCGCAAGCTGGCGATCGCCTACATGGTGGCCTGCCTGGCCGGTCAGGCGCTGCCCCTCCTCTACGACCCTCGCGGCCTCCACAACGGCTTCCTCGCCGAGCTGCTTACCGCCGCGGCCGGATTCGCCACCGTCGGCGGGGCGATGATGGCCGCCCAGGTGCTGATGACGCGGGGACGCGACCGAACCGAGCTGCTGGCCGCCGAACAGGCGGCGCTGCAGCGGGTGGCCAGGGCGGTCATCGGCGGCCAGTCGGCCGACATCGTGTACGACCTCGCTGCCGTGGAGGCCGCGCGCGTGCTCGGGGCTGAGGTGACTTCGATCTTCCAGATCACCAGCGACGGCGCTCGGGTGCTCGGGTCCGGCGGCCTGTCCGGTTCGAGCCCGCTCCGCCGCGGCTCGTTCATCCCGATCGCGCCGGACGAGGAGATCGAGCGCGCTCTACTGAGCTCGGCGCCGGTACGCGCCGACGGCCGCTCGGTGACTGTGCTCGGTGACTGCCTTAAGTGCACGGCAACGGTCGTCGCGCCGGTACGCGTGCGGGGCCAGCTGTGGGGGGTGATCGCCGCGGGGTCCGTGGAGCCAGGGCGCTTTCGCCGTTCCACGGAGCACGGGCTGATGGGCTTCGTCGGGCTGCTGGGCGTGGTGATCGAGAACCTGGAGGACCGCGCCCGTCTGGCCGCGCAGGCGTTGACCGATCCGCTCACCGGCCTGGCGAACCAGCGCGCCCTGCGCCAGCGGCTGGCCGCAGATCTGGGGTCGGCCCACCGCCACGGCCGTACCCTGGCCGTCGCCATGCTCGACTTGGACAACTTCAAGCAGATCAACGACGTGGGCGGCCACGATGCCGGCGATCTCGCCCTGAAGGTCGTGGCCGATAGTCTGCGCTCGCTCGCCCGCCGGCAGGACACGGTCGGCCGGCTGGGCGGTGACGAGTTCATGTGGATCCTTCCCGACACCGACCACGAGCAGGCTCGCAGGGCCGTGGAGAGGGCGCGGGCCAAGATCGCGAACAGCGTCAAGCGTCCGGTTCCGACCACCGCCTCAGCCGGGGTCTGCGACAGCGAGACGGGAGCGGTGCCGGCTGAGATCGTCCGCATGGCCGACGTCGCGCTGTACGCCTCCAAAGCCCACGGCCGCAACCGCACGACGGTCTACGAACCGTCGTTGATGTCCAGCGCGGACGAATAACTTGGGATCCGGGGCGGATCGCATCACCGAGCTGGCGCCGTCGCTGGCGTCCGAAGCGCTGCGGGAGATGGAGGTCCTCGTGGCGGTGTCGACGCCGTCCGGCGACCGCGCCGGCGCCGAGGAGGCGATCGCCCTATGTGCCTCGTTCCTGCCGACTGCGGCGCAGATCGAGCGGGTTCCGTGCTCGACCAGCACCTGCGCTCCCGATCTTCTCGCCCGGATTTCCGGCTTCGGGCGGCTTCGGCTGCTCCTCCTGGGGCATATCGACACGGTCATCAGCCACGACTCGCATGCGCCGCTGCGCCCCGCCGGCGAGCGTCTCTACGGTCCGGGCACGGCCGATATGAAGGGCGGCGTGGCGGTGGCGCTGGCCGTGGCTCGCGCCCTGGCCGCCTCGCCTGAGCTGTTCGCCGAGCTGAGCGTCCTGCTGGTGACCGACGAGGAGTGGCGCACGGAGAAGTTCCGGCACGTCGAGCGCTTCGCCGGCTACGACGCCTGCCTGTGCTTCGAAGCGGGGGAGCGGACCGCGGCCGGCGAGGAGGGCGTGATCGTGCGGCGAAAGGGCGCCGGGACGCTGCGGGTCAGCGCCACCGGCCGAGCCTCCCACTCGGGAAGCGCCCCCCTGGAGGGCCGTAACGCGCTGCTGGCGCTGTGCGCGGCCGCCACCGCAGTCGCCGCGCACTCAGACCCCCACGGCGCTGAGCGGCTGACGGTCGTGCCCACTGTGATCCGCTCGGGCGAAGCGTTCAACGTGGTCCCGGCCGCCGGAGAGCTTGTTTGCGACCTGCGCTGCGAGGACGTGGCCGCGTTTGCGCGCGTGCTCGCGGCGGTCCCGGAGGAGGTGGGTGGAGCCAAGCTGGAGGCGGGCCTCGAGCGGGTATGGCCGGCGATGGACAGCGAGGCGGCCACCGCCGATCTCCTGGCCCGGGCGGCGCAGCGTCTGGGGCGGCCGATCATCGCCCGAGCCCGAGGCGGCGCCAGCGACGCCAGTCATTTCGCGGCGTCGATTCCGTTGACCGTCGACGGCCTCGGACCGCGGGGCGGGGGGGCCCATACGCCTGACGAGTTCGTGCTCGCGTCGTCCTTGCGCGAACGGCTCGAGGTGGCGCTGTCGCTGGCCGTCACCGCGCTCGAGTCCGGCTGACCCTAGCCGACCCCCGGCCGACCGCACCGCCGGACCAGCGGGGGTGCCATGCTTAGGAGATGAGCACGACGACCACGCCCGCCCCCCGCCGGTCGCGGCTCAACCGGCTAGACCGGCTGGAGCGGCTCGAGCGCGGCCAGACGCAGCTGGAGGGCCTGCTGCTGCTGGGCGGAATCGTCGCCGTGATGTGGATCATCGAGGTGATCAACACGCTTGACTCCAACCGCCTCGACAGCGACGGGCTGTACGCGCGCAACATCGATCGGATCTGGGGGATCATCACCTTCCCGTTCATCCACGCGAGCTTCGCCCACCTGACCGACAACACGATTCCGTTCGTGTTCCTGGGCGCCATCATCGCCCTGCACGGAGCGGCCCGCCTGGCCAGGGTGACGATCCTGATCATCCTCCTGGGCGGCCTCGGCACCTGGCTGATCGCGCCCAGCTACCCGCCCACGATCGGCGCCAGCGGCGTCGTGTTCGGCTATGCCGCCTACCTCCTCGCCCGCGGCTTCTTCGATCGCAGCCTCCTGGAGCTGCTGGTCGGCGCCATCGTCGGGGTGGTGTGGGGCGCCGCGCTGGTCTCGAGCCTCGTCCCCCACCAGGGCATCTCCTGGCAGGCCCATGCCTGCGGAGGGGTCGCCGGCGTGCTGGTGGCCTGGCGTATGTCCGCACGGGACGGTCGTGGCCGCCGAGCCACCAAGCCGGCGGCCACGGCATCGGCCGCACCGTAAATCCACCTTCGCGACCGCTACCCTCGGCCGCCCATGCGGATCTTCTCCGGCATCCAGCCGACGGGCCGGAAGCACCTCGGCAACTACATCGGCGCCATCACCCAGTACGTGGCCGGCCAGGATCGGGGGGAGGGGATCTACTGCATCGTCGACCTGCACGCGATCAGCGTCAGCTACGACCCGGCCGGGCTGCGCGAATCGGTCTACGACGTCACGGCGCTGCTGATCGCCGCCGGCCTGGATCCCGAGCGCTGCATCCTCTTCCGCCAGAGCGATGTCCTCGAGCACACCGAGTTGACCTGGCTGCTGTCCAGCGTCACCGCCTACGGCGACCTGCAGCGGATGCACCAGTTCAAGGAGAAGTCCGCCGCCCAGCGCGATCTGGTCTCGGCGGCGCTGTTCTCCTATCCCGTCCTGATGGCCGCCGACGTTCTGGCCTACCGCACCGACGAGGTGCCGGTGGGCGATGACCAGCGCCAGCACATCGAGCTGATGCGCGACATCGCTGAGCGCTTCAACGCGCGCTTCGGCGAGACGCTGGTGGTCCCGCAGGGACGCTACCCGGAGGTGGGGGCCCGGATCATGGACCTCCAGTTTCCGGACCGCAAGATGTCCACGACCGGGGACAGCGAGCAGGGCACGATCTACGTGCTCGATGACCCCAAGACCATCCTCAAGAAGGTGCGCTCGGCTGTTACGGACTCCGGCAGCGAGGTGCGCCGGGCCGCGGACAAGCCGGGGATCAGCAACCTGATCGAGATCGTGGCCGCGGTTCGCGGGCTGGGTATGGACGAGGTCGAGCGGGAGTTCGATGGGGCTGGATACGGGACGTTCAAGACGGCGGCGGCCGAGGCGGTCATCGACTACCTGGCGCCCGTGCGAGAGCGCTTCGAGGAGATCCGGCGCGATCAGGCTGGACTCGAAGCGGTCTTCGCCACCGGGGCGCAGCGGGCGCGGTCGATCGCCGCGGAGACGGTCGGCGACGTGCGCGAGGTCATGGGGTTCGGGAGGGTCCGCGGCGACGGCTAACCTCCCGAAGCGGTGAGCGCACCGTCTCCGCCGCTGCGGCTGGTCGACCTGGAGCTGGACCTCGACGTCTTCGCCGGGCCCTTCGACCTGCTGCTCACGCTGATCCTCCGGGAGGAGATCGACCTCCTCGAGGTGGATCTGGCCGACATCGTCATCTCCTACATCGATCACCTGGAGAGCCGTGGTGAGCTCGATCTGGAGGCGGCCACCGAGTTCCTCGTGCTGATCGCCTCGCTGCTGGAGCTCAAGTCCCGGTTGATGCTGCCGGGGGAGGAGCTAGAGGAGCTCGAGCTCGACCCGGGGGAGGCGGCGGCTGAGCTGCTCGAGCGCCTTCTCGCCGCGCATCGCTACCGGGAGGCGGCCCAGCACCTGCGTGAGCGGCTGGCCGAGCAGGCGGGCTACCGGTTCCGCTCCGTGCCGCTGCCCGCTTTCCTGCGCCGGGCCGCGCTCCCGGCGGCGCGGGCGGTCTACGCCCCTGAGCGACTCGCGGAGGCGCTCGGCGAGCTGCTGACGTTCCCGCCGGCCGTCGACGTGGGCCACATACCGGTCTCGAAGGTGACGGTGGCCGAGAGGCTGACCCACCTCCGCGCCCTGCTTCGCCGCGGCGCCTTCTCGTTCGACGAGGCGGTGGCGCGGGCCGACCGGGTGACGGTGGCGGTGACGCTGTTCGCGCTGCTCGAGCTCTACAAGCAGGGCGAGCTGAGCTGGACCCAGGAGGAGCCGTTCGGGCACATTCAGGTGCACTCCCCGGCGGCGGAGTCCCGGCTGGAGCGGGCGGGATGATCGACGAGGCCACCGAGCTCGAGCGGACGCTCGAGGCGCTCCTGTTCCTCTCGCCGGATCCGGTTGCCGCGGAGGCGCTGGCCGATGCGGCGGAAGCTGAGTTGCACGAAGTCGTCACCGGCCTGGAGCGGCTGCGCGAGCATCTCGAGTTCGAGCGCCGCGGACTGGTCCTCAGGGAGCTGGCCGGCGGCTGGGTCCTGTCCTCGCATCCCGAGGCCGAGCCTGCCGCCCGGCGACTGTTCGCCAGGCCGCGCACGCCGCCGCTCACGGCCGCGCAGGCCGAGACGCTGGCGATCGTCGCCTACCTGCAGCCGGTCTCCCGCCCGGAGATCGCCCGGATCCGGGGCGTCAATGCCGAGTCGGCGGCCGCGCTGCTGCTGGAACGCGGGATGATCGAGGAGGCCGGCCGGTCCCAGTTCGGGGCCGTCCTGTACCGGACGACGGACTTGTTCCTGCGCCTGTTCGGGCTGGCCTCGCTGCAGGACCTCCCCGATCCGAGCGCCTTCGATCCCTCGCCTGAGCTCGAGGAGGAGCTGCGAGAACGGCTGCTCCGGGCCGGCGAGGCCAGGGCGGGAGGGCCTCAGGCGCCCGATGAAGCGCCCCCGGGCGCCTGATCTGACAACGTCGTCGCTGTGCCGCGCCGCTCTCTCGCCGCTGCGTTCGCTCTGCTCCTGTTGGCCGTGGTGTCGCCTACCGCCGGACTCGCGGCAGGCGATCCCGTGGGAGCGGACCCGGTGTCCGTCGTACAGACCACGTCGAACCTCAGGGAGCACCTGAAGGCGCTGCCGTCGCTGGAGTTCGGGACCACGGCCCCGGCCAGCGGGACGCCGATCCTGGCCGTCAACGACGCGGTTCGCTACCAGCAGATCAACGGCTTCGGTGCCGCCATGACGGACAGCTCGGCCTGGCTGATCGAGAAGTCACTGCCGCCCGCAGCGGGCGCCGGGCTGCTCAGCACCCTGTTCTCGCCCAGCTCTCTCCACCTCGATTTCGTCCGGGTCCCGATCGCGGCGTCGGACTTCACCGCGACGGGCGCTCCCTACAGCTATGACGATCCGCCGCCGGGCAAGACGGATCCGAACCTCGTTCATTTCTCGATTGCGCACGACGAGGCCTACATCCTTCCTGCCCTGCGTCAGGTTGGCGCGCTGAACCCGCAGACCGAGTTCCTGGCTACCCCGTGGACCCCGCCAGCGTGGATGAAGAGCAACGACTCGCTGGGCAACGTCGGCGATCGCGGCACGCTTCTGAAGTCGGCCTACGGGCCGTGGGCTGCGTACATCGTGAAGTTCCTCCAGGCCTACGCGGCCGCGGGCGTTCCCATCTCGGCGCTGACCCCGCAGAACGAGCCGCAGGTGGCCACGAGCTATCCCGGCCTGAATCTGCCCGAGCCCACCGAGGCCGACCTGATCACCCAGGATCTGATCCCGGCGCTGACCCGGGCCCACCTGGCGGTGAAGATCTATGGCGGAGAGCTCGGTTGGTCGAGCGCGTCGATGCCCTATTTCGAGGGCCTCGTCGGCAGCCCAGCCGTCCACGGGCTGGCCGGGCTTTCCTGGCACTGCTATTACGGCAGCCCCGACGCGATGAGCACGCTCCACTACCGTGATCCCGCTCTCGACGAGATCGTCGACGAGTGCTCGCCGGGCATCAGCGCGATCCCAGTGTCCGACGTGGTCATCTCGTCGCTGCGCAACTGGGCGAGCACGGTGGCGCTGTGGAACCTGGCCCTGAATACCGAGGGCGGCCCGGTGCAGCAGCCCAACACGGGCTGTTCGGGGTGCTACGGGCTGGCCATCGTCAACCAGCAGACCCACTCGATCCGTCTGACCAACGCCTTCTTCCAACTCGGGCAGGCCAGCGAGTTCATCCAGCCTGGCGCGGTCCGGGTGGCTTCCACGAACTTCGTCACCTACGACTACACCAAGCCCGGAGTGGACTTCATCAGCCCCGGACTCGATGACGTCGCGGTCCTCAACCCGGACGGGTCGAGGGTGGTGCTGGTTCACGACACCGCCAAGTACGCGATCACCTTCGCGGTCGAGTGGGACAAGCTCTATTTCGAGTACTCGGTCCCGGCCGGTGCGACCGTCACCTTCGAGTGGGACCGCCCGGCGGCCAGCTGACCGCAGGCGGCGTCGATGTCCCGCCCGCGCGTCACCCGGACCGTCGCGCCGAGGCCGTGGCGCTCGAGCTCGGCGCGGAATGCCTCGATCGCCTTGGGGCTCGATCCGCGCAGCTCGCTGGCCGTCGGGTTGTAGGGGATCAGATTGACCTTGAACACCTTCGGGTCGAGCAGCTGGGCCAGGGCCGCCGCCTGAGGGTGGGCATCGTTGACGCCGGCCAGCATCACGTACTCCACGAACACCATTCGGCGCTTGCGCGCATAGAAGGCGTGGCAGGCGGCGATCACGTCGGCCAGGGGATAGCGCTCGTTGACGGGCATCAGCTCGGAGCGCAGGGCGTCGTCGGCGGCGTGCAGCGAGAGGGCGAGACGGATCGGCATCGGGTTCTCGCGCAGCCGGTCGATCCCCGGGATCCAGCCCACCGTCGAGATCGCCGTGCGCCGGTGGGTGATGCCGAGATCCGGCAGGCGCTGAGCGCTGTCGAGCACGGCGTCGAGGTTCATCATCGGCTCTCCCATGCCCATGAACACGGCGTGGTCGACGGATGAGCTGCGCCGGAAATGGAGCGCCTGGTCGAGGATCTCCCAGGCGGTCAGGTTGCGGGCGAAGCGCATCTGCCCGGTGGCGCAGAACACGCAGGTGAGCGGGCAACCGGATTGGGAGGAGAGGCACAGCGATCGCCGGCCGTCCCTGTAGGGCATGAGGACCGCCTCCAGGGGCCGCCCGTCGTGGGTCCGGAGCAGCGCCTTGCGGGTCCCGTCGCTGGCCTGTGCCTCATGCTCCAGCGAGAGCGTCGAGAACGGAACCCGCGCGGTCAGCTCGTCGCGCAGTCCGCGCGGCAGGTTGGTCATCGCGGCGTAGGAGGGCGCGCCCTGCGCCGCCCAGCCCCAGACCTGCTTGCTGCGGTAGGCCGGTTGGCCGAGCTCGGTCAGGGTCCGGCTGAGAAGGTCGAGATCCACGCCGTCTATGGTGGCAGCCGGATGAGGCTTGCCAAATTCCTCTCGGACGCTGGGGTTGCCTCGCGCCGCGCCGCCGAGGAGATCGTTCGCGGCGGTCGCGTGACCGTTGCCGGTTCCGTCGTCGTCGATCCGGCGCGCGACGTGTCCGGTCCGCAGGACGACGTCCGCGTCGACGGCCGCCGTCTCGGGGAGGGGCCGGACACCAGGGTCGTTTACGCGGTGAACAAGCCGCCCGGCGTCGTCTCCACGGCCAGCGATCCGCAGCGGCGCCGAACCGTCGTTGCGCTCGTCCCGGCGGGCGGAAGGCGGTTGTATCCGGTCGGGCGGCTCGACATCGACGCCACCGGCCTGATCCTGTTGACCGACGACGGCGATCTCGCCCACCGGCTCACCCATCCGAGCTTCGAGGTCGACAAGACCTACCGGGTGCGCGTGGGTCGGCCACCCGTGCGCGAGGCGGCGGTTCGCGCCCTGCGCGCGGGCGTGGAGCTGGACGACGGGATGACGTCGCCGGCCCGTGTCGTGCGGGTGGCGCCCGACACGCTGGAGCTGACGATTCACGAGGGCCGCAAGCGCCAGGTCAAGCGGATGTGCGAGGTGGTCGGCCATCCGGTGCTGGCGCTCGAGCGGGTGCGCTTCGGGCCCCTGCGTCTCGGAGATCTGGCCTCCGGCGCCTACCGGCAGCTGAGCGACAACGAGGTGAGCCTGCTCAGGAGCGCTGGATCAGGAGCTCGTCGTTTCGCAGCCTCGTCGTCCTCAGCGAACGGGACACGGCGCGTGTCGTCACGCGGACGGGACGCGAGGCGACCAGACGGAGGATCGTGAACTGCTCCACCTGGCGCCGGCTGACGGCGCGGAAGCCCGGGATGTCGTAGCGCGCCTGCATCTGGGACGGAATCAGGTTGCACGCCGCCCCCCACCAGCACAGCGGCTGCTGCGGCGAGCGGATCGAGATGATGTCGATCTGGTCCACGCGACCCGAGGCTGGGGCGCGCAGGAAGGACAGCTTCGGGACATACAGCGAGAGCGGCAGCAGCGTCTTGTAGTGCTGGATCAGGATCAGCCGGTTGGTGCCCGGAGCCGGTGCCGGACCGAGCGCTGCGGCCACGGGGCGCCAATTCGGACGCTGCATGGAGTACGTGGTGGCCACGCCGATGGTGGCGTAGAGGCCGACCGCGCAGAGCCCGGCGGCAATGGCCAGGCCGCCCCGAGGCGAGTGGGTGGCCGCCAGCCCGCCGGCCACGAGGATCGCCGCCGGAAGCCACAGGTCGATGATGTTGCGGGTGATGAGGGCATCGCTGCCGGCCGCCACGAAGAACAGGCTGAGCAGGAAGCCGGCCACGGCGAGCGCGCCCGCACCCATGGCTCGCCGCTGCTCCGCCCGCCGGCTGCGGAAGGCCGGCAGGGCCACCAGGACCAGCGCGGCGAGCACCAGCGCGAAGGCCAGGAACTTGACGACCTTCCGGTTGGGGGAGTTGGTACCGATCAGGAACTGCGGGATGATCTGGGCGAGCCGGAGCCCGAGCGGGGTGTGTGCGATCCAGCTGTCATGCCCCGTCGAGTTCTGCGACAGGGCGAGGGGGATCAGGGCCAGTCCGCACAGGGTGACCACGGCGACGGCCACCTGGACGCCACGGCGGCTTCGATGCTCGAACAGCAGCCAGGCGGCTTGAGGAGCAATCGCGACCACGGCGTAGTAATGGGTGGCGAGCGCCAGAACCGAGGGGATGACCCAGGCCAGCAGCAGGCGGGGCGACGGATCGGCTCGCGCGTAGGCGAAACCGAGCAGTGCGAGCGCCGTGAAGAGCACCAGCATCTCGTAGGAGCGCGCCTCCTGCGAGTACCAGATCAGGAAGGGGTTGCATGCCGTCAGGGCACACGTGATCAGCCCTGCCCGGCGGGAGACGAGCTTGGCCGCGGCGGCGTAGGAGACGGGCACGACGAGCACGCCGCACAGTGCGGACAGCGAGCGCAGACCCGTCTCCGTGTCGCCGAAGATGCGCGACCAGACCCACGCGACGCAGTAGTAGAGAGGCGGGGTCGATTCGGTCTGGGGGATGAGCCCGAGCATCTTCCCGGGCGAGAACTTGACCAGCAGCGCGGTGTTGGCCTCGTCGAACCAGAACCCCTGGTGGCCCAAGCCGACGAAGCGCAGAACCGCAGCCAGGACGGTGAGCGCGAAGACGGCGGCGAGAACCGGAGGGCTCCAGACCGACGACGTGCGAGGGACGCGGCTGGACAAGACTCCCACGGGCGCGCGAGCGATCGCGGACACGCGCTCAGGATGTCAGGCGCGAGGGTTCCGCGTGGATATCGGGCAAAATGGGGGTGTTCAGATGCCGCGTCTAGCGACAAAGCGTTTTTTGATGTCCGACGGTGCCGTCGCGGCGCCCGGCCTCGGGCAGCTCGAGCCGCGGCTGGAGCGGCTGGCCGCACGGGGCGCGGCGCTACGCGGTCTGCTGCCCCAGGCGCTCGGAGCGCGGACCGGTCGCGTCGCGCTCGCGTCGATCCTGGCTGCGGTGGCGCTGGTGGTGGCGTTCGCCAGCTCCGGGCCGTCGATCCTCGTGCCACGCAGCGGCGCCGCCTTCCCGACGTGGGAGATGGGGCCGTTGCACGCGCTGTACGGCCATCTCGCCCTTTCGGCCACGACGGTCGACCTCGGTTACAGCGGACTGCTGCTCGCGATGCTGCTGGCGTACGCCGCCGCGGTCCTGGCGGCCCGCTCACTGTCGTTGCGATCTGTCGTTGTGTTCGCCGTCGCCGTGAACCTGATCCTGCTGATCGGGCCACAGCTGCAGCTCAACGATGTCTTCAACTACCTGGGCTACGCGCGCCTCGGAGGCCTGCACGGACTGAACCCCTACACCCACGTCATCAACGCCGAATCGTTTGATCCGGTCTTCCGCTTCTCGACGTGGCACAACCTGACGAGCCCCTACGGTCCGCTGTTCACCGCACTGAGCTACCCGTTGGCGTGGCTGCCGCTTCCAGTTGCCTACTGGATCATCAAGGTCGCGGTCGTCGCCGCCAGCCTCGGGTTTCTCTACTGCGTGTACCGGTGCGCTGCGCTTCTCGGGCGCGACCCGCGGCCGGTGCTCCTGCTCGTCGCCGCCAATCCCATTTACATCTTCTACGCCGTCGGCGGCTTCCACAACGACTTCTTCATGCTGCTCCCGTCGACGGCGGCGATCGCGCTGCTTCTGGCGCGGCGTGACCGCTGCGCCGGCGCCGTCCTGATGCTGGCCGTGGCCGTCAAGTTCACGGCGGTCCTGTTGCTGCCGTTCCTGCTCATCGCTGCGCGTCCGACCGAGCGCCGTCTGCGTGTGATCACCGGCGCCGTCCTGGCGGCGATCCCCCTGGTCGCGATGAGCCTTCTCCTGTTCGGCTTGAGCCTGCCCAATCTGTCGCAGCAGAGCAGCGTCATCACCGGCTTCAGCGTCCCGAATGTCCTCGGGATCCTGCTCGGGTTCGGCGGGACGACCGAGGGGCTCGTGCGTCTCCTCAGCCTCGGCGCCGTGGTGGTCGTGCTCGTCGGCTTGCGCCGCCGGGATTGGGTGGCCGCCGCCGGCTGGTCGACGCTGGCGCTGATTGCCAGCGTGACCTGGCTCATGCCCTGGTACATCGTCTGGCTGCTGCCGCTGGCCGCCCTGGGGCAGAGCCGGCGCCTGCGGGCCGCGGCCGTCGCCTTCACCGTGTTCCTGGTGCTGACGTTCATCCCGGAGACGAGCAGCTACCTGAGTTCCCACGGGATCAACACCCTGAGCAGCCCGACCGATCAGGCCGCCGCCTCCCTCCAGGCGAAGCTCCAGCAATAGCGTCGAGGCCTGTGTCGTGAGGGTATGGGCTTGGCCGAAGGGTTCGTGAATTCGGGCTCTTTGAGCGCCGAATCCACGGATTTGTTAGCTTTCGGTTAATGCGTCGCACCCTCGTAGCGACGCCGTCGATGCGGGGCGTCGGCGTAATTGACAACGGTCAACTCGCCCCGCCTCTCGGCGAACCCCGGCCCCCCATCCGACGGCCGCGGCTTGATCGACTCGAACTGGGCCTCCTGGGCCTGTTCATGGCGGTCTCGCTGTGGCTCGTGGGCTGCGACCTGTGGCAGGTGATCGTCAACGGTCGGATCTGGACCGGGACCGACGGCATCTACATCACCGACCAGATGCAGTACCTGGCCTGGGTCGAGTCCGCCTCGCAGCACCTGCTCGTCGCCAATCTGTTCGTCATCCACGGGACCTCGGCTGACTACCTTCAGCCGGCCATCGCCATCTCTGGCGGGCTTACCGCTCTGGGGTTGGCGCCGACGCTGGCGCTTCTGCTCTGGAAGCCGGTGGCGGTGATCGCCCTGTTCCTGGCGGTACGCGCATATGCCTCCGAGGCGCTGCGCAGCTCGGGCCGGTATGCGCGCCTGGCGGTGATCGCACTGGCGCTGTTCTACGGCTCGTTCTCGCTGGTCTACGGGCACTTCGGCGTCGTCGGCGATCTGTTCCCGGGGTTCCTCTCGTGGGGCTATCCATTCGCGCTCCTCGGCGTGGCGGCCGCCGTCTTCGCGCAGCTGGCTTATGGGCGGGCGCGCCTGGAGAGCCGCTTCTCGTGGTGGCCTGGCGTGCTCGGCGCGTTGGCCAGTTCGATGCACCCGTGGCAGGGGGAGGTGTTCCTGCTCATCCTGGTCGGCGTCGAGCTGACCGATCGCCGGTTGCGCGTCGTCTTGTGGGCGGCGCGCCGGGGCCTCTTCTCGCCGCGGACCGCCCTTGGCTCACCACGCCTGCGCCTGTTCCTCGTGACCGTCGGGCTGACGCTGTTGCCGCTCGTCTACTACGCCGCCCTGGACAAATTCGACCCGTCCTGGGGCCTGGGCCGCGACGCCAGCAAGCACGCCTTCCCGTTCTCCGCGATCGCCCTGGCCCTGGCGCCGCTGGCGCTTGTGGCGCTACTCAGCCTGCGTCGTCCCGATCGAAGCTTTGTCGGGAGGGCGGTGTGGCTGTGGCCGTTGGCCGCGGTGATCGTCTACTTCCAGTCGGGGTCGACCGCCGGGGCGACGCCATTGCACGCCTTCGACGGCATCACGCTGCCCCTCGCCGTCCTGGCCGTGGACGGAGTGGTGGGCGCCAGGAGCTGGCGGAGGATCCCCAGGCGGCGATGGCTCGGCATGGCGCTGGTGGCCGCAGCGACGATCCCGACGACCTACTACGAGATGGAGCAGGCGCGGATCGCGGCGTTGCCGACCGCCGGGAATGCGAACTTCATCACCTCCGGTGAGAGCCAGGCCCTCAACTACCTGCGCCACGACCCGACCCCCGGCGGGGTGCTGACCAGGTTCTACCTCGGCTCCGCGGTGCCCGCCCGCACCGGGCGTCACACCTACGTGGGCGATTGCATCTGGTCGGAGCCGAACTGCACGGGGCGCTCGGTCATGTCCCGCCAGCTGCTCTTCGGCCAGATGACGGCGGTACAGGCGCTGCAGTTCGTGAAGAGCACGCACGCCCGCTTCGTCCTCTCCGACTGCACCGCCCGCGCGAATCTCACGACGGCCCTGCGTCCGATCCTCGTGTCGGTGCGGCGCTTCGGCTGCGCGACGGTCTACCAGGTCTCTTCCTAGAGACTGGAGTTGCGGCCGGGGCCTGGAGTTGCGGCCGGGGCGGGGCTGCGGCCGAGGCCTGGAGTTGCGGCCGGGCCGGGGCCGAGGCGCGGGCGCGCGCTCTGGCAGAATCGGCAGCTCATGCAGCGGCTGTTCGCGCTCCGAGGCGCCAATAGCGTCGAGCGCAACGACGCCGACGCCATCCTCTCCGCCACCGATCAGCTCATGCGTGAGCTGATGGATCGCAACGGTCTGGAGGCCGAGGCGATGGTCAGCTGCATCTTCACGCTCACCGAGGATCTCAACGCGCAGTTTCCGGCCGTCGCGGCGCGCCGCCTGGGTCTCGGTCGAGTGCCCCTCCTGTGTGCGCAGGAGCTCCCCGTGCCGGGCTCGATGCCCCGGGTCATCCGCACGCTGGTGCACTACTACGCCGAGGAGGGCCACGTGCCGCGCCACGTCTATCTCGGCGAGGCTCGGGCGCTGCGGACCGACCTGGAGTCCGCCCAGTAGCCTGCGACAGAGCGATGGCTATCGAGTTTGCGCAGCGGATCGGCCGCATCCCCGTGTATCCGGTGGCCGCCGGCTACGACCTGGGGAGCGCGATGGCGATGCTCGCCTCCAACGAGTGCCCGTTCTCGCCGCTGGAAGCGGTGGTCGAGGCCGCCGGCCGGGCCCTGGCCGGGGTCAATCGCTACCCGGACCCGTCCTACTCGTCCCTGCGTCAGGCGCTCGCTGAGCGCTACGGCGTCGCGCCGGAGCGGATCGCGCTCGGAAATGGCTCCTGCGACGTCCTCCTGGCCGCGGGAGAGGCGCTGCTGGAGCCGGGGGCCGAGGTCGTCTACGCCTGGCCGGCGTTCAGCGTCTATCCGCATCTTGCGGCGGCCTCGGGAGCTCGGGCGGTGGAGGTGCCGCTGGACAGCGAGGAGCGCCATGACCTCGCCGCGATGGCCGCCGAGATCACCGTCGCGACCCGGCTCGTGCTCGTCTGCAACCCGAACAACCCGACCTCGACCGCTCTTGGTCTGGAGGAAGTGGAGGCGTTTCTGAAACGGGTTCCCGGCCATGTGTGCGTGATCCTCGATGAGGCCTACTGCGAGTTCTCGCTCGCCCTGGGCGACACGTACGCATCGGTCGAGCTGCTCCGTCGCTACCCCAACCTCGTGCTCCTGCGCACCTTCTCCAAGGTCTACGGATTGGCCGGCCTGCGGGTCGGCTACGCGCTGTGCGGCAGCGACGCCCTCCCGACCGCGGTCGCCCAGGTGCGCCAGCCGTTCTTCCTCAACGCCGCCGCCCAGGTGGCCGCGGTGGAGGCCCTGCGCCACCAGGACGAGGTCGAGCGGCGAGTTACGGCCACCGTGGCGGCGCGCTCGTCGATGGTCGACGCCGTGCGTGCGCAGGGGCTGTGGGTGGCCGAATCGGATGCCAACTTCATCTGGCTGCGCCTACCCGCCGCCGACGCGGGCTCGGGCGTGGGGGCGGCTGGCGCTGCGGGCGCCGGCGCGGGCGCCGGTCCGGAGGAGGTGATCGCTGCCGAAGCCGAAGTGGTCGGCGGGCTCCGCGAACGGGGGGTGCTGGTCCGCGCGGGAGCGTCGCTGGGGCGGGCCGGCTGGCTGCGGGTCACCGTGGGCACCGACAGCGACAACCGTCGCTTCGTCGAGGCGCTTGCGTCGATCCTTGCCAGCTGAGAGGTTGGGTCTGATACAACTCGGCCCAGCGATGAACGACCGCCGCAACACTCTCTGGCTTGGTTGGTCCTTCTACGCGTATCCCTGCGCCTGGCGATTTAGCTAGGCGCTCGGGCCCACATCCCCTTCGTTGCCCGTCCTCGGCGCACGGGCACCTCGCGAAGGCCGAGCGCCACACGTCGCCCGCTCGCGGTGCCGCCCATCCGCCACCGCCACCTCCTCGACCGGAGGCCTTCCCTACAGTGTTTTGACCAGCGAGGATCACCGCCATGCCGTCACTGACCACCCGTACCAGACCCATCGAGATCGCCGGCCGCCTGATCGGCGGCGAGGACTTCATGCTCATCGCCGGACCGTGCGCGGTCGAGACGCGAGAGCAGACGCTGGCCGCTGCCGACGCCGTGGCGCGGGCCGGCGCGAGCCTGTTCCGCGGGGGCGCCTACAAGCCCCGCACCTCGCCGCACGCCTTCCAGGGCCTTGGGCAGGAGGGTCTAGGCCTGCTCGCTGAGGCCAAGGCGCAGACCGGGCTGCCGATCGTGACCGAGTGCGCCGATGTCCGCGACCTCGACAGCGTCCTCGAAGTGGCCGACGTGGTCCAGATCGGGGCTCGGAACATGCAGAACTACGCGCTCCTCTCGGAAATCGGCGCCAGCGGGCGGCCCGCGCTGCTCAAGCGCGGATTCTCCAGCACGCTCGACGATCTGCTCAGCGCTGCCGACTACCTGCTGGCCGCAGGCAACGAGCAGGTCATCCTGTGCGAGCGAGGCATTCGCACGTTCGAGACCGCCTACCGCTTCACCCTCGACCTGACGGCTATCCCCGTCCTCCAGGAGCGCACGCATCTGCCCGTGATCGTGGACCCCAGCCACGCAGCCGGCCGGCGTGAGCTCGTCCTGCCGCTCTCGCTGGCTGCGGCCGCCGCCGGCGCCGACGGCATCATCGTCGAGGTTCACCCGGAGCCGGCGCAGGCGCTGTGCGATGGTCCGCAGCAGCTGCGCGCCGACGAGTTCGATGCCTACGTCGAACGGCTCGCCCAAGTCGCGGCGCTCGGCGGCAAGAGGCTGGCGGCGCCGGAGCTCGTCCCCCTGGCCGCGTGAGATGACCGCCATCCGCCCCCCGCGACCACCGCGCCGCTCACGCTCCGAGGCCGTCCGCGACCAGCGGATCGAGCGGCTGGTGGCGCTCGTGGCCCCGCAGGCGCTGTTCGAGGAGCTGCCGCTCAACGACCGACAGACGCAGACGCTCCTGCGCGGTCGCGCCGGGGCTCAGGCCGTTCTCGACCAGGACGACGACCGTCTGCTGGTCGTCGTCGGACCATGCAGCGTCCACGACGTCGACGCCACCCGCGAGTACGCCCAGCGCCTGACCGAGCAGGCCCAGCGGCTGGGCTCTGACCTCCTCGTCGCGATGCGCGTCTACTTCGAGAAGCCGCGCACGACCGTGGGGTGGAAGGGGCTGATCAACGATCCCCATCTCGACGGCAGTGGCGATGTCAACGCCGGGCTGCGCCTCGCGCGCCACCTCCTTCTCGATGTCCTGGAGCTCGGCCTCCCGGTGGGATGCGAGTTTCTGGATCCGATCACGCCGCAGTACATCTCCGATGCCGTCAGCTGGGGCGCCATCGGCGCTCGCACGGTCGAGAGCCAGATCCATCGTCAGCTGGGCTCGGGCCTGTCGATGCCGGTGGGGTTCAAGAATCGGACCGATGGCGACGTCCAGGTGGCGGTGGATGCCGTGCGGGCCGCGGCCGTACCCCACGCCTTCGCCGGCATCGACGTCGAGGGCCGCTCCGCGATCATGCACACGGGCGGCAACCGCGACTGCCACATCATCCTGCGCGGCGGCCGCGACGCGCCCAACTACGACGCCGCCTCGGTCGCCGCGGCCACAGACCTCCTGCGCGCGGCGAAGCTTCCCCCGCGCGTGATGGTCGACCTCTCCCACGACAACAGCGGCAAGCGCCCTGAACGCCAGCCGGCGGTGGCCACGGCCGTCGGCGAGCAGATCGCACACGGCAACCACGACATCGTGGGGGTGATGCTCGAGTCCTTCTTGGTCGGCGGGCGCCAGGAGATCGATCAGGGCCGCTCGCGGGACGACCTCACCTATGGCCAGTCGATCACCGATGGCTGCATCGACTGGGAGACCACCGTGCGGGTGCTGGACGGACTGGCCGGCGCGGTGCGAGAGCGCCGCGAATGCGGATCGCGGTCATCGGCGTCGGCCTGATCGGCGGCTCGATCGCG
>Ga0335074_10003865_pt1 | contig 20597 bp, 17 predicted proteins | sample Lox_Sample_23_FD_206715 | JGI IMG/M metagenome (GOLD analysis project Ga0335074, IMG submission 206715) | Soil microbial communities from Loxahatchee National Wildlife Refuge, Florida, United States - Lox_Sample_2.3 | ecosystem: Environmental > Terrestrial > Soil > Wetlands | place: USA... | reverse complement strand
CCTCGTCGATCGTGCTCTCAACGTCCGTCCAGACGAAGCGGGACTGCATCTCGCTGTCGGAGCCGTTGAGCCATACGAAACAGGCATCCCGCACGGCCGCGGCGCGGTTGCTCTCACGCTCGGACAGGCGCTTCTTGCGCTCCGGCGTTAGGACTTCCTCGCTCGGTAATATCGTGCTTGCGGGAGAGATGCGGACGTGCAGCGCCGCGATCCGCGCGTTGGTCAGCGATCGTGCGGCCTGGCGAGCGGCTTCAAGACAAGCGGCTACCGGCTCCGGCCGGTCGAGTATGACGAGGACGAGCTCGCGCATCGGCCGATCCTCACGTTAAATATCCGCGTAGGTATGAGTCTCCAGTCTCGCGCCAGGGTGAGTGACGGCCCCCTTCTCGGCATCGCCGACGGTCTGCGCGTAGCGCCACAACGCTCCGGATTGGTAGTCGTTCGACCGAGGTTTCCAGGCACGGCGACGCTCTGCGAGTTCGCCTTCGCTGAGCGCGACATCGAGCGTGCCGGCCTCGGTATCGATCGTGATCAGGTCGCCATCGTTGATGAGTGCGATTGGCCCGCCGACCGCTGCCTCCGGTCCGACGTGACCGATCGAAACGCCGTGGGTAGCGCCGGAGAAGCGGCCGTCAGTAATCAGCGCCACCTTTTCGCCCATTCCTTGGCCATAGAGCGCGGCCGTGGTCGACAACATCTCGCGCATGCCGGGCCCACCGCGCGGTCCCTCATAGCGAATGATGAAGACGTCACCTTCCTCGTAGCGCCGCGAGGCGACCGCGGCGAAAGCGTCCTCCTCGCAATCGAAGCAGCGCGCCGGCCCGCTGAACCGTACCGCGGACTTCATCCCGGCCACCTTGATGAGGCCGCCTTGGGGCGCGAGATTCCCACGCAAGACGACATGGCCACCGGCCGCGGCCAAGGGTCGCGAGGTTGGCACTACGACATCCTGTCCAGTCGGAAATTCCACGGAGCGCAGGTTCTCGGCGATGGTCTTGCCGGTGACCGTCAGGCAATGGCCGTGCAAGTAGCCGCCGTCCAAAAGCGCTTTCATCAAGACCGGCACACCGCCAACATCGTGGAGGTCCTTCATCACGTAGCGGCCACCGGGCTTCAAGTCGCCGATATAGGGCGTTTTCTCGGAGATCTTGCCGAAATCGTGCAGCGAGAATTCAATCCCAGCCTCGTGTGCGATCGCCGGGATGTGTAGACCGCCGTTGGTCGAACCCCCAGCGGCAGCGACAACCATCGCAGCATTCTCGATTGCCTCGCGGGTCACGATGTCGCGCGGGCGGATGTTCTGGCGGAGCAGTTCCATGACCGCCTGACCCGACGCCTCGGCATAGGCATCGCGGGAATCGTACGGGGCTGGCGCCCCCGCCGATCCAGGCAGTGCCAGCCCAATCGCTTCGGAGACGCAGGCCATTGTGTTAGCGGTGAAGAGGCCCCCACACGAGCCCGCCGACGGGCACGCGACGCATTCGAGTTCGTGCAGTTCTTCGTCCGATAGCGCTCCCACGTTGTGCGCACCCACTCCCTCGAACACGTCCCCAATTGTGACATCTCTGCCCTTGAAGCGGCCGGGCAGGATCGATCCCCCGTACATGAAAACCGATGGCACATTGAGCCGGAGCATCACCATCATCAGTCCGGGCAGCGACTTGTCGCAGCCGGCGAGGCCGACCAGGGCGTCATAGCAATGGCCGCGCATCGTGAGCTCCACGGAGTCGGCGATTACCTCCCGGCTCACAAGGGACGACTTCATCCCTGCATGGCCCATCGCGATCCCGTCGGTGACGGTGATCGTGGTGAATTCCCTCGGCGTTCCGCCAGCGGCGGCTACGCCTTTCTTCGCGGCTTGTGCCTGGCGGCCCAGCGCAATGTTGCACGGCGCGGCCTCGTTCCAGGTGGTTGCGACCCCAATCAGTGGCTGGTTGATTTGCTCTTCAGTCAGCCCCATCGAATAGAGGAACGAACGATGGGGCGCCCGATCTGCGCCGACAGTGACGTGTCGGCTGGGCAAGCGAGACTTATCGAGCGTCATCGGGGGCTCTCCGGCACTAGGGTGATCCGAGGCGCTGCCGCAGGCGGCAAGCGGTGACGGACTCCGACGCGGGAAAGACGACCCGGTGAACAATCGTCGTGTTTTCGACGACCAGCCATCGCTTCCTCCCACGCATCGACTCCCATCGCGCGGGGGAAACGGGGTATGAAAAACCCGCCTCCGGCGGCGGGTTTCGGACACACTCCCACCGCAAACCGCGGTAGGAGTTATCAGCCCTCTCGGGCGGTTTCGGGAAACTCCATTCCCATCAACTGCGACAGCTTACTCTACCGTGCGGAGGCCGCAACCTCTTTCATGGTCGAGCATTTGCGGATCCAAACGACGATCAAGCCGTCCGACCATAGCTTGACTTTGATGGTGGCGACCCCCAGTCTCGCGTCGAGGCGATGGGGTCCGCCTTTAACCGCTGCTCCTCGCAGCTAATGACTCCTGAATACGGCTTATGGCGTTAGCCGGTTCAGGAGCAGTCATGGCAGCGTCCCAATCCCCTTCCCTTCGGCAAGCGGCCGGCGAAAGTACGTCCGATGATCTCCTCTCGCTCCTGAGGATGGCGTCCGACTACCTGGGCGCGCATTGGCCTCCCAACGCCTCTCATGCGAACCGACTAAAGGAACTCACGGCGAGGCTTTCTGCCGGACGGTTGCGTGTTGCTGTACTGGGCCAATTCAAGCGCGGCAAAAGTACCTTGCTCAACGCCCTGCTCGGCTGCGATTTGCTTCCATCGGGTGTCGTCCCGCTAACCGCGATTCCGACCTTTCTGCGCTGGGGCCGCGACTACCAGATCACTGTTAGTTATCTCGACGGACAGCGCACCCAGGCGATTAGCGGGCAAGACCTCCAGGGCACGGCCGCACTTCTGCGCCGCTACGTGACCGAAGAAGGGAACCCGCACAACCAAGCCCGCGTCGCTCGCGTCGAGGTCGTATTTCCCACGCCGGTGCTTGCTTCCGGCATTGAACTCATCGACACGCCAGGCATCGGCTCTACGTTACGTCACAATACGGACACCGCCGTCGGGGTGCTCCCGGAGTGCGATGCGGCATTTTTCGTCGTCTCTGTCGATCCGCCGATTACCGCGGCCGAGCTCGACTACCTCGACCGGGTCCGCACCGGTATTTCCCCAATTCTTTTCGTGCTCAACAAGATGGACTACCTGGCGCCGGCAGAACGCGGCGACGCTACGGCATTCTTACTCAAGGTCTTGCGAAGTCACTCTCCCGCCTTCGCCGAGCACCCCATTTTTGAGCTCTCCGCCCGCAACGCGCTCGCCGCGAAACTCGATCAGGATGATGCCGCGATCGAATCGAGCGGCCTTGGCGCCATAGAGAAGCATCTGACGGAAACGCTGCTCAAAGCTAAACGCGACATTCTCCGCTCCGCGATTGCCCAAAAAGCTACGGACATCTTGGAGCTCGCGCACAGCGATGCGGCGCTTCGCATTCGCGCGCTTGAAATGCCGATCGACGACTTAGCCGCACGGGCGCAGCAATTTCGCGACGCCATTGCCGATATCGAGCGCCAACGCGGAGTCGCGGCTGATCTCTTGGCCGGTGATCATAAACGGATGCGGCAAGCCGTTGAGCAGCGGGCCGAGGCACTACGCAGCGTGGCCCGAACGGGCTTACTTGCCCTCGTCGAGGTGGCATTCGTCAAAGCGCGAACGGCCGTCAAGGCCGAAGAAGCGGCCAAGGTACTGATCGCTCAGGCAATCCCACAGTTTTTTCAGGACGCGCTCGAGACAGCCGCCGGCAAGATTGCTGCAGAACTGGATGAGACGCTTTCGGGTCATGTCGGCCGGGCCGAAGAAGTCATCGGCGCCGTCCGAAAGAATGCCGCTCAGCTTTTCGACATTCCGTACGCCTCACGTGGAGCCGCTGAGAACTTCGTCGCCGCCCGCGAGCCGTATTGGGTGACGCAACGCTGGCAGGACACGCTGTTGCCGCTTGCTGGCGGGCTCATAGACCGGCTGCTGCCGGTCTCCGCAGCACGGGCGCGTGCGAGGCGTCGCTTGGCTATCGAAGTCGAGAGTCTCGTAGCCCGAAACATCGAAAATCTGCGCTGGGCGACGCTGCAAAACATTGACGAAACGTTTCGCCGCTTTTCGGGCTGGTTCGACGAACACTTGGAAGAGGCACTGGAAGCGACGCGCGCCGCCATCGCCACCGCTCAAGAGCGAAGACAGCACCAGGCAGGCGAAGCGGAGGCCGAATTACAGCGCCTGCGCACTGCGCAGGACTGGATCGCTCCGACCATCGCTCGCCTGCGCTCATTGCAACAGCCGCCCGAGCCACGGGCACCAGAGCCAGTCCTTGCGAGCAGCGACGAAGGGATGAGCTGACATGGAACGGACGATCACCTCGATACAGGCCCTTGAAATCCTCGATTCGCGCGGCAATCCGACTGTCCGCGTTCGCCTATCGTTGAGCTCCGGTCTGACCGTTTCCGCCTCGGTGCCCTCGGGTGCTTCGACCGGCGAAAACGAAGCAGCAGAAAAGCGCGACGGCGATGCTAAACGCTACGGCGGCATGGGAGTGCTCCAAGCCGTTGCGGCGGTCAACGACACCATCGCGCCCGAGATCATCGGCATGGACGTCTGCCTGCAGGCTGAGATCGACCAGCGATTGATCGCGCTGGACGGCGCCCCCAACAAATCCCGACTAGGCGCGAACGCGATACTTGGCGTCTCCATGGCGGCATGCCGGGCTGCCGCGGGCACGGCTCGACTTCCGCTTTATGCATATCTCGGGGGCGCGGGCGCTAACCTTTTGCCGATGCCGATGATGAATGTGCTCAACGGCGGTAAGCATGCCGATAACAGCCTCAACTTTCAGGAATTCATGATCGTGCCTATCGGCGCGCCGACCTTCGCGGAGGCGCTGCGCTTTGGTGCAGAGACATTTCGGGCGCTCAAAGGCCTGCTGCAACAGCGCGGCTATTCGACCGGGATCGGCGATGAGGGCGGGTTCGCCCCCAACCTCGCTAATGACGAGGCGGCCTGCGCGCTTCTGGTCGAAGCTATAGAGGCCGCCGGCTTCGAACCCGGGGATGAGATCGCCATCGCGTTGGACCCGGCGGCGACCTCCTTTTTTGTCAACGGCTCCTATCATGTCGGAACAGGAAAGGGGGCACGCAAGACAAACGAGGAAATGACGGCGCTCTATGAGAGTTGGGTCGACAAATTCCCGATCGTCTCTCTTGAAGATGGTCTTGCGGAAAATGACTGGGCGGGCTTCCGGCATCAGACCGGACGGTTGGGCAGGCAGATACAGATCGTTGGCGACGACATCTACGTCACCAATACGGGCTTTATCGGGCGCGGCATTGCCGAGGGCACAACCAACGCGGTGCTAATCAAACTGAACCAGATAGGCACGGTTAGCGAAACCATCGCTGCGATCGATCTATGTAGGCAGGCCGGGTGGCGCTTCGTTATCTCGCACCGATCCGGGGAGACGGAAGACACGTTCATCGCCGATTTTGCCGTAGCGATGGGAGGCGGGCAGATCAAATGCGGTTCGCTCACTCGCAGTGAGCGCATCGCCAAATACAATCGCCTTCTGGAGATCGAGCAGGACCTGGGCGCGGCAGCCCGCTTTTCAAATCCCTTTCGATGGGACGAATAGGGAACCGGCGTGCACCCTGGATTCACATAAACGCAGCTAACAGCGAGGCAGCTCTTATTCGTGAGAGCCCCTTCAGTCTCGGCGACCCTCGCGGGCGAGACTGTGTCGTCGGTTCCCCTTTCACGTCCCGTCGCTTGTCCGCTTCGGTAACTTCTCGGCCAAACCCAAGGCTAACTCGCGCTTGCGCATCTCCCACCATATTTCGGTCGGCAGAACGTCTATTGAGGTCCACGCGACGACGAGCTGATAGAGAAGGTCTGCGCTCTCTCTGATTACGCCCTCACGTTTGCCCAATGCGAGTTCCAAACCAACCTCGATCGCCTCTTCGCCGAGCTTCTGGGCGATGCGCGTGGGACCACCGGCGAGCAATTTGGCGGTCCGTGGGTAGCTCTCTTCCGTCGCTGTCCGCACCCCCGCCGCGAGGCGATCAAGAGCGCCTTCAAGATCCGACCGCTCGCTCATCATAACTTGCTCCCGCGCAGGTTCGCGGCGACCCGTCCCAAGAGATCAAAGAGCTCGTTCTCGGTGACGCTATCCGCGTCCATTCTCATGTGCACGATCGGATCAGCCATAAGTTCGGCAAGTTTGCCGGTCCAGGCGAGTGCGGCCTGGGAAAACTCGGCCAGCACATCGACGTATAACTGCCGCTTGAATGAGACGATGAGCTCTGGGAGCTGCTCGACGGGCACCCACTTCCAGGCGTCGAATTCCGGGTGCGCGGTTTTGAGATTGATTTCGCGGTCTTCGCCAGTGAACCGCATGACAAACCACTTCTGCCGCTGACCGCGCTTGAACGGGTGGCGAGCTCCCGCGATCACATCCGCTGGTAAGTCATAGCGTAGCCACCCCTTGCTTTCCGCTACGATGACTGCGCGATCAGTACCAATCTCTTCCCTGAGCTCCCGAAGCGCGGCCTCGCGCGGCTCCTCACCCTGATCGATGCCGCCTTGCGGCATCTGCCATGCGTCGCCCGGAACATCCAGCCGGCGCGCGACGAGCACCTCTCCCTTCCGGTTGAGCAGCATCATGCCAACGCCGGCACGATATTCCGCATCGTTAGGCACCATCATTTTCACTCCCCTGAAACGCCGCTTCGCCGCTGAACATGTAGTCCCGGGTTATCGGTGCCGCGTCGACGGTTCTGGCCAATTGGATTTGGAACACCATTGTCTTGCCATATCGGAACTGCATTTCGGCGCTTGCGAGGTACAGCTCCCACATGCGGCAGAAGCGTTCGCCGTAAAGATCGGCGATTTCCTTACGATGCCGCTCGAACCGGGCCGACCACTCCTTCAAAGTCTCCGCGTAGTGAAGACGCAGAATTTCGATGTCGGTGATCCAAAGGCCCGATTGCTCTATTACCGGCAGCACCTCGGAGAGCGCCGGCACATACCCGCCCGGGAAGATGTATTTGCGAAGCCAGGGGCTGGTAAGCCCAGGCCCATCCATCCGGCCGATCGAATGGATCAAGGCGATCCCATCGGGCCGCAAAAGCGACTTCAGCTTGCCGAAAAAGGCTTTGTAGTAATGGACACCCACATGTTCGAACATGCCGACCGAGACGATCCGGTCGTAGGTGCCAGTTTCTTCGCGGTAATCGCGCAGATAAAAACGAGCCTGTTCCGATAGTCCTGCGGCTTGCGCGCGCTCCTGCGCCAAACGGTGCTGCTCGCGGGAAAGCGTCAGTCCTGTCACGTCGACTCCGGCCGTCGCCACGAGATGAAGCGCAAGACCGCCCCAGCCCGAACCGATGTCGAGCACCCGCATGTGCGGCTCCAGCAGAAGCTTTGCCGCGATGTGGCGCTTCTTGTTCTCCTGCGCTTCTTCCAGTGTCTGATTGGGTGCGCTGAAGTAGGCGCAGGAATATTGCCGGTCAGTGTCGAGAAATAACTCGTAAAGACGATCGGGCCGGTCGTAGTGATGAGACGCGTTCGCGCCCGCCCGTTTGACGGCATTCCGTTGCTGTAGCAGCCTCAGCGGCGCCCGCAGCCAGCCCGGCACGCTAATTGGCAGCAGCGACCCATCAATGTTGCGCGCGCCCAATTCGATGAGGTCGCGGATCGAGCCGTCTTCGAGCGTGATGGCACCGCTCATATATGCTTCGCCGAAATGGAGTTCCGAATTGACGAGTAGCCGCCAATTGAGGGACCGATCGTGCAGTTTGAGTCTGACGAAAGGATGGGACTGAGGCCGCCCAAACCGGCGTTCGGTGCCGCTGGTGTCGACGAGAACGAGTTCGCCGTCCTTGATCAACCGCCCAAGTAGTGCAGAGAGAAGAAATCCGCTGAGATCGACCCGCGGCTGGGCTGCTTTCGCTCCACCAGTCTCTGAGGAACTACCACCAGGTGCGCCAGTCAGCCGCCGGATGAGCCCAAGCGCAGAACGCGCCCCGACTGAGACAATGTTCTTCAGATTTTCCGTTTCCTCGCTTGGTGGCATCCGCCGACTCCTGCCGGCGGTCTCGATTCGCGCCGGATTATTGAGCAGGAGTCATCAGCCACTATGGCGGTTAGACGGGGAACCCCATCCCCTGGATCGGTCATTCACGGTAATCGAAACAGTCAAGACCCCCTGAGACTTGGTGAAATAGCCTTCCGCACTTTCAATAGCGTACGTTACTTACCTATCCTTTGCTGTGACCACCAAATCAGTCACGGATGCTGTTTCGCCCGCGGCCGTTGCGAAATCACCTTGTTCAAAAAGGCCCCAACTGCAGATCGGTCGCCGCGGAACACCACACCGTGTTCATCCGCCACTTCAATACGGCCACGAAATGAGCGCAGAAGGAAAGTTCGCTTTACTTTGCGAACGGCCTCGCAAGCCAGGGACAACCCGGAGCCATCCGGCAAATTCATGCTGGTAACAGCGACATCGACCGGTTCCTCGCTGGCGAGGATCGCCTTCGCTTCAGCGCGCGAGCTCGCGATCGTTACGCGGCACCCCAGGCCCCCGATGGCGAACCGCAAGAAAAGACAAAGATCGTCATCAGGCTCGACCAGGAGCACATGGCGCATCGCCGCCTCCGTTTCGCATCCGCTTGTCCGCCGGCTCCAATCCGTATTTGCTATCCTCCCGCCGGCTACTGCTGGAGTCCGCGGATAGTGCGCGAGCCCAAGCGAGCGCGAGCGCCTCATCGAAGGCGCTCATGATCTCCGCATGGGACGAGAGATCGTTCATGCCCTCAACGCATGTGAAGTGGCGAGATACGGCGACGTGCAGTAAGATAGAGTGCGCTGACTGGGCAATGCGCACGTCGCCAAATTTCCGTGCAGCCGCACAGAGCGCCCCGATCGCGCACCGTCGTCCGCGAAACCATCGGTATGTCCCTTTTAGCCACCGTTCCCGGTCCTCGATCAGGGATTTCGTGTCTTCCAGTAATAGGGCAACGGCAGCGTAGTGCACGCCCGGCGAGAAGGCGACCGCCGGCTCCTTCCGGGAGCGCCACCGCTGCAGCCGGGTTCTGACCCAGAAGCGGCTACCGGCGGCCCAAAGGCTGGGGAAAACTTCGTCCTCGCTCACACCCTCAACGTCGATAACTCCATCGAACGGCATTTTGTCCTCCCGAATATGTCGTTATGATCGCAGCAGGCGTCGCGCTTTGTGCCCTTACGTCGACAGCAAATCTTCAAATTGCCCTTCGGTTTCCGCCGCGGATTGCCATGATCGCAGTCCTGTATGTTCCGGAAGCGTCGGATCGATCCAGCTAGGTACTCGGCGTGGGCCCAATCCCACGAGCGACCGAACTGCGTCGACCAGAGCCTTCCACCGCCAGCGCGGCCCGAAATGTCTGGCAAATTCGCGGTTTATCTCGGCAACGCGGCGCTCCGCCGCAGCCCGCGCGAGCAAGGGGTTGCCAATAGGACGCCTCCCAGGTGGCGGCGGCCTCGTACAGCTCCTTACCCTGTTCCTGGCTTACCGGCAGGACCACGCAATCGCACCGCGCGAGGATGCGCGCGCTGCCGTCGTCGTCGAAGATCAGCCAATGCTTGCTTGGCCGGTGCCGCAGACAGTTGCGCCGGATTTCGAATTCTTCAGGCGCTTCATAAAGAGCGCGGACCATCGGGCGAGCATCGAGATAGTACGTCATGTGATACCTCCTCGATCAGATGCGCTCCTTCGAGGACAGCCGGGCGGCCGTCCGCGTCGAGGTCGCAGAAAACGCCGGTTCCGGCGCGTGAGACATTGAAGATCGGATCCGGCGGGGCGCTTGTACGGCGAGCGGTGCTCTGGCGCCTTGGTCATGCTTTCTGCAATATCCGTAGGCTGAGAGCAGCGCGTCGCGCGACATCCAAAGTACGCATGGCTGGCGCCGCCATCCATTCCGCCGGAGCATTCCCGGGTTGAATGTCCAGGCCAGAGCCGAAACGAAGAGGTCCTGCCAGAAACGGCCATCCCGCAGCTTCTCAGGGCATTGGCGCGCTGCAGGCGCCGTGGGCTCGAAACCGAATGCCGCTGCGACGCGCAGGAGCTTGGCGATCCGCCTCTTCGGGACCAGCGCGGTCTGTGCCCGTAGCGCCTCTACATTTTTAGGTAACCCTCCGCCTTCGATGAGGCGCGCGAGCTCTTCCAACGATAGGCGGACATGTCGCCGCAGTGCAGCGGCCCGTCCAAGCCCCTGGCTGAGAGGCGGCAATAGACACAGCCGCTCATTCCACAGATGCAGGTCGACCACTGCTGCCCCAGATGGCAGAAGACTTCCATTCGGGAATCGCGTCGCTTCGACCGTCTGCGTGAGCGCGATGCGCAGCAGACAGTCGTCCCGGTCGTTGAAACCATGAACGCCGTACCACCACCGTAGCACGTCATCGATCCTGCCGATCAACCGCCTAAGCAAATCACCACGAGATCTGGCTTGGCGTGCCGGTTCGGCGCTGCCGTCCGTACCGGGCGCGGCGGCGGCCGGCCCCAAGAAAGCCGTCTCGGTCAGCGTTGATCCCACCGCATCACCTCCTCGGACCGATCTCCCGAACAGGCGGTTTCTCGCCGGCTGTGAGACCGTCCAATTTCTACAAAGGTGAGCTCGGATTTGTGGCCCACCTCCGGCGGTGGGTCCGGTCGCGCCGCTCCCACCGCGCATCACGCACGGTAGGAGTCATCAGCCCTTGCGGGCGGTTTCAGGGAGACTCCATTCCCCCCAGAACTCAAAGCGTAACGCTAAGCCGGCATTTTTTTGTCATCAACCTCCGAGGAGAACTTTCCCGCGTGGCCCGCCTGTTCTGACGGCGGGTCACCCGCCTAAATGCGTTCGTCGTACGGACGTTTTTACCTTCTGAACGGACAATTCGTCGTAGCGTCATGACCGGCTGGTCGAAACGTGGGGTAGCGTGACGGAAAGGCTCTTAGCGGCGCCGCTGCCGATGACCCGCAATAGCGACGCGCGCACAACGTCGCTGCGCACGGCGCTGTCGCCACGATCAACCGCACGGTTGATAATTCGGAGCGTCAGATCGTAGGTTTCGGTCAGCCAGCCTTCGATCTGTGTTGCCAAAATCCAATCCGCTGTTTTGAGAAGTCGGATTAGTCGGCCGATGGCTTCTTCTCGGTCGAGCAAGGGCTGTTGTGTCGAGAGTGCGAGCCGGCAAGCCAAGGCCGCCACCCTTACATCGCGAGCATCCATCAAGGGCCTCAATAGGGTCCATTCCTCGATCGTCAGCCCGATCACGCCGAGAACGCCGAGCGCGCCCCAGCGCGTGCGCAGGCTAGTTGTGGTTTCGAGTTCCTCGGACGGCTGGGGATTGAGCGCGACGGCTATCAAGATAGGGCGCGGCGTGGCCCCGAACTTCGACAAAGCCACCCCGGCAACGCTACGCGTGAAGTCGCTCGACAATCCCTCGACCAGACGCGGTATAGCAGAATCGCGGCCCATATCGCCGAGCGCCGCGATGACCCCGGCTAGCGGACGCTGATCCGCGAGCTTCATGAGCGCCGCAAAACACGTATCGTCGCGCCGGTGCCGCAAGGCACGGGCAGCAGCGTTGATGACCGCGTCCTCGCCTGTGCGCTCTATCGGACGGGGAATCTCCAGCGCTGGAGCGTGCTCGAGAAAATCCAGCAGCACGTCTTCGGCTCCGAGGGACGCCAGCGCGACTACGGCGTTGCAGCGCGGCTGAAAGAGGCCGCTTGGCTCCCGCCGAAATAGAAACTCTCGGAGTCCCGGCACCGCTGACCGGCCAAGTGCGATCAAGTCAAGCACCGCGTGATCGCTGTCGTGCAGCGCGTCGAGGCGCGCGATCGCGGCCGCGACGCGGTCGCTCCCTCCCAAAATGCTGCCGTCCAACCCAGTCACCGACCCCTCCTGCATGCCACCACCCGAGAGGCGCTGGCGCGGCAGGAGGGCCAGGTAGGGCCAAACAAAAAAAACTCCCACCGCGTCAGCAGCAGGAGTCATCAGCCTCACGGCGATTCACCGGGAACTCCATCCGGTACCTAAGACCTGGGGCGGCTTTCCCGACATTTCAAGCAGCAGTACCTCTCATTTTTTGAGACGCCGTCATTTTCGGCGCTGGTGAGGACGGCCCGGCCGTGTTTCTGGCCAGTTTTATCCACGCCTCGTTCAGCGCCAGCATAGCCTATCTCGCGATTCTCGTAGCGGCGGCCAATCGCGGGGCACCAGACGGTGAAGCGAAATGATTACCGGAGCGGAACTGCCGCGCTTCAGGCCGGAATATCCGCTGCACTACGTGGGAAGTTGACCCTCACGCGAATCCTGCGACCATGCCTCCGGGGATGGGGTACCCCCATTAACCGCCGACCGGCTGATGACTCCTGGCGAACGCGCGGCGCTTACGCAACGTCGTGACAGGAGGTTAGACATGGCTCAAGTCAACAATGCCCGGGCGATTCAGGATGTCGAGCAGATCCTCCACAGCGGCTGCCCCCATTATGAGGCCCGGTCGTGGACAGCCGCCGGCGCTGAATGCCGACGCGACCGGCATCGCTACATCGGTCAGGGCTATGCGTTCAGCGCCGAAATCCTGCAGCTCCGCCTGGCGACCCGTGGTTACTCCGGCTGGGAGATCATGATTGTCACGGAACGATGGTCGACTGGGATGCCGGAAACGGTAGTCCGGAACCAGAAATGGATGAAGATCGTTTCGGGACGCGCAGCCGATGTGAGGACATGGATTCGCCGCCATCGACCCACCGGCATCGCTGCTTTTGAGGCCGGGGCGAGCCTTGACAATTAAGAGACCGTGCTCCTACCTAAGCGTATAGGCGAAGGGGTTCGCCTCTAACCGCCCCGCACTACGCGGCGGCTGATGACTCCTGATCATACGGACGATGGGTCCGAGGGCCGGCGCATGCCGTTTCCGGACGGGGATCAGGAGCGCACGAAGGTATGGACCTCAGGGACTACGAACGGGCTAAATTCCAGCTGGCCGAGGCGCTCCGAAATTCGGGGGCCGCCAGCTCACAATTGCCCCAGGACTTTCAGGACCAGGTGCGGGAGCTCTTCGCCCGCCTCGCGGAGGACCGGTTCAATCTCGTCGTCGTCGGCAGATTTAGCCGCGGCAAGACCTCCCTGATGAACGCGGTGCTGGGCACCGATCGTCTACCAACCGGGATCCGCCCACTTACCTCCGTCATTACCACGGTCACCTACGGCACCAAGGAAACAGCAGTTATTAATTTCTCGGGACTGGGCATCCCCCTCGACGTGCCGCTCAGCGAGCTACCCAAGTACGTCACCGAAGAGGGAAATTCCGGCAACCACCGGCGGGTCACCATTGCCCAGGTGCAGCTGCCGGTCGAGCTGCTGCGGCGCGGCTTCTACTTCATCGATACACCGGGGCTCGGGTCGCCCATCGTCGAGAATACGCGGACGACCGAACGTTTCCTGCCCGAAGCCGACGCATTCGTCCTCGTCACCAGCTATGAAGGTCCGCTCTCTGACGAGGAGGTCCGCTTTCTGCGGAGCGCCGCGGCAGCAGGCCAGCCCGCCTTTGTCGTCGTGAACAAACAGGACATGGTCGACGGCCAAGAGCGCGAGCAGGCGCTATCGTATCTGCGCGAACAGCTGAGAGGGCTGTTGGAGGGGCGTAATCTCGGCATCTTCTCGCTCTCCGCTCGCGACGGCCTCACCGCCAAGCAGAAGGGCGACGCGTCTCTACTTACCGCAAGCGGCCTCGCCGCCTTCGAAGCGGAGCTCGTTCGTTACCTGCTCACCGAGAAGAGCCGCGAATTCCTGCTGCGTATGTGTCACCGCGTGACTGCGGTTTTGGCCGCTCTGCCGCGCGGGCCGGAGACGGCCGCCGCAGCCGACCGCGTCGCGGCGCTTGCTCGCGACGTCGGCGGAGCGCGCGGAGCGGCCGTCGCGACTGTCCTGGCGACGAATGGCGCGGCCTCCACGATCGGCGCCCAAGCGAAGCCATGCGAAATCTGCGCGGAAGTCGCAAACCGTCTCTTCGACTTCTTGCGGCATTTTCAGTACGACATCACGGTAAACCCCGAAAAGCAGCGCCAGCTCTCCGAACGCGGCGGGCTATGCAGCTTCGACACATGGCTCTACGAGCAGATGTCCTCGCCGCAGGGCACCTGCATTGGCTATGCCCGCGTACTCGACCGCTGGGCTTCCCGGCTATCGGCCTTCGCCCCCGCTCATGGCGCCGATAAAGACGCAACGGGCTTGGCAGCACGACGGCAACTCGCGCTCGACACAGGACCCTGTGCTTGTTGCGATTCTCGGAAGATTGCAGAAACGACAGCGGTGAACACCGTAGCCGGTCGTCTACGCGCCATGCCGGATCAAGCGCTGGCATCCCTTACCGACATCTGCCTGCCGCATTTGCGGCTGCTGTCAGCGGCGCTGGGAGAGCATCCGGTCGCCGCGCGGCTGCTCGCGCGCCACGGAGTCGTCCTGCAACGGATGGCCGAAAATCTGCGCCGTTATGCGCTGAAGCATGACGGGCTACGACGCTACCTGGCGAGCGACGAAGAGCAGAAGGCAGCCGAGCGGGCGCTCGCGATGCTCGCCGGCCATCGCAACCTCAATACGTCGCTACCGCGTCTCTTGCCGCCAGCCGCGATGGTCGGCTTCCCGGAGGATGACTAGCCGATGGCCTTCTCGAGCATCCTTTTCGCCGCCCGTTCGCCGGACAACCGGTACGATGCCCCGCGCTGTTTCGCCGATCTCAATCTCGACCAGATTGTCGCCGCCATCACCACAGGCAAGGAAGAATACGACCTGACGCCGTTCTTCCATTTGCCGCTCCGCTCCCCAGAGGCGGTCGCCTACCGGCATGACATCCTGCGGGATATTGAAGAACCGGAGCTCTTCAGCTGTCTTGGCGTCTTCGCGCGCGGGATGCGCGCGGTGCGCGATCATCTGGCGCAGGCCCGCAAACTTCACCACCCCTTGCAGCAGCAGGCTTGGCATCTCGACGCCGCCGACTTGTACTGCCAAGCATTGGCGCAATTCCTTCGCGACCTACGATCAATTCGACCAGAATCAAAAGGTTTTAGCGAGTTATTCGATTACCTTGACAATCATACCGCGTCGCCTGCCCATCAGTCGCTTTTGAACGGCGTTGTTCGCCTCAAGAGCGGTCTCGCAGCGATCAGTTACTGCATCTTCATACAGGGAACGACGGTGGACGTCCGCCTGTACGTGGGCGAGCCGGACTATAGTGCCGAAGTCCTCGCCACCTTCGAGCGGTTTCGCCAAGGTGAGGCGCAAGGCTACAAATTCGATTTCAGTGAACCGGCCGACGTCAATCATATCGAAGGACAGATCCTCGACCGGGTCGCACTGCTCCACTCGGACCTGTTTAGCGATCTGGCGCGCTTCTGCGGCGAGCTTACCGATTTCAGGGATCCGACCCTTGTCGCCTTCGACCGCGAGGTCCAGCTCTACGTCGCCTATCTCGACTATATCGGCCCGCTGCGGCGGGGTGGCCTCGAATTCTGTTATCCGCATATGACGCCGGAAAGAGGCAATGTCTTTGCGAGCCAGGCGTTCGATCTGGCGCTTGCGGCCCGCATGGCCGAGCGCCACCAGGTGCCCGTCTGCAACGATTTCCAGCTGCGGGAGCAGGAGCGGATCATTGTCGTCTCCGGCCCGAACCAGGGCGGGAAGACGACATTCGCCCGCATGTTCGGCCAGCTCCACTATCTCGCGAGCCTCGGCCTGCCGGTCCCGGGCGCGCGCGCCCGGCTCATCCTTGCCGACAAGCTGTTCACCCATTTCGAGCGGCGCGAGAGCATGACCGATCTCCGTGGCAAGCTGCAGGATGACCTCGTCAGAATTCGCGCCATCCTCGAGGAGGCGACGCCGGAGAGCGTCATCATCATGAACGAGCTCTTCTCCTCCACCACGCTTCAGGATGCCATCCGATTGGGCAAGGAGATCGCCGCGCGGATCATGCGGCTCGATCTCTATTGTGTCTGGGTCACCTTTATCGACGAGCTCGCCTCGCTGGGTCGGAAGACTGTCAGCATGACGAGCACCATCGTTCCCGAGAACCCAGCCGAACGGACTTACAAGATCCTGAGGCATCCAGCCGACGGCCTCGCCTATGCGATGTCGATCGCGGAAAAATACCGGCTCACCCGCGACATGATCGGCGAGCGCATTCCATCATGAAAGCCCATCTGCTCCACTGCGATCGGGACTTCGACTGGCGGCCGCCGCTCGAAGAAGCGGCGCTTAAGGAGGCGGCGCGCGCCGGCCGGCGCAATCAGACCTGCACCTGCGATCCTTCGCGCGGCCTTCCCTGGAACCTGGACGCTCTGACGGCCGACCTCGCCCTTAATACGCTTTTCGAAACGATGGCCCAAGGCGACCAGCACATCTTCGAAGTCGCCCGACGTGTTCTCCTTTGCGGGGTCTCCGGCGACCTCGAGACGATCCGCTACCGGCAAGCGGTGCTGCAGGATTGCCTCGATCATCCGACAGCAATCCGCGCGCTCTATGGCATCGCCGTCGAGGCGATGGAGGAGCAGAAGCGGCATTATCTCGGCTCATTCTTCACGCGCTATCCCGACGCGGTGTTGCGTCATGGCATCGACCTGGTTTCGGCCATGTTGGACCTATTGCGGCGGCTGCGCCGCATCGCCGACACAGAGGCCGGTAACTTCGTCTCCGACGGTGCCACGACGTTCTATGCCATGCTCCAGCGCGACCTCGATGACGACTACCTCGCGCGGGTGCGGCGCGACCTCGAAGAGCTGAAACTGCGCGAGGGCGTTCTGCTTAGCGCCGGCCTCGGCAAGGGCAACAGAGGCGGCAAATATGTGTTGCGGAAGTTCCCGCAGCGCCCGAGATCGTGGCTGCGCCTCATCGGCGACTGGCTCCGGAGTCTGGCGCGCCGCCTGGGCGGCCAAGTCGTGGCTCGTCCCGCACGACCGCAACCGGGAGCCTCGCCTGTCTACAGCTTCTCCTTGCATCCGCGCGACGAGGCGGGAGCCCGGGCACTTACCGAGCTCAGGAGTCGAGGCATCGCTCTCGTCGCCGACGCGGTCGCGCAAGCGGCCGACCACGTGAACAATTTTTTCGGAATGCTCCGGGGCGAGCTCGCCTTCTATGTCGGCTGTCTCAATCTCGCCGAAACGCTGGCTGGGAAGGGCGAGCCCATGTGCATGCCAATAGCCGACCCGCTTGGCGATCGACGCCTCCACAGCCGAGGCCTCTACGATGTCTGCCTCGCCGCTAAGTTGGACAGCCGCGTGATCGGCAACAATACCGACGGTGACGGCAAAGACCTCCTAATCATCACTGGCGCTAATACCGGCGGCAAATCGACATTCCTCCGCAGCCTTGGTCTCGCCCAGCTGATGATGCAGGCAGGTATGTTCGTCGGTGGCGAGGAATACCGGGCGAGCCTCAGCGAAGGCGTCTTTACCCACTACAAACGCGAGGAAGACGCCAGCATGAAAAGTGGCAAGCTCGACGAGGAGCTGAGCCGGATGAGCGAGATCGTCGACCACATCCGCCCTGGCGCGCTCGTTCTCCTAAATGAGTCCTTTGCCGCGACCAACGAGCGCGAAGGCGCGGAGATCGGCCGTCAAATCATCACGGCGCTACTCGAAAAGCGGATCAGAGTGGCCTGTGTCACGCATCTCTACGAGCTGTCGCGGAGCTTCCTGAAACGGCGAGACGGCGATGTGCTCTTCCTTCGCGCCGAGCGGGCGCGCACGTTCAAGTTGGTCGAGGGTGAGCCGCTGCCGACCAGCTATGGCGAAGATCTCTACAAGGACATCTTTGGCAGGGCTCCAGCGGCGGATGCCGATCTGCCGGCCGCCGCGCAGTAGACCACCCGATTTTCACGATTTGGGCCAGCCGATTCCGGCGCTCAAGGCTCCGGCGAAGGCGATCGCAGCGCCTGCGCCAGCGAGGACGGCCCGTGCGGAGTTAGGGACGATCACGGCGATCGCAGCAGCTAAAAGGAGCAGCGCTGCGACGGTCGCGACGATGACCCCAACCCGCGCGAACCAATAGGAGATTTGGTCCCGTACCGCGGCCGCAGCCACCGCCGCCCCATGGGTCCGGCGCTCGAATTCGCTGAGATCGAGCAGAACCAGCAGCGCAAGCCCGAAGACGGCGGCGGCAACAATATCGGCGCCTCTCGCCGAAACTGCGGCCGCCACCGCATAGCCGATCGTCCCAATCACGGCCCCAGCGGTCACTAGCGCGAGGCGGCGGGAGAGGAGACCGATGACGCAGACCATCGACGCGGTTCCGACAATCGCGACGACGACGTCCGACGGATCGGTCCAGATTGGCACTCCCGCCATCACGATCACCGGCGGAATGGCCCAATAACGGCTCATCGCCCCGCCGCCCGCCGTGTCTGCTGAAATCCTGACAGCGCGGCTTCGAGCGGTATCGCGCCGTCCCATTCTGCGACTGCAATTCCGTACCGCCGTAGTGCGTCAAGTTTCGCCCGCCACTCGAGCGTCCATAACCGGCAGGACAGATCGTCGATCGCCGATCCCGCCAGCGACCAACGGGTTGCCTCCACCGGCGAGACCGCCACGACGATCACGTCGAAGCGTCGCGCGATCAGATCCGCAATCGCATCGGTGAACCGTGTGTCAAGGATCGGGCTGAGGGCGATTACCAGCGCGTCGGGCGGAAGAATGCGCGGAGGCACCCGATCGAGGCGCGGCGCCACATAGCTAAAATGGGTGGCAGCGGGCAGCAGCGCTTCCGTCAGGATCTCGGCCTGTCTGCGTCCCGTCCCGGGACTGATCCAGCGCAGGAAGGCGCCGAATTCGATGAAGCCGACGCGGTCCTTGCGGCCGAGATAGACCTGGGCCAACGCCGCCGCCGCGCGAACGGCCATATCGAGCGTCGAATGGGGCGGGTCGCCGCAGTTGGACAGCGTGTCCAGCAGGAGCACAACATCCGCGTTGCGCTCCTCCTGGAAGCGCGTCACGTAGAGTTCGCCGCGCCGTGCTGTCGCCCGCCAGTTCACATGGCGAACGCGATCGCCCGAAACAAAAGGGCGTAGTTCACCGGGTTCGATCCCTTCTCCGACGCGAGATGATACGTAATTCCCAAAGGAACAATGGGTGCGGAGCGGCTGCGGCACATGCCGAAGCCGCTCGATTGCCGGGTACACCGCGATATCCGCCGATTGCGCGAGCCGAATCTCGGCGACGCACAGCCCCGAGCGGTCCCAAAGCCGGAGCAAGGCTAATCCGAGATCGAACCGCCCGCGCGCTGGACATTCTACCTCGAACGACCAGTCCGTTTCTCGGCCCGCTTCGATATGCCGGAGCACTCTGGTCGTGCCCGAGACGAGGCGGAGCTCGCGGGGCAGTGCCGAAAGGGCTTCGGCAGCCGGCACAGCGTCGACCGCCGCAAGCCGGAGAGTCACGGTCACCCGTCCGCCCTCAGTCAGCCGATCGTCCGAGAGCGTCACCCCCAGAGCGAAGCGCGGCAACGGACGCCGCCAAGCGGTCGAAAGGAAGCCGATCGCCAGCGGTACCGCCGCGACCAGGAGCTCTAGGCGATCGCAAAGAACGCCGAGGAAGAGACACCAGGCGAGTAGCGTCGCGAGCGCGAAGGCCTGAGGCGTCGGGCGTTCGGTCACGCGGCGACCGTCCTTGGCGTCGGGACCTTCTCAAGGAGCTCCTGCACGATATCGGCCGCTTCCACCTTGGATACCCAGAGCTCGGGGCGCAGCACGAGGCGGTGTGCCAGCGCCGGCACGGCCATCGCCTTGATATCGTCCGGCGTGACAAAGTCGCGGCGGCTCAGCGCGGCTTTTGCCCGCGCAAGCCGGAAGAGCGCAAGCGTTCCCCGCGGCGAAGCGCCGAGCGCAATACGCGGATCGTCTCGCGTCGCCCGCGCAAGATCGACGATGTACTCCTCGATTGATGGATCGACTTGCACGGCTTCCAGAGCCGCCTGCATCGCGAGAAGCTCTTCCCGCTGGACCACGCAGGGCACGTGAACCTCTTCGCTGCCCCGCTGCCGCCGTCGAGACAGGATTTCGCGCTCCTCCTCGCGACCCGGATAGCCGACCGCGATCCGCATGATGAATCGGTCGAGCTGAGCCTCTGGGAGGGGGTAGGTGCCCTCGAGATCGATGGGGTTCTGCGTCGCGATCACGAGAAACGGCTCTTTCAGCGGATGGGTCTCGCCCTCCACGGTTACTTGGTTCTCCTGCATGGCCTCGAGCAGCGCCGATTGCGTCTTCGGCGTCCCACGGTTGATTTCGTCGGCGAGCAGCAGCTGGGTGAAGATTGGGCCCGGCCGGAACTCAAAGGCACCTCTCCCCTGGTCGTAGAGAAAGCTCCCGGTGATGTCGCCGGGTAGAAGGTCTGGCGTGAACTGGATGCGGCGAAACTCCAGATCGAGCGCTTCGCTCGTCAGCCGCGCGATGAGCGTCTTGGCGAGACCAGGAAAATCCTCGATCAGGATGTGGCCGTTCGCAAGCAGGCCGGCCAGGAGCTGCCGCAGC
>Ga0335074_10003864_pt1 | contig 20598 bp, 16 predicted proteins | sample Lox_Sample_23_FD_206715 | JGI IMG/M metagenome (GOLD analysis project Ga0335074, IMG submission 206715) | Soil microbial communities from Loxahatchee National Wildlife Refuge, Florida, United States - Lox_Sample_2.3 | ecosystem: Environmental > Terrestrial > Soil > Wetlands | place: USA... | reverse complement strand
CTGCGTCCGGGCGCGATTTCATCGAGGCTGTGGGCGAGGGATGCCAGCACCAGCGGATGGCGTACCAAGGGGCTCGATGTGGCGGGGAACAGGCGGACACGCCGCGTGGCACGTGCCGCGAGAGCAAGGGCGAGATAGGCGTCGCGGCCGCTCGACGGATGATCATGGATGCCGATGCCATCGAAGCCTGCTTGTTCGACGCGCGCGGCGAAGTCGGCGAGTTCGGGCAGCGGCCGGCCGACCGGCATACGGATGGCAACACGGATATCAGGCATGAGCCGAAGTCCTTGGTCCTGCTCGGGAAGACATGTACAACCAAATCACCGACCCGGCATGCATGTACGGACGTACCGTCGGACCTTGACATGCTCCTATCTTCCGCAACCGATCGGAGTTGCGGGCACGGACCCAAGGTTGGGGCCCGGTGGCGGATGCGTTAGCTATGAATCGAATGAAGGGATCAGAATCAACATGCCGGCAATGGCTGGCCAGTTGGCCAGGTGACCGCGCTGGTAGCACCTGCCGAGTGGTACTCTGACAACGAGTGGTACTCTAACAATGTGCAACCTGCCGTGGTCCCATGGCCACTGCCCATTTCAGATCTCGCCGGCCAGCGCCTGCTCTTCTGGTGCCGCCCCTTCCAACAGATATTCCGCAAGCTGCCCCACATGCCGATCGCGTTCCATCCCCGGCCGCCGGCGGATGACGAAGTCCGACGACCCCGGCAGCGCCCGGCCGGGAAACACCCGTACCAGCCGGTTCGCCGCCAATTCGAAATCGATCAGTGGCTGCCGGCCCAGCGCGATGCCCGCCCCGGCAATCGCCGCCGCGACCGCAGCGCTGAACGTGTAGAACCGTACGATCGTCACCTTCATGCCGCGATCGCAGCCCAACAGGTCCAGCCAGGTGGACCAGTCCTTTTCCGGACTGGCGACATGATCTTCCTGCAGCAGTGTGTGCCGCGCCAGTTCGTCCGCTGTGCCGGCGACGCGCAGCGAGGGGCTGCACACCGGGAATATCGTTTCATGGAACAAGAGCCGGTCACCATCGGCCAATACCCCGTGCGGCACGCGCAGCACGGCAAGGTCCAGCCCTTCCCGCACCATGTCCGGCGCTTCGTCCTCGATGGCACGCATCTGCCACTGCACCGACGGATGCAGTGCGGCGAAGGAGGCGAGCCGCGGCGCGAGCCAGAGCGAAGCCACCGATCCACTCGCGGAGATCGTCAGCATCGGGCGCTTGCGGTGCTCGCGCACCGCTGCGCACGCTGCGCCGAGCTGGGCGAACGCTTGCTCTATCGCGCGCTGCAACGCCGCGCCGTCCGTGGTGACCACGGTGCGGCCGGCGCCATTGCGCGCACGCGCCAGCAGCGTAGCCCCAAGCGATTCCTCCAGCCCACGCACCTGGTGGCTGACCGCGCTGGTGCTGACGTTCAGCTCCGACGCCGCACGCGCGAAGCTGCCCAGCCGCGCCACCGCGGCGAAGGCCCGCAGGGCCGCCAAGGGAGGGATACGCTCTGCCATCGCTGTGCAATCTAGCTCAACAGCGATTGAAAAACAGTCGTTTGCGAAACGCCTTTCTCCCGCCCAGGATACTCCCGTGCAAGGAGACCGGACCGATGCATTTCGACCTCACGCTCTGGCGCATGACACGGGGCTATCGCTGGCGAATCGTGCTGTCGGTGGTGCTGGGTCTGCTGGCCCTGGTGTTCGGGATCGCCCGCTTCGTCTTCCTCGGCCGCTTCCTGGCCGGCGTGTTCCAGCATGCCCCCGCCGCCGCCCTGATCATGCCGCTGGCCGGCGCCGGCATCGCCATCGTGCTGCGCGCCTCATTCGACCACAGCCGCACCATGGTCGCGCACCGCACCGCCATGCAGATCCAGCAGGCGCTGCGCGGGCGGCTGTACGACAAAATCGTCGCACTCGGCCCGGCATGGTTCGGCGCAGAACGGACCGGCGGCGTTATGCTCTCGATGGTCGATGGCGTGGAGCAATTGCAGACATTCTTTGGCCAGTACATTCCCCAGGTTGCGATCGCTGTCGCTGCCCCGGTGGCCATCTTTGCCTTCATCGCGTTCTGGGACGTGCCGGTCGCCGCGGTGATGCTGGCCGGCGCGCTGGTCACGCTGGTGCTGCCGGCGCTGGTGCACGAACGCTCCGGCCAGGCGTCGCGGGCCCGGCAGGGCGCATTCAAGGCATTCGGCGAGGAGTTTCTCGATGCGGTGCAGGGCCTGCCGACGCTGAAGGCATTCGGCCAGAGCAAGGCCTACGGCGAGATGCTGGCCGCCAAGGCGAAGGCATTATCGGACAGCACGTTCTGGGTCCTCGCCGTCAGCGTGCTGACCCGCTGCTTCACCGACCTCGGCACCGCGCTCGGCGCCGCCCTGGCGATGGTGCTGGGCGCCTGGCGCGTCGGCCACGGCGAAATGTCGCTGACCGCATTGCTGATCGTGCTGATGGCAGGGACAGAAATCTTTCGGCCGCTGCGGGATCTGCGCACCGTGCTGCACCAGGGCCTGAACGGGCAATCGGCGGCGCACGGCATCGTCAGCTTGCTCGCTGCGCCGGAGACCGCGCCCGCGGCACCCAAACGCGCGATCCCCACCATCAATCTGCGCCCGCGCATCGAATTCCAGGGCGTGCGCTTCGCCTATCCCGGCGGCCGGCGGGCGGCGCATCAGGGCCTGTCTTTCGAAGTGGAACCGGGCGAGCGTGTCGGCATTGTGGGCCCCAGCGGTTCGGGCAAATCATCGATCGTGCGGCTGCTGCTGCGGCTCTATGATCCGCAATCCGGCAGCGTGCGGATCGACGGCCAGGATCTGCGTGCGCTCGATCCGGACGCGTTGCGCCGCATGGTCGCCGTGGTGTCGCAGGACACCGTGTTGTTTCATGGCACGATCGACGAGAACCTGCGTCTTGGCCGGCCCGATGCGTCCGCGGCCGAGGTGGTCGCCGCAGCCAAGGCCGCCAACGCGCATGAGTTCATCATGGCGCTGCCCGATGACTACGACACGGTGATCGGCGAGCGCGGGGCGCAACTGTCGGGTGGCCAGCGCCAGCGCATCGCCATCGCCCGCGCGCTGCTGTGCGATGCGCCGATCCTGGTGCTGGACGAGGCGCTGTCGTCGGTGGACGCCGAGAATGAGGCGGTGATCCAGCAGGCGCTCGACCGCCTGATGACCGGCCGCACGACGCTGATCCTGGCGCATCGCCTGTCCAGCGTGATCGGCGCCGACCGCATCCTGGTGCTGGAGGACGGCGCGGTGGTGCAATCCGGCCACCACGCCGAGCTGATCCTGGCCCCAGGCCCGTACCGTGAGCTGATGGCGCCGCAACTGGCCGAACATGAGGACGCGCTGATCGACGCGGTGCCCGTGACCGGCGGCCTGCGCGTGGCGGAAACCGCTGGCGCGACCGCGCCGCTGGTGCGGCCGCTGTCGGAAGACGCCGCCGAAGTCGGCTGGCCCGAGACCATCCGCACCTTGCTCGGCTTCGTCGGCCCCTGGCGCACGCAGATCGGTGTGACGCTGCTGTGCGGCATCGGCCGCGTCGTGACGTTCATCGGCGTCAGCGTCTGGGGCGCGCTGCTGCTGGGTGCGGTGCGCGCCCATGCGCCGATCCTGACCCTGACCGTGGCCCTGCTGCTGACCGCGCCGCTGGCGGGCCTGCTGCACTGGCTGGAATCCTGGCTGGCCCACGCCATGGCCTATCAGCTTCTCGCGCAGATGCGCATCGACTTGTTCCGCAAGCTGGACGCGCTGGCGCCGGCCTATCTGCTGCGGCGGCGCGCCGGCGACCTGGTGGCGCTGGCGACGCAGGATGTCGAAACGGTCGAATATTTCTTTGCCCATACGATCGCGCCGTCCATTGTCGCCGGGCTGGTGCCGGCCGGCGTGCTGCTGATCCTGGGCTGCACCTGCTGGCCGCTGGCCCTGGTTCTGGCGCCGTTCCTGTTTTACGCGGGTGGATCGCCGGTGTTCGGACGGCAGCGGATCGATGCGCTGGGCTCGGAAGCGCGGGCCGCGTTGGGGACCCTGGGCGCCTTCGCCGCGGAGACGATCCAGGGCCTGGCGGAACTCGCCGCGTTCGACGCCACCGCGCGCCGCCGCACCGCGTTCATGGCCGCCGTCAACCGCTACCAGACACACCGCCTGGCGCTGCTGGCGGACCTGACCTGGCAGACCGCCGGGCTGGAGGTGGCGACCGGCCTGGGCGGGCTGGCGGTGGCTGCGCTGGGCGCGCCGTTGGTGCTGAAGGGCTGGATTCCGCCCTGGATGCTGCCGCTGCTGGTGCTGGTGTCGGTCTCCGCCTTCCTGCCGGTGTCCGAAATCGCGCAGGTCGGGCGGCAGTTGGCCGACACGATCGCCTCCACGCGCCGGCTGCACGTCGTGCACGCGGAACCGGAGACGATCGTGGACGGCCCGTTCGAGCCAGAGCCACATCCGGGCGGATCGGCGGTGACGTTCGAGGACGTGAGCTTCACCTATCCCGGCCGGCTGCGCCCGGCGCTGTCGGACGTCTGCTTCACGGTGCCGGCGGGGGCGACGGTGGCGCTGGTGGGGCCGTCCGGTGCCGGCAAGACCACCATCGCCAACCTGGTGCTGCGGTTCTGGGATCCGGATGCGGGCTCGATCCGGCTGGACGGGGTGGATCTGCGCGAACTCACGCTGGATGGGCTGCGCGGGCGCGTCGCCCTGGTGGCGCAGGACACCTACTTGTTCAACGACACACTGGGCGCGAATGTCCGCCTGGCGCGGCCGGATGCGTCCGCGGCGGACGTAGCGCAGGCACTGGAGCGCGCGGCCCTGGCGGAGTTCGTGTCGGGATTGCCGGAGGGGCTGGAGACGCGCGTGGGCGAACGCGGCGTGCAGTTGTCCGGCGGGCAGCGGCAGCGCGTGGCGATCGCGCGTGCGTTCCTGAAGGACGCGCCGCTGCTGGTGCTGGATGAGGCGACGTCGCATCTGGATACGATCAGCGAGCGGCAGGTGCGGGCGGCGCTGGACGGGCTGATGGAGGACCGGACCACGATCGTGGTGGCCCATCGGCTGTCCACCATCCGCGCGGCGGATCTGATCCTGGTCTTGCAGGCAGGGCAGGTGATCGAGTCCGGGCGGCATGCGGAACTGCTGGCCCGGCGGGGCGTGTATGCGCGGCTGGTGGAGCGGCAGATGGCGGGGATGGTGGCTGCTGCGGGATGAGTGCTGCTGTGGCGGCAGCCCGGTCGAACGACGCAGTCGGGACGATGTCACGGTCCATGCGTGTGTTCAAATCCGCCGACCGGCTACCCCATGGCAAACGGCTGGTAAAGGGATGGGATCGGGAATTCAGCGTGGACGCGAAGAAGATCATCCTTGGCCAGGGTGACGAGAGTTGCGTCGCACACAATGGCCGTTGCCGCGATCACGAGGTGAGCTCCGGACTTCGGCCGTTTGCTCCCAGGGATCCGGGAATACGAAGTCCCTGAGGGAAGGGGTGGCGAACATCCTTGCATAGAGGCGAGCAACTTCGATATCGATGCGAAGAACCCTGAAATTCCCGGTCAGGGCGAAACCGTCCAGCCAGCCAACGAAATGTCCGACTCAGCTGTCTCATGGGCCGCCACCCCTGTCTTTATTCGGGGCAGGCTGCAAAGACGTGGATGGCCGCGACAAGCGCGGCCATCACACAGGCGGCCATGACACAGAGAGTGCGTTGAGTCCGGAGGTTTTCCAACTTGCCTCCGGCGGCCATGGGGGAACAGCGGTGACGTGCGCCTGACGGGTCGCGCTCACGTTTCGTCAACCAATCGGCGCCATCCTGGCGGCCCACTCTACGGGCACCGCCAGAATGGCAACGCCACCCGAGACCCTGATTGCCGGCCGCTACACCGTCTCGCTGGCGCAGCCGATGCCGGAGGCGGGCGGCGGCCTGGCCTGCTTCGCCGCGAAGGACACCCACGCCGTTGACGCCGCACTGATCGCCATTCAGGTCCACCGCGATGCCCCGGCGCGCGCGCGGCCGTTACAGATGCTGGTGCAGCCGATCGACGGCTTGCTCACCCCCCTCGCCCACGGTCCAGCGCCTGGCCCCCGCGGCGAGACCGGCTATTTCGTCATCTGCCCCGCCCCTCCCGGGGCGCCGCTGGCCGGGCGATTGCGGCCCTGGACCGAGGCGGCACTGATCTCCCTCGCGCTGCGTCCCATTGCACTGGTGCTGGAGAAGCTCGCTGCCCACAACGTCACCCACCGTGCCATCCGGCTGAACAATGTGTTCGAGGGCCGGCGCGGGCAGCCATTGGTGCTCGGCGCCGCCTGGGCCGCCCCACCCGCCATCCACCAGCCTGTCCTGTTCGAGCCACCCTACAGTGCCATGTGCCACCCGGCCGGCCGCGGCGACGGCCGGACAGCGGACGACGTCTATGCGCTCGGCGTCTTGCTCCTGACCCTGGCGCTCGGCCGCATGCCGCTGGCCGGGCTCGACGACGCCGCGATCCTACGCCGCAAGCTGGAACTCGGCAGTCATGCCGCACTGATCGGCGATGAGCGTCTGCCGGCCCTGATCTCCGACCTGCTGCGCGGCATGCTGGCCGAGGATCCAGAGCACCGCCCGGCACCGGCGCTGCTGCTGGATCCCGGCGTGGCGCGATCACGCCGCGTCGCCGCCCGTCCGCCGCGCCGCGCGCAACGCGCCCTGCCAGTGGGCGAGACCGCGGTATGGGACGCCCGCACACTTGCCTACGCGCTCGGGACCGACACGGACCAAGGAATCGCGGCACTGCGATCGGGAACAGCGGTGCAGTGGCTGCGGCGCAGCCTCGGCGACGTTCCGCTCGCGACGCGGGTGGATGAGCTGGTGCGCCATCGCTTCACCGACACCCCCGGCGAGGATGCCCGCTACGACACCTTGATGCTGATGCGGACCATTGCCGCAATCGATCCTCTTGCCCCGCTGTGCTGGCACGGCACCGCGCTGTGGCCGGACGGGCTGGGCCCGCTGCTGGTCGCCGCGTCCGGCGACTCTACGCTGGCCGGGAAGCTGGAGGACATGGTCGCCGCCGAGGCCGCCGCGGGTTGGGGCAGTCTGCGGCCCGAGCGTTGCGACCTGGCGCTGCTGCGCCTGGAGGGACGGCAGAACCGGGCCTTTCTCGCCACGCCTGGGCTTGCCGGCGGCCGGACTCGCCTGACGTACCTGCTTAACCCGCTACTCCCTTGCGCCAGTCCTTTGCTGGCCGACCGTTGGGTCGTGCGTCTCTCGGATGTGCCTGCCGCGCTCGAGGCTGCGATCGGGGCCAACCCCAAGGCCGCGCCGCTGGACGCCCATATGGCCGCATTCATCGCGGCGCGCGGCGACAGCCGGATCGAAGCTGAAACCAACTCGCTGACGGCCAACACGCAGAACCCGATGAACGTGCCGGAACTGCGGCTGCTGGCAGAGTTGCAGGTGCGCTACCACCCAAGGCCGCTGCCCGCGCTTGCCGCCTGGATCGCTGGCGCGGCGGCGCCGATGATCGCCCTGTGGTCGAACCGTCCTCGCCGGCGCGAACTGACCGAGCAATTGAAGGCGCTCGCCCCGGCGGGACAGTTGCTGCCGATGCTGGCGTTGCTGGAGGATCCGCCGGGCCGCTCTGCCGATGCCGCGGGCGCACGCCTTGCGGCCGAGGAGCTGAACCGGATCAATGGGGAGTTGGCAGCCATCGCCGCCGGCGCTCCCGAACGCCGTAGCGCCGCGACGCGGCTCGGGCAGGAGATCGCCGCCGGGGCCGGCTTGCTGGCGCTGGCAGTGATGCTGGGCCTGGCGGTGCTGGGCTGATGCCGGCTGCGGTGCGGCCGCCGCGACGGCACTCGCTGGTCTGGCTGCAAGGGCTCGGCTGCGGCGCGATGGTGGCCCTGGTGCCGGCCATGGCGCTTTTGCTCGGCGTGCTGCTGCTGCCGGGCGTGCTGGCGGTGCTGTACGACCAGCAGCCCGGGCGGCCGGTTGCGCGCACTGTGCTGCTGTGCGGCACGGCCGCCGCGATTGCCCCGGCCATAGCGCTGTGGGGCGCCGGCATCACGGTGGATGCCTGCCTTGGATTGCTCGGGGACCTGCGCGTCACCGGGACGGCATGGAGCGCCGCCGCGGTCGGCTGGATCCTGGCGGAACTCGCGCCGGTGGTGGTGCTGGTGGTGCTGGATGCGATCACCGCGACCCGCGCCGCGCGCCTGCGCGCCGAGCGCGACAAGCTGGCGGCGGAGTGGGGGTTCGAAGCGGAACCGCAGATCGATGGTAATGCACGCGAATAGCGGGTCGTTTCGATGCCTTGCACCGGAGCGCGAGAACCTCATTTCGGGAACTGATACGGACCGGCGGAAGGAATGAGTCATCGGCCACGTTCATGGTCATGGTGCGCGAAGGCGCACGATCAACGACTGCGCTGAACGCAGCAAAGGAAGTCGCTGAGCGCGGCAAAGGAAGTCGTGGATGCCGGCCTTCGCCGGCATGACGACGGGGCGCTGCTACGTGTCAGTCCTTGCGGGCTGGTATGACACCTACGGCGCGCAGGACAGGTCCGTCCCGGCGATCTCCGTAGAGAGCACTGATTCGTTGCCCGGGCAAACGATCTGCGACGAGCCGGATGGCGCCCTGCTGCTGGCGCTGGCGCTCGCTCCAGAGCTCCCTGTGGCTGACCTGGTCCCTGCCGAGGTGCCGGTACTCGCAGCCGTGCCGGTGGTACCAGCGGTCGCCGCGCCGCCCGAATTGGTGGTGCTTTGCGCCATGCCGCTGCCGGCCAGGGAGTTGCTGGTGGCGCTGCTATTCGGAATGACCGGCAGAAAATTCGTTCCGGTCCCCTTCGAAGCCGGGCCGGCAGATAAGCCGGCGCTGCTGCCAGCCTGGGTATTGTTCGACCGGCTCGAGGTCGTCCCGGCAGTTCCCTCCGACCCGGCCCCAAGGTTCGTCGTTGTCCCCGCGGTCTGCGCCAGGGATGGCGTGGCCATGAGCGCGGACAGAACCAGAGCAGCCGTAAGCAAGCGCATGACAATCGATCCATATTTGTGCCGGCGCCAGAGGCGGGCGGCCGCGCAAGCAGTCGGGACGGCCGCGCCAGATCGGGATCTCTTCGACTATGAACGGGGTGCGTCGCGCGCAGTTTCCTGTTCCGCCGGACGAAACGTTTTTGTGGCGCTCACAGAAGGCACCGTCGCTCGATCAGGCGCGCAGTGTTCGCGGTTGGGCGGGGTCCGTTCCGGCAAGTGATACCCGTTCGCGGAAAGAGTGACCTGCCTGAACGTTACCGTGGACCCTCCGTTGCGCTTCGCTCGGCGAATTCGCCCGCCTGCCAATATCTGCAACCGTTGAGGAACAGGTTGACGCAATCATCCGCCCAGCGATCGAGTTCGGCTCCGGTCATCGGCGTCCCCAGGCCGAGGCCACGGCGCTGTGGCACTGTCATCAGGAGCGAAAGGAATTGCTCGGCGGCGAATTCCGCGCGGTCGATCGCGAGGCGGCCGGCGCGGGACTCGCGCTCCAGCAACGCCGTGATTTGCCTGACAGCGTCGCCGCGGCTGCCTTCGCGGGCGACGATCGCGGCAAGTTCGGGGAAGCGCTGGGCCTCGGTCAGCATCAATCGGGTCAGCGCCAGCGTCATCGGGACAACCGATGCGCGCACGGCCAGCCGCGCAAGGCGGCGTAGCACCTCGCCGAGGTCGCCCCCTTCAAAGAGTGGTGCGTCGGGTGGCGGCCTGATCCCTTGAATGATGCGGCGAAGGACCGCGTCGAACAGCGCCGCCTTGTCGGGGAAACGGTGGTAGAATGTTCGCTTGGATATTTTGGCGCGTTGCGCGACAGCCTCGATGCTGGTGGCGCCGTAGCCTTCGGTCAAGAACAGATCGGCTGCGACATCGAGAATGCGGTCCCCGAGCAACGCCGCTTGCTCGCGGGAGGGGCGGCCGCCGCGCCGCGCGGGCAGCGGCTCGGCGACGGCTTCGGTGGTGACACCATGAGTACTCAACGCAAGGACCAGGTTCAGGGCGCTGCCGCAGCCTTACACGGGCGGCCGCAGGTTAGCGACCATAATAGCCCGGTGGCGGTCCGTAGTAGCCCGGCGGCGGGTAATACGCCTGCGGCGGTGGGTAATAAGCCTGCGGCGGCGGGTAGTAGGCGGGTGGCGGCGGGTAATAGGCTGGTGGAGGCGCATAGGCGGGTGCCGCCAAAACCCGCAGCGGCGCGGTGGCGACGACGGCGGCACCGGCCACCACCGCCGCTCCGAGCGCGAACGGCCAGAGCAATGGACCGCCGTGCCAGCGGGCAAAGGCGGAATTGACCGGCGCGGCGGCCAGCGCGATCGCGGCAACGCCAGCGATAGCCGCATCTTTTAGCCTGATCATGACGAACTCCCAAGGTCAGCCACGCGTTTCAATAGCACCGGGCATAACTAAACGCAACTGTTGCGTAGCATTCTTTTTAGGATAGCAGAGCGACGGCGACCAAGATGTTTTCCTGTGCAGCAGCTGGACCGGCGCCACGATCCGGCGCCCCGACTGGGCGCCACGACTACGCGCCACGACTGGGCGCCACGACTGGGCGCCACGACTCCGCGCTACGACTCCGCGCTACGACTGGGCGACGCCGGGTGCCCAGCCAATGCGCCCGGGATATCGTGACGGGGATAAAACGCTGATCCGTGCGAGGCGGCCCCTGGCCGGGTCAGCTTCCGGGAGCATGGCCGGAGAGACACAATTGTCCGACGTTGGCATCGATATCGGGCCGTTCGGCCTGCTGTTCTTCGCTCTCGTGTCAGGCTGGCCGGGGATCCTGTTTGGCGGCGTGAGCGGGGCGCTGCTCTGGCGGGCGCATCGCGTCCTGGGCATGCTCGCCGGTGGCCTTTTCGGATGGGCTATCGGCATCGGGCTGTTCGTGGTTTGGAGCAATTCCACGCTGTCGCGGAACCTCGACTACTGGGACGCGGTGACCTGGATGGCATTGATCTGGTTCGTGCCGGGCTGGTGTGCCGGCGCGACCGTCGGCGCGGCGTCATGGCGCCGCCGGCGAGTCACGGGGATCGTCGGTGGTGGCCTGATAGGCGCGCTGGCTGGCGTCTTGGGTTGGGCCCTCGTTGCACTTTCAGGGTGAGTGTCCGCGTTTCGATCGCGCACCAAGAACGACCGGTGTTCTGATCCTGACGCTTCGATCCCAGTGGCCACCGGGACTCCGAGTGGTTGCTGGGGTCCGAGTGGGCAACCGTCAGAGTCACAACACTGGCCGTCTGCCGGCGGTGAGCTGCCCGAGCGCCAGCCACCGTTGCTATTGAGAAAATCGGCAGGTGTCGCCCGTGGCCGCGGCAATGCCGTTGGTGGGGAGAACCGGCCAAACTACCAGGCACAGAAGGCATGAATTGAAAACGCAGATGAACGCTGAAAACGCAGATGGCCGGGTGCTATTTGCGTTCTTTGCATTCATCTGCGGTGCCAACATCAATCAGCCGCTACGCGGCAAAAGCATCCAGGTTGACTAAAATACGTCACAGGATTTACCAACCATAGTACTAATACCGGGCAGCGAAAGGATTGACCGATGTGCCCCACGTGTCATGGCCGCGCTTGTCGCGGCCAGCCACGTCTTTCCAAGCCGCACCTGATAAAGACGTGGGTGGCCGGCCTTCGCCGGCCATGACACGGATGAGTCAGGCTCAACGTTGGCTGGTATAAGCCTGCGGCGCGGCGAACCATTTCGTCCCACCTCGCCACGAACCTCAGACGATCCTCGCGACACCAGGGACGCGGAGCAATCCGCCGGCCACCAGGTAGCACAACGTGCAGGCGATCGAGCCCGTGACGGCAAACTTCAGCAGCGCCGGCGCCGCGACCGCCCGCCACGCCAGCGCAGTCGCCACCACGATCGGCGGATGGATGATGTAGATAAGGTAGGCGCGCCGCGCGAGCGGGCGCCAAACTCCGCGCAACACCGCGAAGCGGCGTTGGAACCATACCAAAAGACCGAGAATGAAACCCCAGGCGACGAATGGTTCCCAGAACGCGTAGGCCAGCGCCTGAAGGTTCCAGCCCCCCTCGGCGCGGCCGCCGAGCCACCCGATCCGCGATCCCAGTATTGCAACGACCGGAAACAGCGGCAGCACAATCCAGGCTATCCGGCGCCAGCGGATAGCTTGCCGCGGCGGGATGTTTTCCAGCAGGCGCGCATCAGCCGCCAGGCAACCGGCAGAGAACAATACGACATAGCTGGCGAAATAGCCCAGTTGCAGGAAGGCGACGTTGACCCCGACCGGCCAGGCGAGGCGCAGCACAAATGCCGTCGCGCCGGAGAGCAATGCGGCGACGAGAAGCGCCATGTTCGACGGAAACGGATGCAACCGCACGGGCGCGGTTCGATGGAATGATCGCAGCAGCAGCCAGGCGGCAGAAAAAATCAGCAAGGCCTCGGTGAACCATAGTGGCCCCGGTTCGAACGCGCCGTGCGACCAGCGATACGCGAACACACGCATGAACGGACGGCCGCGCGCTGTGGCGGCGAGTGCAACGGTCAGCGGACTCAGCAAGAGCGCATAGACGGCGATAGGAATACCAAGACGCGCAAGGCGCCCCTGGATGAAGCCCGCCGTGCCGTGCCGGTGCCAGGCCGGCTGCGTGTAGTAGCCGGCCAGAAGGAAGAACAGCCCCATGAACCAGGCCTGGTTGACGGTGCAGAACAATACCAGCAGCCGCGAGCCGAGCGTGGGGGACGGCAGAATTTCCTTGTAGTACCAGCCGCCAATCGCGCCATAGGTGATCGCGGTGTGATGGAACACGACCAACAGGGTGACGACGGCGCGGAGCGCGTCGATGCCGCCGTTGCGTCCCGCCGCGCCGGCGGGCGCGGTCCGGTGCGTCGAATGTCCGGGCGCGATCGCCTGGCTCATGCCGGCCCCGTCCCTTGCGAGCGTTCGCCCCATCATGCACGGCGGCGCCGATTTGCGCCATGATCGCCCATCGCCACAACGTCCGCGCTGCTGGTTCTTCCATACCCACCACAAATTGCCCCGCCAGGCTGCCCGGCGCACAATGACCGCAGCGAGATCAGCCAGGGCGAATCAGCATGGACAGCCTACCGGAACATACGCGCAGCAACACCGGCATTACCGCGGCTTACCGTGCCCACACGCCAGGATCCGCCGCCCTGGCACGCGAGGCCGCCACGTTGTTCCCCAGCGGAATCACGCACGATGCGCGCCAGCTGGATCCCTACGGCATTTACATCACACGCGCCCAGGGCCCGCACAAATGGGACGTCGATGGCAACCGCTACATCGATTATTTCGGCGGCCACGGCGCATTGTTGCTAGGCCATAACAACGCTGCTGTCGCCGCCGCCATCCAGGACGCGCTGCCCCTCGGCACGCAGTTCGGCGCCAACCACCCGGGCGAGATCGCCTGGGCACGCGCGGTGCAGCGCCTGGTGCCGTCGGCCGAGCGGGTGCGCTTCACCTCCTCTGGCACCGAGGCCACGCTGATGGCCGTGCGCCTCGCCCGCGCGTTCACCGGGCGCCAGACGATCCTGCGTTTCCAGGGGCATTTCCACGGCTGGCACGACCACATGACCAGCGGCTATTCCAACCACTACGATGGCTCGCCGACGCCGGGCGTGCTGCCGGGTGTGGCGGAGAAGAGCGTGCTGGTGCCGCCGAACGATCTGGCCGCGGTGCGCGCGGCGCTGGCCGGCAATCGCGATGTTGCCGCGGTGGTTCTGGAACCGACCGGTTCGTCGTTCGGCCAGGTGCCGATTGACGGCGAATTTGTTCGCGCGCTGCGGCAGCTCACGTTGGACCATGATGTGCTGCTGATCATGGACGAAGTCATCACCGGGTTCCGGGTTTCGCCCGGCGGCGCACAGGCGGTGTTCGGTGTGCGTCCGGACCTGTCGGCGTTTGCCAAGATCCTGGCGGGCGGACTCCCGGGCGCGGCGGTCGCGGGCCGCGCCGACATTCTGTCCTTGCTCGATTTCAACGTGATGGCGCAGCGCGGGCAGGAGAAAGTGGCGCACCAGGGCACGTTCAACGCCAACCCGGTTTCCGCCGCGGCGGGAACGGCGGCCCTGACGATTATCGCCGAGAGTGACGCCTGCGACCGCGCTTCAACCACCGCGGCGTTGCTGCGCGATGCGTTGAACGAAGTGCTGGAAGCGGAACGGGTCCCTTGGGCGGTGTACGGCACCTTTTCTGGCTTCCACACGTTCTTCAATCCGCGTGGCCGCGCGGTGCAGCCGCGCCGCTTCGATCCCGCTTCGCACAGTATGGAGGAACTGAAGACGCAGCCAAAGGAGCTGGTGAATCGGCTGCGGCTGGCGCTGCTGGTGAACGGCGTGGATGTCGGCGGCCGCATCGGCGGGTTCCTGTCCTGCACCCATACCGCCGACGATGTGGCGCACACGGCGTCGGCGTGGCGCGATTCAATCCGGATGCTGCGGCAGGATGGCGAATTGCCGGGGTAAGAGCGCAGCCCTTGTGTTATTGCGAGGAGCGGGGCGGCGAAGCAACTTCGATCGTGGCAGGCCGGCCATGACCGAAGTTGCTTCGTCGCTGCGCTCCTCGCAATGACATGGAGGTTACTCCGCCGCCTGTGCCCGCGCCTTTTCCAGGTCCGGCACATTGCTCGCCGATGCCGCCAGCATCGACGATTTCGTAACCTTCAGCGCCTCGGCCGCGGCGTTGTTCTCGTTGATCTTCGCCATCACCGCTTCGCGGGCGCGTTCGAAATACTCGCGGTTGGTCGCGACGAACTCCCGCGATTTCCGCAGCCCGGCGAGGTAGCCGTTGATCTCCGGCACCACATAGCGTGCCACCATGTCCCAACTCCGGAACGTGTTCTCCGGGCTCGCCCAGTCGTGCACGAAGCCCACCACGGTGCCGAAACCGCCGCTCATCTCCAGCACCTGCTTGATCCGTGCCACCAGGTCGTCCGGCGTGCCGATCGTCGCCACGGCGCCATCCGAATAGGCGGTCAGATCCACCGCCTGGTCCGGCGATTTGAACGGCTTCGCGCCCGGCCGCTGCAATGTGCCCGTGATGTATTCGTTGTGGTGCCGGAAAAGCCCGTCGCGGGCTTGCTCGCGCGCCTTCTCGCGGGTTTCGGCGATGTGCCAGCTCAGCAGCACGCGCCAGTTCTTGCGGTCCACCGTCTTGCCGTGCTTCGCCGCCGCGGCTTCCGCGAAACCCCATTGCGTGGGCAGCGCGTTCAACCCCTCCTGCGACAGCGAGCCGATCGAGATGATGCCGATCCCGTGCTTGCCCGCCAGCGTCATCCCCGACGGGCTGATCTGGGAGGCGACCGCGAATTCCATCTCCTCCTGCAACGGCAGCAGCTGCAGCGCCGCGTCGTTCAAATTGAACCACTCGCCGCGATAGCTGATGCGTTCGCCATGGAACAGGCGGCGGATGATGCTGATCGCCTCGTCCTGGCGGTCGCGCAGCACCATCGGGTCGATGCCCAGCGTGTGCGCGTCCGACGCCAGCGCGCCGGGACCGGAGCCGAAAATCGCGCGACCGCCGCTCATGTGGTCGAGCTGCACCATGCGTTGCGCCACGTTGAACGGATGGTGATAGGGCAGCGACACCACACCGGTCGCCAGCCTGATGCGCTTCGACCGTTCTGCTGCCGCGGCGAGGAACATCTCGGGGGAGGCGATCATCTCCCAGCCGGACGAATGATGCTCGCCGCACCAGAATTCGTCGTAGCCGAGCTGGTCGAGGTGCTCTACCAGATCCAGGTCGCGGCGGAATTGCAGCATCGGGTGCTCGCCGATCGGATGATGCGGGGCGAGGAAAGCGCCAAATCTCAAACGCGGCATGGGGGGCTCCAAAGCGAGTGTGTTTCGTGCAAGGTGCGCTCGCCAGGCCGTTGAGGCAATGTCCGGAGGGTTCGGGGTGGAAGACGTCTCGCGGCTGGGACCCGCAACGATGCACGACGTCGCCGCATCCCGGCATGTGGTTCCATCGGAACCATCCATCCGGGCGGGCGTTGCCTCTTTGCATCATATGTACTTTCATCCTGCCGCGGGATACGGTATCGTTAAGCAACGAATCCCTCCGGAGCCGGAGGCTATAGTTGCTGTTTGTCGACACCCGCGGATGCGTCCGATCACTGGCGCCGCGTTTCGCCGGGGCGCCGTACGCTCGCGAGCGGTTCAATCACGACCTCGACCGTGTGGCGGGCTGGTTGCTCAGGTGCCGGCAGGATCTCCTGTTTGTCGAGGCGCTGCGTGAGGAAATGCAGCGCTGCCTGGCCTGGCAACCAGGTGCGCAACCATACCCCGACGCGATGATCGAGGCCGCGATGCGGGCGATCGCCGACGGATCGATCGGTGTGGCGAGCATGTTACCGGACAATATAACCCTGCGTTTCGACAACCTTCGGCCCACCGAGTGGGAGCCATGCCGCATCGTTGTCTTCGCCGGCCAGGAGATGGCGGAGCGATTTGTCGTGGCCGCGCAGGACACCGCGGAAGGCCGCACAGCCTTCGAAGCCGCCCTCGCCCATCAGGCGGGGCGGGTCTATGCCGCCATGCCCATACCCGAAGCCGCCGCGGACGCGGCTGGTCGGGCAGCGGCCGCATTCGCCTCGCCGGGTCGGCGCGCGGCGGTGCTTCTGGCGCGCCGGCATTTGGGTCTGGTCCCGCGCGATGCCGAGCGGCGCGTGTTGTGGCTGGTGTGGATGCAGTATGCGCCGCCCGACATGATCGTGGCCGGTGCGCCGGCTCCGACTCCGGCTCGGCAAAGCGCCGCGCCACCCCCGGCACCCGCGCCGCCGCCCGATGCACCGGCCAGCCTGCTGCCGGACGCCCCCGACGACGTGTCGCCGCAGGCACAGACACTGATTGACGCGGCACAGAATGGAACGCCGTTCTGCGAGGAGTGCGCACGCCAGGCGGCGGCGCTGGCCGATGCGCGACTCGCGGCCCGCCCGGGCGGCTGGCGTGAGGCAAGACGCCGCGGCAAGGCAGCGGGCGATTCAGTATCTATGGGGCCTGGATCCGCCGGCACGCGAACGCCAGGCATACCTGTATGGGATCCTGGATGCCGCACGGGACGAAGGCATCTATCCGCAACTGCGCCGGCTGGCGGCGCGCGAACATATCGTGGGGCTGTATCAGGGGCGCGCCGCGGCGGAGCTTGCGGCGGTCGCGCCGTATCTCGTGTGCCTCGGCACCAGCGACCGCGTGTTCGACTGGATCTGGCAGCGGGGTTGGGGGAAGAGCTGGGGAATCTTCCTTTGGTCATTGGTGTCGATCGAGACGCTGCGCGCGCATTTCCGCCGGCTGACCATGGTGCAGACCGCGGAAGGCAAACGGCTGCTCTTCCGCTTTTACGATCCGCGGGTGCTTCCTGTGTTCCTGCCGACCTGCGACGCCGACCAATTGCGCGAATTGTTCGGTCCGGTCCAGTGGTTCGCCGTTGAGGATACGGACGGCGGGTCATTGACCCGGTTTCGCTTCGCCGCGGGATCCCTCACCACGCGCCAGATGACGCTGACCGATGTGCCTGACCAGACCGAAAGCCCATCGGCATGATCACGCTTCGCGCCGCACAGATGGCGGAGCTGGATCGTATCTTCGTACTTCGATTCGTCGAGGAAATCGTCCAGCACATTCCGCACTACGCGCCGCGGCTGTATCAGATCGTTGGCGAGGCGGGCATTCGCGAAGCCGTGCGCGACGGCGTGCAGCGGGCAGCTTCGTATGGTTTCACCAATCGGGGGCCGAGCCGGTTGTTCGTCGAGATGCAGTTCTCGCTGGGCACCGCGTTCGACACTGATCCGTTGCTGCCGTGGGCTTCGGAACTCCTGCACGACCGTGCGGCCGGCCAGATGCTGCGCGCCACGCGGCTGCACCAGTGCGTGACCGCCTATCTCGACGACGTAACCGGTCCCCGCGGCGAGCATGCGCTTGCCGCGTTGCGTGCACTGACAGCGGCGGATCCGCTGCGGCAACTCAGCAGCGGCACGCGGGACTCTATCCTGTCGGCCTTCTGGCTCGTTCACCCGCGCAAGGCGCGGGCGGCGGGCGAAGCGGCCCTGCTGCACCTGATCCGGGCGGGCTGCGGCGAGGCCGACCGCCTCTCGCTCGGCGGCATCGGGCGGGCGCTGATCTGCTGCCTGATGTTCGGTTTCGGACACGGTGTCCTGCACGATCCGCTGTATGCGTGGGTCGGCAATACGCTGCGGCACAATACGACCGGCGATCCCTCTGTCCGGGCGGAGCGGCTGTACCGAAAGACGATGCTGTACGTCGCGCGCGTGCGCGACTATTTTGCCAGCGATGAGATGTAGGCGCGGGGATGCCGAAATCCACGCCATCCAATCCAAATACCAACGGCGGCAGTGGACCCACCGGGTCGTCGACGACGTGCAGGTCCTGCAGCGTCACGATCCAACCCACTCCATTGTCAGTGTGCGCCGGGTGCCTGGGCGGCGGCCAGACCGAAAACGTCACCGCCACAGGTACGCCCGCCGGCGGTACATTCACCTGGACCACCGGCGACGGATCGGTAGCCACCGCCGCCGGAGCAGGCAACACCGCCACAGTGCGCGGCGGTGCCGCCGGGTCCACAACGGTCACCGTGACCTACCAGGTGTCCGGCTGCACCTGTACCGCATCAGTTCCGGTGACCGCGGTGCACATCGATCTGCAGTTGGTCAACACCGGAAAGGTGACCGCAGCGCCCGAAAACAGTACCCACGACGCCGACGTGGCTTCCGCCGGCGGCGTGGATGACCTTGGACCGCTGCCGATGGGCCAGGGCCGTGGTGAACTTCCGAACGGTGCCTATACCTCGCCACTCGAGGTGATCGGGACCGTGACGCCACCGGGCGCCACCGGACCATTCCGGTGGCGTCGCCTGATAACCCGGCGCTCGTGGAACATCCGGCATGATACCACCAACAATCGCTGGAACGTCACGCAACGCTCTCGCCGCGGGTTCCCCGACGACGATACCGGCCCGGCTGCATTCAACAACCCCGTACCAAACGGCAACCATAGAATCTATATCTACGATTGCTCCGCATTGGGGCCCGGCAACGCCGCCGCCGACAATATCGGGGACTACATCTACGAAGAGAAGGACTTCACTTATCGCGTGGAGCGGAGCGTGCGCGGAACCTGGGTCACCTGTGCGGAAATCCGCGTGGGTCAGGTGGAGACCGTCCGGCGAATTGCCACGACCGGAACGGTTACCTCTGATTGGCAGGGACTGGAGAACTCGACCGCCGTTCGGACTGTCACAGCCACGATCGATGACGCGAAGGTTCGCGGCATCGTCGGTGGGTCGGATGCGATCGTCATCGATGGTAGCGCGAACAATTGAGCGGCTCCTGCTGTTGCTGCTGATTTGCGCTACGGTGGCGGCCGCGGCAAACGGCCAGCGACAGTTGCCCGGCGATCTTGCGAGTGACACAAACCGAGGCGCGAACATGGAAAACGAGCTCACAGGCCGATCGGTCGAATTGCGCGAAGCCACCCGACTCGCCGGCCAGATCGTGATCGCGCGCTTCGAATCGCTGGGCATGATGGATTTCGGCGCGCCTGGTCAGGCGTTCTACGGCGATGCACAAATCGAGGTGGACGAATGGCTCAAACCCGCCGGGGCGAGCCCGCAGCGCGATCGGCACATGACGGTTTCGTATACAGTTCAGCGATTGCCCGCGGGTGCTGCCGAGCACGAGCCGGAGTTGCAGCGGAAATACATCCTGTTTCTGGTTGATCGCGGGGGAATGCTGCGCGCCGCGAAGATCATGGCGGCGGACGATGCTACGGAACAAGCCACGCGCACCGTGATTGCGCGCGAGCCCTGACCAATGATCAGGGCGGCAGGGGTGCGCCCCTGGTCGGGCATCCGTTCAGGCCCCATGTTTGGACAACGCCACACGCCGCCGCGGAAGGACCCGCCTGATGCCCGAATCCGCCAACCTGCTGGGCAGGGAAACCTCCCCCTATCTGCTGCAGCACGCCCACAATCCGGTGCACTGGCGCCCCTGGGGCGCCGCAGCGCTGACCGAAGCAGCGCAGGCCGACAAGCCCATCCTGCTTTCGGTCGGCTACGCCGCCTGCCACTGGTGCCATGTCATGGCGCACGAATCCTTCGAGGATCCGGAAACCGCCGCGCTGATGAACACATTGTTCGTCAACATCAAGGTGGATCGCGAGGAACGCCCCGACATCGACCACCTCTATATGTCCGCCCTGCATGCGATCGGCGAGCAAGGCGGCTGGCCCTTGACCATGTTCCTCGCCCCCGATGGCGCGCCGTTCTGGGGCGGCACGTATTTCCCGCCGGAGCCACGCTGGGGCCGGCCATCGTTCCGCCAGGTGCTGCACGGCGTCGCCGCCGCCTATCGCGATGGCGACCAGATGGTGACGCAGAACACCGCTGCGCTGCGCCGCTTCCTGGCGCAGCAATCGGCGGCGCAGACGGGGGATCTGCCGACTCCCGCGCATCTCGATGCCGTCGCCAGCGCCTATCTGCGGCTGAACGATCCCGATCAGGGCGGGCTGCGCGGCGCGCCAAAATTCCCCAACGGGCCGATCTTCCGCTTCCTGTGGCAGAATGCGTTCCGCACCGGCGATGCGGCGGGACACGACGCGCTGCATTTGATGCTGC
>Ga0335074_10003863_pt1 | contig 20600 bp, 15 predicted proteins | sample Lox_Sample_23_FD_206715 | JGI IMG/M metagenome (GOLD analysis project Ga0335074, IMG submission 206715) | Soil microbial communities from Loxahatchee National Wildlife Refuge, Florida, United States - Lox_Sample_2.3 | ecosystem: Environmental > Terrestrial > Soil > Wetlands | place: USA... | reverse complement strand
ACTGGGTCTTGCACACTGTCCGGATTAACCGCAAAGGCGCGAATCGCATCGCGTCGGGCCATCCCTGGATTTTCTCGAGCGACATTCTCGATCGGGGTGAAGCCGCGCCGGGCGACGCCGTGCTGGTGACCGATCCCAAGGGCGCCGCGCTCGGGACCGCGCACTACAGCAGTTCCTCCCAAATCTCATTGCGCATGCTCTCGCCGCACGCCGAGTCCATCGACCGGGCTTTCTTCCTGCGGCGCGTTGCCGATGCCGAGGCGTATCGCAAGCGCGTGGTCACGGGTTCGGAAGCCTACCGGCTGGTGCATGGCGAAGGCGACCAGCTCCCGGGCCTGGTGATCGACCGCTACGGCGAGTTCTTTACTATCCAGACGCTCGACCAAGGCATGGACCGTGCCGAGGCCGATATCGTCAGCTGCTTAGAGGACCTGTTTTCGCCGCGCGGTATCGTGGAGCGTAACGACGTCGCGGTTCGCAAACGCGAAGAGCTGCCTCTCGAATCTGGCGTGCTTGCGGGCGAGGTTCCCGATACAGTCGCGCTGCAGATGAATGGCTTGAAGCTGCATGCGGATCTGCTGCGCGGACAAAAGACCGGTATCTTTCTCGATCAGCGGGAGAATTACCTCGCTGCCGCCCGTTATGGCCGTGGCCGGGCGCTCGATTGCTTTGCCTCCACCGGTGGATTCGCCCTGCATCTGGCGAAGCGCTGCGAGAGCGTGGAGGCGGCTGACAGCTCCGAGGCAGCGCTACGCGTGGCGCGGCTGAATAGCGAAGCGAACGCGATAACCAATATCAATTTTCGCGAGGCCGACGTATTCGAGCTGCTGGCCGGGCACGCATCAGCGCACAGGCGCTTCGACATCGTGGTGCTCGATCCGCCGGCTTTTGCCAAATCGCGCCAGAATCTGGATGCGGCGGTGCGCGGCTACCGCGAGATCAACCGGCGCGCCCTGGAGTTGCTCTCGACCGGTGGAATCCTGGTTACGTGCTCCTGTTCCCATCACTTAAGCGAAGCAGCGCTGCTCGAAATTGTGGCGTCGGCATCGCTCGATACGGGCAGAAGCCTGCGGGTCCTCGAACGCCGCATGCAGTCCCAGGACCATCCGGTTTTGCTCACAGTACCGGAAACGCTTTATCTGAAGTGCTTGATTCTAGAAGTGATCTGAGCATCCCGGTGTGCGGCCCAGGATTTCCGCGGGTTGCTAGTCCCGCCTTCAGTGCGGTATCGTAATCGAAGGTATTTGAAGGTATTAAGGGATTCGTAATAACCTTTCTGTTTGTCTCCCGAAGCCGGGAGGCTTCCTGAATTCATGGAGGATTGGATCGAATGCTGACCGTCTGCGCGCCTGTCCGCCGGTGCGCCACGTTAATTCTGTTGCCGCTTCTTCTCGCGGTCTTGTTCTTGATCACCGTACCGGCTCCTGCGTTCGCACAGCCCGGTGGCGCGGGTGGCGAAGCCAACCTGGTCTTACCGGACCTGGCGCAAGCTACGTTTATTGGCGGCACCAACGGCCGGTCCTTATTGATGTGGGGCCTGATCGTGTGCGCACTCGGGCTGCTGTTCGGGTTCGTTACCTATACGCAACTGCGAAAACTGCCGGTCCATCGCTCCATGCTCGAGATTTCCGAGCTGATCTATGAGACTTGCAAAACGTATCTGATCACGCAAGGCAAGTTTCTGCTTCTGCTCTGGGTATTCATCGCGGTGATCATCAGCGCGTATTTCGGGTGGCTCGCGCCGTCGCCGGGCAAATCGGTGGGCGAGACGCTGCCCATCATTCTCCTATTCAGCCTGATCGGCATCGCGGGCAGCTATGGCGTGGCGTGGTTCGGCATTCGCGTGAACACGTTCGCCAATTCACGCACGGCGTTCGCCAGCCTCACCGGCAAAGCCTATCCTTGCAATTCGATTCCGCTGAAGGCGGGCATGAGCATTGGAATGATGCTGATCAGCATTGAGCTGACGATGATGCTGTTCATCCTGTTGTTCATTCCGGGCGATTACGCCGGCCCCTGTTTCATCGGATTCGCGATCGGCGAGTCGCTGGGGGCGGCTGCGCTACGCGTGGCGGGCGGCATTTTCACCAAGATCGCCGATATCGGCGCCGATCTGATGAAGATCGTGTTCAAGATCAAGGAAGACGATGCGCGCAACCCGGGCGTCATCGCGGATTGCACCGGCGACAACGCGGGCGATTCGGTTGGGCCGAGCGCGGACGGTTTCGAAACGTACGGCGTCACGGGCGTCGCGCTGATCACGTTCATCATTCTGGCGGTGAATAACCCGCTGGTTCAGGTGCAACTGCTGGTCTGGATCTTCGTGATGCGCGTGGTGATGATTGTTTCTTCGGCCGTGTCTTACTTCATCAACGAAGCCTTCGCCAAGGCCCGCTACGGCAACGTAGCCAAGATGAATTTCGAAGCCCCGCTGACCTCGTTAGTGTGGCTGACGTCGTTTGTTTCGATCGCCGCCACTTATTTGGTTTCGAGTTTGATCATCCCCGATCTGGGCGGCGACACTACGCTGTGGTGGAAGCTTTCCTCGGTGATCACCTGCGGCACGCTGGCGGGCGCCATTATTCCCGAGTTGGTGAAGGTCTTCACCTCGATGAACTCGCGGCACGTCCGCGAAGTCGTGACGTCGTCCGAAGAGGGCGGCGCATCGCTCAATATCCTCTCGGGCTTGGTGGCCGGGAACATGAGCGCATTTTGGCTCGGCTTGGCGATGCTTTCATTGATGGCCATCGGGAGCTGGATCAGCGGCTTCGGCTTTGGCGCGCTCATGGTGGCGCCGGCGGTGTTTGCGTTTGGGTTGGTGGCGTTCGGCTTCCTCGGCATGGGCCCGGTGACGATCGCGGTGGATTCATACGGACCCGTCACCGACAACGCACAATCCGTGTTCGAGCTTTCCACTATCGAGACCATGCCCAATATCGCGGGCGAAATCCAAAAGGATTTCGGGTTCAAGCCCGACTTTGAGAAGGGCAAAGAGAATCTGGAAGAGAACGACGGCGCGGGCAATACGTTTAAAGCGACCGCCAAGCCCGTGCTGATCGGGACCGCCGTGGTGGGCGCAACCACCATGATTTTCTCCATCATCGTCGCGCTGACCAACAAACTGCAGCCCGAGCTGCTGGCCAATCTCTCGATCCTGCACGCCCCGTTCCTGCTGGGTTTGATCACCGGCGGCGCGGTGATTTATTGGTTCACCGGTGCGTCCATGCAAGCGGTGACTACGGGCGCCTATCGCGCGGTGGAGTTCATCAAGGCCAACATCAAGCTGGAAGGCGTAGTCAAGGCTTCGGTGACCGACAGCAAAAAGGTGGTAGAGATCTGCACGCAATACGCTCAGAAAGGCATGTTCAACATCTTTCTGACGGTGTTTTTTGCGACGCTCGCCTTCGCTTTCGTGGAGCCGTACTTCTTTATCGGCTACCTCATCTCGATCGCGTTGTTCGGTCTGTATCAAGCCATCTTCATGGCTAACGCCGGCGGCGCTTGGGATAACGCGAAGAAGGTTGTGGAGACGGAGTTGAAGCAAAAAGGCACGCCGCTGCACGATGCCACGGTGGTGGGCGACACAGTAGGCGATCCGTTCAAAGATACGTCCTCGGTGGCGCTGAACCCGATCATCAAGTTCACCACGCTGTTCGGACTGCTGGCGGTGGAACTGGCCGTATCTCTCACTCGCGACCAAAGCGCTGGCTTTACCGATGTTTTGGCCCTGATATTCCTCGCGATTTCGCTTTTCTTTGTGTATCGTTCGTTCTACGGCATGCGCATCGAGCGCAAGTAACCGTAAACACGAGTCACTATCGCTAACCGTCAGGCCGAAAACATCTTCTCGCTCGAACGTCCAACAGGCGAGGAGGTGGTAGGCATGAAAAACTTTCTATTCAAGAGTCTTGCGGGTGCGGGTTTATTGGTGTTCTCTCTCACTACGATGAATATCGCCAACGCACAGGATCGAGACAACGGTTCCTTTTATAGCAACCGCGACTCCTATTTCCAGGGGGAACATTGGCACGCGCGATTGTTTCAGCGCGTCCGGGACGATGTGGAGCATGTTCGCACCGACACCTGGCCGCAAGGTGGTGACACCTATCGACTGGATCGGACGGTCGACCAGTTGAATCAGCTGCAAGACAAAATGGCGAATCACGTATACGACGAGAACGATCTGAACGCCGTAATCGGAACCTTATCGCGGGTCGTTTCCGACAATCGGATGTCGCCGGAGGATCGAAACATTCTGAATGACGACTTGAGCCGTTTGCGGGACTATCGCACAAACCACGCCGATTGGGACCGTTAATTCGGTTTCTTCACTAACACCGCAACAAACTCCGGATCGGAGGCGGCCAGGACGTTCTTCGGAATATGGCAGTAGCCCTGGTCGCCCCAGTCCGTGCCCCACGAATTCTTCAGCGTAAAGAAATTTCCGACGTAGCCCACGATTAGCATCGCGTGACGGCCGTGCTGTCCCGAAGGCGCCTCGGCAGCATTGAAGACGCCATCGCGCCCGACCTCGGAGAACGCAGCGCCGGTATTCATCGAGACGTGGACCGGGCAGCCCGCACTCAGGACCTTGCGCACGTCCTCCATCGCGATCGGCAGCGGCGCAGCTTCCAAATGATAGCGCTGCGCGTCCGCGGTGAGCTGCGGTTCGCGCGCGGCCGGTGCAGGGCTGTCGTCCGGCCACAATTCCTGGCGGCAGGTTCCGTTCTCCACCAGCACCTTTCCGGGATCGGGTCCGCTGACCGTGCCGTCGCCGCCCGTGTAAGCGTAGCGATAATCCTGCGCGTCGCCCTGCATGCGCTGGAATTCGAGCATCGTGAAATTCGGCGAAAGTCGCGTCGGTTTTTCCGGCGGATCCAGGTTCAGGATGTTGCGCGACATCTCGGTGGCATGCGTCCAGGCGAATGCGGAGCAACGGCCGGTCTGGCCCTGATCGCCGATGGGCGTGCAGTATTTGCGCAGGTCCACGGCATCCTGCTCGGCGATGTTGGCGAACGCGGGTGGCAGCGGCTGTACCGGCACGGGATCACCCTTGGGCGGAACAGCGACGTCGATGTTGTTCCAATCGATGCCGGTGTAGCGCGCCATCAGCATTTCGAGCACGGCTTGCGATACCAGGCCGAACGCGACTAATCTGCCGTCGCGCTCGAAGAGCTGCACGGTATCCGAGGTGCCAGGCGCGATCTGATCGAACGCATCGCTGAAGCCCGTATCTTGGTAGGGCTGGAAACCTTCGTCAATCCGCTGCTGGACTAGCGTGTCGCCAAAGAAGGGGTGATCGCCGAAGAGATTTTCAGCGGACTGTTGATAATCGTCAACCGACCAATCGCCGGCGTCTTCGGCAAAATCGGCATCGCTCGCGTTCGGAAAATCGTCCGCGGTAGAGAAAACGTCATCGTCGACCGGCGCGAGATCGTCTTCGGAAGCGAACTGGTCGTCGAGGTCGCCGTTGCCATCGTCTCCGTTGTCGCCCCCGTCTCCGCCATCGTCACCACCGTCGCCGGCGCCACCGTCCTCTTGATCCTGATCGTCTTCGTCGCCCTGATCGTCATCGCCTTGATCATCCTGACCGTCGTCTGGATCATCCTCCTGATCGTCGCCGCCGTCATCATCCTGGTCCTGATCGTCGAAGCCGTCATCTCCGCCGTCATCGCCCCCGCCGTTGTCGCCAAAGTCTCCGAAATCGCCGCCATCGCCAAAATCGTCGCCCATAGAACCTCGAACGATGGTTGCTTTGCGAAAGCCTGTTTGTCAACCGGACACAACGCGACACTGTGGTATGCTGGCGGCGTTTGGCGCGTCACAGATCTCAGACGGAGGAAAGATGAGTCCGCAGGAAGTTTTGGAATTCGCGAAAAGCAAAGAGATCCGGCAAATGGATCTGCGATTCACGGACCTGCCAGGTCTGCAGCAACATGTTTCCTATCCCATCAGCCAACTGACCCAGGACTCGTTTGAAGAGGGTTTTGGAATTGATGGATCGAGCATCCGCGGCTGGGCGGCAATCAACGAAAGCGATATGCTGTTGATTCCCGACCCGGCGACGGCGTTCGTCGATCCGTTTGGCGAAATTCGAACGCTGGTGATGACGAGCGATGTAATCGACCCGATCACCCGCCAGCACTACGAGCGCGATCCGCGCTGGATTGCGCGCAAGGCCGAGAATTATCTCAAGAACAGCGGGCTCGCCGATACGGCCTATTTCGGCGCGGAAGCCGAGTTCTTCATCTTCGACAACGTACGTTTCGATCAGAATCAGCACTCCGGATTTTATTTCATCGATGCCGAAGAGGGCCGCTGGAATTCGGGGCGTGAGGGCGAGAATCTGGGCTACCGGCCGCGCTACAAGGAAGGCTATTTCCCGGTGCCGCCCACCGATCACTATCAGGACCTGCGCGCCGAGATGGTGGAGACGATGATCCGCTGCGGGATTCACATCGAGTGCCATCATCACGAGGTTGCCACGGGCGGGCAGTGCGAGATCGATCAGCGCTTCGACACGCTGGTGAAATCGGCCGACAACATGATGCTGTACAAATACGTGATCCGCAATGTGGCGTATCAATACGGCAAATCGGTGACGTTCATGCCGAAGCCGCTGTTCGGCGACAACGGAAGCGGGATGCACACGCATCAGAGTTTGTGGAAAGAAGGCAAGCCGCAATTTGCGGGCGATGGCTATGCGGGATTGAGCCAGCTCGCGCTGCATTACATCGCTGGATTGCTGAAGCACGCGCGCGCGTTGTCGGCGATCATCGCGCCCACAACCAACAGCTACAAGCGGCTGGTGCCTGGATACGAAGCGCCCGTGAATCTGGCATACTCACGGCGCAATCGATCGGCGGCGGTGCGCATTCCCATGTATTCGGCGAGTCCCAAGGCCAAGCGCGTAGAGTTCCGGCCGCCGGACCCCTCGGCGAATCCATATTTGGCTTTTGCCGCGATGCTAATGGCGGGGATCGATGGGATTCTCACCAAGGCCGAACCAGGCGAGCCGCTGGACAAGGACATCTATGATCTTTCGCCGGAAGAAATGAAGAAAGTTCCGTCCATGCCCGCATCGCTCGAAGAGGCGCTGGCGTGCTTAGAGGACGACCACTCGTTTTTGCTCAAAGGCGACGTCTTTACCGAAGAGCTAATCGAGACGTTCATCAGCTACAAGCGCAAGAACGAAGCGGATGCGATCCGGCTGCGGCCGCACCCGTATGAGTTCGCGCTCTACTACGACATTTAGTACGCCGCAACCTTACTGGTGCTCAAAGTAGAAAGTCTCCGGGTGGTGGCCCGTGCGAGTTACTTCCTCCATCATCGTGCCGTCATTAAGCAGGCTATAGCGCTCCACGGTGGTGATGCCGTTCTGAACCGTCGTGACCTTCAGAACATCGCCTTCCCACTTTGACTTGCTCCACAAACCCGGCTGCTTGATCGCCGTACCGGCTCGCGCAGAGGTACTGAAGCTGCCGTTGAAGTTTGTATTCGCCGCATCGAAATCAAAATTCCGTGAAATGGAGATGTTCCCTTCGTGATCGCGAATTGACACCGTGCCGGACTTAACGGCCGGTTCACCGTTGAGCACGCTGCGCGTCGGCACTAACTGCCAGGTTCCATTTAACTCGTGATGATTCACGGCCCATCCCATCGTGGCAAACATAACAAAAGCCGCCGCACCCACCAGGAAATTTCTACCTGCTCGTCTCCGCATAGATCCTCCCGATCGCTCTACGTGCAAGTACAGGTCCACGACAGATAAGTCCGCGTGCGGGCCCGAGGTGTGTAACCCTGTCACTTGGGGCCACAGCTACAGCAACAGTCCGGGTCGCTGGCGCGCGCCGCTTTCCGCTACCCAAATTTCCGGCTGTACATGGGTGCCCGGTTTTTGTCGGTAACGTCGTCGGAGATGATCTCGGTCGCCGTCGGCTGGCAGATTTACGCGCTCACGCACCGGCCACTCGATCTGGGGTTGGTCGGCCTGGCGCAATTCGCGCCCGGTGTTTTGCTGTTCCTGTTTGCCGGACACACGGCGGACCGGCATTCGCGGCGAAGCATTCTCAGGATCTGCTATGCCGGGTTTGCTCTGTGCGCTGCCGCATTTCTGGCTTTCACCCTGCGCGGCATCGCGACGGTGTGGCCGCTTTACGCGGTTCTGCTGGCTAACGGTACGATTCGGGCATTTAACGCCCCGGCCGGACAGGCATTCCTTCCACAACTCGTCAAGCCGGAGCACTTCGCGAACGCCGTAACGTGGGGCTCTTCGTTCTTCCAAACAGCGACCATCCTCGGCCCGATGGCGGGCGGTTTGATTTACGGATTCGCCGGGAGCCCCGTGCCGGTGTATGCTTGCGCAACCGTTGCGTACTCCCTCGCCGTGATTCTGCTCTCGGCGATTCGGATCAAAATCCCGTCCCGCAAAAGCGCGGAAGAGGAGCCGGTCGGCGTGATCCTGGAGGGTCTCCGGTATATTTGGCGCAGCAAGTTAATTCTGGGCTGCATATCGCTCGATCTATTTGCGGTGCTGCTCGGCGGGGCCGTGGCGCTGCTGCCGGTTTATGCCGACGAAATTCTGCACACCGGCCCGTACGGTCTGGGGGTGCTACGCGCGGCGCCCGGTGTTGGCGCGGTGTTGATGGCGATTCTACTGGCGCATCATCCGTTGCGGCGTCGCGCCGGTCTCGGGATGCTCTGGTGCGTAGCCGGATTCGGCGCGTTCACAATTGTTTTCGGAATCTCGCACAGCCTGACGTTGTCGCTGATCGCGCTCGTGCTCACCGGCGCAACCGACATGGTCAGCGTGATTGTTCGCTCTACGTTGGTGCAGCTTGCGACGCCCGATGAGATGCGCGGCCGCGTAAGCGCCGTGAACATGCTGTTTATCGGTGCGTCCAATGAACTGGGGCAGTTTGAATCCGGCCTCACGGCGCAATGGTTCGGCACCGTGCCGTCGGTGGTGTTGGGCGGGATCGGCAGCATCGTGGTGGTGCTGTTGTGGTCCTGGATCTTCCCCTCGCTGCACAAAGTGGATCGGCTCGATCAGTCTGAAGCAACAAAGGATGCGGCGGACCGAGCATAAGCGCAGTCAATTTTACTTAATTTTTCGTCATCGTGGATAGAATTGGTATAATTCTCAAGTTCTCCGGCCCCGGACAGTAGCAGGTATGACTTAAAATGCCCCTGCAGCTCACAGCTGTCCATTTGCACAGGTTTCTCACCTCGGGCCGCAATCGGCCAGGAATATTTGGCTGCATCGATGCGGCCGGAAGGCCGGCGGGGGATTACGTTGTGAAGTTCTCCGGTGCTATGGATATCGGAACGAGTGGGGCCGCAAACGAGTTGTTAGCGTCCTTGCTCGCTGAGCATTTTGGAATCTTACGTCCGCGACCAGCCTTTGTTGAGCTTCACGCTGATCTCATAAAATGGCTCGCCGTCAAGAGACCTGAGCTCCGGGGCTTAATTGGCAGAAGCGGTGATTTGAATTTTGCGACGGAGCTCATCACCGGTGCGGCGGAATGGCCCACGGGGCGGATGGTGCCCGACGCGATGGTTCCCGGCGCAATCCAAGTCTTTGCTTTCGACGCCCTCATCTCAAATGATGATAGAAGGTACAATAATCCTAACGTGCTGATTCGTGGCGACGACATTTTTGCCATAGATCACGAAGCTGCGTTTTCGTTTGTCTACCTAGTGTCCAGCGCACATCAATCCTGGGCGGTTCGGGACCGGCGATCGTTGACTGACCACGTGTTTTTCCTTCAGCTACGGCAGCGTGCGATCGACCTTAGCCCGTTCACGGCGCGTCTGGCAGAGCTGGGGTCAGCGAAACTCGAGGAAATCGTAGGTCGTTTGCCAGGACAGTGGCGCCATGATCGGCTCGGCCAGATATCCGCCCACCTTCAGAGCGCACGCGACAACGCCTTCGAGTTCGAAAGACAACTGCTGGAGCGCCTGGCATGATTCCTTACAGTTTCTGCGCGCTCCGCTATGTCCACGACGCCGTGACCTCAGAGTTCATCAACGTGGGCATCGCCATGTTTTCAACTGAAGTGCCGTTCTTCAGGGCGAGGTGCACAATTCAGTATGGACGGATTACGCGCATGTTCGATCGGATCGACGGTGAGAGGTTCAAACAGACGGTGCGGTTCATTGAAGAGGAGATCAATCTCCTGGGGGATAAACTCTGGCAGCGGTCTTTCCCTTTCTCGGATTTTGAGCCGACGATTGAGGCCATGCTCAAGCGAGTTCTGACCCCCGATGACAGCGCGATCCAGTTCTCTGCGCCGGCCTATGGTGTGAGCCTGGATTTGGAGGCTACACTGAGCCAACTCTATGAACGTTATGTAGAACGCTACGCGGGGCAGGCCGATATTCCAAGCCGTAGCGACGATGAGGTCTGGCGTGTATTTCGTGAGCCTTTAGAACGCCGGAGACTTCTCTCCCACTTGCAGCCTAAGAAGATCGTGGCTCCCGATTTCGAATACGAGTTCCGCGCAGGCTGGAAGAATGAACTTTGGCATGTGTACGAGCCGGTGTCGTTCGATCTAATCGAGCCCGCTTCTCTCTTGGACAAAGCGAATCGTTGGTTGGGTCGTTCGGCAAACCTTACCGAGGGCAGTGAGAGATTTCAGTTGCATCTGTTAGTTGGTGCGCCCCAGAATCCGCGTTTGGAGGAGGCGTTCCGTAGATCGCGCAATATACTCGGAAAAATGAGTGGGAATCCTGAAATAGTTATGGAGTCTGATGCCGAGCGGTTCGCTGCGGATTTGGAGCACGAGATTCGCATCCATCAGGACGGCGAGCGGAGCCTCTTTCGCAAAAGATGAGTCCGGCGAGAGGTCTGCGCGCTTGAAATGACCGGCTCCATCGTTCAAATCAACATTTCGCCCGGCGGAATTCCCAAGCGGCCCATCGCCGAAGCCGAAGTCACGCCCGAAGGCATCCGGGGCGACTCCTGGGCGCATCCGCAAATCCACGGCGGACCGAATCAAGCCGTGTTGCTGATCACGAGCGAAGGAATCGAAGAGCTCATCGCGCAAGGCTATCCACTGTATCCCGGCGCGTTGGGTGAAAACCTGACCGTGGCTGGGCTCGACCGGCGCCAGATGCGTGTCGGCCAACGCTACCTTGCCGGGGAAACTCTGCTCGAACTGACCAAAATCCGCACGCCCTGTACCACGCTCGATGTCTACGGCCCCGCAATCAAGCAGGCAATCTATGACGCCCAGGTCAACGCGGGCGACGCTTCCTCGCCGCGCTGGGGCTTGAGCGGCTTCTATGCGCGAGTGCTCCACGGTGGCACTATCCGCCGTCGCGATATAATCCGATTAGTAGACCAAGTCGTCTAACTCATGGCCAGCCTGCTCGAATCCCGGCAGCTCCGCAAGCCCGCCGTAGCCCGCGGAGAGGCTGCGCTTCTTGCTCTCGACCTCGCTCCCGAGAAGCGGCAACAGCTTTCTGCGTTCCTCACCGCCGCGGCCGATCCCGACGCCGTTATTCACTACCTGCTCGCTCTGAACCAGCACGCCCCCGAAGCTCTGCGGCGATTCGCGGCTTCCCCGTCCGGCTTGCAACGCTTCATTACGGTGGCGTCCTACAGCCGGTTTTTGTCGGAAGAGATTCTCCAGAATCCGCGGTGGCTCGAAGAAATCCCGGCGATGAACCGGTCGCTGACGGCTAGCGAGTACAAAAAGCGGCTCAGGAAATTTCTCGGCGATTCGGCTGGCGAGCGGCCGCTGGCGTTCTCGCTTGCGCTGTTCCGCCGCCAGCAGCTTCTGCGAATTTTATTGCGGGATGTTCTGAGACTGGCTACTTTGTCGGAGACGGCCGAAGAACTTTCGAATCTCGCCGACGCGATTCTGCACTTGAGCTACCAGCGTATTCGGGCAGAATTAGTGGCGAAACACGGCGAACCCCGCTATGCCGATGAGCACGGCGAATTGCACGCGTGCGGGATGTCGGTAATCGCGCTCGGCAAGCTGGGCGGATGCGAGCTCAATTACAGCTCCGACATCGATCTGATGTTCGTTTACGCGGCGAACGGCGAAACGGATGGCGAGCATCCCATTTCGAACAAGGAATTCTATAAGAAAGTCGCGAACCAATATACGGAGCTGCTCTCCACCTACACCGCCGAAGGCCTGTGTTATCGCGTGGATCTGCGATTGCGGCCCGACGGAAGCCTGGGCGAGGTATGCATCTCGCTTGACGGTGCGAAGGCGTATTACCAAACTCGCGCGCGCGATTGGGAATTGCAGATGCTGATCAAAGCGCGCGTGGCCGCGGGCGATCCGGCATCCGGGAGGCAGTTGCTCAGCACGGTTGAGCCGCTCATTTACGGCACTACGCTCGACTTTTCGGCCGTGGAAGCGGTCTCGGCCACACGCGAGCGCATCAGCGAGAAACTGAACCGGCGCAAGCTCGCGAAATCCGCATTCGATGTGAAGCTCGCGCCCGGCGGCATTCGGGATATCGAGTTTCTGGTGCAGTGCCTGCAGCGGCTGCATGGCGGCCGTGTTCCGTGGCTGCGGCACGGAGGCACCATGCTCGCGCTCTCGCGGCTGGCCGACAAGGATCTGCTCTCGGCGGCCGAATACGGGCGTTTGATTTCCGCCTATCGTTTTCTTCGCAACCTGGAACACCGCCTGCAGTTTGCCGAGGATCGCCAGACGCACACGCTCCCCACCTCTTCGCATGAGCTGGATCTCCTCGCCAGGAAAATGCCGCCCGCGCAACTCGGCAGCGCACCCTCGGGCGATCGCCTGTTGCAGGAATTGAATGCGCATCTGGAAGCCGTGCAGGAGATTTATGAGCGCGTGATTCATGCGCAGCGCCCGATCTACTACAGCTTGCCGCCAGCAGCGACGCCGGAAGTTCCCGCGCCAGAGGGGATCGAACCAACATCGAGCAACGCCATCCGATTTCTGGATGAGCGCGCGCCCGAATTATCGGCGCTGGTGGCGGGCGTGCAACTGCGTCGCGGCGCCGCCGCATTCGAGCATTTGCTGGAGAAGCTGCTGCCGGATTCGCCCTGGCTTACGCTGCTCAATTCCGAACCGCAAGTTGCGCGATTCACGCTCGAAATCTTCGAAAATAGCCCGCATTTTGCCGAGGAGCTGGTGCGGCAGCCGGAGCTGATCGAAGAACTCTGCCATTTACCTGAATCGGCGGGAGCCGTGGAGCGCGCGCCGATTTTCTTCGAGGAGATCGCGGATCTGCGCCGTTATTTTCGCCGCGATATGTTCCGCATTCAGGCTGCCAGCGTCTGCCGGGGCGTCCCGGTGTTCGAAACACTCCAGCAGACCTCGGCTTTGGCCGACATCGCGATCGCCGCTTGTTATCGGATGGCGGTGGAGCATACCACGGCATCGCATGCGCCGTTGAACCCGCGCTATCAGCCGCACCGGCAGCTCATGGTGATCGCACTCGGGCGCCTCGGAATGCGTGAATTCGATCTCGCTTCCGACGCCGACCTGGTTTTCGTACTGCCCGATGAAGACCGCGACGAACAGATTTTTTGGACCCATGTCGCCGAGCGCATGGTGGATCTGATCACCGCCTACACCGGCAATGGCGTGATGTTCACAGTGGACACGCGCCTTCGGCCAAACGGCAGCGCCGGTGCTTTGGTGCAATCGGAAGCCTCATACCACGATTATTTCGCGCGGAACGCCGAGGCCTGGGAGGGCATCGCGTACATGAAGGCGCGAGCGGTCGCTGGTGACACCGATCGCGCGACTACGTTCCTGAACGAATTGCAGAGGGTCGATTGGCGCCGCTACGGTCAGAGCGGCCGCTCCAAGCGCGACCTCCGGCAGATGCGGCTGCGCCTGGAGAAAGAACAAGGCGCCGATCATCCGCTGAAAGCCGGTCCCGGCGGATTTTACGACATCGATTTTGCGCTGTTGTACCTGCGCCTAAAAGCCGGCGGGCTGTTCTACAAAGTGCTCAACACGCCCGAGCGAGTCGAAATCATCGAAGCGACCGGACATCTGGAACGCGCCGATGCGGAATTCCTGCTCGAAGCGGCCACGTTTTATCGCGCGGTAGATCACGCGCTGCGCGTATACTCCGGCCACGCCGAAACCAGCCTTCCCAATTCCGAATCGCAGCTCCAGGCTCTAACAGGACTGGTGCATCGCTGGATTCCCGAACGGCTGAAAAGCCAGCCGATCAAGACCGAGCTGGCGAAAATTCAAAATCACACCCGCGCGATTTTTGAGCGGCTCTTCGCGACCTGATTTACGCGGGCCGGATCATGTCAAACCGGTCCAGCGTTCGCGTGTAGCTGTTGCCCGCCATGCGTCCGATCGCGCGCAGCTTGTCGGCGTCGATCCGGTAATTCTGAACATACGCATCGTCGATGTGGATCCGGATCACTTCGCCCAGCACCAAATTGCCGGCGCCGGTGAACCCGCTCATTTCGATCGTGTAGAGCAGCCGGCACTCCATGTTGACGTGCGATTCGGCCACGCGCGGGGCTTTGACCAGATCGCTTGCGATGGGCGTCAAGCCGGAGACTTCAAACTCGTCCACTTCCGGCGGATAATCCCCCGCGCACAGATTCATCTTCTGCCCGATCTCTTCCGAGACGACGTTCACCACAAACTCGCGCGTGGTGGTGATGTTCCGCAGCGTGTCTTTGCGCGATTCCGGAAGCCCGCGGCGCGCGATGGTGAAGACCAGCACGGGCGGATTCGAACTCGCCACGGTGAAGAAGCTGAACGGCGCCAGATTGAACACACCTTCCGTATTAACCGTGGAAACGAACGCGATCGGGCGCGGAACCACGGAGCCGATCAGAAGTTTGTAGACGCTGGTGTAGTCAGTTGTGCCGGGATCGACGATCAAGTTCACCATTGTAGCGTCCGGCTGGTTTGTCCGCCAGAAGCCCGCGCTATTCTTGAGGCGTGGGCAAGAAGATACGGGTAATCGGTATTCTTGTGCTGGGATGCGGTATGCTCTGCGCGCGCCCACACAAAATCAACACCAGCACTGCGAATCAACTCGTCCAGCAGGCACTCGTCGCGTTGGGAGAAAAGGTGGATGTCGTTCAGGTCGATCCGATCAAGTTTCCGTGGGCCCCGGACTTCTACACATTTCAGGCCTCGAGGCCAGGTAATGTAATTGGGCCGGACGGCGTCAGCGTTCTTCAAACGTACTCTTTCGCGGTTAATCCTTGGTCCGGTGATGTTTGGGATCTCATCGCGTGCAGGCGGATCTCATCGCCGAAGCTGCTGCTTGAGCAGGACTCGGTCCGAAAGCGGTCCCAGCTCTCAGCTGACCTGCTCAAACGGCTCCATGACGAATCCCCTGGGAATTGCTCACCCCAGGCTCCATGATTCATACACCACTTGCGCGTGGTGCTTTTCGGAGCGATCATATGGTCGGAGAGCGATATGAGCAGCTCAACTGTTAGTGCGGGCTTGACAACGAACGAAGCCTCGTTTATTGCCCAAGCCAAGGCCGCCGGTCAGATTTACATCCAGCAACCCTACGACCTGTATTCCGAAGAAAATCAGCAAACCTGGCGCAAGCTATACGCGCGCATGACGTCACGCTGGGATCGTTACGCCAACGAACATTTCCTCGAAGGCATCCATTCCCTCTGCCTCGATCCGGAGCGCATCCCACGCCTGGACGACGTAAATCGGTTTTTGCGTCCGCTCACCGGCTTTCAAGCCAAGGCCGTAAGCGGCTACGTGCCCTCCTTCGTGTTTTTCGATTGCCTCCGCAACCGTACCTTCCCCACCACTATCACGATTCGCCGGGGCGACAAGCTCGACTACCTGCCTGAACCCGATATTTTCCACGACGTAGCCGGCCATGTCCCCATGCACACCGATACACAGTTCGCCGAAACCCTGGTCCGCTTCGGCGAATGCGCGCACACCGCGGCCGAGATGGCGGCTGGAATTCGCGGTCCCGATACGCGCCTGCATTACCTGACCAGCGTCATCAAAGCGATGGCGCGGTTCTTCTGGTTCACCATCGAATTTGGCCTGATGCGCGGCCGCGACGGATTGAAGGTCTACGGCAGCGGCCTGCTCAGCTCGCACGGCGAAATCGCCCACGCCATCGAAGATCCGGAGGTGCAGCGCTTCCCGATCCAGATCGAGTGGGCCATCAATCAGGGCTTCGAGATTCACCATTATCAGCCGCTGTTGTTCATCGTGGATTCCTTCGATCACCTGTTCAGCCTGGTGGATGAGCTCGAAAAGTGGATGAAGGCCGGCAAGCTGAGCAATGTCGCGCCGGGAGAGCCGCAGGTCTATGAGGAAGATCTCAAAAGCTTCCTCCATGCCGAGCTCGACTAACGGGCTGAAATATTGGTGATAATAGAGGGATGCGGCTCAGTATCGCTGTCCTCTGTTTGCTAACCGGTGGTCTGACCCTCGTGGCCGACACGCCATCGCACAACACGCCCTCCCAGGTTCCGGAGTCTATCGGCAACGTCGATCTTTCGAGCCTCACCGCGGTGCAACGCAAGGCCGTGCTCAAGCTCCTGCACGACGTCGACTGCACCTGTAACTGCGGTATGAAGGCGGGCGACTGTATCGTCGCCGATCCGAACTGCTCCTACAGCCGCACGCTCGCCAAGATCGCCATCGACGGTGTGAAGGAAGGCAAGACTCTGGTTGAGATCAGCAAACTGATGAACGCTTCGCCCAAGGCGCACCGGCCCAAGATACTGGAAGCGGCAGTGAACATCCCCGTCGCGGGGTCCCCTGTCCGCGGTCCCGCCGATGCCCGCATCACGCTGGTGGAGTTTTCCGATTTCGAGTGCCCCTATTGCTCGGCCGCGGTGAGACAAGTGGATGCGATCATGGCGGCGTATCCGAAGGACCTCAAGCTGATCTACAAACAATTTCCCTTGTCGATGCATCCGCACGCGGAAATGGCCGCCGAGGCCTCGCTCGCAGCGCGCGAACAGGGGAAGTTCTGGGAAATGTACGAAGTGATGTTCAAAAATTTCCGCCGCCTCTCGCACGAGAACATTCTGCTCTGGGCCAAGCAGCTGGGCATGGACACGAATAAGTTCCAGGCCGAACTCGATTCCCACAAATTCAAAGCGGAAGTGGACAAGGACATCGCGGATGGAGACGCCGCGAACGTGTATGGGACGCCCGCATTCTACATCGATGGCAAGCAGTACAACGGCGAACTGAGCCTGGCCGCGCTCAAGCCGATTTTGACTGCGGAGCTCAAGGGCCAGACCAAGGAAGTGAAGCGGGAAAACCGCAAGACTGTCGCGGCGAACTAAGCTCGCGATTCCGACGTTACGTGCAGGTTCTGGATCGCCTCCAGGCAGAGCTGATTGTCTTCGTCGGTCCCGGTCGAAATGCGAATGCAGTTGGGTAAGCCGAAACTCGCGAGCGGCCGGATGATGATCCCTTGTTTGAGTAAATCCGCAGTCAGCCGCGCGGCCTGACCGGCGTCCGCCAGCACGACCATTACGAAATTCGCTTCCGATGGGACAACGTTGAGCCCGATCTCGCGCAGGCCTTCCGTAAGAGCCTTCATCCCGCGCGCGTTCAATTCCAGCGATTTATGCAGGAATTCCTTGTCGGCCAGCGCCCCGATTCCAGCCGCCTGCGCGAGCGAACTCGGTTCAAACGGCAGTTTCACTTTGAGCAAATTGGCGATCAATTGTTCGTGCGCGAATCCGTAACCGATGCGAACTCCGGCCAGCCCGTAGACTTTCGAAAACGTTCGGAGCGTGATCACGTTATCGTAGCGGTACTGCATCGAATCCGGGTAACGCGGCGTGTCCTTCGCGTATTCAAAGTAGGCTTCATCCAGGATGATGAGAACGCGCTCGGGCACGCGGCAGTAAAATTCGTGGAACTCGTGCTTAGAGAAGATGGTGCCGGTGGGATTGTTGGGATTGGCCAGATAAACGATCTTGGTGCGCTCGGTGATCGCGTCGGCCAGTGCGGGCAAATCGTAATGCCAGTCGCGATAGGGGACGGTGCGATAGGCCACGCCGCGCGACTTCGCGAGTAGCTGAAATCCGACGAACGCGGCTTCGGTGGTGAGCACTTCATCCTCGTCGCCGAGGAACGTGCGGATGATGTTCGAAATGAGACTTTCCGACCCGCTGCCCGCGATCACGTTCTCTACCTTGGTTTCGTAATTCTCCGCGAGCACACGCCGCAGATCGAGGCCGCTGTTGGGGTAAAGATGCAGTCCGGCCATCGCCCGCACCATGGCTTCGATCGCCAGTGGCGATGGCCCAATCGGGTTTTCGTTCGAGGCCAGCTTGCTGACGCGCTTCAGCCCGTAGGCTTGCCGGATTTCTTCCGCGCTGCGCCCCGGCTCATAGGGACGAAGCGCTTCAATGTAGGGAGGAACGAGAGACATTCCACTTTCAGTGTGGCACACAGAGCGTTCGTGTCTGGATGAGCATTCGTTCCACGCGTGGCGCACGCCCGCGGTGTGCCGCATCGACAATCATGCCGATGCCTGGCAGCCTGCTCGCTATCAGCGATACCATCGTTGACGCTTCGCACCACCGCCAGTAAGCGAACGCCGGGATCTCAAGATCATCAACGCAACGCCGACCGCCTGAACCGCGAAGGCCGGGACGTACGCGAATACCAGCTGCCCTAACTCCGCGTAAGTCACGTTTCTGTTCACCCAAGCGAACTTCCTGCTAGCCCCTCCCCCCGGATTCCCGTAGCGTAAAGTAGAGCCATAATAGGTCCACCACGCCATGCACGCTGTCTCCAGGATCGATCCAGCCGCCGCGCGAACTCCCGCACCTTACCAGTCCCACAGCCTCGGTTTCCGCCGCGCCACCTACGTCGACCGCGCCGCGGGGTCGGTGCACATGGGCACTGGCATCTGCTTCCTCGATCCCAACGGGGCCATCCAGCTCCATCTGCACTCCTTCGAAGAGAGCTTCTACATTCTCGAAGGCACCGTGCTCGCGCAGCTCGGCGATAAGACGTACACGCTCGGCCCCGGCAACTTCGGCTTGATCCCTACCGGTCTTCCGCACGCCTGGCGCAATACGAGCGGGGCGCCGGTTCGCTGGCTCGAGATGCAAGCACCGCAGCCGCGCGCATTTGAAAACGGCGCTGGGTACGGCCGCGACACGTTTTTCACAACCACCGCGCCGGCCCCGGAAGCGACCGCTCAGATCGGCCACTTCGATGAATCGCAACTCCCGCGCCCCGGCGGCCCTTCGCAAATGGAAGGCTTCAATCCGACGACCGGCGTCGCGATCAAAATGTTCGTCGATCGCTCGTTCGGCGCAACACACCAGTCGCTGTTTCTAATCCAATATTCGCCCGGCGCAAAAATCGATCCGCACGATCACACCTTCGAAGAGTCGTACTTCATCGTGGGCGGGCAGATCCAGGCGATCGCGGATGGCCAGAGCTATAACCTGGGCCCCGGCGATGTCATCTGGACCAGCGTCGGATGCGTTCACAGTTTCGCTAATACCGGCTCCGAGCCCGTGCGCTGGATCGAAACGCAAGCGCCGCTGCCGCCCGCCAAAGAAGTATTCCGATTCGAACGCGACTGGTCGAAATTCGCGTAGCCACTCGCCATCAGCCAGGAGAAATTATGTCCACCGAAGCTCAACCTCAACCCATCGTCGGCGCTGCACGCACCAAGCCATATACGTCGCAGGAGTTTCTCGAGAGCCTGCGCGATGGCCGCGAAATCTGGATCTACGGCGAGCGAGTGAAGGACGTCACCACGCATCCCGCGTTTCGCAACACCGTCCGAATGCTGGCGCGCTTGTATGACGCGCTGCACGATGAGCGAAAATCGATTCTCTGCACTCCCACCGATACCGGCAACGGCGGATACACGCATCATTTCTTCAAAGCGCCGCACAACGTGGATGAAATGGTCGCCTCGCGCGACGCCATCGCCGAATGGGCGCGCGTCACCTACGGCTGGATGGGCCGCAGCCCGGATTACAAGGCCGCGTTTCTGGCCACGCTTGGCGCCAACTCCGATTTCTACGCGCCCTTCGACGAAAACGCGCGCCGCTGGTATAAGAAGGTGCAGGAAGAAGTCACCTTCGTCAATCACGCCATCGTGAATCCGCCCGTCGATCGCAACAAAGAGCTCTCCGAAGTCCGCGACGTGTACATGCATGTGGAAAAAGAGACTGACGCCGGACTCGTGATTAGCGGCGCGAAAGTTGTCGCCACCACGTCCACGCTCACGCACTACAACTTCATCGCCAACAACGGTGCGCTGCCCATCAAGACCAAGGATTTTGCGTTCGTCTGCATCGTTGCCACCGATGCTCCGGGCGTAAAGCTGTTTTGCCGGCCATCCTACGAATTTAGTGCCACCGCCGTTGGCAGCCCGTTCGACTATCCGCTCTCGAGCCGGCTCGACGAAAACGATTCCATCATCGTATTCGACAAGGTCCTGGTTCCCTGGGAAAACGTTTTCGCGTACGGCGACATCGACAAGGTCAACAACTTCTTCCCGCGCTCCGGATTCCTGCCGCGCTTCATGTTCCATGGCTGCGTGCGCCTGGCCGTAAAGCTCGATTTCATCGCGGGACTCCTGCTCAAAGGCGTGGAGGCGACCGGTTCCAAGGATTTCCGCGGCGTGCA
>Ga0335074_10003862_pt1 | contig 20603 bp, 13 predicted proteins | sample Lox_Sample_23_FD_206715 | JGI IMG/M metagenome (GOLD analysis project Ga0335074, IMG submission 206715) | Soil microbial communities from Loxahatchee National Wildlife Refuge, Florida, United States - Lox_Sample_2.3 | ecosystem: Environmental > Terrestrial > Soil > Wetlands | place: USA... | reverse complement strand
CCCATGGCGTACGCGCAGCAGGCTTCCACGGAAGCAACGGGCCTGACCGAAGTGGTGGTGACGGCCGAGAAGGTTGCCGAAAACCTCCAGAACGTTCCCGTCAGCGTGTCGGTGCTCGATAGCGACACGCTGCAGCAGCTCAATATCGTGGACCTCGACGACTACGTGAAGTACTCGCCGAGCGTCGAGTATCAGCGCTCCGTGGGATCGAGCGAGGGCGGCAACGCCGAGCCGGGCGAATCGCATACCTTCATTCGTGGCGTGGTGAGCGGCGGCGACGGGAATCACTCCGGATCCCAGCCGACCGTGGGCACGTACCTCGATGAGATTCCGGTGACGACGATCGACGGCACGGTCGACATGCACCTCTACGACATGTCGCGCGTCGAGGTCCTCGAAGGACCTCAGGGCACGCTGTTCGGCGCGAGCTCGGAGTCCGGAACCGTCCGTCTCATCACCAACAAGCCCGACACCTCGAGGTTCTCGGCCGGATACGAGGCGACCGGCAGCTACATCCCGGGTCATAGTGGCGGCTACGAGCTCGAGGGCTTCGTCAACGTGCCGATCACCTCTTGGGCGGCGGTCCGGCTCGTCGGCTGGATGGAGCAGGATCCCGGCTACATCAGCAACGTCGCCGGAACCGACGCGGACGGGTGCATCGCGAATGGCGTGCGGACGTTCCCGACGTGGGCGGGCCAGCCGGCCGGCAGCTGGGTTGGCTCTACCGGCCAGGGCACCGTCGCCCCTTGCCCGACTCCGACCACCATCGGCGCGGGCTCGATCACCAATGCACCGTGGCGGGCGAACAACTACAACGGCGCCATCTACCGGGGCGGCCGCGGGGCGCTCAAGTTCGACGCGGGCGATCACTGGACCATCACGCCAGCCATGGTCGCGCAGGATCTGACGACCACGGGGTTCTTCGGCTACGACCCGGCGGTCGGCGATCTCGAGCTCGCACACTTCGGCCCGGAGAGCACGCAGGACTCGTGGTACCTGACGAGCATGACCGTCGAGGGCACGTACAGCGGCTTCGACATCGTCGATGCGAGCGGGTATTTCAAGCGCACCTCGCACACGGTCGCCGAATACAGCGACTACTCGGAGTTCTATGACCGGGCGTACGGCTCAGGGGCGTGCTGGCTCGGCAACGAGCCGAAGGGATCGCCGCCGCCCACGGGCCCCTGCACGGGCCTTGGATCGCCCGTGATGCCGCAGGAATACGTGCTCGGCGGCGGCTACTACGAGAAGTGGAGCAACGAGTTCCGTGTGAGTACGCCGGTCGATGAGCCCGTGAGGGCAACCGTCGGCGTCTTCATCGAGCGCCAGCTGCACAACATCTGGCAGAACTACACCATGCCCGGGTACGACCCGGTCAGCATCTACGGCGGAAACGGCGCCGGTGCGAGCCCGAACTGCTGCGGATTCGCGGATTACTTCTCCATCCCGAATTTCGGCAATACCATCTGGCTCACCGACGAGCAGCGCGTCGACCGCGACAAGGCGGCCTTTGCCCAGGCGACCTGGGACATCACCAAGCAGTGGTCCCTCACCGGCGGTTTCCGCTACTACAAGTACGACAACTCGCTGCTCGGCTTCTTCGGCTACTCGGACAACTACTTTGGCAATGGTTGTACCGGACCGGCGCTCGTGAAGTTTGCCCCCTGCACCGATCTCAATAGCGGGGTGAGCGGCAGCGGCACGGTTCCCAAGGCGACGCTCACCTTCAAACCGACCTCCGACGCCTTGATCTACGCCACGTACTCGAAGGGGTTCCGGCCGGGTGGCGTCAACCGGGTGGGAGGCCTGGCCAACCCGACCTACGCACCCGACTATCTGCAGAACTACGAGATCGGTTGGAAGACGCAGTGGTTCCATCGGCTGCGCTGGAACGGCGCGCTGTTCTGGGAGAACTGGGACAACTTCCAGTTCTCCTTCCTCGTGCCGCCCAGCATCACCGCGATCGCGAACGGCGGCAACGCACGTATCAAGGGCCTGGAGAACGAGCTGCAATTCGCAGTCACCGACGAGCTGATGTTGAGCCTCAATGCGACGTTCCTCGACCCACGCCTCACGCAGAATTACTGCGGCGTGATCGGCGTGACCAACTGTCCGGCGATGCAGAGCTATTATGCTTTCAACTTTCCGGGCGCCACCAAGGACCCGGGCGGCGAGTACATGTGGGTAGGCCCACAGGCGCCCGCCGGGACGAACCTGCCGGATGCGCCCAAGTTCAAAGGGAACGCCGTGGTGCGCTATAGCTTCGCGCCGATCCGCGACTGGTCGCCCTTCGCCCAGGCGGCGTTCGTTTATCAGACGCAGACCTCGGCGACGCTCATCGTGCCGCAGGCGAACGAGATCGGCATGCAGCCCGCGTGGGGATCGCTCGACCTGTCGGCGGGCGCGCAGCTGAACAAGTTCAGCATTCAGCTCTTCATCACCAACGCGACCGACAAGCGTGCCGAGCTCTCGCGCTTCACCGAGGCCAATCCGGTCGTGGACAACCAGGTGTACATCGCGCCGTCGCAGCCGCGGACCATCGGGATCACGTTCGCGCAAAACTTCTAGATCCCCGCGCTCCGCTACACTCGCGCGCGTGGGAATCTGGTCGCGCAAGGGTGTCGAGACCTGTCTCGCCGAGGCCTTCGGGGATGCGGGATCGCGCTTCAAGCGCACGCTCGGCATCATCGAGCTCACGGCCTTCGGGGTCGGCTCGACCATCGGCGCCGGCATCTTCTCGATGACCGGCGAGGCGGCGGCGCATTACGCGGGACCTGCCGTCTCGCTCTCCTTCCTCGCTGCATCCCTCTGCTGCTTCTTCGCCGGGCTCTGCTATGCCGAGTTCGCCGCCATGGTGCCGATCTCGGGCAGTGCCTATTCCTACGCGTACGTGACGCTCGGGGAGCTCGTCGCCTGGCTCATCGGCTGGTGTCTGGTGCTCGAGTGGCTCCTCGCCGGCTCCGTGGTCGCGGTGAGCTGGTCGGGCTATTCGACCGCGGCGCTCCGCGACCTCGGTGTGCATCTGCCGCGCGCCATCTCGCAGGCGCCCGTGCTCTTCGATGCGAACACGTATCACTTCAGCGCGACCGGCACCTGGTTCGATCTGCCCGCGTTCGCCGTGGTGCTCGGCTGCACCGCGCTCGTGCTCTCCGGGATGCGCTCCTCGGCGATCGTGAACGCAATCATCGTGAGCGCCAAGCTCCTCGCGCTCGCCCTCCTCATCGGCGTCGGCTGGCAGTTCGTGCATCCCGCGAACTGGCATCCCTTCCTGCCCCCTAACGAGGGCCGGTTCGGCCTCTTCGGCTGGTCGGGGGTCGCACGAGGCGCAGGTACGCTCTTCTTCGCGTACATCGGGTTCGATGGTGTATCGACGCTCGCGGAGGATGCGCGCAATCCGCAGCGCACGGTCCCCTGGAGCCTGTTCCTCTCGCTCCTGATCTGCGGGGTGTTCTACGTCGGTGTGAGCATCGTCATCACGGGACTTGCGAGCTATCGCACGCTCGGGGTCACCGATCCGCTCTACTTCGCACTCGCCGGCACGCCGGGCGCGCTCGGCTTCGTGCGGCCGCTCGTCGCCGTCGTCGCAATCGTGGGGCTCGTCTCCGTGGTGCTCGCGAGCATCATCGGTCAGGTGCGGATCTTCCACTCGATGACGCGCGATGGCCTCGTCCCGCCCATCTTCGGCCGCCTGAGCGGGCCCAAGCGCATCGCCTACGGATCTACCCTCATCACCGGTCTTGCGATGGCCGCGATCGCAGGCATCGCGCCGCTCGAGGTGCTCGGAGAGCTGGTCTCGATCGGAACCCTGCTCGCGTTCGCGATCGTCTGCACGGGGATCCTCATCCTGCGCTACGTGGCGCCCGATGCGCGGCGGCCGTTCCGCACACCGTGGGTTCCTCTCGTGCCCGCGCTCGGCGCGCTCTCCTCGCTTGCGCTCATGGCGAGCCTGCCCGCGGGGACGTGGGTGCGGCTCGTCGCCTGGCTCGCGCTCGGCAGCGCCGTCTACGCACTCTACGGGCGCCGTCACTCGCGGCTGCGCACCCCCGGAACCGTGATGCCCCGGCCGAGTGCATTACCGTGAGGTAACCGGCCACAGAAGCGGCGGATGCGTGCGCAGGCTTCCTCGATCAGGTGCTCGTCGGTAGCGAAGCACACGCGGACGAACTTCGCGGTGCTCGGACCGAAGGCACCCCCATCGAGCACCGAGACGCGCTCGGCACCATAGAGCGCGCGCATGAACTCGTAGCCGCTCATCCCCGTGCCGCTCACATCGATGAGCAGGAACATCCCTGCCTGCGGGCGGCTCACGAGGAGGCCCGGGACGCCATCGAGTCCGGCGAGGAATCGCTCCAGGCGCGCGGCGCAGAATTCGCGGATACGCCGCTGCGGCTCATCGCCCAGCCCGAGCGCGGTGACCGCCGCCTCCTGGACGAAACCCGGCATGCCGAACAGCATGCACCTCACGAGCGCCTCGACGTGGCGCGCAAGCGCGGGCGGTCCGACGAGCCACCCGGCCCGAAAGCCCGCCATGGCGTGGGTCTTCGAGAGGCTCCCGACCGTCACTACCCGCCCGGGAAGCCGCGCGGCAAGCCCGGGAACCCGGCCGCCGGGCGCAAGGCCCGCATAGACCTCATCGCTCACCAGCCACAGATCGTGGCGCACCGCGAGCTCGGCGATCCGATCGAGCTCCGCCTCGCTCAGGATGACGCCCGTCGGATTGCTCGGCGTTGCCCAGAAGATCGCGCGCGTGCGCGCTGTGATGAGGCGTGGCAGCGCATCGAGATCCGGCCGGAAGCCGGCGACGGGCGGTACACGCAGCATGCACGCACCGCCCACCTCGAGAGTTGCGGGATAGGTCGGATACACCGGATCGAAGGTGATCACCTCATCGTCCGCACCCGCGAGGCAGACAGAAGCGGCGAAGAGAGCATTCTGCGTCCCGGGCAGGCAGACGACGTTCGAGGCATCGACCGGCTGGCCCGTGCGCGCCGTGTGGAAGCGCGCGACCGCTTCGCGAAAGCCGTCCCGCCCCGGCCCCGGGGTGTAGTGCGTATCGCCGGCACGCAGCAGCTCGACTGTCCGATCGATCACCGGCTGCGGGGCATCGAGCGGCGGGTCGCCGACCGAGAGGATGATCACATCCTCGCCCCGCTCCGCGGCAGCGAGCGCCTCATAGTGGGTCACCCAGGCGTCGGCGCCGTCGCCGGTGATGCGCGCGACGAGCGGAGAAAATCTCATCTGCGGTCAGTTGAAGGCACGGGGGGATAGGCTATCCCCGACCTCGCCAGGAAGCGAATCCAATTCGCCGCAGGCCGCGGAATTGCGCTGACCCCGGGGCGCGAGGTCAGCGCAGACCGACGTGTTAGGGCAGGCGGCTCCAATTACGAATCAGGAAAATGCCACCCGCCACGATCGCACTCGGGGTCCGCTGCGCGTCCTGCAGGGCCGTCGCGACCAGGTGGTCATCCTTCCAGATTGCGTGGGTGATCACGAAATCGTCCGTCTGGGTGGCGGTGACGCCGTTCGATGCGGTGACCGTGCGAGTAATGGTTCCGGTGCCGTCGCAGTTGACGGCATACGTTCCCAGCTGCGTACCGGTGACGATGGTGCGAGCTGCGGTCGTCGAATCCGCCGTGGGCTCATTGAGCGTGAAAGTGCCCGTGAGATTGCCCTTTCCATCCAGATGCCTCAGGCCGAGAGCGAGCGCCACATTGGCACCGTAGGTTCCGATCACCGCGAAATCCCCCTCGAGGCTCGCCAGGGTGTAGCACGGTTGTCCAGCCTCGTCGGCCCTCGCGACAGATACGCCGACAACACCAAGAACGAGCGCGACAGGTATGAGGATGCGTTTCAGGTCGAACATGGGTTTCTCCGATCGAAGTCAATCTGCTGCCGGGCAATCGACACGCATCGATCGCTTCAATGGCAACGGTCCGCCCGGTGTCTAATACTTGTCGAGCGGGGGCGGTGGGACAGACGTGCTCTCGGCGTATGACAACAGCCAGTGGCCGTTGACCTTGCGGGCTCGACCGGTATCTGGCATTCCCGGAAGGCCGTAGGTGACGCTGGATTTCAGCTCAGGAGTGCTGCTGTTGGTGAAGTAAATGCACTGGAAGTAGATGTCAGCGTGATGGGCATCGACCACGGTGATGGACTCTGTAAAGATCGGGGTCAACGAGACCCAGTCGTTGCCCACCTTGAAGGCACCCGCGATATTCGTATAAAGGTCGCACAACGTCAGCGACCCCGGAGCACAGCTCGCCGTGCCGGGTACGCCTTTGCCGCTATAGGTGACGCCCCCCGTGATGAGAACACCGTCGTCCGTCCAGAGCGCAAGTATGTCTGCAATGTGCTGAGCCCTGCTGGTTGCGTCGACGCCCGCGTGTGACACAGCCATGTGGAAGGCGGCGTGCAGTTGCTTTAGGTCCCAGAGATCCTTGTAGTTTCCATCGTCGTCCGCAAAGACGGCCGCCGAGCCTGTGACTACGGCGATCGCGGCCAGAGTGGTCGTAAGTGCGAGCTTCATGACATTTCTCCCCTGTTTTTTGAGTTCATCGCGGTTCTTCGGGTGCGGCGGCGGATCCCGCGGGGCCGCGCGGATTCCCTTGGATCGTCAGTGATCGGATCCCCGGCTTCAGCCGGCTTGAGTCTAGGCGCGCCGCTTTCCCTGCGGCATCACCCAAATGGGCTAGCGGTGGTTGCGCACTGTCACGACGCGGAGCTCGCAACGTTGCCGGCAGGTCCCAGGGCGATCCGCCGGATGAGGTCCGATTGCGAACGGGCACCTGTCTTGCGGAAGATGGACTTCACCTGCGCACGTACCGTGTGCTCACTCAGATGGAAGCGTTCCGCTACTTGCCGGAGTCGGTAACCGCCGGCGAGCAACGCAGCGACCTCCGCTTCCCTGATGGAGACTCCCAGGTCGCGCCCAATCATATCCACCAACGCTTCGATGGGACGATCGGGGTCGAATAGCAGCAGCAACCAGCGCGGATGGTCGCCAAGCCAGGCAGTCGCACGAACCGGGAGCGGTGTCACCAGGATGGACAGCGGTGGCCCCTGCTCGCGCGAGACGTGCAATAAGCCGTCCGGGTCGTTGGCGAGGGGCACGCGGGTCGAGATCAAACGGCTGAATTCTGCCCCCTCCGGATCACGCAGGCACAGTGTCCCGTCGGTCCTCACCCGAACGCCGCTCTCACGGCGCAATAGCCTCTGTGCCACGGCATTGGCTTCAAGAAGTCTGCCGCAGGAATCGAGCACGATCACGCCCCAGCTGAGCCTGTCCAGGCTCGTGCTCAACGTTTCCACCCGAACTTGCGCCTGCTCGAGCCGATCGCGAATTTCCAGTGCACGGACGATGTGCGGCAGCACCTGTGTGTACTTCGCAAGATCCTGTGGCTCGAACGGTCCACGCTTGCGCGTCCCCTGAAAGCTGAGGGTGACCACCTTGTTCGGAGACTTGTGCAGCCACGCCGGCATGAAATAAGGAACGTCCGCAGGGGTGAGGAACTCATTCAAGATCGCGGTTCGCTTCCAGTCCGCGTCGATGGGCAGCATGCGCTCGGTCACTGGAACACACGGAGGGAAGTCGAGGAACGCCTTGCGGCGAACATCCTCGTATGTCCAGTGCTTCTGGTACTCGACCATGATTTGCGGGTCGAGCCGGTGATGCTCATACCGAAGCAGTGCGCCGCTTTCGGGGTTGATTGCGATGAGTACCGCCCCGGATGCGCGCACGGAGTCCGCGATCGCAAGAATCGCGCGACGCCAGGCCACATCGTCGAGTGTGCCCGCGTAAAGATCGTCAATGATCCTTGCAGAGGCATCGTGAGGCAGGCACGCGTCGCTCATGACTCATGCCGTGCAGCGAGTCCGGAGGGCGAGCTGGAAATCCAGCAGCGCAGACATCAGCCGCCTTTGTTGTAGTTTTCGGAACACCCTTCGCGCCCGACGCGACCTCGAGGCGCACCCCCTAAAGACAATCTACTGCTCTTTTACCAGTTGTTGCTACCCCGTCCCTTGTCGCTTCCCGTGGTCGCATGGAGTACCCACCTGCTGCGACGCAGCAGGCACCCTGAGTGATCCGGGCAGTACGCGCCAGCGGCTTGCACAGTGGGACGAAACTTCGAGCGCAAAACGCGGTCTCCAGGAATAGGAACGATCACACGCTGGGATCGCAGCCAGGCGACCGAGGCAGTTATGATGGAGCGAAGAACGTGGGCGGGGACTTTTGCCGTCGCAGCCGTTGCGGTTGCGGGAACCTTGTCCCTCGGCACGACCGCCGCTTTCGCACAGGGCGCGGCGAACGACGCTCCGCCGCTGGCCGCTTCCCACGAACCAAATGATCAAGCGAGCCAGCGCTGGGCGCAATTCCAGCAACGGCGGGCCGAGTTCGTGCAGCAGGCGCTCGACCGGGCGGCTGCGCGGCTACAGATCGAGGCGTCGCAGGAACCGCAGTGGAGAGACTTTGCCGCGGCTTTCAAGGCGCTGGCTGCCAGCACGCCCCAACCGCATGTGCTCGCCACGATGAGACGCGACGCGGATAACGGGGCGGCGCTGATTCACCTCACCGCCGACAACGCGGTAAGTCGCGGTCAGGCACTCGAGCATCTCGCCGATGCCGCCTCGAAGCTTCAGAACGTGCTCAACCCGAACCAGCGGCAGGTGTTTGCACAGATGGTGCGCGCTCGCCTGGAGCACGATGCGATGCGAGGGTTCCCGATGCAGGCATACGCCGCCCACGGTTGGGGTGCGCGTGCGGGGTGGGGCTGGCGCGGGCGGCAGGAATGGCGCTCGCAGCCAGGTGCCGACTGATCATTCGAGTGCTGACTGGTCCAGTCGCAACATCCGCGCCGGTCCTCGACGCCGTCCTGGACGATGCGTCAGTGTCGAGTCCCTCGCGTCGCGCTACAAGGTCGGCGAGTCATCATGCAACAGTGCCCGCCGTACGATCTTGAGCGGCGGAAAGCCCTGCTGCATGAAGGCATCGTGAAAATCTTCCAGGCGAAAGCGACTGCCCTCGCGCCGCTGCAGATCCGCTCGCAGCTTCATGATCTGTAGCTTCCCCAGGGTGTAGTAGAGGTAGGTCGGATCGCCGGTGCCGCGTTTGGTCTCGACCTCGCCCACCTCGTGAGACTGATACCCCTCGTGCACGAAGAAGTCGATCGCCTGTGAAATCGTCATTTGCTGGGTATGCAGCCTGATCGACACGACGAAGCGCGCATCGCGCAGCAATGCATCCTGCAGTTGACCGAGCCGCAGCTGCAGCGCTTCTCTTGGGTTATTGGGCCCGGCACGGAATTCCCCGTATCCCTCATCGAGCATCATCTGCTCGCAGTAGTGGGCCCAGCCTTCGACATTGGTGTTCGCACCAATGAGCCTACGCACGCGGTCGTTGATCCGCTGCATCCACAGGAATTGGATGTAGTGCCCCGGATAGGCCTCGTGAACGGCGACATTGCTGATCACCGGATAGCTGAATTGCGCCATGAATCCGGCGAGGTGCTTTGGCGTCCACGAGGGCTCGGGCAACGTCACGTTGAAGTACGCTTCCCTGGCGACCGTCTCGAATGGGCCAGGAATGTCCATCGAGGCGAAGGTAGTCGCGCGCATGAAGGGCGGGGTCTCGCGCACGATCGGCTGCACCGCCGAGGGAATCGTGACGATGTGGCGCTGATCGATGAAGGCGGTGAGGCTGTTGAAGGTGCTATGGAACACATCGAGGAGCCGCCCGGGAGGCGGGTAATCACTCGCAAGCTCCGCGAGCACCTCGGCCGCGGTCCTGTTTGGCTCGAGTTGCTTCGCTACCCGCGCAAACTCGGCCTGGTTGCGCTCAAGGTCAGCCGTGCCGATGGACAGCAGCTTTTCGAGGGGCGTATCGACCATCTCGTCATAACGCAGCTTTGCCTTGAAGACCTTCGCGCCGAGCCGAAAATCGCCGTGCGATCGCGGCAGGAGATCCTTCGTGAGCCACTTCTGATAGCTTCTCAGCGCCGCGATCACTTGATCGTTGACCGCCCGGAACTGTGCCTGCACGGCGGGATCGGCGCTCGCGAAGGCGGACGGCAGATCGTGCCGGAAGAAGCTGATGTCTCCGGGCAGCTGCTCCACTGCGATCTGGGTCAGAATCTGCGGAGGGTCGTCGAGGTTCTTGCGAGCGGCGGTCAGCGCACCGGGCATCTGCCGCTCGCGCGAGATGAGGGCGCGCAGCCGCTCGGTCGGTGAGGCGAAGTTGCGCTCCATGAGCGTGAAGGCACTTGCGGTGATCGCTGAGGAATAGTTGTCCGGGTTCTTGGCCCAAGTACGCATGGTCTCGAGCGTGAGGAGCGCACTGCGTATGCTTGCGAGCAGAAGTTCCTGGTCACCCTCCACCTGCTCCGAGAGGCTGTCGGGGCGAATGGCGGCGAAGCGACCTTCGTAACCGTGCAAGGTGCGGATCTGTCGCTCGATGCCGGCGCGACTGAAGTCCTCGAGCTGACTGTCGTACTTGTGTATGCCATCCGCGGTGGCGGTGCTCGGATTGTTCGGAAAATAAAAGTCGTCAAAGTACTCGTCGGCAAGTGCGAGCAGCGCCGCATCCGCCTTCGAGGTTGCAGCGCTCGCCGTGGGAACCCTTACAGACGGCGTCGAGTCGTCGGTTGGGGCGGCCGCCTGCGCCGGATGCACGCCGGGACCAAAGCTGAAGAACGCCAGGCTACCGAGCGTGGTCGCGATGAGAAATCTCATGAATGTGCCTCGCTGGATCTCATTGGGAACATACCTGCAATCGCCCGCGCGGTCACCATGAGGATCGGGCGCGGGAGGGGGGTTCCTCGTGATAGCAGACCCGATGCGCGGGAACAGCTCGCGAACTCGCGCGGCAGCCCGGAGCGTCTTCGGCTATTCCCTGGCAACCGACCGATCCAAGTGGTGCAGATCCACGTCCTTCGTCTCCGGTCCAGCGAGCGCACCGAGACTGAGCATGAGCCCTCCGAGCGCGAGCAGCACGACGGGGGTGAACTCATAAGGCATGATTCTAGCGAGCCCCAGCATATAGAAAGAGTAGAAGCCCGGCAGGATCGTCGCCAGGCTGTAGCTGAGACCGTAACCGCTCGAACGAATCTCCGTTCGAAAGCTCTCCGACAGGTATGGCGTGACGACGGCCCACACTGGAATCGTGAGCATCAAGATAAGGCCGATCAGTCCCTTGAGCATGACGGAGTCGCGATACGCTGCCGCGACGAGGACGTAATACAACGCACTTGCCGGCACGAGGCTCAAGAGTCCGAAGAGGATGAGCGTGGGTCGGCGCCCAAACTTCTGGCCGAGCACACCGACGAACGGCATCATCGGCATTGCGATGGCTGCGCCCAGCAGGATGCCCGCGTTGGCATCTGCCGACCTGACTCCCAGAACGGCATTGACCATGCCTGGCAGCGCCGCAACCGTCGCATCGAGAGTGAGCCACGCGCCGCTCATGACCACGATGAGCTGCCCGAGTCGGCGCAGATTGGCACCCGAGAGTATTTCCTTCAGGGGAGCCTCGCACTTCATCGACGACCGCCAGACATCAGATTCAGGGACCATGAAGTAGTAGTAGATGAACAGAGCGCCGGCAAGCAGTGCGCCGACCACGAACGGGATGCGCCAGCCCCACACCGCATACGCCGAGTCGGCATCACCCGGGGGAGCCAGCTTGAGCATCCAGGCCGCGAGCAACGAGATGCAAACCAGCGCGGCGGGATACCCGATGTGGATGAACCCAGCGTTGAGGCCGCGCCTCTCCTTCGGCGAGTACTCCATCGCCAGGGGATTGGCCGCGGTGTATTCGCCCCCGATAAAAATTCCATCTGCCAAGCGCAGGATGAGGAGCGCGGCAATGGATGCACGACCCCAGGCGCGGTAGCCGGGGAGCGATGCGGCCAGGAGAGTCGCGACAGCAAAGCCGCCGACCGAAATCAATGTGATGCGGCGCCGACCCAGGCGATCCCCGAAATGCCCGAAGACCACCGAGCCTATCGGCCGCCCCAGCAGCGAAATCGCGAATACCACAGCCAGGATCGTCGCCTTGCTGGTGGCACTCAGGTTGGCCGGGACGAAGTAGACGAGCGCCGGAGCGAGCACGGCAAGCGGCAGGTACACCTCGAACATGTCAACGAAGAAGCCACCATAGGCGGCGCGCACCGCTCTTCGGGCGATCAACTGCGAGCGCGCGGTCGGCTCCACCAGATTCGCGGCCAGATACTGCGTCGTCATAGTACTGCCTTGCCGGCAGAAAACCGGAGACAGCCTCCTCTACAGCGGATTCCCCCGCGCGTAACGCCGCAGAATCAAACGAGACCCCGCACGAGTGATCCGGGCAGTACCCGTCTGGGTTCTTTGCAAGGTACTGCTGGTGATACTACGCCCGATGCGTAGAAATCTCACCAGATTCCCGCCCTTTGGCTGATGTCCCGTCGCGTGGTGTAACGAGGGATCTTCGCCGCGCCGCCCTCATTGGATCTTATCGATTTGCGCCTCGCTGAGTCCGCGGATGAAGTCCGGGAGCGGGATGAATCCGACGGGCGCGAGGTATCTCTGGTCATTACCTCCGGATTCCGAGATCGCCCAGCGTAAGAACGTGCGCAGCGCGTCGGCAATCGCGGCATTCGCTTGCGATTTCGCCACGACGGCGTATTCGTAGTTGATCAGAGGGTAGCTGTTGTCGCCGGGAGCGAAAACAAGGCTAATGCGCTCGTACGGTGGCGTGCGCGGGTCGAGTTGGGCGGCGGCTGCGGCGATCGTCTGCGCTGTTGGGAGCAGGAACTTACCGGCCTGGTTCTTGATCAGGGCAGTGCCGAGACCTGCTTTGGCGATCTGGTCGGCGTAGCTGGTTCCGAGATAGCCGATTGCGTAGGGGGTGGCAGCGACGGTCTGCAGCACACCTTCACTGCCGTCCCCGGTCTTTTCACCGGGGACCGCGGGCCAAGCCACGGTCTCTCCATAACCGGGATTGTCTTCCCAGGTCTCCGTCGAGAAATCCAGGAACTGGGTGAATACGAAGGTGGTGCCGGAGCCATCGGCCCGGTGGACGGGGACGATCCAATGGTGCGGGAGTTTCACGTGTGGGTTCATCGCCTTGATCGCAGGATCATCCCACTCGGTAATGGTCCCGGAGTAGATCGCGGCGATTGTCGGGCCATCGAGTCTGAGTTTCGTACCGGTCAGCCCCGGAAGATTGTAGTTGATCGTCTGGGCGGAGATGGCGAGCGGGATATCGAGGATATCCGGGTTCTGCGCTGCAACCTTGTCGGAGAGATAGGCGTCGGAGGCGCCGATGCGTACCGCGCCCGCGATCGCCGCTGTGTTGCCCGCGGCGGAGCCGGTAGCAGCCGCGCTGAGGTGAATGTTGGGAGCGACGCTCTTGTAACCAGCGATCCAGGCCTGGAACAGCGGGAACAGCAGCGTCGAGCCCGTTTCATCGAGAGTAGCCTCGGCCGCCTGCGCCATCCGGACCGCGAGGACAAGGGCGATGGCGCCGCCGCCGAGCATGCGGCGAAGTCCGCTCTTCATGACTTCGTCTCCTGTGCTTGTCTGCTCAGCGACCGATCCGATCGAGATTCACGCCGGTGGTCTCGATGCGGTACACCCAAGTCACGACCGCGCCCAACACCGAGCTGATGACGAGGCCATACAGCAGCGAGCGCGTACCGATGGTGGCGAGCAGGATCGGGAAGCCGTACGTCGTGGCGACCGCGCCGACCTTGCCGATCATCGCCGCGAAGCCGGCACCCATGCCGCGCACCTCCGTCGGAAACACCTCGCCGGCGAGGAGGTAGGTTTGTGCATTGGGGCCAAGATTGGTCATGAAGTTGAAGAGCATGACGCCCGACATGATGAGGTACAGCTTGAGTGCGCCGTCAGCGTCGATCGACAGGGACGCGATACCCAGCCCCACCGCGCAGCCAAGGAAGCCGAAGACCTGCAGGCGGATGCGTCCCAAACGATCCGAGAGCCAGATGGCGAAGGCGATGCCGACGATCAGCAGCGAAGTCGTGAGGGCCGCAGCCTGGGCCGAATGGATACCGCTCGCAATCAGGTCGGCGGGGCTGCGGATCTTGTCCGGCCCGCTGCCCAGAGCGGCCGCGATCAGGGTCGGTGTGAAGACACCGATGCCGTACGTGCCGAGGTCCTGGAACAGCCACGGTGCCGAGGAGAAGATGGTGGCGCGCAGGTTCTTCGCGTTGAAAAGCGCGAAGAAGGTCTGTTTCGACGCGCTCGCCTCGTCGGCGACATGCCGGACGAGCTCCACTTTCGTCGGGTAGGTGGGCCTGCGGTGGAGCAGGCGCGTTACCGCCTGTTCGGCCTTTTCGTGATCGCCCCGCACGATCAACCAGTTAGCGCTTTCCGTGATGAAGAAGCGGCCGACGGTGATGAGTATGGCGGGCACGAGCGCGGTCGCGTACATCCAGCGCCACGCGTCGATGTCCGGGTCGAGCACCAGCACCACGGCACCGACGATGATGCCAGCCATCGCACCAATCGCCTGAAAGGCGAACGCGCCGAGCACGAGGCGACCGCGCGAGGCGCTCGGGATGTTCTCGGAGATGATCATGTGCGCCGTCGGATAGTCGCAGCCGAGGGCCATGCCGACGCCGAACAGGCAAATCACGAGCGACAGAAAGTTCCCTACCATGATCAAAAGCCCGAGGAACATGCAGAAGAGAATCATCTCCGCGATGAACATGCGCTTGCGGCCGAAATAGTCCGACAAGCCTCCGAGCAGGACGGTGCCGACCAAGATACCGGCGAGGCTCGCCGAGGTGACGAGCCCTCTTTCGGAGGCGGCCAGATGGAATTCGCGGGTGATGAGCGGCAGCGACACGCCGCCCATGAACACGACGAAACCTTCGAAGAACTTTCCGAACGCGGCGAGCGTCCAGATGCGCCACTGCATGCCCGTCATCGGCGTGGATTTCAACGAGGTTCCGTCCGCCCATACCGGCAACTCGTCGATGTATTCCTGCACCGTTTTTGCCCCCGGTGGGGTTTGCACCCTGCGTGCTGCGGCGTCGGCCATTGAATGGCTCCCTTCTGATGAATGATCGAGACAGAACTGCCGTGAACCCACCCGATGGAGGACCTTGGGCACAACGAAACACGGATGCGACACGGCATCGCATGCGTCTGGGCTCACTCATAGTGCATGAGTGTGACGTTATTGTGATATGCACCCTGACTCGAGCCTGCGCTCGGGCGCCGACACGCCCCGCCGGCAGTCACGTAGGGCGGCAGGGGCGAATGCTGCGCATGATGGTCTCCGCGCGGCAGACTCAGTAGGCCTGAGGGTCCGCCACCTCGCCGCTAACCACCTCGCCGGTTGTCGGATCGAGAATCAACGCTCGGCCCTCCGCGATCGGCCCGGAGTCGAAGTCGAACATGCCGAGGATGGAGCCGCTGGCGAGCACGTCAAACGACTGCTCGTCGTTCGCGTTCCCGAGACTCCCGAGAGCTCCCAAGTGCCAGTTGTACTCGATGAACCGCATGATCGAAGTCGTATCATTCAGGCTGTGATCGACATAGTCGTGCCTGGCGTAGGGTGAAATGACGAGAAAGGGCAACCGCACGCCGAAGCCGCAGCGGTCGTTGTCGGAGTCGGCGCCGAGCGCGCCACACGCTCCGTTTGTCCCAGCGGCGCCTTGAATCGCGTCGTTCTTTTCGTCCGTCGAGTGATTGACAATTGGACCGGCCACGTGGTCGTACCACCCATCGGAGTCATCATAAGCAATGATGATGGCCATGTCCTTCCAGTACGGGCTCTGCATGAGTCGATTGATGGTGTTGACCAAGAATGCTTGTTCCGCAAGCGGAGTGGAATTCATGGGGTGGCCGGTGTTGGGCGAGGACGCCTTGATGAACGTCACCGCCGGCAAATTGCCTGCATCGATGGCCTCCCACAGATTGGCCAGATCGTAGTTGTGGTTTGCCGCGTCGGCGCTCGTTCCAATGGCCGCCGGGGAAGAGGGAGGCGCATGGTGCGGATTGGAGGTCGATGGATAATAGTTGAATGGCGCGTAGTGGGGATTGTAGAGGGAGTTGCAGGTGGCTACTCCGTTCGAAAGCCCGGTACGCGCGAAACCGTCGTAAAACCAGCCCCAGGTGACCCTCCCCCGGTTCAGTAAATTTCCAATGCTGTTTCCCGTCATGGAGACGTTCGGTGAGGATCCGGTCGGGCTGCTGGGTAGCGCACAATCGTCTTCGATGGGGTTAACGTTGTTGATCACCGTGTTGTTCGAAATGACGGTCGAGGAGACCGTCTCCCCATTCATTACGACCAGCCCGTTGGTTTGTCCCGAGAGTAGGTTCAGGTGGCCCTCGACGGTCCCGCCGAACTCGCTGTCGAAGAAGTTATCGCTCATGGCGAAGTGCTGGGCGTAGTTCTATAGCGCTGTGACCGTGTTACCGTCGTAGTAGTACATGGCCAGGTTGGGCGCGAAGAAAAAGCCGGCGCCGCACTCCGCCGCAACGCTCGTGGCGTTGAACTTATCAAGCAGTCCGCTATCGAACGCCTCTTGCTCAGGCGTGTACTTGTTGATGTTGTCGCAGGTCGCGGCCTGTGTCGGATCAAGACGCATGGGGTTCCCGGCGTTCGTCTCGTTGGGATTGTGGCTGAGGAGTGTCGGTGTCAACCCATTGACTGCGGGAGTGTCGGGAGCTGCGTGGAACGTTGTCTCGCCGGGCGGGTTTAGCGCGACAGGATACGTACCGAAGTAGTGGTCGAAGGAATTGTTCTCGTCGAAGATGATTACGAGATGTCTTATCGGAGTGAGCGTCGGCGGTCCGTTATCTGCTGGAATCCCGTTCTGTGCATATGCGGGAAGCGGAACAGCAAGGTTCCAGAAAAGTTGCGCTACCGTCGCGACAGGGATGAGAAAGCGCCGCATCGCTGCCCCCGAAGCTCAAGGTCACAGAGGGGCATCGTTATAGGGGTGCAATGTTACAGGCGGATTATGGACGTCCAATCACCGAGCTCCCGCGGAGTTCGTCTTGACACCCACGCGCTAGAGCACGCGCTGAGCAAACTGCGTGTCTTTCGAGGCCCCGGCAAGCTCGCGTTTTCCTGCAGGAATTTACGGCGTCTTCAATCCAACAGCTGGCCACCCCGCAGGCTACGCCTTCTGCCCCTCTCGCAACCCCGCAGAATCAAGGCTCACCCCGCACGGGTGAGCCCACGGAAACTCCGCCGTTACTGCGCCGCTAGGACCCCATCCGCACGACCTCCGGTAGAGGTCAACGTCCTGTCGCCCGTAGACGAGCCGGCCGCCAGAGGCGCTGCAGCGTGCCGTGTGAGTCAGTGGCAGGATAGGCGCTCGCCCGTGAGGTCGCAGCTATCCGGTGGCCCGTACTGTTTCCAGTAGTCGATCATCCCGAGGCGCTCGGCGAAAGCCGGAAAGCGCGGATCACGGCGGAAGGGACGCATTTCAGGCGTCCAAACAAATCCCCACCCACAACCCCTGGCGCGGATGCACTCGTTCGCTAGTGAGAACGCAGCATCGAGTTCATCGAGCTGCACGAGGTCATAGATTACCTCGTTCGCGAGGAACGGATCGGGCGACTTCGACCGCAGCTGCTCAAGCGCGAGCACGGCACCCGGCCTCTTCGCAGGATCGGCCAGAGCAGCATAGAAGTCTCGAATGGCCTGTTCCGCGCCCGCGGCGCGCATCGCTGGGGTCAGCGTGGTTGCTTCGTATTCAGCAGCCTTGTTGAAGTGGCGCGCGTGCGTGGCCGCGTTCACGAAGACCCTCGGCATCGGCATCACGTTGGCGGGAACGCCAAGACGAATGGCCAGATTGGCGGATGCAAGTGCCTCAGTGTCGAGACCTGCGAGCGTGGACACCACGGCCAGCGCGTAGACCGAATACTTGTCCGCGGGCGCAAGGCGGTACGCCTCGCGAGTCTGCGCCACTGCCTGGCTCGTGTGACCCACCTGCAACAGATGATACAACGAATAGGCGGAACGAAAGAGCGGATCACCCGGCTCCTGCGAAATCGCGGCGCGAAAGTTCGACTCGGCTGCTATCCAGTTCCCCCGGCCAGCATTGATCTGCCCGAGCACTGACTGCGCTGCGGCGAGACTGGGGTCGAGGGATAAGGCCTGTCCGGCGTCGCGCTCCGCATCCTGCAGCGTAGTTGGCGACTCGTATCCGAGCCCGGCCGCATTGAGGCGAGCGTTGGCTCGCGCGGCCAGCGCCCGGGCGAAACCGGGATCGCGGCCGAGAGCTTGATCCAGAAGCGAGATGGCTTTGCGAAACCCCGGCTCGGATCCATCCAAGGCCGCGCCGGCCTGCAAGTAGAGCTCATAAGCCTCGACATCCTGGGTCGGCGCTGAGCGCTTCAGCTCCGGCAGCGCGACACCGAGCTTGGCCGTAAGCACTCCGACGATCGATTGCGCCAGGTCGTCCTGCAGCTTGAACAGATCCGTGAATCGCTCATCGTAGGTGTGCGACCACAGGTGCAACCCGTCCTGTGCGTTGATGAGCTGCGCAGTAATGCGGATGCGCTCGCCCGCGGCACGCACGCTTCCCTCGAGGATCGTGCCAACGCCCAGGTCGCGGGCGATCTGGCGGATGTCGGCGTTGCGGCCCTTATATGCGAACGAGGAAGTGCGCGCCGGGATCTTGAGTCCCTGAACCTCGGTGAGCTTGTCGATGAGCTCCTCTGCCATGCCGTCCCCGAGGTAGTCCTTGCTCGCATCACCCGTCATGTTCACGAACGGCATCACGGCGATGGAGGACCGGGGAGCTGGCACGACGTTGTTCGCCGTTGCTACTGTTGAGGCCGTTGCGGACACATCCTCGATCTTTCGCTGATGCTGCAGGTACGACAGCAGACTGCCGGCGATGACACAGAGCAGCGTAATGATGAGCAGCTCGGGACCGCTGATTCGGCGCATGGCTCTGGCGCCGTGGTACCAGGCGAGCGTGACGACAATCGGCACGCCCAGCAGCAGCAGGAATGAAAAGATGCGCACGACGACGCGCGGCCAATCCTGAGCGTCGCTGAGCATTTCCACGGTGTGCAGCGAGGTGTAGGCGAACGCGGCGTACGCCAACGTCCATTGCGCCACCTTGTGCTCTTTGAGTCGGTCGAACAGGCTCTTGGACGAGGTTGGCGTCGCATGCTCGATCGCGCCCGAAGAGGCGCCGGCGGATTCTCCCCGGGTCGTGCGCGGCGGGTCGCTCATTATTCTCTCTTCCAAACCCAGACAGTATTCCTATATCTCGGCAGAAGATCGAGGCGCTTCTTGGATCGCATTCTACCGGGTTGCATAGGCCGCGAGCACCGCGCGGATCTCGGCGTCCTTTGGCGCCCCGCACTATCGACTCCGCTCCTCGGCCTGCGCCAGCTAGCGACAACGGCTGTCAGCGCCAGCGGACTTGAAGGTGACCCCGCACGAGTGATCCGGGCAGTCCTGCGTCCGATCGTCTTACGGCAGGCCTTGACGTGGTTCCAGCGATAGACCAGCCATATCAGCCAATCCTGATACTTCCGGCTTCAGGACTTGGGCGCCGCAGCTGCCAGAATTTCCACGGTCGCGGCGCGGCCCGGCTCCGCCGGACCCGGGCGCCCGCCGACCTCCAGCGCAGGTCTCCGTGCAAAGTCAAGAGCGGTCTTGCCGGCGGCATCGCGCAGCGTTGGATCCGCCCCGCGTTCCAGCAGGTGCTTCACCATCTGGTCCCACCCCAGTCTTGCCGCGGCCATCAACGCCGTCTGGCCCTCCGCCTCGGCACCTCGCCTACCGGCAACCTGCGCGGTGTGGGTGTGGCTGTCCGTGACGCGACAGTTGACATTGGCGCCGGCATCCAGCAGCAGGTCAACCACTTTGATGGCGCGGGCCTGCAGGTCCGGCTGCTTACGCTGCATGATCCGGATTTCATCGTTGGAGCCGGCGGCCAGCATCAGGGGGGTGAGCTGGAAGACATTGGGCAGGTCCGGCTCCGCGCCGTGTGCCAGCAGCGCCTTGATTGCCGCATCGTCGTAGCTCAGCGTCGCAACCAGCAGCGGCCCGGCGCCACCACGCAGCATGTAGTCCGCGAAGCGGCCGCGGCCGTTAGTGGTCGGCCGCATGCGGGTCAGCTGGTGGTTCGGGTCAACCCCCATGGCCAGCAGACGGTTCACCACATCCATGCCTTTGAATTTACCCGGCGGGGGCGGATTGCGGTCGGGCTGGTGTCCGAACGAGAGGTCGGGTGGCCCAAATCCCCACGGACCGGTGAAGGAGTTCATGTCCACGGCGACATACAGCGGAGTGCGGCCGTACATATCCCATGCGCCTGGATTGGCTCCCCTGTCCAGCAAGAACATGGCAATGTCCCAGGCGCGGTTGTCGAGGGCGTTGAGCAGCGGCGTGATGCCTTCCGGATTGGGCTCCTCGATATTGGCACCCGCCTTGACCAGCGATACCGCGCAGCGGTAGCAGCGGGCACGCATCGCATACAACAGGGCGGTGAACCCGCCGCCCTGGCGGAACTGCGCGCGTGGCTCGGAGGTGATCTGTCGCGGCCAGTCGTCGTACTTCGCGCGCAGGTTGATCTCCTTGCTCGCACCGTGTTTGAGCAGCAGATCGACCAGGTCAGGATGGTTTT
>Ga0335074_10003861_pt1 | contig 20607 bp, 14 predicted proteins | sample Lox_Sample_23_FD_206715 | JGI IMG/M metagenome (GOLD analysis project Ga0335074, IMG submission 206715) | Soil microbial communities from Loxahatchee National Wildlife Refuge, Florida, United States - Lox_Sample_2.3 | ecosystem: Environmental > Terrestrial > Soil > Wetlands | place: USA... | reverse complement strand
CGCAGCCAGAGGTAGGGTATCCATTTGACGTCAAGAAACCCAAGTCATTCGCTGACGCGGAAGCCACGATGGTCGTCCATCCAGCGCGCGCAAACAGTCATCTTGCGATGGCGGCCCTGATGCCGGCCGCGGCCCCTCAAAAACTCGTGACTGAGCAATTGAAAGCTGCGGTGTGGTTCGATCCGAATGATCCTTTCGGACGTGACCTTTATGCACGAAGCCTATTTCTTACGGGCGACAAGCATGAAGGATTAGGGCAAATAAAACTGTCCGTGGAGCATTCCCCGGCGCTCGATACCCACTTCTATCTGGCACCAGCGATGATTCCATGGCTATTGCCGGACGAACAGCGAGCTGTGACGGAGGGACTGAACAGTGCAGTAAGCGCCGGTTATGCTGATGCGGCGGAGGAACTGGCGAGGTTCTACGCAACGCTTGGACGCAATCGCGATGCCGCAGTCGCCGAGGCAGGAGCAGCGGCTCGCGCGCGTGATCTACAAGAGAAGACAAATTATCTGGTCGACGCAGGCCAGTACTATGCCAAGGCAGGCGACTTGAAGGATGCAAAGCAGGTACTGACCGACGCGGCCCTGATCGATCCGAATGATCCGCGACCGATAGGTGAGCTGATCATCGTGGTTTTGGGTCCGGAAAAGGATCTGAATACGGCACGTGCTCTGGTGCAGGCTGGGGTCGAGCGCGGCGGCGACCCTGCTGAACTCTACTTGGCTTTGGCCGATGCTGCGCATGAAGCGCACGACCCGGTCGCAACCGACGACGCTTTGCTACAAGTGCTGAGCCATGAGCCGTCGTTTAGTGTCACGATGGCTGCGGGTTCGATTTACGCCGACGAGGGCAATTACGATCGGGCAGCCGTCGCGTATCAACATGCGACTGAGATGGATCCGCACTCGGCGGAGGCGCTTTTTCGACTGGCGAAGGCGGAAGAAGGCGCCTACGAATACGCTCTGGCATCACATGATTACGCCAGTGCGCTGGCCATTGATCCGGGCAGTAATCAGATACGCACCAGTTACGTAGAATTCCAACGGCGCGCGGCTCAATCGGCGGCGGATGCTGCGAGATTGCCCCCGACGGCTCCTGCACCCTCGCCAGGCGGATGACGCGTTGGTTTGAAAATTCTATATCTCAACCCGGCGGGCAACGTCGGTGGCGCCGAACGGGTCTTGATCGATACGTTAGCGAGTTTGCGGCAGTCGCATCCGGAATGGCATCTCGAAGTGGTTGCTGCGGCGCAGGGAGCGCTCACGCAAGAAGTCGAGGCTTTGGGCGTCAAGGCCAGAATGATCGCGTTCCCGCGGAGCCTCGCGATGCTCGGGGACGCGGCGGCGGGCGGTCCGGCGGGTAACGGTTTAGGGCAGTTAGCGCTGGCGGCGCGCTTCGTATCCGCATTACCGGGGGCAATGGTCTACACGAGGCGCTTGGGCGAGGCGATAAAGGAATCGGCGCCCGACCTGATCCATACGAACGGCCTCAAGATGCATGTGCTGGGAGCCCGTGCGGCGCCTACGCAAATCCCAATGATCTGGCATGTCCATGACTTCGTCAGCGTGCGTCCATTGATGTCGCGGCTCCTGCGTGTGCACGCCAGGCGATGTGCGAACGCGATCGCGGTGTCGTGCAGTGTGGCTGCGGACGTTAGGAGCGTGCTCGGCGCCAAGGTGCCGATTACGACGGTTCATAATGCGATCGATTTACAGCGTTTTACCGCCTTGGGAGCACGCCTGGATCTCGATCAGCTTGCAGGATTGCCGCTGGCCGATATTGGGATAATCAGGGTTGGCTTGGTAGCGACGATGGCCCGATGGAAGGGGCATGAAGTTTTCTTGCGAGCGATCGCCGAGCTACCACACGGGCTCTTCCTGCGCGCCTACGTGATCGGTGGTCCGCAATACGAAACCGGCGGGAGCGAAACGAGTGTTCCGGAACTGCAGCGGCTGACGACGAGTCTTGGTCTTCAAGACCGCGTGGGGTTTACCGGCTTTATTGCCGACGTGCCTGCCGCATTGCGCGCGCTAGATATTGTTGTGCATGCGAGTACTGAACCAGAGCCTTTCGGCCTCGTGATCGCCGAAGCGATGGCGTGCGGCAGGGCCGTGATCGTGAGCGCGGCGGGTGGCGCTGACGAAATGGTCACGGACGGCCTGGATGCTCTGACCTACCGGCCGGGCGATACAGCAGCGTTGGCGCGATTAATAGCGATGCTCGCGAGCGACAGCGCGCTACGGCAAAAGCTTGGCGACGGGGCATTATTGTCGGCCTCGCGGAGCTTCGGGCGCGAACGGTTGGCGCGAGAGATTGCGCCGGTGTACGCGCGGGCGTTGGAGCGGGGGCATTGATGCGTCTGCTGCACATCCATAGTGGCAATCTGTACGGCGGCGTCGAGACCCTGATGCTGACGCTCACGCGTGAGGGCTATCGGTATCCGGCGCTGCAAGGGGATTTCGCCCTGTGTTACGAGGGAAGGCTGGCGAATGAGCTGCGGGCGGCTGAAGCGAAAGTGCATCTGTTGGGTGAGGCGCGGGCGCGCAACCCGATAAGCCTGCTGGCGGCACGGCGGCGTTTGCGACAAATCCTGGTTGAGGGGGCATATGATGCCGCCGTGACCCATATGCCGTGGGCGCAAGCGTTGTTTGGAAAAACCGTGCGCGCCGGTGGCCTGCCGCTGGTGTTCTGGATGCACGATGCCGCCAGCGGACGGAGCTGGCTAGAACGATGGGCGGCGCGTACGCGGCCCGATCTCGTACTATGCAATAGTGACTACACGGCATCCACGCTGAAACTGTTGTATCCAGGCGCTCGCGCCGAGACGGTCGCATATCCGGTGGCGACAGAAATGCAAGTGCTCCAGACGGAGGATCGGGCGGCTATCAGGGAGGAATTGCATACTCGGCGGGACGCGACCGTGATTATCCAAACCAGCCGCATGGAAGCCTGGAAGGGCCATGAGCTCCATTTGCGGGCGTTGGCGAGATTGCGGGACCTACCAGGATGGACAGTGTGGTTCGTGGGTGGCGCCCAACGTCCGGTTGAACAACGTTATCAAATGAAGCTTCGGCGGATCGCGGCAGATTTAGAAATCGCCGAGCGCGTCCACTTTCCAGGTCATCGATCCGATGTTCCGAGACTGTTGAAGGCCGCCGATATCTATTGCCAGCCGAATCAGGGTCCGGAACCGTTCGGGATTGTCTTTATCGAGGCACTGGCGGCGGGCTTGCCAGTGGTATCGGTCGATTTTGGAGGTGCACGCGAGATCGTCGATCGGAATTGCGGGGCGCTGGTTCCTCCCGACGATGCAGAGGCGCTAGCTGCGGTTCTGCGCAGGTTAATAACTGATCCGCTCGAGCGGCAGCGAATGGGCAACTCCGGTCCAGCGCGAGCGCGGATACTATGTGATCCCGCTATGCAGATGAGCCGAATTGAGAGAGCGATCAGTTCCGTTACGTGTGTAGGGTCGCGCACCGCCAATCAGACGCAGCCGGACGATTCAAGGGTTCCAACCGACAGTCTAAAGCCCGTGAACCTAAGCAACACTGTGGCGGTGCCGCCGCCGGTGAGCGTCGTGATTGCGACGTATAATGGCGCGGCACGGCTTCCACGGGTGCTGGCGGCATTGGCAGCGCAAGATTCACCTGACGGCTCGTTTGAAGTAATCGTGGTCGACAATGCCTCGACTGATGATACTGCGCTGGTCGCCACGAGCGATCCGTCAGTGGCCCGTATGGCCCTACGAGCGATCAGGTGTCGGACTGTGAGCGAATCTCGCCAGGGGGTGCTGTTTGCCCGAATCAAAGGCGTGCTCGAAGCTATGGGCCATCTCGTTTGCTTCGTCGATGACGACAACATCCCTCAATGCGACTTTGTGAGGCGAGGGCTGTCGCTATTCACTGACGAGTCCAAAAGCATGGCTATTGCCCGGGTGAGCGCCAAATGGGAGGTCGAGCCATCGCCGAGTGTCTATCGCCGCCGGCATCTCTTTGCGGTCAATGACTATAGTGGTGAGGTTCCGTTCGAGTTCCTCGAGCTAATCGCCGCAACGATTACTGCCGGCATGTGGCTCCGCCGTGAGGCCTTTTTGAACGCAATACCGTGGCAAACCCCGGAGCGCCTGATGGTCGGCCGTGAAGGGAACGGCTTGGGCGGAGGCGAGGATATCGAATTCGGCGTTCTGTTCGCGCTGGCTGGCTATCGCAGATTCTACGAACCAAGCCTGCGCATCCAGCATGAGATTTCTCGCTACAAGCTTGCTGAGAACCACGTGAAGCGTCTGATTTCGGGAACAATCAGGAGCGAAATGGCTCTTCGAGCCAAGTACGAAAAACCTTTTGGGGGAATGGAGCGCGCAGCTGCATGGACTAACTTTGCAATGACTGCGTGCATGCTCCCGGCCTTGCCGCTGGTTAAGGCCGACTGGAAGCGCGAGGCCAAGTTCATTTTGGCGGACCGTTATGCCCATGTAATTGGGCCAATCTCGCTCGAAGCGCGCCAGTGAATAATCTCGTTTACTGCGTGTATGGCGATAAGTGCGCTCGAGAAGCGCTGTTCTCGATTATGTCGGCAATCCGTTTGGAGGGGCTCCCAGCCAAGGATTGGCGGCTCCTGATCTACACTGATGACCCCAGACCTTTTGCACGCTTCGACGCCGCTATCGAACGACTTGACGAGCAGCGTCTCAAGGATTGGGCCGGGTCGGCGAATTTCGGGCATCGCCGGAAGATCTGCGTGTTGCGGCACGCGATAAGCAATTACGGACGCTCAGTTTTGGTGGATAGCGATACCTATTTCCTCAGGCCGCCACGTAGGCTCTTTGAAAAGGTCTCGCCCGGCAACGCAATAATGCATATGCGGGAAGCGTTGCTGAGGCGGTTTGCCTATCTTACGCCCCTGCTCGAAAGCCTTTGTGCGGAGCCGTTTGAAGTTCAAGGTTGGGTTTACAAGTTTACGCGAGATTGGCTTATGTGGAATTCCGGCATTGTTGGGCTGGATCCCGCCGATGAGAGCTTGGTCGAGCGGGTAATCATGCTCACAGACGCTATTCACGAACGGTCACCCAGTTTGCTCAGCGAGCAGATTGCTTTTACCGTCGCTTTTAAAGAATCAACGAATCTGCGCGAGGCAGACGAGATTGTCTACCACTATTGGCCCGCCGATCTGCGAGAGCAGTTCCAGAGCGTGCTAAGGGGACTCCTGGAGCACTTTGCGACGGCTGACATTGGGCTGCTGACGGAAAGGCTCTACGAGTTGAGACCACGGCCAAAACTAAAGAGGAGGGTCAAGGCCAGAGCTAAAGAAATTCTGTTCAAGGCAGGGTGGAAATCAGTCGGAGTGCGCTCAAGCGGACTTTAGCCGTGAAAAGAACAGGCGGGTAAAGCCAAGCTAATACGTTAATATTGACTCAGTTCGCGTCTTGGACCACATTTGCTAAGCCGAGCCGCGATGTAACATTGTGGCAATGCGTTGCTGGTGGGGGGTGGCCTTCTACGATTTTCATTTCGAAGCAAGGTCATCAAGCCGGCTCACAACGGAGTAATAGGCGAGAAACCCATCGGCAGTGAGGCTGCGCTGGTGCGTAGGCCCTAACCGCTTAACAGCGGCGTTCGCGGCTCGCAGGAGTCGAGAACGACCGTGTCAGACCCGATCATTCTGGGATCGATAGCGATATGTCTCAGCGCTTTTGCCGTCTGCTTCTACTGCGGCAGGCGAGCGCTATGGGCCGGCTTCCTTGCGACGATGACGGTCGGTTACTTCTATGGGATCATCCGCGCAAATGTGGATAACAGCTACGTTCACTTCCTCTACGATTTCGGAGCTGCTGGGTACTTCGTTGCGTTGGTGATTAATCACAAGAGCGCTGTCCAGCGCTACAAGCTGAAGAAGATGATGCCTTGGCTGGTGGGATTGACAGCATGGCCGACGCTATTGCTGCTCGCGCCCACCCAAAATTTCCTCGTTCAACTGGTTGGCTTGCGCGGTCATATTTTCTTTCTGCCGTTTATCGCGGTCGGGGCAATGATCGACGATCGCGAAGTCCGGAAGATAGCCTTGGGATTGGCGATTCTGAATTGCATCGTGCTGGTCTTCGCCTTGATTGAAGTTCAGTTTGGCGTCCCTTTATTTTATCCCTTCAATGCGGTTGATCAGTTAATCTATCGGAGCACCGACGTTGCGATCGGCGGGATAGGAACTTTTCGCATTCCAGCGACTTTCGCCAATTCCGCGGCCTATGGCGGCAACATGGCGGGGAGTATTCCTCTGTTAATCGGAGGAATAGTTCAGGAACGGCGTGGAGGCTGGTGGCGGCGCCTGCTCTATGTAGCCGTAGCGGCCTCCGCGATCGGCGTCTTCCTGTGTGCCTCGCGAAGCCAGGCCGCAAGCATGCTTATCATCGTCTTGGCGATCACGGTGTCTGGCAGGGTACGGAATTTTCCACGATTCGGCTGGATCGCAATGATTGGCTTTGTTGCATTGGTGATTTTCTCAAGCACTCGGATGCAGCGCTTTCTGACGCTCGACAACAGCCGTTTCGTCAAAACTCGTGTCGAAGGTAGTGTCAATGAAGGTCTGATCAAGCTCGCCGCCGAATATCCGATGGGTAACGGTTTGGGCGGCGGCGGCACTAGCATGCCGTATTTTCTAGAGTCGCAGGTCAGGCATCCTGTCGAGGTTGAGAACGAATACGGACGGATTATGCTCGAGCAGGGATTGCCAGGGCTGGCACTTTGGATCTGGTTCATCATGTGGACCCTTACACGTCCGCTGCCACGTCGAAACGAAGCGTGGTACCTCGGCCGGTGGTTAGCCCGAGTCGTCCTCGGGATTGCTTTCGCATTTGCGACTACGGGCACAGGACTACTGACCTCGATTCCGGGCACCGCCATGGTGCTCTTTTATGCCGGCTGGGTAGGAGTGCCTAACGTAATTCGGGTGAAGAAAAGGACACCGGCGCGCCAAGTTCCTGCGGCGACCGCACTCCAGACGGCGTGAGTAGAAATGTTTGTGGCGGGCAAAAGGCCGGGACGTGGCTGGTCGTTGCTGACGGGATTCATTATGGCGGGGGAATGGAGCGGGCGAACGCCGCCTTCGCCAAATATCTGACCGAGATTGGAGCGTCGGTCCACTTGGTAAGCTATCGGATAGAGCCTAGCCTGGCGATTCATCCTATGGTTACGGCGCGTGAGATTCCGATGCTGGCGGGATCTGCGACGCTCGGAATCTGGCGGTTGGATCGGATTGGGCGGCGAATAGCCAGTGAGCTGAAGGCTCGCGAACCGGAGACGCGAGTGGTGGTCAATGGTACCAACTGCGACTGGCCCGACATCAATTGGATTCACTACGTCCATCACGCGTGGAACGCGCGGGTAGAGGCCGCCCCGCTCTGGTACAAGGCAAGAACCATGGCCGAGCGTCAGATCAACCTTCGGCGTGAGCGAAGGATCCTGCCTCGCGCGCGCATCTTGATAGCCAATTCAGAGCGGACGAGAAACGACTTATTGACGCATCTGCAGGTAAGCGCAGAACGCGTGCGAACGATTTATTTAGGGACGGATGACGACTGGCGCGAGATGACCGTGGCGCGACGTGATGAGGCACGGTTGCGCTTCGGGCAACCGCCGGAAGTTCCGTTGGTGATTTTTGTCGGTGCGATGGGCTACGATCTGCGGAAGGGCTTCGACACCTTATGGCGTGCGTGGCAGGAGTTATGCGCAAACCCCGATTGGGACGCGCGCCTGATCGTTGCGGGCGGGGGGCGGCGAGTTAAGTCGTGGAGGCAGAGAGTCGCGAACTCGGGCTTAAGTTGGCGTGTGCAAATTATCGGATTTGTCGAGAAGGTATCCGATCTGATAGCCGCTGCTGATCTGCTCGTGAGCCCGGTGCGTTACGAGGCGTATGGGCTTAATGTGCAGGAAGCACTTTGTTGTGGTGTGCCAGCTATTGTCAGCGCGAGTGCCGGAGTGGCGGAGCAGTATTCGAATGAGTTGCAAGAATTGCTTCTCTCCAATCCGGACGATCCACATGAGCTGGCCGCGCGGATGAGCAACTGGCGGGCGCGAATGGATACGTTCAAGAGCCTGACGGCGCCGGTCGCGGAGCGATTGCGATCGCATAACTGGCGTGACATGGCCGCGCAAATCGTAGCGCTTGCACGCTCTGATGCAGCTACTCAGATCGACAGTCGATCCGATAGCCCTCAGTAACATTGGGCAAATTTCTGCGGGAGCCCATCACGTTTGAGGTGAGATTGGAATCTAACCAACCTGCGCTCGAAGAGAGCGCACACGAGGATCTGGCATCCGCTGCGGAGCCGCATGCGCCTCGACTTCCGGCCAAGCCGCTGGTCATGATCAGGAGCCGCCGCCGATGGGGCGCTTTGAATCTGCGGGAGTTATGGAGCGATCGCGATCTCTTCTACTTCCTGATGTGGCGCGACGTGAAAGTCCGCTACAAGCAAACTGTGCTTGGCGTCGCCTGGGTTGCGTTACAACCATTGTTGACGATGGTGATCTTCACCGTAATCTTCGGCCGTCTGGCGCATGTGCCCTCGGATGGGCAGCCCTATCCGATTTTTGTTTACGCCGGACTCCTGCCATGGAATTTTTTCGCTAACGCGGTCACGACCAGCAGTAACAGTCTGGTCGGCAACGCGACATTAATCACCAAAGTATATTTTCCACGTCTGGTGATACCCGGGGCTGCAGTGGGTGCAGGACTGGTCGATCTGGCGATCGCAGCGACGATACTAATGGTGATGTGTTTTTACTACCACGTGAAACTTGGCTTTCGGCTCATGATGCTCGCCCCACTGACTATTCTTCTGACAATCTTTGCGGCAGCAGTCGGGCTATGGATGTCAGCGCTGAATGTAAAATATCGCGACATTCGCTACGTGCTACCGTTTGTCATCCAAGTTTGGCTGTATCTAACGCCCGTTATATACCCTGTTACTTTTATTCCAGCGCATTGGCGATGGGCTGTGATGCTGAATCCGATGAGCGGAATTATCGAGGCATACCGCTCGTCGATCTTCAACCAGCCGTTCGATTGGCTAGCTCTGCTGGTGGCGGCAATTATCACGCTATCATTTTTCGTCTATGCGGCTTACGATTTTCGCCGTATGGAACGGGTCTTTGCCGACATAATCTAAAACAACAATGCAACCAATTATTAAAGTTCGTGGATTGGGCAAATGTTATACCATCCGCCAAAAGGAGGAGGAGTATCAAACCCTGCGAGATAGTATAGTCCGAGCCTGCATCGCACCCCTGAAGAGATTCCGCGGCAAACGCGATGGATCGGCTGCGGAACGATCGGGCAAGACTGAGGTTTGGGCGCTGCGCGAAGTTAGTTTTGATGTAATGCCGGGGGAGGTTATGGGAGTGGTTGGCCGTAACGGCGCGGGTAAGTCCACACTGCTCAAGATTCTCTCGAGAATCACGGAACCAACTCTAGGCGAGGCGGATTTGTACGGACGCGTCGGCAGCTTGCTGGAAGTTGGTACTGGATTTCATCAGGAACTGACTGGGCGCGAGAATCTATTTCTTAGTGGCGCCATCCTTGGGATGCGGCGCGCCGAGATCAAACGTAAATTCGATGAAATCGTAGAATTTGCTGGCGTTGAGGAATATATCGACACCCCGATCAAGCGCTATTCAAGCGGGATGCATGTGCGGCTGGCGTTTGCCGTTGCCGCTCATTTGGAGACAGAGATCCTGCTGGTCGACGAGGTTCTTGCGGTGGGGGATGCGACTTTTCAAAAACGCTGCCTGGGCAAACTAGGTGATGTCGCGCGCCAAGGCCGAACGGTTTTGTTCGTCAGCCACAACATGGCAACGGTGGAAGCGTTGTGCCACTCGTGCCTGTATATCGCTGACGGACGCCTTGTAGCCCGAGGATTGCCCCGCCTGATGATCGAGCATTATATGGGAGCGGGACTCGAGGCTGGGAACGGAGTTCGCAGCCTTACTGAGCATTCGGGCAGGCGTTTCGGCGCGCAAACGGTTATGTCGTCGGTCGCACTGTATTCAGTCGCGCCAGAGCCGACCGCGATCCTGCGGACGGGCGATCCTCTTTCACTACACGTTAGGTATTCGTCGGATCGACCTTTCCGGCCGGTACTAGCCGTTGCAATAAAGTCTGTGCATGGCGTGCCAATTTTCAGTGTGAGCGACCGTGATGCCCAGCAACTCGCGTCCTGTACGCCAGCAAAGTGTGGCGTCGTGATTTGTGAGATTCCCGAAATTCCGCTGTTGCCAGGCAATTATGTGGCGGACCTTTCGCTGGGTGATGCGCGCGGCGAGCTCGACGTAATCCAGGACGCGGTCGTCTTCGAGGTGCTGCCGGCTGATCTACTGGGTACCGGCAGGCTGCCATCGCCGGGCTCGGGTCCGATTTTCTGCAAGGCGAATTGGCGACTTCAGCCAATCGATTTCGAGACTGATTTTGCCGATGACGATCGTGACAGATACGCCAGTTGAGTGCGAGGCGATTGACAGCGGCAAAAGAATCGAAGCTCCTACCAGTTTTTTACGTGCTGATTGTACTTCGGCGGGCTTTGAGGATTGCCACTCCTAACTATATTTCTATCGATTAACTCAGTGTACCGGTAAGCGCAGCGCGTCGTGACCGTTTGGCGGATGATAACAGGTGAGTATCCGCCGCAAACCGGCGGCGTGAGCGACTATTCGCGGCTCGTTGCGAATGGACTAGCGGCAGAGGGTGACACAGTGCACATCTATGCCCCTGCGATCCGAGCAAACGAGTATTTGGATGATGGGATTGAGATTCACCGCCTGCCTGGGCATTTCGAGCCGCAATCGTTAGGCAGGCTGGGGCGTGAGCTACATAGTCTAACCGGCGACGTGGCCGACGAGATCGTGCTGGTGCAATACGTGCCACACGCCTTGGGCTTCAAGGCAATGAACGTTCCTTTCTGCGCGTGGCTATATGCATTGAGTCGGTCACGGCGACGGATCATGGTGATGTTTCACGAAGCGACAGTGCCATGGCGGAGTGGCCAGCCGATCAAGCTTCAAGTATTGGCGTTGGTTACTGCGCTAATGGCAATGCTAATGGCGCGTGCGGCCAGCGTAATCTTTGTTGCCATTCCAGCGTGGAAGGAGAGGTTGGCGCGATTCGCCGGAAACACTCAAATGAAGTGGATGCCAGTGCCCAGCAACGTTCCGGTGGCCGAGGATGCGGATGCGATCGCGGCTAAGCGGCGAGAACTGAATGCGAAGACGATCATCGGCCATTTTGGGACGAATGAAAACTCGATCAGTCGGTTGCTTAATCTGGTCATTCCTCAATTGCTCGAAGCGTTGCCGGACGCGAAGCTCTTACTGATTGGCCGGGACTCCGCTGCGCTAAAAGAAATTATCTCTCAGGCTAAGCCGGCAATAGTGAATCGAATTTATGCCACCGGCGGACTTCCCGAAAAAAGTGCTTCGGTGGCCCTATCTTCGTGTGACCTGATGCTTCAGCCCTATCCAGATGGAGTGAGTACGCGACGTGGCAGCGTGATGGCGGCGCTCGCGCATCAGCGGGCGGTCGTGACGACAGCCGGCGCGTTCACTGAGCCGCTATGGTCTGAAAGCCCGGCGGTGGCGCTGGCCGGCGTTGGGGACGATCGGGCGATCTGCGCCGAGGTCAAGCGCCTGACGATGGATGAGTTTGAGCGGCGGACAATCGCTTTGTCTGGCAAGCGCCTGTATGACAAACGCTTCGCGTTACGCCACACCATTGAGGCGCTACGCGCGAGTGCACGCTGATTGCGAAAACCGAAGCACCGATGCATGACGTAGTGACGACCCAGCCGATCGTATAATGCAGATGGCGGGCATGTTCGGTAAGCGGGTGAGAGCCGCGATCCTGTGCGATTTCGCCGAAGAGAATTGGCCCAGTATGGACTTGGTGGCGCGGGTTCTTTGGGAGAAGCTGCAGGCCGAGCATTCGCGAAAGATCGATGCTGTGTTGGTTCGTCCGACCTTTCGGCGCAGATTTACTCAACCTAGCATAGTGCACTCGCTGCCAGCGATGTTCAACGCCGACCGAATACTAAATCGCTTTATCGACTATCCTCGGGCGCTCAAGCGGATCAGAAATCAGTTCGACGTATTTCATTTGACCGATCATAGCTACAGTCATTTACTGCACTACTTGCCGAACGGGCGTGCGCTGGTGACATGTCACGATCTGGATTCGTTCCGATGCATCCTTGAGCCGGCATTGGAAGCGCGTTCTTGGCCGTTTCGGATGATGACGCGAAGGATCGTCGAGGGGCTGCGGAAGGCGTCTACGGTTGCGTGCGTCAGCGAAACAACAAGAGCGCAGCTTCTACGTTACGGCCTTGCGACAGCGGAACGGGCCACGACAATCCTGAATGGCGTGGACGCTATCTTTACGCCGGCTTGCAATGCCGAGGCCGATCGCGAGGCCGAGCGGCTAATCGGGCCAGCGGCCCCAGAAGCGGTCGAAATTCTACACGTTGGCAGCACGATCCCCCGCAAGCGGATCGATGTTTTGCTGCGTGTCTTTGCGGGGATTCACGAACACTTTCGGGCTGCGAAGCTGATCCGAGTCAGCGGTCCGTTTACGGCAAGCCAGAATGCATTGCTAGGGCAACTAGAGCTGGAGAACGCAACGACGGTACTGCCGTTTGTCCCCACGGCTATACTTGCGGCGCTTTATCGCCGAGCTGCGCTGGTACTGATCACGTCGGAGGCTGAAGGTTTCGGATTGCCCATGGTGGAGGCGATGGCGTGCGGCGCAGCTGTCGTCGCGAGTGACATACCTGCTCTTCGGGAAGTCGGCAGCGACGCAGCCTGGTTCACAGAACAGGGTGATGTTGATGGGATGATCAGGCGGGCGCTCGAAGTTTTGCGAAATCGCGAGACAGACTCTGTCGAAGCGTTGCGACAGCGTGAACGCGCGATCGCCAACGCGGCACGCTTCTCATGGACCGAATGCGCGCGGCAGTACGCAGCGCTCTATCAGTGCGTCGCAGAATCATCGATTTAGAAAACTCAGAGGCTGAAGCGTTTGGGGGTGGCCAGACGCGATTGCTATCGGATATGGGAGGTCTATCCGTGAAATCGACTAATGACGGGAGCGGCTTGGGTCGGGGCCGTCAAACCGTTGCCACCAGAGCGCAGACGGGGGAGCGTGCGCGGATCTTACATTTTAATCCGGCGGCTGGCCGTGGTGGAGCAAACGGTCAACCAGCGATGCGCGTGCTGCAAGTGGGCAAGTTTTATCCGCCCTACCGGGGAGGAATTGAGAGTCATCTGCAGGCGCTGTGCCACGAGCTGAAGCGCTCTGTGCAAATTGAAGTGCTGGTCGCGAGCGAGGCGCGGCGCAGAACGGAAGGCGAAGTCGACGGTGTCAAGATTAAGCGGCTCGCGCGGCTCTTCAGTATCGGAGAGACGCCGGTGTGCTGGCGTCTGGCGAGCGAAATCCGGCGATCAAGGAACGCGGTAGTACACCTGCACGTGCCGCACCCGCCTGCTTGCCTGGCCTATCTCATGAGCGGCCATCGTGGTCCGCTGGTGATCACGTGGCACAGCGATATCGTGCGGCAGAAGGTGATGGCGCGACTTCTGGCGCCGATCCATGAAGCAGTCGTACGGCGAGCATCGGTGCTGATCGCGAGCTCGCCGAACTATGTCGAAAGCTCGCCGGTGCTATCGCGCAACCGCGATCGCTGCCGTGTTATACCTTTCGGGATCCTGCCCGACGGGTTTCGCGCGCGTGACGGCGAGACGATAACGAAGATCCGCCAGCGCTACGGCCGGCGGATCCTCCTGGCGGTCGGCCGCATGGTCTATTACAAGGGCTTCGAGTTTTTGGTTCGGGCGATGAAGGACATCCGCGGGCATCTGCTGATCGTTGGCGATGGGCCCTTGCGCAGGCAGCTCGAGCATTTGGCGGTGGAATACGGAGTGATTGAGCGTATCACGTTTCTCGGCCGCGTCTCCCAGGAAGAGATGGTTGCCTACTATCATGCGGCGGACGTGTTCGTGTTGCCGTCGATTGCACGCAGCGAGGCGTTTGGCGTAGTGCAGCTTGAGGCGATGGCTTGTGGCAAGCCGGTTGTTAACACTGCTCTTCCGACCGGGGTTCCCTATGTGTCGCTCGACGGAGTGACCGGGATCACGGTACCGCCAGCCGATGCTGGAGCATTGGCTACAGCGATCAGCCGCTTGCTCGACGATCCTTATCTGCGCGCGAAGTTAGGGACGGCAGGTCTGCGGCGTGCGCGCGAAGAATTCAATGTTGAACTAATGGGACGTCGGACGCTGGAAGTCTACCGCGAGGTTCTCGCAGCCGCGCCAATAGCCACCGCTCGCAATTCTGCTGTCCTTTAAAAGCTGCAAAGGCTGCCGCAACGTAGCTTCGAACTTGCGGTAGTCATTGTGCGCTTGCCGGTTTCTCTTGCTTCGCATCCGGTGAAAAGCCGCATCCGCGGCATTCACCCGCATCAATCATCAAACAAAGTTTTTGAGTGATCAGTGCGCCGGCTTGCGCGTGGCCGGCGGCGTTCCAATGGCCGAAACCCATCGGCGTGTTATAGAAGCCGTGCAGGAAAACATGATGCTGCTCAGCATATTGCGCGAGCGGTTGGGCGAGATTGAGCACGGCAAAGCCGTCGCGCTGGCCCAATGCTGCGATGCGGCGATCCGGATAGAAAAGATCGGGCACGTGCAGTTGCTTGATGAATTTCTCGCGTACGGCAGGGTCGGGCCAGACCTGGATCCCGGTATCCTCGGTGACCGCAAGAAACATTGCGCCGTGCTTGACCACTTCGTCGTGTGTCGCTGCGATCAAGCCTTCAGTTACCTGCCATGCGTCCTGCCATGATTTTTCGATCGGCGGACTATAAATACTGTAGTTGATGGCACGTTCCACCGGATGTTCGGGGGTTGGACCGCCATGTCCGTCGCGCACGATTTCCCAAGTATTAGTGAAAAGATCGAGCAGCCGAAGGTCGCGATAATCGAAGCGAGCCATGCACCACAATTTGAAACTCGGCGAATCCTCGAACGGACCTGTTAGCCGCAGTCGGCCTTGATCATAAATAAAGAACGGCCGGCACTGGTCACCTTCAAGCACGACGGAATTGTTGCGGATGTCGTTGCCCAGAAAGATTGCGAGCACCACAATATCCGGTTGATATGACCAAACCTTCGCGCGCAGGGAGAAGAGTTCCTGTGCGGTCCCATAGCCGTCGACACCGAAATTCAAAGCCTCGACGCGCTTCCCTTTCAGTGCTGGGCAGTTGGCCAACTCGCGCCCGATGACGGCGGTGAAGGTTTTATCTTCGGCGACCTGGATAGCCTCGACATAGGAGTCTCCGAGCACTGCCACGCGGACAACACCGGGAGGCTTTGGGCGCGCGTAGTCCGGGCCACGAAAGCCGTCGGCGTTGATACGTACGTAGGATTCGCCTTCGCGGTCATACCGTCCATGAGCGCCAGGATTCAGGCCCCATCCGCGATAAGCGTCGTAACGATAGAAATACGGAAACCAGCGATTAGCGATCCGGATACCGATATCGGCGACGCCCAAGGCGAGGCCAAAGCCAAAGCCGATCAAGGCGAGGATTCCGAGGAATTTTTTCATCAAATGGGAAAAGCTTGAATCTCCACGGCTGGGGCTAGCACAAGAAGTTCCGGGGCAGCGAAAGTCTCTTCGACCTGAGTGGCGAAGTCAATCGCAGATGATGTGCGTACTTTCGGGGTCGCGATTGTTGGCGATATCACTATCCATGTGCCTTTTGCGCAACCGCCGGCTTTTCGGTAGAGCATTACGGCGTCACGACCACTGAGGATTTTTCAGAGGTAGATGAAATGCTTTCATTTGGCTATATGCCAGACACCCATGGCGGACCTTACGAGCAGCCGGAACCAGGCCCCGAACGCAGTGCAGATTTCGCTGAGCAGCTGCTGCACGAGGCTGAAGCGGCCGAGCATAACGGGTTCGATGGTGTGTTTGTGCCCGAGCGTCACGCGCGCACCGAATGCATGTTTCCGAGTCCATTACCGCTGATGGCGGCGATCGCGGCGCGGACGAGCCGGGTCAAGGTCGGCACAGATATCCTGATGCCGCCGCTCTACAATCCTGTCCATCTGGCGCAGGCGTCAGCCTTAATTGATGTGCTCTCGCGCGGCCGATTAATCTTCGGCGTGGGGGTCGGGTACCATCCTCGCTATTTCGACCATTTTGGCGTCCCGATCAAGCAGCGCGAGGGCCGCTTTGAAGAATCACTTGAAATTATCAACAAGGCCTGGACGGCGACTGGCCCGTTTGCCCATCACGGCAAGTACTACAACTTTGACGCGATTCATCTGACGCCTAAACCATATCAACGGCCGCGTCCGCCGATCTGGATTGGTGCTTTCGGTCCAAAGTCGATTGCACGGGCGGGGCGGCTCGGCGATGTCTGGACGATGGCGCCGTTCTTTGACCCGGTCGACAAAATCAAAGCTCAAGTGGACATCTATCGGGAAGCTGCGGCCAAAGCTGGGAAGACCCCGCGGATCGCGCTATTGCGCGATGGTTGGCTGGCTTCATCAGTTGAGGAAGCAGAGCACACCTTCGGGAGATTGTGGCTGGAAGAGTGCAAATTCTATTTTCAGTGGGGGATGCTTGAGCCGACGGCGGAGTTTGCGGCCGAGAGTGATTTCACTCTAGAAAAAATTCGCGGGCGTCACTACCCGCTGATGGGAACTGCGGAGGATTGGCTGGAGGGGCTGGATTTTTGGAACCGGGCCTTAGGCGGAATCGAATGGTTTGTGTTGCGTGTAAGGATTCCCCTCGGGCCAGAGCCGGCTAAGGTTCTGGAGTGTATCCAGCGGCTGGGTAACGAGGTTTTGCCCAGGGCTCGCGAGTTGGCGTCGAGCTAGCCGACCAGCTACTCGGTACCGCCTGGAGGAGGAACGGGTTCGCTGGCGAAGTGGACCGGCGCGGCATGCTGAACGGGGGCCGGGACCTCAGATGCCGGTTGGTTTTGGGCGGATGGTATCGTCGCCGAAGCGACGCTGGCCGCGGGCATCGTCCCTTGAACGTCACTTTGGACGGTCTCGGGTAGTGGTGGGCCTGAGTTATCGTTTGGCATCACATCGTGCTGGGGATTGACGTCGGTCGTTTCGTCGCCGTCCAAATGATGACGCTGGTGGAGCAACATCCAGCCCGCGATGATGGCGACCACTGCCAGCGCCCCAAGGATTGCCCAGAGGTTGGAAGGTGCGCGCTCAGTATCGACGGGTGAGCTCGGCAGAGCAGGTCCTGGACTGTTTTCGGCCCTTTGGACTTCGCGGACGAAACGAATCGCCACGTCCTCAGAGTCCAGTCCCAAATATTCGGAATAACGACGCAGGAAGGGCAGCAGGTAGAGCTGATCGGCTATCATCGAATAGTCGTTGCTCTCCATCATTCGCAGGTAATGAGCCGGGATTCTTGTGTCGCGCGCTGCATCTTCGCGGGTGACGACGCGTTTTTCGCGGCTCGCAAGGAGATACATCCCAAGACTCGGTTCACTACTTTCCGGATTCTTGGGAGCGCCATTGGCCGTAGGCTCTGCAGAGGTTCGTTCCGGGAAAGCCTCGCCCATCCGTCCCACCGACGCCTCTCCAGGCAGGGTGATAGAAGCGCCGATTACGGTTTTGGACGAACCTAGGGGGCGGCGTTCGAGTGGCTGATCAGCCGTCGGGTTCGACAAATCAATGATCGGAGGGACACTGGGACTCTGGTCCGGTTCTTGTCGATCCTGTTGGAGCGCTTGCTCCGATGTGTCGGCTACTGCGCTAAGCAGGTCAATCGCTCGGATCTCGCCATCAGCGCTGGCGCCATTGGAACCACCGTTTGTTCCATTTTTGTGGGCGGGCACAGCAGAAACGCTGGGTTTCGATTCAGTTACCCGAGCCGGTTGCGCCATAGGTTCGACAGCCGAAGCTGCTTCGACCGACGTCCGTGTTTGGGCGAAGACTTGGTTCAAAGCAATGCTACTATGATCAGCGAGGGGTTCATCCATTCCTACCTTCAGCTGATCCGCCGCCGCTCTAATCTGATCTGTGACGATCTTGAACTCATCGGCGCTCGGTTTTCCGTTTTTACCCACCATCCCCGCCACGACTGCTTTGATTTCGTTCACCGGAATCCTCGTTTTTATTAACGATCCGTCGGATTCTGTCCCACCGTCCAGGGCCGCATGCCAGCGACCGATTGTCCAATTGATTTTCACATATCCGTCAAAACCATAGACGGACGGCGGTTAGGAAGCGTGGTTGGCTCGGGAAGGAGGATCGCCGTTGCGTCAGTGCCGGAGCATTCAAGAGGCAGGCACCGGTTTCGCGAAGAGGCCTTTCCTCGAATAAAAGCTTCGCACATAGGTATGATGAAGGCCACTCCATGTGACTGTGGCACCTAATGCTGTCGGAGTTGCCTACGGGCCCCGTCTCGAGTCACTTCACCACCTCGTCCACCCCACGCTCCCACCATAGTGTGAGCGGGCTTCGCCCTGTTCCCCCCTCTTTCGTAAGCCGAAAAGGTGCAAGAGCCTACTCCGGCACCCCTTTCTTACTAGCTAAGACTATTGGCTGCAGTTAGGCAATCGAAATCAAGCGCAAACAATATGAAAAATCACCTTAAACAATGTCGGATTCACCAGTCTGCGTCCATAAATTCTTCTAGCGGCAAGCCGCAGCTTCGGATGGCGTGGGTACGGGACGGTTCAACAGAGCGAATTTCTTGCCCTCGCATCCGATAATAGAGCCTGCGGGCTGCAACAAGGCTTTCAGATGAGTCAGGTCATTGCGGTTGGCGATCAGAACGACGCAGGAGGGCGACGACCATAGCGATGCGAACTGTGCGTCGGTCGCGATAAAGCTCCCGAGGGCATCGGGAGTATCGCCAAATGAGGCAAGTTCGCCACGGTAGCCGACCAAAATTTCGCGGTTGCCCGTATAGAACGGCAGGGCCTGGATTTGGTGATGGTAGGAAGTCAGATCGCATCCGTTGAGATATGGCTGGATGGCACGCGCTAATTCACGGTACGAATAAAGTGGGGCGGCGTCGAGGCGTCCCCTCATCAGGGCGGCCATCATGAGAAGCACACCGGCGGCGATCACAGCGGGTGTGAGGCGTGGCTGGGACCAATTGGAGCCTAATAGTGCAAGACCGCTTCCAGCGAATAGCGCGAACGCCGCCGCTATCAGATCGAGACGTAGACCGAGCGGCAGACTTTCGCGAGCGAAGAAAGCGGCCGTGGTTACGGCAATAACGACCGCTGAGTTGAGAATGAATAAGCCGGTCAAGATGCGGCTGGTGCGATGAGCTGGAAGTCTTGAGAGGCAAGCGAGGCCATAGCCCGCGATGATCGCAAGCGGAGGAAAAGCGGGAAGGATGTATTCGCCGAGCTTGGAGCGGGGAATCGAGAAGAAGATAAAGACGATCCCAAACCATAGCATGAGGAAACGTAGGGCCGAGAGTTGCGAGTGCTTGTTGGCGATCGGGTCGGTACGGAGGAGTTCGATGGTGCCGAGCGGCGCGAAATAACACCAGGGCCACATCCCAGCGATCACGACTGGAATGAAAAAACAGGGTCCCCATCCATGCTCGGTGTTGGCTAGATAGCGATGGAAGTGTTCGTGGATGATAAAAAACTGGAGGAAGTCAGGGTTGCGATGGGCCGTTACGACGAACCAGGGCAGCGCAATCGCCAAATAGATGAGGATGCAAGCGAGCCACGGAATGCGCAATGAATCCCTGATACGGCCTTCAAGAGTCAGCCAAGCGAGGGCAACAGCACCGGCCAGGAGGAGTGCGACTGGACCTTTGGCCAGTGTGCCGAACGCGAGCATCGCGGACGCCGCGAGCATCCAGCGGCGGCCGGCGACGCTTTCGAAGGATTCAGAAGTCGCCGCCGCATAAAAAGCGGAAAGTGCGGCGGTGAAAAAGAACGCCAACGCGGGATCGGGAGTGGCAAAGCGGGCGAAAGCGAAGAACAAAGGACTAAGGGCAAGTCCTAGAGCTGCGAGGAGGCCCGCCGCGATACCGAAGAGAGCTTCGCCCAGCGCTTCGGTAATTCCGACCTGACCCGCGCTGAAAACGGCGGCTTGGCATCGGACGGCGAATTCATTAGTTCCAAAGACCCTAAGAGAGGCGGCGGTGAGCCAATAGACGAGTGGGGGCTTCTCGAAATAGCGTACCCAATCGTTGTGAGGGGTTACGTAGTCACCCGTGACGATCATCTCGCGCGCAACTTCGGCGTAGCGGCCTTCGTCGGGTTCCCATAGAGCGGGGCGGCCGAGGCCGGCAAAGTACAGGACCGCCGCGAAGATCGTGCAGAGAGCGGCGCGATGGCCGCGCGTTAAGCGCATCGCAAGCAGTGTCCAAGTGTGAGCGGGAGGGGTCAATCGCCATGATGCGCTGAGCGATACTGCCGGAGGGCAGGGTGTGCGGAGAGCGGGGGGTGGTTGCGTTGAGTGCAGCGGGATAGCATGATCGAGCCTTCATTCTGTGTACGAATAGATGATGAGCAGCCCGGGGAAAATCACGCCTATTCGCGAGCCGCTGACACGCTCGAATGAATCG
>Ga0335074_10003860_pt1 | contig 20608 bp, 14 predicted proteins | sample Lox_Sample_23_FD_206715 | JGI IMG/M metagenome (GOLD analysis project Ga0335074, IMG submission 206715) | Soil microbial communities from Loxahatchee National Wildlife Refuge, Florida, United States - Lox_Sample_2.3 | ecosystem: Environmental > Terrestrial > Soil > Wetlands | place: USA... | reverse complement strand
GAGTTCGCGCAGGTCTACCTGAACTTCAGCCCGGCCACCGCGGCTCAGCGCGCGGACGAACTCGCGCCTTTCCTGCCCGCGGGCTCGAACAACGATCCGCAGTTCGGGTGGAACGGCGACGGCGCGCTCAGCGTGCAGTCCGAGCAACTTGCTGGCGTGGACGTGCGGAACGCGCACAGTGCCGTGGTGAAGGTGCTCGCCCAGGCGAACAATCAGATCATCGAGATCGGCATCCCTGTCTACTACGCTGACGGCGGGATCGTCGTCTCAGGGCAGCCAGCGTTCATTTCCCCGCCGCCAGGCCTGGTCCTGCCCGCGCCCGCCAAGGTCTCGCCGGACACGAAGGCTCAGCAGCAGCTCACGGCGGAACTTCCGGCTTTCTTCCGCGCCTACGCCGGCTCGGACACCGCCAAGATCGACCAATTCGCCGCGCCGGGCGTTAAGTTGTCTGGCCTGAATGGCGAAGTCGGATTCGGTAACATCCTCGGGGTAACCGTGCCGGCGGCATCGGGCGCGGTACGGCAGGTCACGGTCAGCGTCGCGTGGCTGCCGGTCAGCTCGCCCTCGGCGGGCGCGTCCGCTGGCGGGCGGGCTCAGATCGACATGACTTACGCCATGACTGTCATCAAGCGGGCAGGGAAGTGGTACGTCAGCTCGATCGGGGCGTCCACAGCGCTACCAGGGCCGTCCTCATGAGCAGCGTCCGGCCAGCGTCTGGCCTGGCACAGGAACCTAGCAAGCCGTGCTCACCTACCCCCGGAGTAAGGATGTCCTCGCTCATATTTGCCGCCGCCGCCCCGCTGGCGCTGAGCAGCTCTGGCCTAGTGACGTACCTGCAGGACCTTTTCGGGCCGCTCTTCCTCGGAATAGTCGGAATCGTCGCGATTTTCTTCCTGTTTACCCGTGAGATTATACGGTTCGTGCAATTCTTCGTGCTTGCAGTGGCGATCGCAGTTATTTTCTACGAGCCAACCATAGTTCGTTCGCTGGCCATGGGCATTGCCCATGCGCTGGGGGTTCACTGACGGCCAGGAATATTCGCGGTGCCACCTACCTGTCTGGTATCTGGCATTCATAGCTAAGTTGCGGAGGGGAGTGCGCGCAGGTGGATTTGCCCACCTACACCAGTATCTGGCGGATCGAGAAGCGGCTTTACAAGCTGTATGACTTCCGGCTGCCCATGCCGCTGCCTGTCGGCCAGATCACGGTGTTCGCGGCCATTGCCATCCCTTACGTGCTGCTGCTGACGCTGCTCGGGCTCCCGCTGAGTCACACGCTGATCTGGTTGTATGTGCTTCCGCCAGGCGTCGCCACGTGGCTGGTGACCCGCCCGGTACTCGAGGGAAAACGGCTACCTGAACTGATCGGCTCGCAGGTGCGCTATTACCTTGCTGAGCCCAGGGTCTGGTGCCGGATGGCCGCATGGTCAGAAAGCGATGTCACGGTCGTGAGTGCCAAGGTCTGGCGTTTGTCTCCCGAAGTCCTGGCCAGGTTGAGCGATCAGATTGCCAGCCGGCGCGCGAGCCGCGCGGGGTCGGCCGCTGTAGTGGTCGCCGGGCTGCGCCGGCCCATCCTGCGGCGGTCTGCCGAGTCACGGCCGGGGGCGGCGCCGACGCTGCCTGGCACAGTGGCCGCCGCGTCGGTGGCGTCGGCCCCGCCTGCTGCGGCCCAGTCCACCGCGACCGCTTCGGCTGGTCAGGTGACGGCGAGAACGGGCACGCCGACGGCGGCCAGGGCGACGGCCGTGACGGGGATGACCGGCTCAGGCCTGCGGGTGCGAGGGCTCGGGCTGGCCGCGCCGCGGTCCAGGCCCGCGAGTACCGCTTCGCCGACGCCGCCAGAAAGGAAACCGCACACGCCCGAGCGGCACACGCCCGAGCGGCACACGCCCGAGCCGCAGCCATCGGCTGAGACCAGGCCAGGGCGGCTCACCGCCGACCGGCCGCCAGCGCCCGCGATGCCACCGCTCGCACCGTCCGCGCAGGCACCGTCCGCGCTCGCACTGCCCGCGCAGGCAGCCAGGCCCGGCCAGCAGCCCGCGTCGACCGCTTCCCCTCCGGTGCCCGCTGGTCCGGTGCCCGCTCAGACATCCCCGCCTGCCTCCGTGCCGCCCGGGCCGAGTCCAGCGGTGACCGTGGTCGGTACTGCTGCCGCGCCCGCCGCGCCGCTGCCGGTTGAGCGGGCGCTGGCCGGTCCGGCCGGGCGGCGCAGTGACGGCCGTACGGGGCGGGTCACGGTCGTGCCAGGCGGGCACCGGCCAGGCAAGCCCGACCAGCTACAGCGGGACCGCGCCAGGGCGCAGCACCCCCTCGACCGCCATCGCAGCGTCGTCGTGCTTGGCTGCACGGTCGGAGCCGGCCAGACCATCACCACGCTCATGACCGGCGAGGTGCTCGCCGGCCTGCGGACGGAGCCTGTGGCCGTGCTTGACCTCAATCCGAGCCAGGAGTCACTGTCCGTGAGAGCGCTGCTGCGCCCCGCGCCCGGCCAGGCAGCCTCGCTCGCGACCTCACGCCTAGCGGTCCTCAGCGCCGAGCCTGACAGCGAAGGCACGATAGATCCCGCTCAGGCAGGCGCGACCCTGGAGCGGGCCAAGGCAGCGCACCAGATCGTGATCGCCGACCCGTCAACGGTGGCGGTGCCCAGGCTGCTCGCGGTGGCCGACCAGCTCATACTCGTCGCGCCGGCCAGTTCGGCGGCTTCCCACGCGATCAGCATGACGTTCGAATGGCTGGATGCGCACGGCGAGGCGAGCCTGGCCGCGGGCGCGATCATGGTCATGAACGGGGTCAGCAGGCAGAGCACGGCTCATGTCGAGCAGGCCGAGCGCGTCTGCATTGGCCGCTGCCGCGCCATCGTCCGCGTTCCGTGGGATGACCAGCTTAAAACCCATTCGGCCGCCAAATTGCCTGTGGCGACGGCCGGTGAGCCGTCCGCGCCTTCGTGGGCAGGAGTGCTCAGCCAGCCCACGGTCAGCGCGTACACCGCGCTGGCGGGCGTGCTCGTCGCGGCGCTGGCCGGCCCTGACGCTGGCCAGGCAGAAAACCAGGCCGGCGACCCGGCCCCGACGAGGCGGGCGGGCCGATGATGCGATCAACGACGCGCAACCGGTTCGCGGTCAGGTACTTCGATGATCGCATCCTGCTGACCGAGGGACACGCCTGGGCGTACTTCCGTGTTCCGACGATCTCCTATGAGTTCCTGACCGGCTACCAGCGCGAGGCTCTGGCGACCAACCTGACCGTCGCGCTCGCGGGGATCAGGATGGCCGACGCCGAGGTCCACCTGCGGATCGCGCATCGCAGCTATCCGGCGGCGCAATGGGCGACCCAGCTTCACGTGACCTCGGATGGCGGGCCTGGCTGGCTGCCTTACCTGGACGAGATGTACCGGCAGGTCTGGGCCAAGGACTTCTGGACCAAAGAGGTCTACCTGGGTGTCAGGCTCGGCCAGCGCGGGGTACGCGCGCAACTCGCCGGCGGGCTGCTCGCTCAGGTCATTAACACGTACCGTGCGGGCGAGCAAGTGCTCGGGATCGACGATCCTGCCGTTTCCCCTGCCGAGATCGTCAGGTGGACAGAGCAGGCCGAGCGAGTTGGCCGCACGCTTGGCGCGAGTTCGCTGGCTGCGAGACACGCCAGTGCCGACGACGTGGCCTGGCTGTTCCGCCACGCGCTGACGTCCGGCCTCGGTGACCCGCCGCCTACCGCCGTGCGCAAGCGCAAGTGGGGTTTTGGCGAGATCGAGTCGCTGGTCGAAGGCGAGATACACAACGGCAGGTCCGTCCTGCGGATCATCCATCCGTCCGGCGAGTCGTGCGTGGCCTTCCTTTCCTTCACCAGGTTCCCCGACGTCATGTATTTCCCTGACGGCGAACCCTGGCTGCACTATGCGGACTCGCTGCCTTTCCCCGTCGAGGCCAGCCTCCGCATGAAGCTGATCCCCCCGGCCAAGGCCAGCAAGGACGTCTCGCGCAGGCTCGCGCACGCTCGCGACATGGACGCGCACATCAGGGAGGCCGGCGCCGACCTTCCGATCGCGCTTGCCGAGCAGATCGAGGCGGCCCGCCTGCTTGAGCACGGCATTACCAAGGAGCGGCTGCCTTTCGTTTACGGCTGGCACCGGCTGGCGGTCACGGCACCTGACCGTGAACTTTGCCTGCGGCGCGCGGAAGCCGTAACCGAGCACTACCGCGACATCGGCATCGACGTGGTCAACTCAACCGGTGACCAGTTCTCCCTGCTCTGCGAGTCGATGCCAGGCGACAAGGTCAGGCTCAACTCCTACCTGCAGCGCCAGCCCCTCTACACGATCGCGGGCGGCATGCCGACGGCGACTGTCGATCTCGGCGACCGTCAGGCGGAGGATGCTGGCTGGATAGGGCCTTATATCGGGGAGACGATCGGTCGCGCGCGTTCTGTCGTGCACTTTGACCCGCTGGTCGCGGCCGCGCGGAACAGGCCGACCGCGGTGGCGATCACTGGCGAGCCTGGCGGCGGCAAGACGACGCTGGCGCTGCTGCTGATTCTCCAGCTCGCGCTGCGCGGCGTCACCGTCGCCGTGATTGATCCGAAGGGTGACGCCGAGTCGCTGGTCAAGCTGCTCGCCCACCGGGGCAGGCGGGCGCGGGTGCTGCCGCTCGGCAGCGCGGCAGCCGGCTTGCTCGACCCGTTCTCGTTCGGCGATGACCTGGCCGAGCGGCGCACGATGGCGGCTGAGACGCTGAGGCTGCTGCTGCCAGGCATGAGCGAGGAACGCGAGAGCGCGATGATCCAGGCCGTCGGCGCGGTCTCGGCGGGCGACCGGCCGAGCCTCGGCAAGGTCGTCGAGCACCTTGAAGCCGCCGAAGACCCGGCATCGAAAAACCTTGGCGCGGTGCTGCGGTCGATGTCGGAGATGCGCCTCGCGAGGCTCTGCTTCGCGCCGTCGGGCGGCGAGCGTATCGACGCGGAAGGATGGACGACGGTGTTCACGCTCGGCGGGCTGACGCTGCCCGAGGCCGGCCTGAAGCGTGACGACTACTCCTACGAGCAGCGGCTGTCGGTCGCGCTGCTCTACCTGGTGTCACAGTTCGCCCGCCGCCTGCTCAACGACATGGACCGCAGGATCCCCAAGGCGATCGTGCTTGACGAGGCCTGGGCGGTGACCTCGACGCCGCAGGGAGCCAAGCTCATCCCCGAGGTTTCCAGGATGGGCCGGTCAAGGAACACCGCGCTGATCCTCGTCTCGCAGAACGCGGGCGACCTGCTGAACGAGCAGGTGACGAACTGCATCTCCGCGGTCTTCGCGTTCCGCTCGACCGAGCGGGCCGAGGTGGCCAGCGTGATGTCGCTGCTAGGCATCGAGCTCTCAGAGGAGCACGCGGCCGCGCTGCGCAGCCTGGGAAACGGCGAATGCATCTTCCGCGATCTCGATGGCAGGGCCGGGCGGATCATGGTTGACCTGATCTCTGACGAGCTGAGGCGCTGGCTCGATACGAACCCGACGAGAGCCAGGTCAGGGGAGTCCCCGCTGGGGCCTGGCCGTGCTCGCCCGGCAGGCGATCAGCCAGTGTTCGGCGGCGCGCATCCGCCTGGCCGGATGCTCGGCCACGGTTTCCCTGCTGCCAGTTCCGAGCAGGCGTGGGTGCGGCCGGCGGCCGGTCCCATGCAGGCGAGCCAGACGCAGATTTCTTCCCAGTTAGCCGGCGCCGACTGACCCCCAGGAGCCATCCGATGCCCAAAGTCCCGCGGCTGGCCCGCAAAACCGCTGTCGCGCTGGTCGCCCTCATCGCGCTGAGTTGCGTGCCGCACCTCGCTAACACGCAGCCAACGGCGCGGACCGCGTCAGCGCCCAGCGTGATCACCGCGCACACGACCGCCGTCGTGACGCCTGACGCGCCCGCGAGCGGTATCTGCTCGGTGCCTGGCATCGGCGACATTGGCGGGCTGCTCGGGTTCTGCTCGCTCGGCAAGTCAGGCATCACGGGCGCGCTCAACAACCTGTGCGAGCCAGGAGTGTCAGATCCCGAGTCGGCGACGGCAGGAATCGACTCGCTGATCAAGCCGCCGGCCACCACAGGTCCGCCGCTGGCTACGCCCTACAACGAATACGGCATGGCGGGTCAGTTCTGGGCAGCGACCGACCTCCAGTGTTCGGACATGACATCGCTGATCGGCAACGATGTCGCCGGGATGGTCTTTGACTTCGCCAAGGCATTCGACCGGGTAACGATCACCGTGTACCAGTCATCGGCAAGCGACGGCATACTCAACTGGCTGCAGAACGTCACCGACCGCCTGGTCAGCAACATCGGCAACGCGATCTACTTCCCCTATGTCGCGCTTGTCGTGATCCTCGGTGCTATCTGGCTGGCCTGGCAAGGGCTGGTGCGCAAGCGCGGCAGCAGGACCATAGAAGGCACGATCTGGATGGTCGTGGCCTGTGCGGCCGCGATCTGGCTAATCGGGCAGCCGGCCACCTTCACCGGCGTGGGCTCGGGCGTGTCAGACGGGATCAGCACCGCGCTGAACACCGCGTTCGCGCACCTGCCAAGTCCTGGCCAGGCCACTTGCCTGCCGGTGACCGCGGGCGACCCGCAGATCAGCCCGACCAGCTACAGCTATACCTCTGGCCGCACCGTGGTCGATCAGAACGCCAACGAACTGTGGACCGTACTGGTCTGCAAGCCCTGGCTTGAAGGCGAGTTCGGCACCACGAACTACGCCGCGCCAGGCCAGCCGCAGACGGTCGTCAACAAGTACGGCCGGTCGCTACTTTGGGCGCAGGCGATCGCGGCGAACGAGAAGGCGACGACTGCGACGATCAACGCCAAGGAGGCGGCCTACGAAGGCATCGCGCAGTCGATGAAGACCGCCGACCCTGCCACGTTCGCGCTGTTCCAGGGCAAGCAGTGGACGACGCGGCTGGAGATCGCGTTCGCGGCGCTACTGGCGGCGCTGATCGCCGGGGTGCTTATCTTGCTGATCTCGGTGACCTTGATCTTGCTTAAGATCGGGTTCTTGCTGCTGCTGATCGTCGGACCTTTCTTCCTCCTGATCGGCACGCATCCTGGCTTCGGCCGTGTCATCGCGATCCGCTGGCTGGAGATGCTGATCGGCGTGCTGCTCAAGCAGGCGGCCGTGGCGCTCGCGCTGAGCGTGCTGCTTTACTGCTACGCGCTGATCATGGGCACGCCCGATTCCGTGCTCTCCTGGGCGCTGAAGATCCTGATGATCACGCTCGTGACCGTAGCGGTGTTCATTTACCGCAAGCCGTTCCAGCACCTGTTCGCCTCAGTTGGCTACGGCGTGATCGGCGCCGACCGGGCGGCGCAGACCGACCTGACGCTGGCGGGCGCGACGGCGCGGGCCAACACCAGGGCCGCGGCCTCGCTGGCCGTGCCCGGCCTGGCGGCCTACCGTGCCGCGAGATGGTCGAGGAACAACCCGGCTCAGTCCGGGGGGCTGGCCGCAGGCGCGGCCGGAGCCACGGCCGTTGCGGCCGGCGGGGACGGCAGTGCCGGCGGCGACCTCGTAGCTGGTTCAGGCTCTTCCGACGCGATGACGGCCGGCGCGGCCGCCGGGGCTGGCGCGGCTTCACGTGCCAGGGCACGTGGCGCCTCGGCCGGTTCGTCATCTGGCGAGCAGGCGCCGCCGCTGCGGTTGCCAGGCAGCCAGGTCAGTCCGTCGACGTGGAACTCCGGCTCGGCAGGCTCGTCGGTGAGCGGCGCTAACGGCGGGTCAAGCCGCGGCGGCGCAGCGCCGTCGGCCAGGCTCAGCGGTTCCTCCTCAGGTTCCTCGGCTCCCGCGTTGCCGATCGGCGGTTCTGGCAGCTCGGGCACCGGTTCAGGCTCCTCCGGGCCAGCCCGCTCGGCTAGATCAGGCGGTTCGTCTGGCTCTGGTGGTTCGTCTGGCTCTGGTGGTTCGTCTGGCTCTGGTGGTTCGTCTGGCTCTGGTGGTTCGTCGCCGTGGGCAGGCGGCGACGCCGCGCGGGTGCAGCGGTCCGCACCCAGGCAGCCGGCGCCTGCCCGCCAGGGATCGGCGCCGCCGCCCAGGCCCGCGCCGCCGCCCAGGCCAGCACCGCCGCAGTCGCCGGCTAGCGGGGGCGGCAACAGAGGGCGGAGCACGTTCGCGTCGCTCGGCTCGCGCCGGCAGCCGCCCGCCAAGCCAGGCGGCCAGGGAGGGGCAATGCCTGGCAGGCAAGGGCCGTTCAGCCAGCCATCGGAATCGGGCAATGGCGGTGACAGCCAGCGGACGCCGTTCTGGCTGCGACCGTTCGGGCGGGGAAAGTAGCCGAGGCCATGGAGCTAACGCCAGCTCAGCGGATCATAACCTTCGCGATCGTAGTCCTCCTGCTGGCCGGGCTCGGGGTCTACATGTTCTTGCCGCGGTCGGGTGGTAACGCCGCGGCGGGAACGTCAGGCGCGCACAGCACGAGCCGTGCGACACCGGTCACGACGCCTTCGTCGTCGCCGTCGCCGCAGACCTCAACCAGTTCCCCGCCGTCCGGCCCGGGCCGTGAACCAGACATTTACTCCTGGCTTCCGTTCACGCAGTCAGAACTCGGGGTCGCGGCACAGGTCACGGTGAAGTTCGCCGACGACTACGGCACGTACTCCTACCAGCAGAGCACGAACAGCTACCTGGCGCCGATGAAGGCGCTCATCACCGGCCAGCTCGCCGAGCTGATCGGCCGCGCCTACGCGACACCTGGTCTCGCCGCCACCAGGACCTCGACCAGGCAGGTGTCGGCCGGCTCTGGCGTGATCACCTCGCTGCGCGCGTTCGGCTCATCCAGCCTGACCTTCGTCGTGTCGCTGACTCAGAAGATCACCTCGTCCAAGGGAACAAGCAACGAGAACAACGAGTACGCCGTAACGGTGACCGGCAGCGGATCGAGCTGGCAGGTCAGCAACATCGAGTTCGCCTCGGCCGGCAACCAGTGATCCGGCTTTCCGACGGCCTGCTCAAGCCCGTGCTGTTCGGCGTGGCAGCCCTGATGGCGCTGATACTCGTCGGCGCGCTGGCCGCTCCGATGCTGCTGTTCGCGGCAGGCGGAATGCTGTACTCGACAGACAACGCGTGCTCCTCGGCGGGAAACGGCAGCTCTAACCAGCCACCGCCGAGCACGGTCGCCGAGAACTCGATCCCGTCCAACTACCTGTACTGGTTCAAGCACGTCGGCGCGCAGTACCACGTTCCCTGGGTGATCCTCGCGGGAATCGGCAAGGTGGAAAGCGACGACGGCCAGACCACGCTGCCCGGCGTGCACAGCGGCTCCAACCCGTTCGGCGCGGCCGGCCCCATGCAGATCGGCATTGGCGGAGCGGCGGGCAACAACTGGGGCGGGCTGCCGATCCACCCGGCAAGCGAGAAGGTGGACGGCGTCGCCACTGACGAGAACGGCGACGGCGTGGCCAGCGTCTACGAGCCCGCCGACGCGATCGCGGGCACCGCCAAGTACCTGCTGGCAGACGGCGTGCTCGACAACGTGCCGAACGCGATCTTTGCCTATAACCATCTGGAGTCCTACGTTCAGGACGTGCTCGGCTGGGCGTCGACCTATGCCAAGGGCGGCTACACGGTCAGTCCTGTCACCGAAGACGACGCCCCGACCTGCATCCCTGGCCTCGGCGTCGCGGAAAGCAACGCCGCCGCGACCGCGATCGCCTTCGCCGAGGCCCAGCTCGGCAAGCCGTACCAGTGGGGCGGCATCGGGCCTGACTCCTACGACTGCTCTGGGCTGGTCATGATGGCCTACCGCGCGGCAGGTATTTACATTCCCCGCACTTCGCAGGAGCAGTGGACCTGGGGCCCGCGCGTGCCGGCTAGCCAGGTAGAGCCCGGTGACCTGGTCTTCTTTGTCGGTGGTGACGGCACCCCCACCGCTCCAGGTCACGTCGGCATCGTGATCGGCAACGGCCTGATGATCGAGTCGCCCGCCCCTGGCCTGGTGATCAGGGTCACTCCGTACACCGACCGCGACCCCATTGGCTTCACCAGACCCTGGGCCCATGCCGGCGCAGGCTCGGGTTCAGGCTCGGGTTCAGGCGCTGCCTGACCTCCGCACGAACCCGCCCAGTCGGCGGGCACCGGAGCAGCATCGATGCCTATGCGTTGTTGTTGGCGGGGCGGATCTTATGACAACGATGGCTAGTTGTTGCTGTCCCCGTGACATCGCTGGGACTTCGTTGCTGTAGCGGGCCAAGGGCGGGCAGCATCGCTGGCTAGTTGATGCTGCTGGCCGGCGGGCGTTACTTGGTGTCTTCGCGGAAGCCGCCGAGGAAACGGCGGAACACGCCGCCCTCGCGCGGCAGTGCTGGCTGGGGCGGTGGAGCCTCGGTTCGTTCGTGACCCTCCGGCTGGTCGTAGTCGGCTCGCGCGATCGCGTCGATGATCTGCGCCTCGTCGAAGTCGGCCGAGCCGGGGATCTCGGGAATGAAGCCCACCAGGTCTCCGTCGAGCAGGACCTCCGCCTCCAGGCTTGACGTGCCCTCGCTGCCCCAGAGAGCCTCGCGCCCGTGATCGAGCCTGACCCTCACGGCGTAGGAGTCGACCCCGAGCGTCGCGACGTGCGCGTCGATGCCGCGATCTCGGAGCGCGTCGACGACGTGGTGGCAGCGGTTCTCATCCATGCGCCCAAACCTACCGCCCCCGCCACGCGGATACGGCCCCGCGCCACCGGGCGGGCAGCGGGGGCGGAGCTAGGATTCAAGCTGATGAGTACCGTGCGAGAAGCGAAGAGCAGCGGGATCGGTGAAGGCGCGCCTGCGGCGGCGATCCACACCGAGGATCTCACGAAGGTTTACCCTGGGACCGACTTCGCCGCCGTCGACAAGCTGAACCTCGACGTCAGCGCAGGCGAGATCTTCGGCCTGCTCGGCCCCAACGGCGCGGGGAAGACCACCACCGCGGGCATCCTCACCACCCGCGTGGTCCCCACCTCGGGGAAGGCCTACCTCGGCGGCGTGGACGTGGCGGCGCACCCGGCTCTGGCCAAGCAGCTCAGCGGGATCGTGTCGCAGCAGAACACGCTGGACCGTCAGCTCACGGTCTGGGAGAACCTCTATTTCCACGGCCGCCTGTTCGGCATTGGCTCAAAGGAGTCCCGGCGCATCGCCGATCAGCTACTTGAGCAGTTCCAGCTCGCCAAGTGGGCCAAGGCCAGCGTGTACGCGCTGTCAGGCGGCATGGCTCAGCGGCTGATGGTGGCCCGCGCGATCTTTCACCGGCCCTCTGTGCTGTTCCTCGACGAGCCAACCGCGGGCCTTGACCCGCAGAGCAGGCTGGCCCTTTGGGACCTGCTCGGTGAGCTGCACGCCGCCGGGCAGACGATCCTGCTGACCACTCACTACATGGAGGAAGCCGACCGGCTCTGCGAACGGGTCGCGATCATGGACCACGGCAAGATCCTCGCCATGGATACTCCGGCCGCGCTCAAGCAGAGCATCGGGGCGGACACGATCGTCACGCTCAAGACCACGGGGGATCCGCAGCAGCTCGCCGGCTTGCTGAGCCAGGACGTCGACGGCGTCGCCAGGACCAGAGTCACCGACAGCACCGTGCAGCTCCATATGCAGGGCAGTGACCGGCTCGTGCCGAGGGTCGTGGTCGCCGCCGAGCACGGCGGGTTCGACCTGGTCGACGTGTCGATCTCCGAACCGAGCCTGGAGACCGTCTTCATCAACCTCACCGGCAAGGAGTTGCGGGACTAATGACCGCGCCAGCCACTTCACCAGCCGCTCAGCAGCCCAGGGGACAGGTGCTCCCGCCTATAGGAGGCGGTCCGACCAGGTCGGTCGTCGCCGCGAGCTGGACCTCGCTCGGTGCTTTGCTGCTCCGCGACCTCGTGGTCCTGGGCAAGCACTGGTGGGAGTTCGTGATCCGCACGGTCATCCAGCCGTTCCTGCTCTGCTTCGTGTTCCTTTACGTGTTCCCGAAGATCGGGCAGGGCATCGGCGGCCACGGCACCGTGGAGGAGTCCGCGTTCGCGACGATCCTGGTGCCAGGCGTCGTCGGCATCTCGGTGATGTTCCAGGGGGTGCAGTCGATCGCGCTGAACATGGCACAGGAGTTCGGCTTCACCCGCGAGATCGAAGACCGGGTACAGGCGCCCTGCCCGATCTGGCTGGTCGCGATCGCCAAGGTGCTGTCGGGAGCTGCCCAGGGCATCTTGTCGGCAATCATCGTGCTCCCGATCGCCTCGGTCGTCCACGCGCCAGGCGTGCGCGCGCACCTGACCTTGCACTGGCTGCTGATCCTGACGTTCGTGCCGCTCGCGTGCGTCGCCATGGCCGGCCTCGGGCTGGTACTCGGGACCAGCTTCGAGCCGAGGAACATCGGGCTCATGTTCGGCTTCATCATCTTGCCGATCACGTTCCTCGGCGGCACGTACTACGGCTGGACCAGGCTGGCTCCCGTCACGGTCGGCGGCTGGCACTGGCTGCAGACGATCGTGCTGATCAACCCGCTGATCTACGTGAACGAGGGGATGCGCGCCGCCTTCACCACCGCACCGCACATGCATCTTTACGTGATTTACCCGGTCGTGGTGGGATTCGCCGTGGTGTTCTTGTCGATCGGCCTGCGGAACTTCAGGCGGCGCGTTCTCTCGTAGGAGGAAATGTGGACTTCGAGCTCTCGGACGAGCAGCGCCTGCTGCGCGACACGATCCGCGCGTTCGTGGACGCCGAGATCAGGCCCGTAGCCAGGGAGTTCGAAGCCGAAGGCCGTTATCCGGACGCCGTCGTCGAGGTCATGAAGAAGATGGGCCTTTTCGGCCTGCTCGTGCCGGAGGAGTACGGGGGCATGGCGGCCGACATGGTGTCACTGGCCGTCGTCTTCGAAGAGATCTCCCGAGGCTGGATGGGTGTCGCCGGGATCATCGGCAGTCATTCCCTGTCCTGCTGGATGATCGACAGGTTCGGCACTGAAGAGCAGAAGCAGGCGCACCTGCCCGCGCTCGCCGCGGGCGAGCGCCGTACCGGCATCGCGCTGACCGAGCCAGGCGCGGGCAGCGACCTTCAGGGCATCGCCACGACCGCGCGTCGCGACGGCGATCACTACGTGATTAATGGCCGCAAGACCTGGATCACTAACGCCCGCCACGCGAACCCGCTCCCCGTGCTCGTCAGGACCGACCCGTCGGCGAAGCCCGCGCACAAGGGCATGTCCGTCCTGCTTGTCGACCAGGGTTTCGAGGTCGTCAGGGACCTGCCGAAGCTTGGGTACCGCGGCCCTGAGACCTGCGAGATCGTTTTCGACGACCTCGCTGTCCCCGCGGCGAACCTGCTCGGAGGCTCAGAGGGCCGTGGGCTGCAGCAAGTGCTCGCCGCGCTGGAGAAGGGCAGGATCAACATAGCCGCGCGCGCGGTCGGCGTCGCGCAGGAGGCCTACGACCAGGCTCTGCGTTACTCCGGCCAGCGGGAAGCGTTCGGGCAGCAGATCTCCGGTTTCCAGGCCGTGCAGCTCAAGCTCGCCGACATGGCGATGAAGCTGCAGGCAGCGAGGCTCCTGACGTACTGGGCCGCGTCCCGCGCCGATGCCGGGCAGCGCGCCGACCTGGAGTCTGGCCTGGCCAAGGTCTATGCCTCGGAGGTCGCGCAGGAGTGCGCGTTCACCGCGATGCAGGTCCACGGTGGCTACGGCTATTCCAGGGAATTCACGGTGGAGCGCCTTTACCGTGACGCGCCGTTGATGGTCATCGGTGAAGGAACCAACGACATCCTCCGTACTGTGATCGCCGAGTCACTGATCAGTGGCCGTGGCGTGATCGGCTGACCGGCGCCCCGCCTGGTCACTATGCTCTGAGGTGGTTTTGTCCGTCAGGGCAACGCCCTCGGGGAGGGAGAATCTCGTGCCGCACAAGCTCGGTCTCAGCCTGGCTGCTGCCGGGCTGCTGGTGATCGGACTGACCTCGGTTCCGCCTGCCGCCAGCGCGTCCGTGGCCAGGCATAAGATCCTCACGGGAAAGATCATCGGCATCGACCCAGGGCACAACGGCAAGAACTACACCGATCCTTCGTTCCTCAATCACCAGATCTGGAACGGCAGGAATTGGGAGGACTGCGATACCACAGGCACGGAAACCGACGGCGGCTACACCGAGGCCAAGTTCAACTGGCTGGTCGCGAGCAAGCTGGCGAAGATCCTCCGCAAGGACGGCGCCAAGGTCGTCCTGACCAGGCACAGTAATAACGGCATCGGCCCGTGCGTGAACACCAGGGCACACATTCTCGATCGCGCGCACGCGAATGTCTCGATCGACATCCACGCCGACGGCGGGCCCGCCTCAGGGCGCGGATTCACCGTGCTCGAACCCGTCGCCGACGGCCCGAACAACAAGGTGATCAAGTCCTCGATCCGTTTCGGCAAGCTCGTCCACCAGGCGTTCCTGAAGTACACGCCGATGGGCGTAAGCGACTATTACGGGCATAATGGCTATATTTTCCGTAACGACCTTGCCGGGCTCAATCTCACCACGATGCCTAAAGTCCTGATCGAGTGCGGCAATATGAGAAACAGGGCCGATGCCAAGCTGCTGACTTCCGTGCGCGTGCAGCGGGAGATCGCCAAGGCCCTCTCTGAGGCGATCATCCGGTTCCTGACCGGGCGCTGACCTGCCGGATCGCAGTGAGCAAGTTATTCGCAGTTCAGACGTAAGATCTGTCCCACCAGCAATGTCCGAACGACGGGTGAAACGGTTATGCGCCTGCATATGAGGCGAGCAAGTCAGCTAGCGGCGTTGTCCGCGATGGCGGTCATCGGGGCCGGGTGCGCGAGCGTGTCAGGCGTGGCGCCCGACAGCGGATCCACGGCGACCGTGGCCCAGCGGAACAGTTCGTCGCCCGCCAGTCCGTCTGGAGGGTCTTCTTCGCCATCGACCGGGCATAGTTCGGCGCCCAGGTCCACGCCGACGCCCAAGTCGACGAGGAAACTGCATCTGCAGTCGCCTTTCGACGGCGTGGCCAGTTACGTTGCGGGGACGCACTACTACATCACGGCGGCCGTCTACGATCGCAAGACCGGGCAGACCTTCGTGCTTGATCCCAAGCCAGGAGCCGTGGAGCGCACGGCCAGCATCGTCAAGGTCGAGATCATGGGGGACCTGTTCCGCGAGCACGAGGCGGACAAGCAGCCCTTGTCTGACTCGGATATCTCGCTGCTGACCACGATGATCGAGAACAGCGACAACGACTCGGCGACGTCGCTGTGGAACGAGGACGGCGGTGCCCCGTCGATCCAGACCTTCGACGACAGCATCGGCATGACAGGCACAACCGCGTCCGCCGACCCGTGGATACCCGGCTCGACCGACCTGCCCGGCTGGGGCTGGACCTCGACGACCGCTCGTGACCAGGTCAGGCTCGTCAGGGACTTCGCGTACAAGAACAAGTGGATCAGTGACAGCTACCGTGAGCAGGGCCTGCACCTGATGGAAAGCATCGAGTCCGACCAGGACTGGGGCGTCTCGAGCGGTGTTCCTTCCGGCGTGACGGTGGCGCTGAAGAACGGCTGGCTGCCCATCGACCTGACCAACGACACCGACTGGCAGATCAACAGCATCGGGTGGGTCAAGGGCGACGGCCGCGACTACGTGCTCGCCATCTTGTGCCAGGGCAGCCTCAGCGAAGGCGACGGCATAGCCGCCGTCGATCACATCGCCGCCCAGGTCTACTCCGCCCTTGGCTAAGCCCCGCCGCGCCCGGCCCTGAACTGCCCTAGATGTCTCCGGCTTGGAACTGCTCGAGGTTGTACTGCTGGGCGATCGGGTTCCAGGTGTCGACGAACGCTTGCTTGTCGTTGGTCGCCGTGCCGTCTTCCGCGGTCGCGTCCTGGTAATAACTCGAACTGGTCCCTACCGAGCAACCCGAGCTTTGCTGCTGCTCGGCCCAGTTGAGGTAGTCCTCGTCGATCTGCTCGGAGACCTGAAGCGCGGTCATGAGCTGGCTCTTCAGTTCGGTGCCGTTGGGAATGGCACCGACCTGCAGGCCGTTGGCCTGGTTCAGCTCGGTCCTGCGCTCGGCGGCGATCTGACCGATCTGGTTAATGTCCGAGCCGAGGCTGCCGCAGTCCTGGACATCGGTCACCAGCGCGTTGAAGTCCCACTTCTGCCGGCTCGTCGAGCTCTCGTTGAGCAGGGTGTTGACCGCCTGTGCCTCGCTCGCCTCGCTCTGTACCGGCTGAGTGGTCGTCGAGGATGAGGACGAAGAAGAACTGGTTATCGGCGTGGTCACCGAGGTCGATGGCCCGCCGCCGCCATGCGAGCTGTTGTGCTTGTTATGCGGCACGACGACCAGGTACACGACCGCGACCGCGGCCGCGGCGACCGCGAGGGTTGCCACGACCGCTCCGATGAGCAAGCCGCGGGACCTGTTCTGCTGTGGTGGCTGCTGCGGCCAGTTCGGGCCGGTCGGGCCCGTCAGGCCGCCTTGCTGCGGGTACTGCCAGCCTTGGATCGGCGGGCCGATCGGCCCGGTGCCCTGAATCGGCGGCCCGATCGGGCCGGTTCCGTAGGCCGGGTGGTAAGGCTGCTGCTGTGGCGGGTAGGGGCCGTAGCCTTGCGGCTGCCCGGTCTGCCATGGCTGTCCTGGCATCTGCTGCGGCGGCGGGGTCTGCCCTGGGACTTGCGGTCCTGAACCCTGCTGCGGCGCGTACTGCGTACCCGTGTTGAAGCCACCAGGAACGCCAGAAGGCCACTGCGGTGCCGTCCCTGGTACTTGCTGTCCTGGTACTTGTTGTCCTGGTACTTGTTGTCCTGGAGCTTGCTGCGGTGGCGGGGTCGCCTGCGTTGGCGGCGAATCCGCGCCCACGATGAGCGGCTGGGCCGCGCCGGCTCCGGCCTCAGCGGCCGTGATCGGGCTCGCGAGTTCGGTCATCGGGTGCGAGGGTGCCTGGGCCTGACCGCCGAGCGCGGCCGTCGGCTGTGCGCCGGCGATGACGACGGACGGGGTCCCCGGCACCATGCCGATCGCCTTGCCGAGGTCCGTGGCGAACTCCACGCAGGACGCGTACCTGTCGGCCGGCTGCTTGGCCATCGCCTTGGCCAGTACCAGATCCGTGGCAGGGGGCAGTTCGTGGCGCTTGTCAGTGATCTTCGGCGGCGGGGTCGAAAGGTGCGCGTTGAGCAGGGCCAGCCCGAGGTCGCGCTGGTAAGGCGGCTCACCGGTGAAAAGCTCGTACGCGGCGCATGCGAGCGAGTACTGATCGACGCTGCCGTCGATCGCCTTGCCCTCGATCGTCTCCGGCGCGATGTAGTCGAGTGTGCCGACGAACTGTCCGGTAGAGGTGAGGTGACTGGCCAGCGTTTGCTTGCTGATGCCGAAGTCGGACAGGTAGACATGATCGGTCTCGTCGCCGACCTGCCCCCGCTTGCCGCCGGTGTTCCGTGCGCTGGTGTCGAGCAGCATGTTGGCAGGCTTGACGTCGCGGTGGATCAGATCATGCGCGTGGGCCGCGTCCAGGGCGGCCGCGACCTGACTGATGATGTTCCATACGCGGGCGGGCGAGAGAACCTGCCCTGACGCGAACAGCGACCGCACATCGCCGCCTTGCACGTAGCGCATGGCGATGAACAGGAAGCCGCCGGCGTCGCCGGCGTCGTAGACCGGGATGATGTTCGGATGATCTACCGCCGCTGCCGCACGTGACTCGCGGATGAACCTGGTGCGGAACGCGGTGTCCGAAGCCAGGCCCGGCGCGAGGAGCTTCAGCGCTACGAGGCGGTCAAGGCGCTCGTCGTGAGCGCGGTAAACGACGGCCATGCCCCCCTGGCCGATCTGTTCTTCCAGCCTGTACCCGGCAATGGTGTCGCCGGGAGCGGCATTCGCTGCCGCCGAATTCGCTTCTTCGCTCACCGCATCTTCCTTACCGGCTATAGCCGAAACACCCTGGTCGTGTGTGCGATCCCCGGATCACTCCGGTCAGCGCCGGCCAGGGAAACCCTCCCGCGCGACAACTGTAGTCTCTTACTCCCGAGCCGGAAATAGGACACTTGCCAAGGACGAGAACGTCACAACCCAACTCGCACAAGTGTGCCATCTGCGTTCGGTCGCTACGGCCATGCCGCGCCTCAGAACTGCGGGCTCTGCGGATAGCCATACCTGGCCGCGATCGGACTCCAGATGGCCAGGAAGACCTTCTTCTCCGCATCGGTCTGCAGGTCGATCTCATACGCCGCTTGCCAGTCTGGCGAGCTGAAGCCGGGAGTGCAGTCGCTGGCCTGCGAACTAGCCCAGCTCACGTAGTCCTGATCGGCTTGCAATGACGACTTGAGCGCGCTGATCAGGTCCGACTTCAGCTCCGGCCCGGCCGGGATCGCTCCGACGTTCAGCTTCGAGGCCGCCTCGATCTGGCTCGCTCGCTGCGTGGTGATCGAGTTGATCCTCGAATAGTCGTAGCTGACGTCCTGGCAGTTGCTGACGTCCACGGTCAGTCCTTGCAGGGGCGCGACCGTGGCCACGCTGCGCGTGATCAGGGTATTGATGGCACTCGCCTCCGCGGCCTCCGTTCCCGCCTGGCCGGGGGCAGGAGAGGCTGGCGTGCTGATGCGCGCGCCCGGTGTCGACGACGATGAGGAGTTCTGGCTGAAGTGGAAGACGACGGCAACGCCCGTGATGGCGGCGATGAGGATCGCGATCGTCCCCGTGATGACCGCGACCAGATTGCCGCGCGATGGGCTGGGTGCCGGCGGGTAAGGCGACGTCCAGCTTGGTCCGCTGAAGCCCGGCGGATAGCCAGGCGGCGGCGTCCACTGGTTGCTCACTGGCCAGCCGCCCTGAACGTAGACCGGCTGCGGCGGTGGCGTCTGCTGCGGTGGTGGCATCTGGTGCGGCGGTGGCGTCTGCTGCGGTGGTGGCATCTGGTGCGGAGCTGGCGTCTGCTGCGGTGGTGGCGTCTGGTGCGGAGGGGGCGTTTGGCGCGGGATCAGGATCTGCTGCGGCTGGTGCGGCGGCGGCGTGAGCAAGCCGGGTACCTGACCAGCGAGTTCCGTCGGCGTCCTGGCCGCGGGCGCGGCCAGTTGCGTGGCTGGTCGCGGGAGACCGGACGGCTCACCGGGCGAGCCGTCCCTGCCTGGCGCCGCCGTTTGCTGGCCTGCGGCCACTCCGACGACCGGAACGCCCGGCGTCTCGCCGAGTGCCTTGCCTAGATCAGAACTGAAGGCCGTGCAGGAGGCGTAGCGGTCATCCGCTCTCTTAGCCATGCCCTTGGCGATGATCAGGTCAACGGCGGGCGGCAGTTCCTGGCACTCGCGGGTGACGGCAGGCGGCGGCTGGGCGACGTGGGCATGAAGCACCGCCAGCCCGAGGTCGGCGTGGAAAGGCGGGTGCCCGGTGAGCAGTTCGAATGCCGTGCAGGCCAGCGAGTACTGGTCGGCTCGCCCGTCGATCGGCTGGCTCTTGATCGATTCAGGCGCGATGTAGTCGAGCGTGCCGACGAGTTGCCCGGCGGTCGTCAGGTGACTGGTGACCGCCAGCCGGCTGATCCCGAAGTCGGACAGGTAGACGTGGTCGTTTTCTAGCAGCATGTTGGCGGGCTTGACGTCACGGTGAATCAGGCCGTGCTGATGCGCGGCGTCAAGCGCGCTGGCGATCTGACTGATGAGCTTCCAGGCTCGGCCTGGCTCAAGGCCGCGTCCGTCCGCAAGAAGCGATCGGACATCGCCGCCCGGCACGTAACGCATGGCGATGAACAGGAAACCGCGTACCTCGCCCGCGTCGTAGACCGGGATGATGTTCGGATGATCAACCGCCGCGGCCGCCCGCGATTCCCTGATGAACCTGGTGCGGAACTCGGCATCAGAAGCCAGGTCGGGAGACAGCACCTTGAGCGCCACCGGGCGGCGAAGCCGCTCGTCACGGGCACGGTAGACGACTGCCATGCCCCCCTGGCCGATCTGTTCTTCCAGCCGGTATCCGGCAATTGTGTCGCCAGGTGCGAAATTAACCGAGACCGAATCTTGTTCCTTTGTCATAGTAACCCCCCGGCGACAACTGTAACCCTTTATCCCGGCAGCCGGAAATGGTCCAATTAATGGTCCGGCGTCGGCCGGCCAGTTGGGGGCCGCCGGTCTAATGGGAATTTCAGGTGCGCCATACGACCCCTGGACTCCCAGTAGTGCCCGCCGGAGACCGAGGCGACTCGAAGCCGCGGACCTCCAGCCACACCAGCTACACCAGCCACACCAGCCCCGGACCTGACGTCGGGGGCCGCACGGATTGGCCATTCGGCGGCAGGATCAGGTCTCGAACTGGGCGGGGCGCACAACATCGCTGTCCCAGCGTTGCTGCTGGCTGGGCGGCTCCAGCAACATCGATGGTTATTCGATGTTGTCCCCGCGACATCGCTGGGACTTTATTGCTGTAGCCCGGGCCTGGCGGACAGCATCGATGGACACCTGATGCTGCTGGCGGTGCGGTGCGGTGCGGTGCTGGCGGTGCGGTGCGGTGCGGGGCGGTGCGGTGCCGGCGGTGCGGTGCTGGCGGGGCGATGCGGGGCGGGGTCGGCTGGAAAGTGCCGGGACGGCAGATTCCGGTAATGCCTGGCGAGGCGGAGTCGCCGGACTGACCGCCGCGGAACGGGCGGACGGGCCGGAGGAGCTTCCGCCCGTGGTGCCCGTGGTGTCCGTG
>Ga0335074_10003859_pt1 | contig 20609 bp, 22 predicted proteins | sample Lox_Sample_23_FD_206715 | JGI IMG/M metagenome (GOLD analysis project Ga0335074, IMG submission 206715) | Soil microbial communities from Loxahatchee National Wildlife Refuge, Florida, United States - Lox_Sample_2.3 | ecosystem: Environmental > Terrestrial > Soil > Wetlands | place: USA... | reverse complement strand
CCAACGACTACCACACCTCGTCGGGCTGGCAGGGCCCGGGGCTGACCGGCGGCACCGCCGCCCCGGGCTCCGCCCTGACCTACGCTCCCGGAAACGGCACCACCAGCGGACCCAACCTCATATTCATCGACACCAACGGCGTACTCGTCGACGACTGGTACGCCGGCAGCTGGCAGGGTCCCGGCCCCCTCCCCGGCACCCCCAAGTAACCCGACAGCTCAACTAACCGGGCATGTGCCGGCCCGCGCGTCACCCGCGGGCCGGCACATGCACGCCGCCTTGGCCCGCGGCGGCGAGCGCTGCTGCCCCGAGCTCGTCCGCGACCTCATGCGCGAGCTGGGCCCGGAGCCCTGCCAGCCGCAGCCGTGGCGGCGTTCGCCGACAGAGCAGAACGGCGCGGCGGGCCCGATCCCCGACCTTGTCAACCGCGACTTCTCCGCGGAAAAGCCGGGCCAGAAGATAGTCGTGAATTTAACCGCAGATCCCTTGTCCGGAAACGTCAGGCAGCTCACCAGCGCCTGCGCATGCAGTTCTTCCAAGTGCGGTACCCAGGTATCCCGCAGCAGCTGTGAGGGGACATCCGACAGCGGCGTGCCGCGCCGCGATTCCCAGCGCCTTTGATGCGGTCCGCGCGGCCTGCGCCCGCCGGCCGGCGCGGACCGCCGCGCCGCTTCCCGGGTCCGTGTCTCGAACTGTTACGGCAGTTGTAGTTCGTTACGGCTGCGGCACCTCGTCCGCGTGGGCGTGCCAGCGCTGGTGGGCCTGGCGGGCGTGATATGGGTGGCGGCGTCTCCAGAGGGTCCATGCGTCGAGGTGGGCCTTGTCGCGGCGGGGCCAGGGGATGACGGTGCCGCGCAGCTGTCTGAGCAGTTCGGGAATGGTGGCGGGGATCAGTTCCAGGGCGGCGGTGCGGCCGTCGCGGACGCGCTGCCAGGCGGCTGCGACGGCCAGGAAGGCCGCGGCGAGCAGGCTGATCGCAGTCCAGCGGTGCCAGGAGGCCCACGTGGTGACCTGTACGCTGTCCAGGCCGGTGACCTGCTTGGACATCTGGTGATCTTCCTCTATTCTCCAGCGGGCGATGGCCACGCCGATCAGCTTTGCCAGCGGGACGGGCTGCGGGCTCCAGCACAGGTAGTAGCTGATGGTGCCGGTGTAGCGGTGGCGGCGCAGGAGCAGGAAGGCGTGCCCGTCATCGTGCCCGCCGGGGGTGTCGTCGGGCGCGGTCTCGATCATCGCCCAGTGATAGTCCTTGGCGCCCTTCGTGGTCGAGCCGGTGCGCATCCGCTGCCACATAGACTTGGGTCAGCCTTGAGCCGGTTCCCATCGTTAGGACACACGCCGAAGTTCATTCCCGCAGGCGAGCGCTAATGACGGACTGCGTATTAGCCCGCCCTGCGGCGTGTTCGTACAGCTCGAGATGGCGCAAGACCTTAGGCGTCCCGTTTCTATGGCGGTAGCGGATCATCCAAGCGGCAGTCGGCAACGGGCTGACCTGCATGCTGTAGAGAGACCATTGCTGCGCGCCAGTTTGCGCCACAAGTTCCGATCTTGTCGCGCGCCGTAGATATCTCGGCGCAGGGTTTCTGACGGTAACTATCGCAATTGACGCACCGACGCTGGCCAGAGCACCTGCCATAGCTGGTGCCGACTGACCAGCCGCCAGGGGCAGGACGACACTAGAGACTGCCAGTGAACCATTTTCATCTGGCGATTTCGCGGGCTTGAAGGACGTGGATGGCCTGGCCCGCTGGCCGGCGCGCCAGGGGCAGCAGCGGAGTTTGGGCAGGATATGCCAGTTTTTGAGCTGGGCGTTGGCCCGTTCGCCGGGGGATCGTAGCTGGGCGTGGGCGCGGTTGGCGTCCCTCTGTGAGGCGGGCTTGTTCCGGCCGCTGTACGGCGTGCGGATGTGGTCACCGAGCCCTTGTCGGCCAGCACGATCAGCCCGGCGGCGGCCAGTTCGCGCAGGATGCCCCAGATCCTGGCCGCGGTCGGGTCGTGGACGGCGCCGGGCAGCGGGCCGGACACCCACAGGATCTCGCCGTCGGGGGCCGAGATGACCTGCAGGTTCATGCCGTGGCGGCGGTGCTTGCCGGAGTAGAACGGCCGGTCGGCGGCGACGCGGTCGATGGGGATTAAGGTGCCGTCGATCACGACGTAGGCGTGTGCGGCATCTTTGGCGCTGGCCAGCGCCTGGCGCAGCTTCGGGGAGCGGGCGGCCAGCAGGGCCACGGTCTCGGTGACATACTGCCAGGCGGTGGCGGTGGCGGTGCCGACGCCGAACCCGGCGGCCAGCTCCGCGATGGTATTTCCGTTGCGCAGGTGGGCCAGCATCAGCAGGGCCTGCTGGCACGCCGTCCGTGATCAGGCCGTATGCAAGGCAGCCCGAAGATCAGGATGAAAGGGCGCAGTGAAACGGCGGGCACAAGATAGGCTCGGGGCTTCGTCTGATCCTGGCACTAGCGTTTTCGGCGGATCGCATGGCGATCCGGGCAGGGAGAACGAATGACGATCACGGTGCGGGAAGGATTGATGGACAGCCTGCGCTCCGGGACAGATGCGACTGCAAGGCTCCAGGTCATTAGCGGGCAAGATATCGGTGTGGTGGCGGGGGCGCTGCGAGCTGCGGAGCCTGAGATCGAAAGCCTGGCGCCCGCTGACGCGCCAGCCATTGTGATGGGTCCTTTTCTCATCCCCGGCAGCTGCTTGCTGCTGGTCGATTTCGAGGCGGCCACGCTGCCGGACGTCCTGGTGCAGGTCCCCGGCATCCTGGCCCGGCACCTCGGGAAAGCGGGAATCACCGAGGCGGTAATCTGCCCGCCACACCGGATCGGCGCCCGCTACGAACCGCTGCAGGCGTTCACGCCCGTGGCCAGGGCGTGGCTGGTGGGCCCGCAATCCGAGGACGGCACCGGGGTTTTCCCGTCGCTCGAACCCGCTCTCGCCGAGGCGGGTACACGCTGGATCAGCGGCCTGACCCGGCCCGGAATGGAGTTCCGCGCAGTCATCGTGGGCATGGACAGCCCGGTCACTGCTGACACGCTGCGCCAGATCCTGGACATGCTGCCCCGCAGCGGGCCGCAGCATACCGTGACCGCAGTGGCGACCGATTTCAGCACACGGGCGGCGAGCGTCGTCTTCGGCGATTTCCTCAGCACCGCGGTAACCCTGACCGCCGCCAGGGCCAGCTGGTCAGCCACAGAGGTCGCTGCCCAGATGCGCGCCCAGCGCGAGGTAATCCGGGCCTGCGCTAGCCTGCCCGAGCTGGAGTGGGCAGGAGTGACCGCCGAAGCCAGCAACGACTACATGCTCATCCACGACCCCTGGAGGCCGGAATACCAGATGATCAGCCCGGTCTGGTACCAGATTCTCTCCCAGGAGCAACTACGCCAGGCCGGCGGCCCGCCCCGCGGTGCCGCCGCGCTACCCGGGGGGCGGATCGAGCTGACCATCGGCGAACCAGAGCAGTGGGTACCCGGCCATTCCGGACACGACGCCGTCCAAGAACAGGCCCGCCGCGTCCTCCCACCCCCGTATTAACCGGCTCCAGCGCGGCACAACGACGCCCCCAGCCAGCCCGCCGACACGAAAGCAGAGCTGCCCATGGTCGCGCCTGCCAGTCAAGCGCAGCGACACCCAGCTCACGAGACCGGCATTCTGGAACAAAATCGGCCACCTCACCGGCCCGCCCACTAAGAACGAGGGCCCTCCAGGCCACCCAGGCGGTCGGCAAAGTCATTCTTGATGTCATGCCGCGTTGCGTGCGAGTGGGCTGAGGGATGACCGCTGCGTCTGGTGATCGGGCCTGAGGAAGTTCAGTCGATCCAGTATCGGCGTACTGGGGATGCTCCCGCGCTGGCCTGGATGATGCAATCAAGTCGCCCGCCGCAGGCCTTGATAACCGCTTTGGATCCGTCGTTGTCGTCGTCGCAGGTCACCAGCACCTGGGCGACTCCGCTGGCCCGGGCGATGACCAGGCTTTGCCGGAGGATCTCGGTCGCGTAGCCGCGCCGCCGGTGGCCCGGGAGGACGCCGTAGCCGATGTGGCCGCCCTCTCGTTCGAGAAATTCGTTGAGAGCGTGGCGGATGGAGGAGCGGCCGACGACCTCCCCGGCGACATCGGCGACCAGGAACGTCGCGGGAACCCGGTCAGGCCGCAGGCTGATTCCCGCCCGCTGCTCCTCCAGCGTCCTCAGATACGCATCCCACGGCATCCCCGGTTCAAGGCCGTGGCCGAAGGTGAAGCCTTCCGCGGCCATCACGCGGCAGGCTGCCCGGAACGCCGCCTCATCATCGGGCCGCAACGGCCGGAGCCGCAGCGACGAGGCTGCCCCCCTGCCGCCTGTCACATCGCTTATCACCGGGTCACGCTAGCCGCCGCGCCCCGGGGGCACCAGCGATTTACCGCCCCGGCCGACCTCCATTCCCGGGCCAGGCGGACAAGGCCATGCCCCCGCACGCTGCCGCCGCAGGCAGGGCTCACCCGGGCACCCGGGCAAGTCGTTTAGCAGTTCATGATCGTTCGTAGTGGCCGGTCTGGCTGGCGGCGGGTCATGAGCTCTAGGCCTTGGCCGCAGCCTTCGTGGCAAACCTCAGCACGACGGTGACCTGCCCGGCTGATCCTTCAAGGAGCTCGGAATCGCGGTCGAGCGCCTTCGGCAATAGCTCCGCAACCTGTGGCAGATCGGTGATCTGCTCGTCATCGGGTGCGTCCGTCCCGATCACGCGGGGGGAGTGGATGGGGTAGCTTATGCCCCATATGGTGCTGTCCCGCGGTCTGCTCCGCCTGCTGGCGCTTACCTGCTGCGTGACGATCGCGAACATTTACTATGCTCAGCCGCTGCTGGACACGATCGCGCGTGACCTGCGAGTCAGCCAGTCCGCGGCCGGAATCGTGGTCGCCGCCACACAGCTCGGGTTCGCCGTCGGCTTGGTGTTTGTGGTGCCGCTCGGCGATATCGTGCCGCGGCGGCCGCTGATCGCCGCGCTGCTGGCGGTCGACGCCGCGGCCTTGGCGGCGAGCGCCGCGGCACCCGGGCTGCGGGCGCTGGCAGCGGTGGCTGTGCTGGTCGGCCTCTCTTCAGTCGTGGTGCAGATGATCATCCCGTATGCGGCGACGCTGGCCCGCGATCAGGAGCGGGCGGGTGCGATCGGGACGCTGATGGGCGCTGTGCTGGTCGGGGTTCTGCTGTCCCGGGCCTTTGCTGGCATCGTGGCCGGTGCGGGCGGCTGGCGCGCCGTCTACGCGGTTGCGGCTGGCCTGATGGCGGTGATGGCGATGGTCGTGGGCCGGGCACTGCCAGCCCACGAGCGCGAGGTCGGCCAGGGCTATGCCGTGCAGATGCGCGCGGTGCTGCGGCTGGCGCTGAGCGAGCCGGCGCTGCGCTGGCGGTCGCTGATCGGCGCCGCCCAGTTCGCCGCGTTCAGCTGCTTCTGGACGACGGTGACCTTCTTGCTGTCGCGTCGCCCGTTCGGCTGCTCGCAGGCCGAGATCGGCCTGTTCGCGCTGGTGGGTGCGGCTGGCGCGGTATGCGCGCTGACCATCGGGAGGCTGCTGGACCGCCATCAGCAGCTGCGCTGGCGGGTCACCGGCATCAGCGCCACGCTGCTGCTTGGCTCTTTCGGCGTGCTCTTTGCAGGCTCGCGCAGTCTGGGCTGGCTCATCGCGGGCGCTTTGCTGATGGATGCCGCCAGCCAGGGCGTGCACGTGACCAACCAGGCGGTGATCTACAACCTGGTCGGCGGGGCCAGGTCTCGGATTACTGCCACCTACATGACCATTTACTTTTTCGGCGGGGCGCTCGGCACGATGATCGGCGCGGCCGCGTACAGCCATTACGGCTGGGGCGGTGCGTGCGGGGCTGCGGCCGCGTTCTGCGGTGTTGGCCTGGCCGGGTGGCTGGCCACCCGCCGCCACGAGCGGCCTGCGCCGATCGCGGCCGCTCCCGCGTCCTGGCTTGCTGGCTGTGACGTCGGCCAGGCGGGTAAGCCGCAGCCGTGGTCGTCTCGGTCTGCCGCCGGGCCCGATGGCGACCTGGGCAGTTAGCCGGACATCGTGGAACTGCGCAAGCCGCGGGCGGTGCGGGCGGGTGACTGCATCGGGATTGTGGCGACGTCCTCACCGGTATCAGGGCAGCAAATGGAGCATCTGACCGGCTATCTCAAGGGCCGTGGGTATGCTGTGCAGCTGGCCGAGGGAGTTCTGGAGCAGTCGGGGTACCTGGCGGGCGATGCGCAGCGGCGCGCAGCGGGCGTCATGAGCATGTTCGAAGACCCCGATGTCGCTCTTGTCCTTCCGGCCACCGGCGGCACGGGAGCAGCCCACCTGGTCGACCTGCTGGACTACGCGCTGATACGGGCTCACCCGAAGGTCTTCGCCGGGTTCAGTAACCCCACGGCGCTAAACAACTCGATCCTGGCCGCAGCCGGGCTGCCCAGCGTTCATGGCGTCAGCGGATTCCAGTTCTTCCAGGCCGAGATCGACCCGTGGACTGAGGCTGCTTTCTGGGCCACGGTATCCGGCTCGATCGCCGGGCGGGAGGTCGCTGGGCATGACTGGCATGTGCACCGGGCCGACGGGCTCGTGGTGACCGGCCCGGTCGTCGGCGGCAATCTCGCGGCGTTCCGGCCTCTGGCCGGCACCCGCTGGATGCCTGCCACCTCAGGCCGGATCCTCCTGATCGAGGCGATGAACGCCACCTTCGAGGATGTGGACGACGCCCTGACCCATCTCAGGCTGGCCGGGGTCTTGGACGGGATCGCCGCTTTGCTGATCGGAGCGCCTGCCGACTGGCCGCACGTAAACGCCCCGGATACCGATGTGGATGAGCTGATTCTCCGCTGTGCCGGGGGCACCTTTCCTGTCGTCACGAATGTCGGATTCGGTCATCAGCCCAGAAGGATCCAGTTCCCGATCGGCTGCCGGGTCGAACTCGACACCCGGGGCGAGCGGCCGGTCCTGCGCTACCTCGAGGACCTCGTGCGGGCGTGACGGAATCGGCCAGGGCCTGGTAAAAGAGCCGTTCGGGCTGGGCTTGGTTGCAAGCTGGTGACCTGGCGTGTCGGTGCCCGGGACGCGATGAGGTCTCCGGTAGATGAGTCAACGACCAAGAAGACCATCGAACCGGGAGACCTCGTGCCTGCCGTACCGGCCAGTGGCCGGGCGGACCTGACGGATGCGCAGTGGGCGGTGCTGGAGCCGCAGCTACCGCGCTGCAAGAAGCCAGGGCGCCCGCGGAAGTGGACAAGACGCCAGCTCATCGACGGGATCCGGTGGCGGACCCGGGCCGGGACGCCGTAGCGGGATGTGCCGGAGTGGTACGGGCCGTGGGAGTCGGTGCACGGGCTGTTCCGCCACTGGCAGCGGGACGGCACGTGGGCGCGGGTCGTGACCGGGCTGCAGGCGCGGGCGGATGCGGCCGGGCCGATCACCTGGGAGGTGTCGGTGGACTCCACGGTCGCGCGGGCGCACCAGCATGGGGCCGGAACGGCCGGGCGCAGCAGGCGCGAGCGCGGGCGCTGGCAATGCTCGAGCGCGCCCTGGCGGTCGAGACGGCGATCGCCCGGCATTGTGCGGAAGCCGACGTGCGGCAGAAGGAGATACTCGCGGGCGTCGATCACGTCGCGCTGCACACACAGGCTCAGGCTGCTGTCTGGGGAGCGGTACCGCGGCCAGGTCGGCTGCGGTAATCCGCCCGCGGAGGACGAGGGCCGCCCAGTTCAGCATGCTTACCGCACACCGGCCCTGGCGAACTTCATCCAGCTGGCCGTCGCCGAGGGGTTCTGATCGCCGACCTCGGCTAGACTCCATGGCCGCGGGGCCGATGCGCGCGCTGGTCGGCCGCCTGGGATTCCGGGGGGCATGACACCGGGCAGGACGCGCACGAGTCACGGGGCAAAGTGCGGGAGGAGTAGTCATGGGGGCGCCAGCTGGCGGAGAGCAGCGACAGGGTGGGGATGCAGAGGGCTTACTGGCTCTGGGTCATGAAGGGCCGGGGCTTGCCCGATTCCGTCCGGGCCGTGGGTCTTGATGAATCCGCTGAGCCATGGGAACGCGAAGCGGCCGACCGGTTGGCCCGAGAACTCAGCGTCCTTGTAGAGCCAGGCGCCAGCCCGTTCCCTGACGCCCCGCGACCCAGTCCCGAGGCGCCCGCGGCGGGGTTTGCGTTTGAGCACTCCGCTGACCCACGGCTGGATGCGCCGTTCGACCGGGGACGGCGCGAAGGCATCTGAAAGCCGCAGGGGCCGGCCGCGGCGCGGGTCGCCGTGGCCGGAACGACATCTAATCACTCTGCGTACAGCATGCGCCACAGCGTACGTTCCCGCAGTGCGATGTCCTCGCGGGTGAGCATCTGCTCAACGTGGGCGCGGGCTCGCCCGGAGGGTGCCATCGCATTGGGTGCGGCCAGCCATGTAGGCAAGTCCTGCGGGCCGGCAGCGCAACGCGGCTGTCCGGCCCGCGGACTGGCTACGGAAGGATCGTTCCCTCATTCAGTAGTTCGGCTTTGATCATGCGGGCGAGCGTGTTCAGGGCCTCGTTGGAACCCGTGATCCCGCCGCTGCGCAGCGCCCGCCGTGACACAGGTCTTCCCGCGCCGGCTAGTTCGAGAGCTATGCGGAGCGCCTGCTGCTTCTGCGGGTGCGCGGGATCGGGGGCGGGGTGGCGGGTGCTGCTCGGCGCTGCCGAGCCGTGCTCCGCGAGAGGCTCGCTGGTCCCCGGAGGATGGCGGGTCCGGGCCGTGGTCCCGGCCGCCTGATCCTGGTCCGGCCGGCCGGCGTGCTGGTCCGCGGGGGACCACTCCGGGGGCCGCGCGGCGGCTGGCCCGGCGGCCCGGCCGCACGGTCCGCCCCCGGTCGCGGCGTCGGCGCACAGCATGTGGGCCAGGACGGTCCCCATGGCCAGGACCAGGACCGGCAGGCAGGACACGATCGTGGTGATGGGCCACGGTGCGCGCGCTGCGCCGGCCTGGGCCAGCAGGTGATAGGCGACCTGCCCGGCCATACCGAGCGCGAAGGAGAACATCGCGGACCATTTAGCGAACCGGCGGGTCCGGGTGCTGACCGTGTGCTCGCTGGGCAACCAGGCGCGCAGCGCGTACGCCGCGTAGGCCTCCACGCCGACCGGCAGGGTGATGGCGGTGTCCAGGTGCAGCGAGGGCCAGATCACCCCGGCCACCGCCAGTCGCCAGGCCGCCCGATCCGGCCTCGGCATAATCCGGGCCTCGGCATAACGCAAGCTATGCCGACATCGGCATAGGATCCGGTACCGGGTCACGTCCCGCAGGTCCTTCAGCTCCGAGCATGGGATGTAGCTGCCGCGCAGCAGCCCGCACTCAAACAGCTCCGCCAGCCGCAGGCTGGGCCGGTGGCCGAATTTCAGAGGTAGTACGGCGCCGAGCGCGGTTCAGAAGAAGAACCCCCAGTAGGGGGTGCTGGTGTACTCGACCTGGGAGGCGGCTGGTGCGGTGACCGACACTGGTGCGCCGAAGTCACCGAACGTGAGGTCCCGGTCCGTCGTGATCGCCGCCCGGCTGCCGGGTGCTCGGGAGCGCAGCGTGGTGATCGTCACCAACCGGCGAACCCGTCCTTGCTGGTCCACGTACACGGTGCCGCTGACGGACTTCAGTGCGCTGAGGCGCGCGGTGAACCCGTACTTGGTGCCAGTCCAGCCCGGGCCGGAGGCGGGTGCTTCGCCGCGCACCGCGGCCGCGTAGCGCAGCACGGCTAGCAGTTCCGCTGGACTGACCGGCTGCTCTGTGCTGAAGCCATAGGGGCCATCCACCCCCAGGACGTCCGCTCCCGAGGGCGGGGCGGGGGCCTTGTCCCAGGGCTTGCCTATGGTCCTGAACCCGGATCCGGGAGATACCCAGGTGTACACGTACTCACCGATGAAACGGATCTGCGCGCTTTTGGAGCGTGCCGGAAGTATGGCCAGCTGTTCCCAGCCAACCTTATGCCCGGGGTCGAACACGCCGGTAACCGCGCTGGAGTTGACTTCGCGCCCGGCGAAGCGCACGGTCGAGTTAACGCGGAAGCTGTAGCTATCCGCGGAGGTCTTCGCGACCGCGCTGGTCACCGTGGTGAGTGCTGACGGAGCCTGGCTGACGGACGCCGCGAGCAGTGCGGCTGTCCCGCCCGCCGCCGCCATGGCGCCTGCCGCCATGAGTGCCAGCATCCGGCGGTGCCCATGACGCCACCGGGCCGCCGGGCCCTGTTCCCGCGCTCGGCGCTGCAAGCCGATTCCCAGCGGCACGTCATCGGATTCCCCGGGGAAGGTGCCGGGCACGTCCTGGCCGGTTTTTTTCATGTTCTGCCCCTTCACGGCTATCGGTGGCTCAGTTACGCTCCCGCGGCGGTGACGGGCGGATAGCCGAGGTCGCGGTGCAGTTCGTTGACCTGTGCCAGCAATGGCGCCGGGATCTGGGCCAGCGGGAACCCGGCGTGGGAGGTGCCAGGCTCTGGCTGGGCCTGGCTGTCCTGGGCGAGCGCGGCGCCGGCGCCGAGGTCGGCACCGAGGAAGCCGGTGCCCAGGAAGGACGTTACGGCCCGGGCAGTCTGCCGTTCGGCTGCGGCCAGGTCCTCGAACCGTATGCGCAGGGCCGCCTGCGGGTGTGACTGCTCGAATGACAGCAGACTCCCGGTGTGGGCTGCCCAGTAGGCGGCCAGGGCGGCGGCGGTGCTGGCCGGGTGCGTCCTGATGAACGGAGCGAGCGCGGGGTCGGCTATTCCCCAGGGGCTGGCGTCCAGGGCGGCGCGGATGACGTCGCCACAGGCGCGGTACAGGCACACGAACCTCGCGGCGGGGTAGAGCCGCAGGAATGCTTCCGCGACCTCGGGCATGGCGTAGCAGGCCTCGCACCAGCGCCGTTTGCCCTCCCGGCCCAGAACCGAGGTGATGATGACGTCGGTCAGCGCCCGGGTGGAGGAGATGGCCAGCGCCGACGGCGCCCGCCCCGGCCGGCCGTCGGCGTTGCGCCAGACGGCCAAGGCCTGCTCGCACAGCGGGAGGACCCCGGTGCCGGAGGTGCAGGCCAGGTCCGGAAGGCCCTCCAGCATCGAGCGCAGCCGTGCGCCTCCGGAATACGCGGTGGCCAGTACGACCACGGGCGCGCGGTCGGCTGGGCCGGCCAAGCCCCCGGCCGGGCCGGGACGATCGCGGCGGGCTGATATGCCGCCCAGGGCGAGTCCGGCTGACGGGGTCGCTGCCGTCATGAGGCCACCATGGCCGGGGCCGTCTCGTCCCCTGGCACGGCCGCTGCCGGCCTCCAGGAACTCAGGCCGAGCAGGTCGGCGAGCATCGCGATCCGCTCCTGGGCCAGCAGCGGGCCACTCTCGCCAGCCGGGCAATAGCGCAGGTCCGACCGGCGCAATGCGGCCTGAAGGTTGGCGTCCCTGGCCCGGATTGCCTGCCATGTTTCCGGGGAGCCGAGCACGCTCCAGGCGACGTCCTCGTCCTGCCCGTCATCGGGCCTGATGGTCCGGGCCGTAACGTCAACCACCCACTGCGCCTCGCTGCCGCCGGTGACCATGCGGGACACGACCAGGAACTTGCCGCCCGCGGATGACTCCCACTGGCTGGCGACCTGCTTGCCGACGGTCTCCAGCCGGGAGCGCAGCCAGGCCTCCAGCGCCGCGGCCCCGGGCACCGGCCCGCCGGCCGCGCAGTCCGGCGGGCCCGTGATCGTGGCCGGGTCGCGCGGGTCAGCCGGGCGGCCCGGGCTGCCCCACTCCGCGTCGACCGGCAGGTAGCCGAGCTTCCCGGCCAGCTCGTTGATCGCCGCGGTGACCTGCGGCGGTATCAGCCCCGCCGGCAAGGACTCACCCCGGCCGACCGAGTCGCCACTCACCGACGACGTCGCCCAGATCTTGTGGTCCGCCGGCCCGAACCGCTCCCGCTCACCGCTGAAGCACGCCTCGGCCACCCCCGGCGCCGCGCTGACGCCGAGGAACGCATACACGCCCTGCATCACGCCCTCAGGGTCTTCCACCAGATCCTCATACCGGACCCGGTGACACAGCTGCGGGTGCGCTTCCTCCACCCCCGCGATTCCTGTCGCGTGGTCGAGCCAGTACCGGGCCAGGGCCAGCACCGCGTTCCCGGGCGACGCAGCACTGTACGGGTCGAACCCGTAACCAGTCAGCCCGAACGGGCACGCCTCCAGCCCCGACCGGATCATGTCCATCGGATGGCGGTACAAGCACAACAACCGCGCCCGCGGGTACAGCTGCCGCAACAGTCCCGCATGCCGGGCCGAGCCCAGGCTCTTGTCGCAGAACACGTGCTTGCCCCGCCGCTCCAGGTAGGACCCGGTCATCTCATCCAGCATCCGCCGGATCCCCTTCACGGCAGCATCCGGGACCTGCGGCGGCGCGTCGCCCCGCTCGGCCGCCAACGGCGCCCCCTCGATCAGCGACCACACCACCGCCAACTGCGTGCACAGCGCGGGCAGGCTCGTCTCCGGCGGACACGCCAGATCCGGATGCGCGTCGAGCAGGAACCGCAGCAGCGTCGACCCGGACCGTCCCATGCACAGCACGAACACCGGCTCAGGCCGCTGGTCCCCGGCGGCAGCACTCTCAGCGGAAAGCGCCCCGGCAATCACTGAATTCATGTTATACACCTGAGTCCGCCTTCCCGACGCCCCTATCAATGCAGGCAGGCGCGGGCCACGGGCCGCGGCCGCCCGTTGCTGGCATGAACGTGGCAACGGCGGCCGTGGCCCCGCGACAACCTGCTAGAACGGGCACTTGTCATTTCCGCTGAACATACTGATAGCGACATCGTAGACATGCTTACGGACGCGGGCCGTCTCATGATGCCAATAGACACCGAAATAGTTCTGGTCGAGCGAATCTATGAGCGGGGTGCTGAAGTAAACGCCGTCATTGTTGCCGGCGCAGAACGAGGCGTAGTAAGTGCCGTTCAGGCTTGTGGTTCCATGTTCACCCACACAGATGGGTCCGTGGTCCGCGGATGCCGGGTAGTAGAAGTGAAGCGAGGTCGTCGAGCCGCCGGTGCAGTTAATATGAAAGGCGTCCGGCTCGAGCACCTGGGTCCTTGCCGTTGTCGCGGCAACGGCCGTGGCGCCCGGCGTGAACACCGCAGCGCAGGCAGCAGCCCCGGTGAACGCTGTTGCCACCTTGAAGCCTGTCCTCATCTGTTCCTCCTGAATAGGTCACGGACTGTCGACGGTTTTTCATTCGGCGCCCAGTGCCGGTTCGTGCCTCAAGCCACACCGATCACTCCTCACCCGGCCCGGCGCAGACCAGCCAGCGACTGGTTCTGATCGTGAATGCTGGCATGTGCCGGTGGGACCTCGCGTGTACCGGATATGTACCGCAACATGTAGCAGGCGTTTGGAAGCCGGCCGCCTCTGGGGGGTCCCAAGACCTGGCAGAGCGCATCAGGAAATCAGCCCCGCTGGTCGGCGATGTCTGAGAACGGTGGCTCTTTAAGGCTGACTGATATGGCTTGCTTGGCCCCGCTCCATCCGGGCGGAAACTCGGCAGCGTTTCACACAACTGTTACGTATAACCCCCGCGGGATGGAGGACATACGGCGACTGAAGCCGGTTTGCAGATCTTGACAATTTCTCCGCGCGACAGAATTACCGGTTCTGTGCGGCACTGGCCACCGGGTCGGCAATCAGACACCGACGCCAGAACGGTGGCTCCGGATCGTCAAGCGGTAGGGAGCTCAGATCACGGAGCGTGAACCGAGCACAGACGGCGCTCGGTGCCGATTAGCGAAGGTGTCGCATCTGCGTTTACGCCGCGCTGGCATGTGTCCCCGCTCGACCAGTTCGGCGCGTGGGGCAACGGTCCGGCAACTTCATGGCCGCAGATCAGCGCGGGAATGCTGTCGGCTAGCGCGTTACTGCGGTTACGTTTCCCGCGGTATCGGTGACGTAGTGTCCTTTGGACAAGTCGAGCAGGACGAGGATGTTGCCGAACGGGTCCGCCACAACGGCCACCCGGCCGACCGGGATGTCGAAGGGCTCGGTCACTACCCGCCCGTCGGCTGCCCGGACCGCGGCGGCCGCCTCGTCGGCGGAGGTGACAAGCCAGTCCGGTTCATAACTCTGCTGGGTTGAGAGGACGATCTCCGTGTCGCTGCTAGCCAGGGCCAGACCGGCCTGACCGATGTCATCATTGCGCCACCGCAGCTCATGCCCAAGGGAATCGCGATAGAAGCGCAGGGGGATCGACCCCATTCCCCCAAGCTACAGCGCCGAGATCAATTTCTAGCACCGAAGCCCTCTGACGTGCAGGAACGCTGCATACGGACCAAGCCGCCCGCTGATTCACGGCCACGTATTGCCCCAGAACCCGACATATACCCCCGCGGAACGAACTTGAACCCCATGGGCGGTTGGCTTGGCGCGGCGCGCTTGCAGCCGATTGCCAGCCTGCGTAGCTGGACCGGCTCGGGTCGCCGCAAGAATCCGAGGTCTTCGTCGCGTATAGTCAGCGATCGCGTGGCCGCTGCTCAGCCTATTTCGCGCTCCTGCCGACTTGGTGCGGCACAACCGCGAGCATCGCAACCTGGCGTTCCCGCGTCACCCAGGGTGAGAAGTGGTTGCCCCCAGCGTAGATGCGCTCTTCAGTCACCCGTGCTGCCCCGGCGAGGCTTCGCCGCAGGACCGGCAACGACGCCAGGCCATCGCCGTCACCGTGGAAGATATGGAGCGGCGCCCGGACCTCAGCGATGTCAAACGGCCAGGGCTTCCCGGTCGCCTGGTCATCTAGCCACCAGCCGACCGCCCCCTGCCGCACCGCCTCCACCATATTCTCGGACAATGCCGCGCTCGTCCTCTCGACCCAATCGCGCTCGTCAGCGGGCCAGCCGCTCGTTATCTTCCGCAGGCTCTCGAGCGGGTCCGCGCGCAACTCAGCCGCCGCCACCTCAAGTCGGGCCCGGGCACCCTCAGGGTCGCGCCATCCCGCCTTCCAGCCCTCGGCGATGTCTTCCGGCAGGCCATCAAGGCCCTCTTCTTCGCTGATCCGGCCGCCAGCAGAAGTCAACATCACCGCCCGGACCTGGCCAGGCATCAGGACCGCGCAGGCCAGCGCATACTGCCCGCCGCCGGACGTGCCCTGAACCGCGAATTGCGCCATGCGCAAGCGCTCGGCCACCGCAACGGCATCTCTGGTACGAGAGAGCCGGTCCAGGTCATCGAGCGGATCCGTGGCGCCGAAGCCCGGCCTGTCAACCGCCACCACGCACACGCCGTGCTCTTCCAGCAGCCCCGGCTCGTACTCTCCCACCTCAGCCCGTGATGACGGCGAGCCATGAAAGTAAAGCAAGTTCGGCCGCGTATCCGCGCCGGAAACCCGATACCCGACCCGGCGGCCGCCCGCTACGCACAACACCTCATCAGACACCAGCACGAAAACCCTCCTCGCCGCTTAGTAGCATCCCCCCGGGCCGCCATTCTGGCTGAGGGTCTGTCAACCTTAAAGTGCGACAGAGCCGTTAAAATTACAGTCCCCTGGCTGATGGCCCGTGCGGCGCTCACGACGGCGTCCTTGACGGTGCATGTCCTGCAGCATCCAGTTAAAGTTAGCGTAAATGGCCATCCCTGAAGGAGCGGAGCCGTGTCAAGCCGGACCTGAGCTGGGGTTTGTGGTTTCGGTGGCCGTGCGAGAGGGTGCGTGACTGGCGTCTCCTGTTTCCCGGCAGCTGCCAATGTCCGTGGCGAGCGGCCGAGCAGGTCAAGGACCGGGCGGAGCCCGGCCGCCCGGGGGCGGCGCCGGAGGCGTCTTTGAGGTGACCCGGCCGGGAGCCCGATGATCTGGGCGGGCGGGAAACGGGAGCCGGGGGCCGTGGGGGGATATGCGGTTGTGTTCAGGTCCGTCCCATGTACCGGATCATCCGGTGCGGGCAGTGCCGCTGGCCGCATTCATCCCTTCGCGTGACCCCGGCCGGGGCCGGGGGAGCATGGGGCGGGTCCGCGTCAGAGGTGGTCAGGCCGGGTCAATCAGATGGGCGCCCTGCCGCCGGGGGCGGGGGCAGACTAGTTTGCGACCTTGAGCCTGGCAGGGGGCAGAATGCTTGGCGACCTGGCGCCCGTGCCCGTGGGAGTTGTTCATGCGTCTCGTGCCGTCTGCGTGGCCAGCGGCCGGGACAGGCAGCGGATGTGGCCGTCGTTGCGCATGCCGTAGAAGACCAGGGTGGCGACACCGATCTCAGCAACCTCACCCAGGGCCAGCTCGACCAGTGGCTCCTCGCCGGGCCCGGCCGCCACACCCCCATCCAGCCGTTCATCAGCTGGGCCACCCGGCACAAGATCACCCGCGGCCTGGCCGTAAAAAGCCGGCCGTCGGCCGGGCCGGCGGACTTTCTCGGCGACAGCGAGCACGCCCGGCAGCTGCGTGCCTGAACGACACCGGCATGCCGCTGGACCTCAGGGTCGCGGGCGCCCTCGTGCTGGTCTACGGGCTGAAACTGAGCCGTATCGCCTACCTCACCCGCGACGACGTCATCGACCGCGACGGCCAGACCTGGCTGCGCCATCATGGCCACCAGCTCCTGGTGCCGCCCCGGCTCGCCACACTCATCCGCCAGCTGGCCGGCCAGCCACGACCACCTGCGCACCGGACTGACCGGCACGCCATCACAGGCCACCCGGCACGCGACTCCGCGATCGGCGCACTCGCCGCCGAGCTTCCCGCACCCGTCCTCGCCGACATCACCGGCATGAACATCACCACCGCGACCAGCTGGACACACAGCACCGGCCGCGACTGGACGCGGTACCTGGAGGCCAGAACGCAAGGCCAGTGACATGGAGCCTCGCTTTCCAGCACCTGCTCTCAGGTCACTGCGAAGCGCCAAGAAGCCGGATGCACGGTTAAGCCGGCTGCAGACCGTCGGCCGGGAGGTCGCGAATGCGTCGCAGGGGCGACAGGTAGAGCCACAGGCCCGACGAGCAGCCCCCGATGACAGCGACCCAGAGAGTGGTGTGGACACCGAGCACGGCGCCGAGTGCCCCGCCAGCGAGTCCGCCGAGGGGCAGCGTGCCCCAGTTGACCCATCGGGAGGCGGCGCTGACCCGCCCGCGCAGCCGGGCTGGGCAGGTGGCCTGCTGGTAGCTGGTCAAGGCGATGGCGCAGAGCGTGGAGCCGAACGTCCAGGACATCCAGCCCACGGCGAACAACCCGACCCCCCAGCCGGGCCGGGCCATCGGGATCAGCAGGCCGGGCAGCGTGAACACGGTCATCGACAGCCAGCTCAGGCGAGCCGATCCGATCCGGCGCGTCAGCGGTCTCGACGCCACCCCGGCGGCGACGCCGCCGGTCGCGCCCAGGGCCAGCAGCGCGCCGACATAGGCGGGGCGCAGGTGGATGGCCCGGATGAGGAAGACCGGGCCAAGCGTCTCGACCATGATGACGAAGAAGTTGGCCGTGCCGTTCCAGGCCACGGCCCGGCGCAGGATCGGCTCGCGGAAAATATAAGTGAGCCCTTCCCCGACCTCCGAGCGGAGCCGCGGCCGGCGCTCGGTGCCGGCCCGGACGATGCGCGGCTCCCTGCTGCGGATCGACAGCAGGCAGACAGCCGACACGGCGAAAGAAAGCGCGTCGCTCGTCATGGCCAGCGCCGCGCCGAACAGCCCGACCAGTACGGCACCGAGGCCGGGGCCGGCTATCTGCGCAGCGGCTTGCGTCGTGGCCAGCTTCCCGTTCCCGTCAGCGAGCTGATCCCGGTCGATCAGCGCCGGCAGGTAACTGGCGTAAGCGACCAGGAAGAAGACGCTGACGACACCCGAGGCCAACGCGACGAGGTACAGCTGGCCCAGCGTCAGCACCCGGGCGGCTTCAGCGACCGGTATCGAGCCGATGACCAGGAGCCCAACCGCATCGCACCACAGCATCAGCCGCCGCTTGCTCATCCGGTCAGCCAGCACCCCGGCGGGCAGCGCGAAGAGCAGGTACGCGCTGGTGACCGCCGCCGACAGCAGCCCCACCTGAAATGTCGTGGCATGCAGGATCACGATGGCGACCAGCGGCAGCGCCAGGACCGTCACCTGCGACCCGGCCTGGCTGACGGTCTGCCCGCCCCACAGCAGCAGGAAGTCACGATGCCGCCACAGAGCCGTGCTCGCCCTCTTGGGTTCGGTCACAACAAGCCAGACTGCCTTCCAGCCACCGAACCTGTCCAATCTCGCTGACCCGAAGCACAGCCGAATACCGCACGATCGAATATCCACCGTCCACCGGTTCGATCATCCGCGCCGCGCCCGCGACACCGTCAGCCTGCCCGTCGCGCCATGGGCACGCGCCTACGGCCTCGACCACGACCCCGGCAGCCCCACGATCCCGCTGCTCGGCCCCGGCCCTGGCATCGACCGCGCTGGTGCGGGAGCTGGCCCGCTGGCTGGGACGGCGGTGGCCGAGCCCAGGCACCGGATCCTGTTCACCCAGCTGGAGCTGCGCGTAACCGGGGCAACGCCGAAAGGATTCATGCGCGACCTGAGGTTCGGCGAAGCTCCGGCGGTGGCGGCACCGGCACCCCGGGCTTCCGCCCCGCGGGCTCACCCAGCGGTCGGGCTGGCCCCCGCGGCCGCCAGCGGCACGCTGAGCTACGCCGACATCGAGGGGTTCTGGATCGATGCCGGCGGCCCGACCAACTCGACGGGAGGCTACACCGACGCTCAGATCGCCGCGGCGATCACCGGCGCGGAGAGCTCTTCCCTGCCGGGCAACATCCAGCAGAGCGTCGATTACTGCGGCGCCGCGCCGGACGAGGCTGGCTGGGGCCTGTGGCAGATCACTTGCGGCAACTCGGTGCCCCAGTACGGCACGGATTTCCAGCTGCTCGACCCGTGGAACAACGCCGAGGCGGCCGTCTACAAGTGCCAGGGGCAGAGCAGAGACTCGCCCAGGTCAGTGACCTGGCTGCCCGGCACGGCAGCGTGAATCTCGGCATGCCGGACTTTTCTCACGTCGTGGGCCAGGACATCACCCCGGCATAGCGCTGCATGATCCGTCAGATCCGGTCGTCAAAGGTCGGCCCTGGCCGTGACCGCGGCCAGGCGCCGTTCAAAATGATCCCGGGCCTGGCCAGGGCCGGCCGTTATCCCGCTCATGGCCACGGCCGCAGTGATGATCACGTCGGATAGCTCGTCCAGCAGGTCATCGGTAGTCCGGCACACTCCCTTGCGCCTGTTCAGCCCGTGGACACCCAAAAACGCGTCCGCCGCCTCACCAACCTCCTCCGTCAGTTTCAGCAGCCGGATAATGTGCCCGTGGTCCTCACGATCATGGTTCTTTCCAGGGAATCGTGATCACTAGAGAGCCACGGGCACGTGCGTCAGGATATGGCGACGCGGCTGTTCGCGCTGGAGGGCGTGCAGGTCGTCGAGGTGGATACCGAGGCCGGCGGCGGCGGCACGGTGTGGGTGGTGACGGCGGATCCGCAGGCGGCGGCGTGCCCAGGATGCGGGATGGTCTCGGCGCGGGTGAAGGGGTATGTGACGGCACGCCCGGCGGATCTTCGCTACGGCCAGGAACCGGTTGGCGTGGTGTGGGTGAAGCGGCGGCTGGAATGCCGGGAGCCGGCCTGCCCGCGCAAGACGTTCACCGAGTCGGTGGCGGCGGTGCCGCCGCGGTGCCGGGTCACTGCCCGGCTGCGCGGGCAGGCGGGGGCACCGGTCGGTGATGAGGGACGGACGGTGGCGCAGGCCGCGCGTGAATGCGGGCTGTCGTGGCCGGTGGTGCACGGGGCGTTCGCTGACCGCGCCTAGAGCAGCCGCCCTCGCTGGTAGCGCACCTGGGGATCGATGAGCACCGCCGCGGCCGGCCCCGCTTCGCCCGCGACGAGGACAGCGGGGAGTATGTCCTGCTCGCGGATCGCTGGCACACCTGCTTCTTTGACCTGTCCGGGGATCAGGGGCTGCTGGGGCAGGTGGAAGGCCGGACCGCCGATGACGCGGCGTACTGGCTGGCGCAGGGCTCCCCGGCCTGGCGGGATGCCATTGAGGTAGTGGCGATCGACATGTGCTCCATCTACGCCTCAGCGGTGCGCCGGGCGCTCCCGAACGCGCAGCTGGTCGTTGACCTGTTCCACGTCGTGCAGCTCGCGGTCAAGATGACCGGGGACGTACGCCGCCGGGCGGTGCGGGAGAAATACGGCCGCCGCGGCCGGTCCGGCGACCCGGAGTACGGCGTCAAGGGCCTGCTGGTGCGCAACCTGGAGCACCTGCACCCGGGGCAGTTCGCCAAGGTCATGGACACCCTGAGCGCTGACCGGCACGGCCAGCAGATCGCCGCCGCCTGGATCGGAAAGGAAAAGCTCCGCGATGTGCTGAACCTGCGGGCCCGGGCCAGCGGATCCACGCCATCCGAACGCGACGTCCGCGGCCGGCTCGCCTCCTTCTATGACTGGTGCGCGCAGAATGACGACATCGCCGAGCTGCTCACGCTGGCCAGGACGATATCCAGGTGGGGGGACGAGATCGTCGCGGCTGTCCTGACCGGAGTGACGAACGATCTGGCTTCACACTGCACCTCGTGTTGATGATCTGATCCCGGGTGTGGTGATCGGGGTTGTTGTGCCTTGTGGAACTGATGGTGGCACGGGGGTCTGACAGTTTCCGGAGCTGTGGCGGCGG
>Ga0335074_10003858_pt1 | contig 20610 bp, 18 predicted proteins | sample Lox_Sample_23_FD_206715 | JGI IMG/M metagenome (GOLD analysis project Ga0335074, IMG submission 206715) | Soil microbial communities from Loxahatchee National Wildlife Refuge, Florida, United States - Lox_Sample_2.3 | ecosystem: Environmental > Terrestrial > Soil > Wetlands | place: USA... | reverse complement strand
CCACGGACGGGCCGCGGGTGGCGGCGCTGAAGCCGAACGACACCTGGGTCAGGACCCCGGCCAGGACCGGGGCGCGGCCGGCCGGCTCCGGGGAGATGACCGGGGATCCCACCGTGGTCGGCCAGAAGCCGACGTGCCCGGGCGATGTCCTCCGGATCGTCGGCGCCGAGCAGGTCGGCCAGCCGCGCCATCTCCGGGTACCTGGCGCGGAACAGCGCGCCGACCCCGGTGGCCGGGTCAGGTTGAGCCCAAGGTTGGCACGCGGGCACATACGGTGCGGCCCGGATGTTAATACAGTGCGGTCCCGCGCGCCGCGTGGGACCATCGGGGGCGAGAGACGACAAATGTCGGAGGATGATGAGTACGGTCTTTGACGAGCAGCCGGACATCGGTGACCTGGACCTGGAGGAGCGGCACGCGCTCCGGCGGGTGGCCGGGCTGTCCACCGAGCTTCAGGACATCAGCGAGGTCGAGTACCGCGCGCTGCGGCTCGAGCGGGTAGTGCTCATCGGGGTGTGGGCCGAGGGCAGCCTGGCCAGCGCGGAGAACTCGCTGCGCGAGCTGAGCAGGCTGGCCGAGACGGCCGGCTCTGAGGTGCTCGACGGCCTGATCCAGCGGCGCGGCCGGATCGACGCGGCCACCTACGTGGGCTCGGGCAAGGCGCGCGAGCTGGCGGGGATCGTGGCGGCGGCCGGCGCCGACACGGTGATCTGCGACGGCGAGCTGACCCCGAGCCAGCTCCGCAAGCTGGAGAGCATCGTGCAGGTCAAGGTCATCGACCGGACCGCCCTGATCCTGGACATCTTCGCCCAGCACGCCCGCAGCCGCGAGGGCAAGGCCCAGGTCGAGCTGGCCCAGCTCCAGTACATGCTGCCCAGGCTCCGCGGCTGGGGCGAATCGCTGTCCAGGCAGGCCGGCGGCCGGGTGGCCGGCGGCGGCGGGATCGGCACGCGCGGTCCTGGCGAGACCAAGCTGGAGACGGACCGGCGGCGGCTGCGCGCGCGCATCGCCAGGCTCCAGCGGGACATCTCGGAGATGTCCACCGGCCGGAAGGTGCAGCGGGGCCGCAGGCACCGCCGGGAGGTGCCGTCCGTGGCGATCGCGGGTTACACCAACGCGGGCAAGTCCAGCCTGCTCAACGCGCTCACCGGGGCAGGGGTCCTGGTGGAGGACGCGCTGTTCGCCACCCTGGACCCAGCGGTACGCCGGGCCGAGACGCCGTCCGGTCGCGTCTTCACGCTGACCGACACCGTCGGGTTCGTCCGCCACCTGCCGCACCAGCTGGTCGAGGCGTTCCGGTCCACGCTGGAGGAGACGGCCGAGGCCGACCTCATCGTGCACGTGGTGGACGGGTCGGACGCGGAGCCCGAAGCGCAGCTCGCCGCGGTGCGCGGCGTGCTCGCCGAGATCGGCGCGGCGGGCGTGCCCGAGCTCGTCGTGGTCAACAAGATCGACACGGCGGACCCCGTGGTGCTCCAGGCGCTGCGCGCGCGCGAGCCGGGCAGCCTGAGCATCTCCGCGAAGACCGGCGCCGGGCTCGCCGCTCTCCGCGGCGCCATCGAGGCTGCGCTGCCGCGGCTAGACACGCACGTGCGGCTCATCATCCCGTACCGCCGCGGGGACCTGGTGGCGCGCGTTCACGCCGACGGCGAGATCCTGCACGCCGATCACGTCCCGGACGGCACGCTGCTCGAGGCCCGGGTCCCGCCGGGCCTGGCTGCGGAACTGGAGGCGGCGGCGCTGACCCCGGCGGCGCCTTAAGCACGGCGGACAATGCGGTCCCGTAAAACGTGATTGCGGTCACGTTCGGCGCGTATTTATGGCGGCGCGGAACACCGGACGGGCATGGTTCCGCATTGCGCAAAGACTTGTCTGCGACCGCAGCCGTGCAATAACGTATCGGAATCGATGCTTGGCCGCCGTACCCGCGCGGCGCTGACTTCGGCGTGGTGCGCAGCGAAGCTCGTCTGGTGCCCGCCGGTGTTCCCGGCGTGCACGAACCATGGCAGGTGACCGCTCATGGCGCATGAGTTCACCGGTCCCGGGGGGGATCGCGAGTGAGTGTACGGCTGTTGACCAACATCGGCCGCCTCTGGACGGGCTCAGAGGTCTTGTCCAACGCTGCGGTCGTGACCGGCGATCAGCGGATCGCCTGGGTCGGGCCCGCCAGCGAGCTACCGCGGCGCATTCCGGGCGTCATCGACGACATCGTGGACGTGGACCACGTCGAGAACCTGGGCGGGGGCCTGGTCACCCCGGGCCTCATCGACGCCCATACGCACCCGGTGTACGCGGGAAACCGCTGGGCTGAGCTCGCGATGCGCTCCAACGGCTCGTCGGCGGCGGAAATCACCCAGGCCGGCGGCGGGGTGACCTCGACCGTGACGGTGACGAGGGGCACCGACCCGTGGACCCTGTGCAACGGGGTGCGGGAGCGGATGGGCCGCTGGCTGCGGTCGGGGACTACGACGATCGAGGCCAAGACCGGGTACCACCTGACCAGGGACGGCGAACTGGCGGCGGTCCGGATGCTCCGCGGCCTCGAGGGCGAGCCCGGCATGCCGCGGATCCACGTCACGTTCATGGCCGCGCACGCGATCCCGCCCGAGTTCTTCGGCCGCCGCGCGGACTACATCGACGCGGTGAGCTCCTGGTGCGCGGACGCCGCGGTGGTCGGCGCGGACAGCGTGGACGTGTACTGCGAGGAAGGCGGGTTCACCGAGGACGAGTCCCGCTGGATCCTGAACGCGGGGCGGAGGGCGGGCCTGCTGCTGCGGCTGCACGCCTGCGGCGGCACGCGTACCGGCGCGGCCCGGCTGGCCGCCGAACTCGGCTGCGCGTCCGCCGACCTGCTGCACGAGGCGACCGACGACGACGTCGCCGCCCTGGCGCGCGCCAGCGTGGCCGCCGTGGTGTGCCCGGGCACGGCGCTCCAGACCTGCGCCCGGCCGCCGGTGCGCGGACTGCTCGACAAGGGCGTCACCGTCGCGCTCGGCTCAGACCACACGCCCGGCGGGACCGGGATCACCTCGATGGCGCTTGTCATCTCGCTCGCCGTGTCCTACCTCGGGATGAGCGTCGAGGAAGCGCTCCGGGCGGCGACGATCGGCGGCGCGCACGCGCTCCGGGCGCCCGACCGCGGCGCGATGGTACGCGGCAGGCTCGCGGACATGGTGCTGTGGGACGCCGATCACGAGGGCGCCTTCGTCTGGTCCTACGGCCTGACCCCGCGCCGCGTCTGGCTCGGCGGCGAGCCGGTCACCTGACCCGCGGGGCCGGCTGAGCCGCGCGCTTCCGGCCTGCCCTCAGCGGGCCCGCCCTCAGCGGGCCCGCCCTCAGCGGGCCCGCCCTCAGCCGCCGAAGACCACGATGCCCGTGGAGGACGCGTTACCTTGCCCGGTGTAGTTGTTGCCGGTGACGGTGCTGCCGGTTACCTCACTGCGGGTGGTTCGACGGGCCCCCCAGGGGATGCCGATCACTCGGTGCTGTCATTTGGACGCGATCCGCGCATGGCCGGGCTTACCGCCACGAGATATCAGTTCGGTTGCAGAAAAGTCGATCATGGAATGAATCGTTCTAGCTCGGCAGGCCGGCCCGCGGCGTGGCATGCTGCGGTCATGGCCGCGCGCACCGCTGTGAACCAGCCAGCTACCGGAGCCGCCCCCGTCGCGCCCGTGACGGTGGTCGTTGGCGAGGAGGAGTTCCTCGTCGACCGCGCCGTCCGCGACCTGGTTACCGCCAGCCGGAACGCGGGCCACGACGCAGGTCACGACCTGGACGTCCATGACCGCGGGGGAGCGGAGCTCGGGCCGGGGGAGCTGGACTCGCTCACCTCGCCGTCGCTGTTCGGCGGCGGCACCGTGGTGGTAATCAGGTCCGCCCAGGACGCGAGCAAGGAGGTCGCCGGCGAGCTGGCCAGCTACGCCGCCAGCCCGGCGCCCGACGTGACCCTGGTCCTGACCCACGCCGGCGCCGCGCGGGGCAAGGAGCTGCTGGCCAGCGTCAAGGCCGCAGGAGCCCAGGTGATCGAGTGCCCGAAGGTCACCAGGTTCGCCGAACGCCTTGATTTCGTCCGGGCCGAGTTCCGGCGCGCGGGCCGGCGCGCCGACGACGCCGCGGCCCGGGCGCTGCTGGACGCGGTCGGCTCGGACCTTCGCGAGCTCGCCGCCGCCTGTGATCAGCTCGCCGCCGATGTCGGCGACCAGGTGGACGAGGCCATGGTGGCCAGGTACTTCCGCGGCCGCGCGGAGGCGACCGGGTTCGCCGTCGCCGACCGCGCGGTCGAGGGTCACCTGGCGCAGGCCCTGGAGCAGCTGCGCTGGGCGCTGGCCACCGGCGTGTCCCCGGTGCTGATCTGCAGCGCCCTCGCGCAGGGCGTCCGGCTGCTCGGCCGGGTCAGTTCCGCGCCGCGCAACCTTGGTGCTGCGGCGCTGGCCGCCGAGGTCGGGGCGCCGCCCTGGAAGATCGACGTCGTCCGGCGGCAACTGCGTGGCTGGCAGCCGACGGGCATCGCCCGCGCGCTGCACGCGGTGGCCGAGGCCGACGCCCAGGTCAAGGGCGAGGCAGCCAGCGCGGACTACGCGCTGGAACGCGCGATCCGCCGGATCGTCGCCGCCCGGGCCGGCTCGCGCGAAATCTAGCGCCTTGCGGTGCGCCGGCTGACCCGCACCGATTGCTTCGCGCGTAGACGCGGGCGGCTTGCGTCCGGGGCAGGCGGGGCGGGCGGAGCCGGGTCCTAGCTGGCCTGGGCCATCTCGGCGTAGCGCCTGGCGATCGCCGACTTGCGGTTCGCGGCCTGCTTCTTATGGATCACGCCCTTGCTCGCCGCCTTGTCCAGCTGCCGGCAGGCGGCCCGCAGCGCGGTCTCGGCCGTTTCCAGGTTCCCCCCGTCTGCGGCCTCGCGGAACTTACGGACGGACGTGCGCAGCGACGACTTGGCGGCCTTGTTCCGCTGGCGCGCCTTCTCGTTCTGCTTGTTGCGCTTGATCTGAGACTTTATGTTCGCCACGCGTGGGAGTCCTTCAGGGTGTCTGTGGGGTGACGGGACGTGGGGTGACGCGACGACGAAGCTTATCCGAGCCCGCCCCCGCACTCAAACCACGAGGACGGCGGGCACGGCGGGGGCATCCCGCCGGACATGGGATCATGGAACGCCAGGCCGCGAGACGGCGACTAAACCCCGGAACGGACATGCGTGTCACCTAGCCCTGCCCCCGCCCACACCGATCAGGCGGTGATCAGGAACTTCTGCATCATCGCCCACATCGATCACGGCAAGTCGACCCTGGCGGACCGGATGCTCCAGTTCACCGGGGTGGTAGAGGGGCGCCAGATGCGCGCGCAGTACCTGGACCGGATGGACATCGAGCGCGAGCGCGGCATCACGATCAAGAGCCAGGCGGTCCGCCTGCCCTGGACCAGCGACGGACAGCAGTACGTGCTCAACCTGATCGATACCCCCGGCCACGTCGACTTCAGCTACGAGGTCTCCCGCAGCCTGGCCGCCTGCGAGGGAGCGGTCCTGCTGGTCGACGCCGCGCAGGGCATCGAGGCGCAGACGCTCGCCAACCTCTACCTGGCGCTGGGCGCCGACCTCAAGATCATCCCGGTGCTGAACAAGATCGACCTGCCCGCCGCGCAGCCGGACCGCTACGCCGCCGAACTCGCCGGGATCATCGGCGTCGATCCCGCCGAGGTCTTGCGGGTCTCCGCCAAGACCGGGGAGGGTGTCGAGCACCTCCTGCACGAGATCGTCCGCCAGGTTCCCGCCCCGCACGGCGACCCGGGCGCCCCGGCGCGGGCGCTGATCTTCGACTCGATCTACGACACCTACCGCGGCGTGGTCACCTACGTCCGGGTCGTCGACGGCCGCATCACCAGGCGCGAGCGATCCCTGATGATGTCGACCGGCGCGACCCACGAGACGCTCGAGGTCGGCGTCATCTCTCCCGAACCGACGCCCAGCGAGGGCCTGGCCGCCGGCGAGGTCGGGTACCTGATCACCGGGGTCAAGGACGTCAGGCAGGCCCGGGTCGGCGACACCGTGACCAGCTCCGCCCGCCCCGCGCAACAGCCCCTGGCCGGTTACGACCATCCCCGGCCGATGGTGTACTCCGGCCTGTACCCGGTCGACGGCGACGACTACCCCGACCTGCGCGACGCGCTGGACAAGCTGCGGCTGAACGACGCCGCGCTGGTCTACGAGCCGGAGACGAGCGACGCGCTCGGGTTCGGGTTCCGCTGCGGGTTCCTCGGCCTGCTCCACATGGAGATCGTCCGCGAGCGCCTCGAGCGCGAGTTCGACCTGTCGCTGATCTCCACCGCGCCGAACACCGTCTACCGCGTGATCATGGACACCGGCCAGGAGATCAGGGTGACGAACCCGAGCGACTTCCCGGGTCCGGCCGATGGGGCCGCAGGCAGCCGGGCGGTGAAGGGAAAAGTCGACCGCGTCTACGAGCCGGTCGTCCGCGCCACGGTCATCTCGCCGGCCGAGTACATCGGCACGATCATGGAGCTGTGCCAGGGTCGGCGCGGCGCCCTGATCGGGATGGACTACCTGTCCGCGGACCGGGTCGAGATCCGGTACACGCTCCCGCTGGCGGAGATCATCTTCGACTTCTTCGACCAGCTCAAATCCCGGACCCGCGGGTACGCGTCGCTCGACTACGAGCCCGACGGCGAGCAGGAGGCGAACTTGGTCAAGGTTGACATCCTGCTCCAGGGGCAGCCGGTCGACGCGTTCAGCCAGATCGTGCACGCCGACGAGGCGCGCGAGTACGGCCTGGCCATGACGGCCAAGCTGAAGGAACTGATCCCGCGGCAGCAGTTCGAGGTGCCGATCCAGGCGGCCGTCGGCGCCCGGATCATCGCCAGGGAGAACATCCGCGCGCTGCGCAAGGACGTGCTGGCCAAGTGCTACGGCGGCGACATCACGCGCAAGCGCAAGCTGCTTGAGAAGCAGAAGGAAGGCAAGAAGCGGATGAAGACCATCGGCCGGGTGGACGTGCCCCAGGAGGCCTTCGTCGCGGCGCTCTCCACCCAGCCAGCTGACCGCAAACAGCGTTAACCCCATGTGCCCGAACGAGCGGTGGTGACGGCCCCGGTCCCTGCTACGGTCCGGGCGTCGGCCCGACGAGCGTGCCGACCTCCCGGTTCCCGCTCCGCTCGCCAGGCATGTGGACGACGTACGGGGTCAGGACCGGCTCAAAACCAAACCGCTGGCTCTGCGGCCCGGGCGGCCCGAGCACCTGCACCGGCACGGGCACGCTCACCTGCTGGAACGGCACAGGCTGGCCGGCGTGCGCGGTGAGCAGGGCGGTGATCAGCGCCGCCAGGGTGAAGATGATCAGGGCGGTGATGACAAGCGCCGCGGCGGGCCGCCAGCCGTCGCTCGACCGCGCGACAGGGCCCGACATCACGGCCACCGGCCCGTACGCCGGGACGAAGGGCCCGGCCGGCAGGTCGCCGGTCAGCGCCCACAGCTCACCGTAGGTGCGCGCGGCGTACACCCGCCCCACCCGGTCGTCCAGTTCATCCTGGCTGAGCCGCCCTTCGGCGAAGCCCGCCCGGAGCACCCCCACGGCCCGCTCGCGGTCCGCGCTGGCGGCCAGCCAGGCGGGGTTCATCCAGGGAGCCGCGGCGCCTGAGCCCGCGGGCACCCCAGGCTGCGGCGGATATGCCGGAACCGGACCGTAAGCCACGTCACCCTCCCGCGGACGCCTTTTATTGATTTTAGACGCGCGACGACCGCCAGGAGTGCCAATAAGCTGAGGGAACTTCCCAGGATGCTCAGGGGCCGGGCACCCCGATGGGCACCCCCGGCCCGCCGACCTGGCCCTGCTGGATAATCACCGGGCCGCCCGAGTGCGTGACCGAGATGACGACGCCTACCAGCGAGGCGGCGATCAGGACCGACCAGAAGATGATCGCCATGTAGCCGAGCACGAGCCCGGCGGTGGCCAGCCCGTCGCCGCGCTGGGAGGCCTGCCTCAGCTGCCGCCTCGCGATGTGGCCGCAGATGACGGCGGGAATGGCGGTCAGCCCGGCGGTGAAGAACTCGGCCACGCCGAGCACCATCGAGGCGATGGCCATCGAGTTCGTCCCGGCGACCACGGGCGGCGGCGGCTGGTAGATGGGGACCGGCCAGGCCGGAAAGGCCCCGGCGGGCAGGTCAGCCGTCAGCGCCGCCAGCTCGCCGTACGTGCGGGCGGCGTACGCCCGCCCCATCCGGTCGTTGTACTCGTCCTGGGTGAGCCGGCCCTCCGCGAACCCGGCCTTCAGCACGTCGACCGCGCGCTCCCGGTCGGTGGCGGCCGCGCGCATGCCCGGATTCATCGCGACCTGGTAGCCGGCCGGCGGGACCTGCGGTGGCGGGGGAACCTGGTAGGCGGCCGGCGGCACCTGATAGCCAGCCGTCGGGTAGCCAGCCGTCGGGTAGCCAGGCACCGGATAGCCAGCCGCCGGCGCAGCCGGATACCCGGCTGGGGGCGCGGGCGGGTACCCGGCCGGCGGCGGGGTGGGGACCTGTGAGGCGTCAGGCGTGTACCTGGGGTACTGGGCCGACCACTCCCACTGGTTATCTGCCACCGGTGCCTCCCGTCAACGCGGTCGCGCCTCCCGTGAACGCGGTCCTTCCAGTCTAAGCGCGCGAATCGCCATTCGGGGACTGGGCTGCCGCCGAGTACCGTAGCTGCATGCCTGGCGCCCTGCCCGAAGGCGAGCCCGTACCCGCCGAAGGGACCCTGCCGGATAGCGCGCGCAGCGGGCTCGGCCAGCGCCCGTTCGGGATCTACGTGCACGTCCCGTTCTGCGCGACCCGCTGCGGCTACTGCGATTTCAACACCTACACCGCCGCCGAACTCGGCGGGCGCGCGGGCGCTGCCGCCGTCTCGCCCGCGAATTACGCGGGCCTTGCCGCGGCCGAGATCGCCTTCGCCAGGAAGGCGCTCGGCTCTGCCGATATCCCGGTGAGCACCGTGTTCTTCGGCGGCGGCACGCCGACCATGCTGACTCCGGCCGCGCTCGGCGGCATCCTGCGCGCCATCGGCGCCGAGTTCGGCCTGGTGCCCGGGGCCGAGGTGACGTCAGAGGCCAACCCGGAGAGCGTGGACGAGGCCAGCCTGGCTGAGCTGCGGGCCCAGGGCGTCACCCGGATGTCCTTCGGGATGCAAAGCGCGGTGCCCGGCGTGCTCGCCGTCCTGGACCGGGTGCATCAGCCCGGGCGCCCGGCGCGCTGCGCCGCGTGGGCGCGCGCCGCCGGTTTCGAGCACGTCAGCCTCGACCTGATCTACGGGGCCCCGGGGGAGTCCGGCGCGGACTGGCGGCGCTCGCTGGAGGCGGCGATCGACGCCGGGCCCGATCACGTGTCCGCCTACGCGCTCACCGTGGAGGACGGGACGCGGCTGGCCGCCCGGGTCCGGCGCGGTGAGCTGGCCGCGCCGGACGACGACGTGCTCGCCGAGCGGTACCTCGTCGCGGACGAGGTGCTCGCCGCCGCGGGCCTGCGCTGGTACGAGATCTCGAACTGGGCGGCGGGCGACCCGGCCAGGTGCGCGCACAACATGCTGTACTGGACCGGCGGTGACTGGTGGGGGATAGGGCCGGGAGCGCACAGCCACGTCGGCGGAACCCGCTGGTGGAACGTGCGGCACCCGGCCGCCTACGGCGCGAGGATCGGCACCGGGGTCAGCCCCGGCCAGGCCAGGGAGATCCTGTCCGGGACCGAGCGCCGGCTCGAGCGCGTCATGCTGCTCATCCGGCTGGCCGACGGCTGCCCCGTCCCGTCGCTCGGTCCGGCCGGGCGCGCGAACGCGGCAAGCGTTGTGCGGGACGGCCTGGCCAGCCCGGCGGCCTACGCCGAGGGCAGGATCGTGCTCACGCCAGCGGGCAGGCTGCTGGCCGACACCGTGGCCCGCGCGCTCACTGAATAACTCACCGGCCGAATGACTCACCGGGCGATGCGCGCGCAGATCCAGGCGGGCGCCGCGTTCGGCTCGCCGCGGTTAGCCGCGGCGATGCCGCGGATGAGGAAACCCACCGTGCACACCCACAGCCAGGTGGCGATGGGCAGGGCGACCGCGAGGGCGGTCGTGACGCTGTCCAGGAGAAGCACCCCGCTGAGGATCAGGCAGCACACCGCGTACATCAGCCAGGTCAGCGACAGGTTGAGCGCCGTGGCCGCGTGGTACCGCGTGAACGGCGACATTCTCCTGCCGATCAGGTAAATCCCCAGCGGGATGACCGGGCCGGTGCAGATCGCCCCGAGGTAGCCGAACGTCGCCAGGGCCACCTCAGCGTCCCGCTCGGCCTGGAGCACCGGCACCTCGCCGGGCTGATCAGGACCACGGGCGCCGTCAGTCAAGGCCCGGCCGTCTCCGGCCGTCGGCGCCTCCCGCCGGAGGTCCGCCGCCCCTGGTCCGCGTTCCCCGGGTCGCGACGGTTCGCTTGTCATCGGTCCTCGCGTCTCATGCCTGCGCCGTCACGCTAGCCGCTCGTCGGCGCGGTGACGAAATCGATCAGCTCCTCGACCCGGCCGAGCAACTCGGGCTCCAGATCCGCGTAGCTTTTGACCGAGCGGAGGATGCGCCGCCAGCCCGCGGGCACGTCTGGCGGCCAGCCGATGGCCTCCAGCACCCCTTCCTTCCAGGGCCGTCCGAGCGGGATCTCCGGCCAGCGCGCGATCCCGACCGAGGCTGGCCGGACCGCGGCCCAGATGTCGATGAAGGGGTGTCCGGTGATAAGGACGTCGGGCGATCGGACGCTGGCCGTGATCCTGCTCTCCTTGGACCCGTCGACCAGGTGGTCCACGAGCACGCCGAGGCGGCGGTGTGGCGCGGGAGCGAAGCTCGTGACGATCGCCGGCAGGTCGTCGATGCCTTCCAGGTACTCCACCACGACGCCGACGTCGCGCAGGTCATCGCCCCAGATCGTCTCGACGAGCTCGGCGTCGTGCTTGCCTTCGACGTAGATCCGGCTCGCCCGGGCCACGCTGGCGCGCCTGGGCGGCGGGGCCACCGAGCCGGAGGCGGTCCGGGCGGGCCCGGATCCGGCCGGACCCCCGGCCGGGGCGGGCAGGACCAGGGTGACGGGCCTGCCCTCGAGCAGGAAGGCCCCGGGCGTGAGCGGGAAGACCCGCCGGCGACCGTGCCGGTCTTCGAGCGTCACCGCGCCCTTCTCCCAGCCGACCACCGCGCCGCAGAACCGGCCCGCCGAGTCCTCCACCACCAGCCCGCGCTCGGCCTGGACCGCTGGCACCTCGCGCTGGCCCGGGCGCCGCCGGGCGGCGCTGCCCGCGTGTTCCGCGGCGAGCACGTCTGGGCCGTATTGCCGGTGCCACACGGGGTATCTCCTCCTTGGCATCATCACCGCGGCAGTTCGCGCCGCTGTCGCTCCGCGAACTTGTTTAACGCAATAGACTTAGCACTCGGACCCGTTGAGTGCCAAGGAGGTGGTAGGCGTGCTTGACGAGCGGAAGCTTACGGTCCTCCGGGCGATCGTCGAAGACTACGTGTCCACCACCGAGCCGGTGGGCTCCAAGTCGCTGGTGGACCGGCATCACTTCGACGTGTCCCCGGCGACGATCCGCAACGACATGGCGGTCCTGGAGGAACAGGGCTTCATCGCGCAGCCGCACACCAGTGCCGGGCGGATCCCGACGGACAAGGGATACCGGCTCTTCGTAGACCGGCTGTCTAGCGTCAAGCCGCTGTCCGCCGCCGAGCGCCGCGCCATCGAGAACTTCCTGGCCGGGGCGTACAGCCTGGACGACATCGTGATGCGCACGGTCAGGCTGCTCGTCCAGCTGACCCGCCAGGTCGCCGTGGTGCAGTACCCGTCGCTGACCAGGTCCGCGATCCGGCACATCGAGCTCGTCCCGCTGGCCCCGACCAAGGTGCTGCTCGTGCTGATCACCGATACCGGCCGCGTGGAGCAGCGCACCGTCGACCTGCCCGATCCCTGGGATGACGAGTCGGTATCGCACGTGCGCGCGGTGGCGAATGCCTGCCTGGGCGGTCACAAGCTAGCCGACGCCGCCGCTATGGTGACTGACCTGTCCGAGCGGATCCCGGCCGAGGAGCGCGCCAACGCGAACGCCGTGTTCTCGGTCCTGCTGGCCAGCCTGATCGAGCGGAACGAGGAGAAGATCGTCTTCGGCGGCGCCGCGAACCTCGCCCCGCACGACTTCAGCCGCGGGCTGCGGGAAGTTCTTGAGGCCCTGGAAGAACAGGTGGTGTTGATGCGGCTCCTCGGGGAGGCGACCGAGCCCACGATCCTGACCGTCAGGATCGGCTCGGAGAACCAGGTCGCAGGCCTGCAGGCCACGTCGGTGGTGTCCGTCGGCTACGGGAGCGCCGCCCAGCCGCTGGCCAAGCTCGGCGTGCTGGGGCCGACCAGGATGGACTACCCGGGCACGATGGGCGCGGTGCGCGCGGTGGCGCGATACGTCGGACAGATCCTGATGGAGTCCTAGTGGCGGCGGATTACTACGCGCTGCTCAAGGTCCGGCGCGACGCGACGCAGGATGAGGTCAAGCGGGCGTACCGGCGGCTGGCGCGCGAGCTACACCCCGACGTGAACCCGGACCCGGAGACCCAGGAGCGGTTCAAGGAGATCACCCAGGCCTACGAGGTGCTGTCCGACACGGAAAAGCGCCGGATGTACGACATGGGCGTTGATCCGTTCGCCGCAGGCGCGGGCGCGGGCGCCGGCCCGTTCGGGGCGGGCGGGTTCTCCCCCTTCAGCGACCTGATCGAGCAGTTCCTCACCGGGACGGTCGGCGGGGGCGCCGCGCGCGGGCCGCGGAGCCGGGCGCAGCGGGGCCGCAACGCCACGATCAGGATCGAGCTCGACCTGGCCGAGTGCTCGTCCGGTACCACTCGCGAGCTCACCGTGGACACGGCCGTGGTGTGTCCGACCTGCTCGGGTGAGGGCACCGCGCCGGGCACCCACCCGCAGACCTGTGACATCTGCGGCGGGCGCGGCGAGGTAAACCAGGTCACCCGCACCTTCACCATCCAGATGGTGGTGCCCCGGCCCTGCCCCGGCTGCGGCGGGTACGGGACCGTCCTGGTCAGGCCCTGCCACGAGTGCGACGGCGATGGCCGGGTCCGGACCAGGCGGACGATCAAGGTGCGCATCCCCGCGGGCGTGGAGGACGGCACGCACATCCAGCTGGCCGGCGAGGGCGAGGTCGGCCCGGGCGGCGGCCCGCCCGGCGACCTGTTCCTCGAGATCGCGCAGCGCGCGCACGCCATCTTCGAGCGGCACGGCGACGACCTGCACTGCACGGTGACGATCCCGATGGTGGCCGCGGCGCTGGGGGCGACGCTGTCGGTAGACAGCCTGGACGGGCCGGCCGATATCGACATCCGCCCGGGTACCCAGTCGGGTCAGGTGATCCCGCTGTACGGCCAGGGCGTCCGGCACCTGAACGGCAACGGGCGCGGCGACCTGGTCGTCCACGTCACGGTCGAGACGCCGCTCAAGCTCGACCCGGAGCAGGAAAAGCTCCTGCGCGAGCTGGCCAAGCTGCGTGGCGAGGAAGCACCGCCCGGCCGGTTCCAGCCTGGCCAGCAGGGGTTCTTCTCCAGGCTGCGCGACGCGTTCAACGGACGCTGACCCGGGGCCGACGGTGCCGCAGCCGCCCGTCTTCTACGCTGGCCGCGCCGACCTGGAGCGCGACGTCGTCGTCTTGTCCGGGGCCGAGGGGCATCACGCGGCCACCGTCCGCAGGCTGCGCACCGGGGAGCGCGTCGACGTCAGCGACGGCGCGGGCCTCGTGGCCGAGTGCGTGGTCACGGCACACGGCGCCGGGCTGGAGCTGGCCGTGCGCAACAGGCGCGAGGTTCCCCTCCCCGACCCCCTGCTGACCGTGGTCCAGGCCATCCCGAAAGGTGACCGCGCCGAGGCTGCGGTCGAGGGCATGACCGAGGTTGGCGTGGACCGCATCGTGCCCTGGGCCGCGGCCCGCTGCGTACCGGTGTGGGCGGGGGAGCGCGGGGCACGCTCGCTGGCCAGATGGCGGGCGACCGCCCGGGAGGCCGCCAAGCAGGCGCGCCGGCCGTGGATACCCGGGGTGGCCGAGGCCGCCTCGACCGGGCAGGTCGCCGCGATGATCGCGGCCGCGTCCTGCGCGATCGTCCTCGAGCCCGAGGCCGAGGCGAGCCTCGGCCGTCTGGAGCCGCCAGACTGCGGCGGCGTGCTCGTCGTGGTGGGGCCCGAGGGCGGGATTACCGACGAGGAGCGCAAGGCCTTCCTCGCGGCCGGCGCCACCTCCTGCGGCCTGGGGCCCACGGTGCTCAGGACGTCGACGGCGGGGATGGTCGCGGCCGCCGTACTGCTCAGCCGCTGCGGCCGCTGGTAGGAACGCCCGTGCCCTCGGGCGTGCGGCGGACGTGCTGGTTGTGCCGGCGCCTAGGAATGCCCGTGCCCTCGGGCGTGCCGGGGACGTGCTGGTTGTGCCGGCGCCTAGGGACGCCTACGTCCCCTGGCGTGCGGCGGACGTGTCGGCTGTACCGGCGCCGCCGTAGGGGTTGAGACCACTGCCCTGGGACGCGGCGGGCGTCGAGGGGCTGGGATCGGGCGTGACCGACGGGCTGCTGCCCGAGGTGGGCGCGGTCGTGGCGTCCGCGCTCTTCGACGGGGTGGCGGACGCGTGCGGGGACGGCGCCTGGCTGGTGCAGCCGGCCGACGGAGTGGGGTTGGTGTCCTTCACCGGGCCCGACGTGTTGGCGCTGGTCTTGGTACTCGCGCTGACGGACGCCTGCGGCGAGGCGGTGTCGCTCGGGCTGGTGCTGGCGTCCGGGCTGGCGCTGCCGCTCGGGCTAGCGCTGCCGTTGGGGCTGGCGTCGGCGCTGCCCGGGCTCGGACTGCCGGAGCTGGCACTCGGGCTCGCGCTCACGGTCGGGCTAGCGCTGCTGCTGCTCCCCGCAGACGCGCTGGCCGGGGTCTGCGGCGGCGCGGTGACGGTCGGGCTAGGCGGCGGGCTGGTTGACGCCGTCGACTGCGTGGGGCTCGCGGCGCTGGACGTCGCCGAACCAGGCGTCTGCGTGGGCGAAGCGCACGGCGCCGCCGACGGCGCGCTGGTGCTCCCGCGGGTCGCGCTGCCCCCGAAAAGGCTGGCGCCGGAGGCGTTACCGGGGCTGCCCGGCCCGGTCGAAGCCGCGGCGGTGCTCGACGACCCGCCGAAGGCGTCCGGGATGCCCTGGATGAACATCTGGCGCAGCGGAGGCACCGCGGCCAGCACGATCGCCACGGCGAACACCGCGATGCTTATCGACAGCGCGGGCCGCAGCATCAGGTCACGCCAGTCCCTGGGCGGCCGATGGGCCGGCCGCGTACGCCCGGGACCCGCGCTGCGCGCTGGCGCCGTGCCGTGTCGTCCGCGCGGCGCGCTGTGCTCACCGTGCGCTCCGGACAAACGCTGGAGCAACCCGGCGAGGAAGCCCGGGCTGCCCAGCGCGCGCCTCGCGCCGGCCTTCGGGTCGGTGGCCGAGGCGTAGACCGGACCGGACCTGATCTTCTCGCGGATCCGGTCCAGGCCGTCAGCGCTCGGCTCGACCCCTTCCGCGGCAGCGTGCAGCGACCGGCGCACGAATTCGGCGAACTCGTCCCTGGGCGCGCCCTCGGGGCCGTGGCTGCGTCGTGGCATCAGTCCTTCTCCAGCGCCGAACGCAAGGCGATCATGCCCCTTGACGTGTGACTCTTCACCGCGCCGCGGCTGATTCCCATGGTGGCGGCGATCTCGGCCTCGCTCAGGTCCGCGTAATACCGCAGCACGATCGCCTCGCGCTGCCGGTCCGGCAGGTCCCGCAGCGCGGACACCACCGCAGATCGTTCAAGCAGGATCAGCGCCCCGTGCTCGGCGCTCGGCATGTCCGGCGGTGCCTTCAGCAGGTTCTTGTCCACCACCATCCGGTGCCGCAGCACGGACTTGGATCGGTTCACCACCGCCTGCCGCAGATAGGCCAGCGCCTTCTCTGCATCACGCAGCCGCTGCCACGCCTCGTGCATGGCCACGAACGCGTCCTGGACCACTTCCTCGGCGGTCGGCGTATCCCGTACGAGCAGGGCCGCCAGTCGCACTAGAGCCCGGTAGTGCAACGAGTACAACTCGGTAACCGCACGATCCGCGCTCCACCCCAGGCGCGCAGAACCTGGCGCCAGGAGAGCGGCGGGCATGATGGCTCCAGTGGCCACCAGGGTTTCGGTCACATTGGTTGGACGCGCATCCCCGTCCGCGGGTTCACTCACCGACCAACCGCCTCCTGCGCGGCCGAATGCCGAAAGGACCGCCGGTCCCTCATCGCCGATTCCCCACCCATCTGACCAGCTGCTGCCATACTGTCGTCGGCAACCACCCGGCCAGGTGCCTGGATGATGAGTGACCAGGCGGGAAACGGCGCGCCACGCTGGCTTTCTGGCCCGCCGCCATCCACCGCCCGGGGGATTGCGGGAAAATAAGGATATCCAGTGCGCTAGCGGTATGACAGCACTTGCGGGGATCGCGCGTTAACAGCGCATGGCACCATGGTTACCCGAAAGGTCCTGCGACTTAACGATTATTGTCGACAAAAGTGAACCGATCATGGGGGCTCTAGGGTCTCCTGGTGCGGGTGCCGGATAACGCGGGTGCCGGATAACATGGGGTCCACTACGCTCGGGGGGCGGTCCTCCGGGTCTTCGAGAGCGCCGAATTGACAGATATCCGGAACGACGACCTGCGCGCTAGCGTTCCCGCTGGCAACGGCCAGACCGGCCAGCCCCAGGGTGAACCACGATCCCAGGTCAGGATCGTGATCCCGGCTGATCATTCGATGGTCAGCCTGCTCGGGTCCGGGGACGAGTTGCTGCACGTGATCGAGCGGGAGTTCTCCGCCGATATCCACGTTCGCGGCAACGAGATCACCGCGACGGGGAAGCCGGCCGAGATTGCCCTGGTGAACGACCTGTTCACCGAGCTGGTCGAATTGCAGCGCAAGGGCACCGACCTGACCGCTGACGCCGTGGAGCGGGCCGCGGCGATGCTCCGCGCCAAGCACGGCGTCCGCCCCGCCGACGTTCTCACCGTCGGCATCCTGTCCGCGCGGGGCCGTACGATCAGGCCCAAGACCCTCAACCAGAAGCGGTACGCGGACGCGATCGACAAGCACACGATCGTGTTCGCCATCGGCCCGGCCGGGACCGGGAAGACCTACCTGGCCATGGCCAAGGCGGTCAAGGCCCTGCAGGCCAAGGAGGTCAACCGGATCATCCTGACCAGGCCCGCGGTCGAAGCGGGGGAGCGGCTCGGCTTCCTGCCGGGGACGCTGTACGAGAAGATCGACCCCTACCTGCGCCCTCTCTACGACGCCCTGCACGACATGCTCGACCCCGACTCGATCCCGCGCCTCCTAACCGCCGGCACCATCGAGATCGCCCCCCTGGCGTATATGCGTGGCCGGGCGCAACCTGTTGCCACGCCGGTGCTCACCCCAGAGGGCTTCCGGCCGATCGGCTCTCTGATCGTGGGGGACCTCGTCATCGGGTCCAATGGCGAACCCACCCCGGTGATCGGCGTGTACCCGCAGGGCGAGAAGGACATCTACCGGCTCATCGCCCATGACGGCGCTTGGACGCTGTGCTCGGGTGATCACCTGTGGGCCGTGGCCACCCGCGACGACCGCCGCCGGGGCAAGCCACTCCGCGTCCTGAGCACCCGCGAGATGATCGGCAACCTGCGCGCCAACCGTTACCACCGGTACGAGTTGCCGCTGCATAGCGCGCCCGTTCGCTTCCCGTACCGGGAAGTCCCGATGGACCCCTACGCGCTGGGGCTCATGCTCGGAGACGGCTGCCTGACCGGTTCTACTACGCCCAGCTTCGCCACCGGCGATCCCGAGCTCGCCTGGGAGTTGCAGCCGCGTCTGCCAGGCATCCAAGTCCGTCCCACTAAAGGACCCGGCTACCAGCTGAACAAGGTGACGTCGCCTGGGGACGTCATCACGCTTGAGAACCCGGTGACCGGGGTGGCGCGGCGGCTGGGGTTGCACGGCATGCGGTCGACGACCAAGTTCGTACCGAATCTCTACCTGTACAACTCGGCGAAGGTCCGCCTGGCCGTCCTGCAGGGTCTGCTCGATACTGATGGCGGCCCGGTCCCCCAGCGGGGCCGGACCTGCCGTATCCATTACACGACAACCTCGGCTCGCCTGCGTGACGATGTGATCTTCCTGGTCCGGTCGCTGGGCGGCATCGCCTACCACTGCGCCCGCCCTGCCCTCGGGCGCGCCCCGGGCCTGGCAAAGGGAAGGCCGGTCCATCACCGCCACGATGCATACATCGTCGATATCCGGCTCCCCGAAGGCATCGAGCCGTTCCGGCTCACTCGGAAGCGGGACACCTACAGCGCCGGCGGCGGTGGCGGGCGCCCGATGCGTTTCATCGAGTCAATCGAGCCGGCTGGCACTGCGGAGGCGGTGTGCATCGCGGTAGCGGCGACCGACAGCCTGTACACCACCGAGGACTTCCTGCTGACCCACAACACGCTGAATGACTCGTTCATCATCTTGGATGAGGCGCAGAACACCACTGCCGAGCAGATGAAGATGTTCCTCACCCGGCTGGGGTTCGGGTCCCAGATCGTGGTGACCGGCGACGTGACCCAGGTGGACCTCCCAACTGGCCAGGTCAGCGGCCTGCGTATTGTCCAGGACATCCTCGACGGCCTGGAGGACATCTACTTCGCCAGGCTGACCAGCCAAGACGTGGTTAGGCACCGGCTGGTGGGGAAGATCGTCGACGCGTACGAGAAGTACGACGCGCGCGAGCGGCAGCAGCTCGGCCCGACGAGCCGGCCGAACCGGCGGAAAGGCAGTTAAGCCGCGGAATGAGCATCGATATCGCCAATGAGGCGGGGGTCGGCGTCGACGAGGTCGGGCTCGCGGCGGTGGCCAGGTTCACCCTGGACCAGATGCGGATTCACCCGCTGGCGGAGCTCTCGGTCCTGCTCGTCGACGAGCGGACGATGACCGAGCTCCACGAGCGCTGGATGGGCGAGCCAGGCCCGACGGACGTCCTGGCTTTCCCGATGGACGAGCTGCGCCCGCCGCACCTGGGCGGCAACCGCGCGGGCGACCCGGAGCCCGGCGACGAGCCCGGGCTGCTCGGGGACGTGGTGCTGTGCCCCCAGGTCGCCGCCGGGCAGGCGACCACGGCTGGCCACTCCACACAGGACGAGCTCGAACTGCTGTGCGTGCACGGGATCTTGCACCTGCTCGGGTACGACCATGCGGAACCCGAGGAGCACACCGCCATGTTCGGCACGCAGGACCAGCTCCTGAAGGCCTGGCAGGACAAGAAGGGACGACAAGGACCCGGCTGATGACACTCCCGGGATGGCTGCTGGTCGCCGCGGCCGTACTGGCCCTCGCGGCGGGCTGGTGCGCGAGCGCAGAGGCGGCCCTGGCGCTCGTCTCCGGCACGGGCGCCGCGGACCGCCCGGACCGCCCGGAGCGCCCGGACCGCCCGGACCGCCCGGACGCGGGCCCGCTGCGGACCGTGGCCGCCGACCTGCCCCCGTACCTGGGCGTCCTGCTGCTACTCCGCGCCCTTTGCGAGATTTCGGCGGCGGTCCTCGTCACGGCCGCGTTCATGCGCTGGTTCGGCGACAACTGGCGTGCCGCCCTCGCCGCGATCGCCGTGGTGCTCGTCTTTCGGTACGCCCTGACCGGGGTGCGTCCGCTGGCCGGGACCGCGAGCCCGGGGGCCGAACGTAGGGCCGAGCGTGCGGCCGCGTTCCTCGGTCCCCTGACCCGTGCCCTCGGCCCGGTGCCCGGCCTGCTCGTCGCGATCGGCAACGCCATGCCGCCGGGCCGGAGGACCCGGCGGACCGAGGCGGATAGCGCCGAGGCCCGGTCCGAGCTACGCGGCCTGGTCGACTACCTCGAGCGCACGAACGGTATCGAGCCAGGCGAGCGGGAGATGGTCCGCTCGGTCTTCGAGCTCGGCGACACCATCGTCAGGGAGGTCATGGTCCCGCGTACCGACATGGTGTTCATCGAGGGCGACCACACCGTGGAGCAGGCGCTGTCGCTGGCGCTGCGCAGCGGGTTCTCCCGGATCCCGGTGGTAGGGGAGAACGAGGACGACGTGGTCGGCATCGCCTACCTGAAGGACATCGTGGCCTGGAGCAACGAGCATCCGGGGGCCGACGCCACCGAGAAGGTCGCCACCGTGATGCGCCCGGCCAGTTACGTGCCCGACAGCAAGCCGGTCGACGAGCTGCTGCGCCAGATGCAGGCGCAGCGCAACCACGTGGCCATCGTGATCGATGAGTACGGCGGGACCGCCGGGCTGGTCACCATCGAGGACATCCTGGAGGAGATCGTCGGCGAGATCACCGACGAGTACGACCACGAGCTGCCACCCGTGCAGTGGCTGGACGGCGGTTCGGCGCGGGTGACGGCCCGGCTTCCGGTGGCCGAGCTCGAGGAGCTGTTCGGCGTCCGGATCGACGCCGAGGACGTGGAGACGGTCGCCGGGCTGCTGGCGCACAAGCTCGGCCGGGTCCCGATCGCGGGCTCGACGGCGACCGTCAGCGGCCTGCGGCTGACCGCGGAGAACCTGGTC
>Ga0335074_10003857_pt1 | contig 20611 bp, 23 predicted proteins | sample Lox_Sample_23_FD_206715 | JGI IMG/M metagenome (GOLD analysis project Ga0335074, IMG submission 206715) | Soil microbial communities from Loxahatchee National Wildlife Refuge, Florida, United States - Lox_Sample_2.3 | ecosystem: Environmental > Terrestrial > Soil > Wetlands | place: USA... | reverse complement strand
AAGAGCGGAAACAGCTCGCTCCGGGCAATTCCCAGAGCTTCGCCTTGGGCAATGGCGCTCTCCCAACTCACGCGCGTGTCCGGATTGTGGCTCTCGGCGAAATCGATCAGTTCCTCTAAGGAGTTGGCATTTCCAGAGGGTGGGAGGAACCCAATTGGGCGATAGCGTTTCCCCTCTTCCGCAAGGATTCGGGCCTGAGGCGATTGCCAGGGACGATTGGGCGAAGCAGGCGGACTCTGGGCGCAAAGTTGAGCAACCGAGAAAATCATCAGAACCAGAGACAAACATGGTTGCCCCTTCGCGTAAGAAGACAAGTATGGAAGTTTCATTGAGCCGATACGCGTTGAGGACAAGTATAACGCGCCGCTCGTGCAGATTTTCTTTTCCCGGCAACAGGTTCGTTCTTCGCTTGCCTTGCTTTCACGAGAGCGGCCGAGCGCTCCTTTATGTCTCGGCCAACGCTTGCGGGCTGATCGCCTTTACCTACTCGATACGCCCGGATCGGCGACATCTTTCGATCTTGCGCAATCCGGTGGAATGCATCGACAACCTCGGTGTGTTGGAGTGCCGCCGGGGCCGTGAAATTCAACGACGAGCAGACCCTTGGCATGTCGCGTCAGCTTAAGATTGCGGCAAGCGGTGAACCAGTTAGCTCGAACCGCCTATCGCGCCTCTTCCGATTCTTCCCCCGGAGGCTTCTTGTGTTTGGGCTTCTTGCGCTGCTTCTTTGGCACGATGGTCTTGGGCGCGGGCACAGCACCGACACGTTCGCGGGCGAGCCGGCGGATTTCGGTGGGGACGTCGTACTTCGCTGGTTTTTTCTTGGCCACCTCTATTGGTCCTTCAATGTTTCTGATTTTGTGCTGCCAAGAGCAGTCGAATCGACCGCAGTTCGAAATACAGGACAACTGCAGCAGACGTAAAGCCAAGCCATTCTCCGTTTCACAAGCGAGGCCAGGACTCCGCCCACCACCCGGTGCTGCGCCGCGAACGATCGAATGTCCATCCTTGCGCCTTCTGCCTCTGGTGCGGATGTTATCATCCTATCGCTCCGCATCGTACGCCTGTGTATACCCTTGCACTCGCTTGACTTCCCTGCATACAGTTCGGTAGCCTGACGATTCTGACATGTCCTCTGTCGACGTTCCTCTAGAGCGTGGCGGCTTCGGCAAGACTGCCCGCCGCGACGCGTGGTGGCTCTACCCTCTCCTCACCTTCCTCGGACTCGGCGCTTTTCTGGTTTACGCCAATTGGGCCGCATGGCAGGGCAATCATTACATCTATGGCCCGTACCTCTCGCCCATGTATTCTCCGCTGATTTTCGGCCATCCCGGCGAGCCTTCCTGGTTCGGAGCGATGCCCGGGTGGATGCCCGGCTTCGTCACGGTGGCAATGCTGATCCTGTGGATGCCGGGCGGATTCCGCATCACTTGCTACTACTATCGCGGCGCCTATTACAAAGCCTTCTGGGCCGATCCGCCAAACTGCACGGTCGGCGAGCCGCGCAAGAAATATCTGGGCGAGCGCTTTTTCCCACTGATCATTCAAAACATCCACCGCTACTTCCTCTACATTGCTCTGCTGTTTTTGATCCTGTTGGCGCACGACGTGTGGGACGCGCTTTGGTTTAACGGGAAGTTCGGGATCGGCGTGGGCACGCTGGTGCTCTTCGTTAATCTTTTGCTGCTCGGCAGCTACACCTTCAGTTGTCATTCGCTCCGCCACTTGACCGGCGGATTATTCGACGTTCTCTCGCGGCGGCCCATTCGCAAGAAAATGTATGACTGCGTGAGCTGCCTCAATCGCCGCCACATGCTGTTTGCGTGGCTGAGCCTGTTCTGGGTCGCGTTCTCCGATCTGTACGTAAGGATGTGCTCCATGGGCATCTGGACGGATTGGAGAATCTTCTGATGCCAGCCGAATACCAAACTTTTGAACACGACGTATTGGTGATTGGAGCAGGTGGCGCGGGCCTTCGCGCGGCCATCGAAGCATCGGCCAATGGCGTTAAGGTTGGGGTGGTCACGAAATCGCTCCTCGGCAAGGCCCACACCGTGATGGCGGAAGGCGGGATGGCGGCGTCGCTGGGCAACGTGGACGATCGGGATAACTGGCGCGTGCACTTTTCCGATACCATGCGCGGCGGGCAATATCTGAATTACCCGCGCATGGCCGAGCTGCACGCCAAGGAAGCGCCCGATCGGGTGCGTGAGCTCGAAGCCTGGGGCGCGCTGTTCGATCGCACCGAAGACGGCAAGATTCTGCAGCGCAATTTCGGCGGGCATCGTTACCCGCGGCTGGCACATGTAGGAGATCGAACGGGCCTGGAGATGATCCGCACGCTGCAGGATCATGGCATTCACCAGGGCATTGATTTTCACATGGAGTGCACCATGATCACGCTGCTGGTGAACGCGGGGCGCGTGGTGGGAGCCTTCGGATACGATCGCGAACGCGGCCGCTACAAGCTGTTTCACGCGAAAGCCGTGGTGCTGGCTACTGGCGGTATCGGACGTGCGTACAAGATCACGAGCAACAGTTGGGAATATACCGGCGACGGCCATTCGCTGGCCTATCATGCCGGCGCGACGCTGCTGGGCATGGAGTTCGTGCAGTTTCATCCCACGGGCATGATTTGGCCGCCGAGCGTCCGCGGCATCCTGGTGACGGAAGGCGTGCGCGGCGAAGGCGGGATCCTGACGAATAACCAGGGCAAGCGGTTCATGTTTGACGATATTCCGCCGCTGTACAAAAACCAGACTGCCGACAATCCCGAGGAGGGCTGGCGCTACACGCAGGGCGATAAGAACGCGCGTCGCCCGCCGGAGTTGCTGACGCGAGATCACGTGGCGCGCTGCATCGTACGCGAAGTGCGCGAGGGCCGCGGGAGCCCGCACGGCGGCGTTTATCTCAACATCGCCTGGATCAAAGAGAAGCTCCCCAACGCTGAAGAGCATATCAAGAAGAAGCTGCCCAGCATGTACCACCAATTCAAGCAGCTCGGTGACATCGACATTACGAAACAGCCGATGGAGATCGGTCCGACCACACATTATGTAATGGGCGGAATCCGCGTGGATTCCGACACGCAAATGTCGGACGTCGAGGGCCTGTTCGCCGCCGGAGAGTGCGGGACTGGCTTGCATGGCGCGAACCGCCTGGGTGGGAACTCGCTGTCCGATCTCTTGGTCTTCGGCAAGCGCGCGGGCGAATTCGCCGCGAAGTTCGCCAAGGACCATAGCGCTGGATCCGTCGACATGGCCCAGGTGGATGAAGTGGCACAAAAATCGCTGGACGCCTTCGGAAGGCCAGGCGAAAGCCCGTACCAGGTGCAGCACGATTTGCAGGACCTGATGCAGAACCTGGTCGGCATCGTGCGGCGCGAGGACGAATTGGAACAAGCGCTCGAAGGCATCGCGAAACTCAAGGAGCGCGCCGCCAAGGTTGGCATCAGTGGCAATCGCGAATACAATCCGGGCTGGCACACCGCGCTCGATCTGACGAATCTGCTCACGGTATCGGAGGCGGTCGCGCTCGCCGGGCTACAACGGAAAGAGAGCCGCGGCGCGCATTTCCGCGACGATTATCCGCAGAAGGATCCGGCCTTCGGCACGTTCAATTTCGTCATTCGTAAGGCGCCGGACGGCGCAATGAAGATCGATCGTGAGCCGCTGCCGCCGATGACCGAAGAGCAGAAACAGATCATTGAGGAGATGAAGTAGCGGTTAAGGAAATCATGGCTAATGCAACGTTTCGGATCTGGCGCGGCGACGCGTCTGGCGGCCAGTACCGCGATTACACCACCGAAATCACCGACGGTATGGTGGTGTTGGATGCGGTCCATCATATCCAGGCCGAACACGCCAATGATCTGGCGGTCCGCTGGAATTGCAAAGCCGGCAAGTGCGGCTCGTGCTCCGCTGAAATTAACGGCATGCCGAAGCTGATGTGCATGACGCGGTTGAACACGCTGCCGCTCGACCAGCCGGTGACCATCCAGCCCATGAAAACCTTTCCCTTAATTAAGGACCTGGTCACCGATGTCTCCTGGAATTTCCAGGTGAAGATGGGCATCAAGAAATTGAAGCCGCGCAAGCCGGACACCCCCGACGGAAGCTGGCGGATGCAGCAGTCCGACGTCGACCGCCCGCAGGAGTTTCGCAAGTGCATCGAATGCTTTTTGTGCCAGGACGTCTGCCATGTGCTGCGCGATCATCACCTGCATGACAAGTTCATCGGGCCGCGCTACTTCATCTACACCGCACAACTGGAGATGAATCCGATCGATACCGAAAATCGGGCGCCTGATCTGCGGCACGAGCAGGGCATCGGCTACTGCAACATTACCAAGTGCTGCACGAAAGTTTGTCCGGAGAATATCACGATTACCGACAATGCAATCATCCCGCTGAAGGAACGCGTGGTGGATCAGTTCTTCGATCCAGTGGCCCGGCTGTTCCGGGCGTTTGGGCAAAAATAGGCGCAGTCTCCCCACCATATTGAATACTGGTGTCCGATATGGTAAAGTAAAGCCATGGTAGGGGCTGTTAAGAAAGTAACCATCGAAGTGCCTGAAGAATTGCTCGATAAAGCGCAAGAAGCCACTGGCGCCGGCATCACGCAGACCATTCGGACCGGTCTGCAGTTGGTGGCGGCTTCGCAGGCGTACGCGCAGTTGCGGCACGCGCGTGGCAAGTATCAGTTCTCCCGTACGCTGGCTGAATTGAAAGACGACCGTTGATTGCGGCCGACACAAGTACTTGGATCGCGTTCCTCCAAGGCGACCCCGGTGAGGATACACAAATGCTCGACCGGGCTCTGGAAGACCGGCAAGTGTTGATGCCGCCGGTTGTGCTTACGGAAATCCTCAGTGACCCAAAGCTTCCGTCATCTCTTGCTGCGTCGCTTTCAGAGCTGCCGCTGATTGACGTTACATCCGGTTATTGGGAACGGGCCGCCGCGCTCCGCGTCAAGATTCTCGGGAAGAAACGCAAAGCGCGCCTGGGCGACGCCCTGATTGCGCAAAGCTGCGTCGACCGCGGGATTGGTTTGCTGACGCGGGATCGCGACTTCCGCGCGTTTGCCCATGCCGCCGCCTTGAACCTGGTAATCGCCTAAACCCATCCGCGCGCTGCTTGCGATACACTTTCAGTCGATATGAGCGCTCCACGTCACAGCGACCATGCACCATTGCACTTTGAACTGAAGCCCATTTCGCACGCCGGCGTTGCCGAAGCGCTGGAACGGGCGGAACGCTACCGCTTGCTGAACGAACCGGCGCTGGCGGAAAGCATCTGCCTGGATGTGCTGGATGTGGAATCGGGCAATCAGCGCGCACTGGTGACATTGCTGCTTGCGATCACCGATCAGTTCGGCCACGGCGCAGCAACGGCCAAGGCTCGCGAGTTGTTGCCGCGCATCCAGAGCGAATACGAGCGCCGCTATTACGCCGGCATTATCTGGGAGCGCAGCGCCCACGCGCAGCTCCGCAAGGGCGCGCCGAATGCGTCCTTCAGCGCGTACGAAGCGTTCCTCCAGGCCATGGATTGCTACGAGCGAGCCATTCCGCTGCGCCCGGAAAGCAACGACGACGCCATTCTTCGCTGGAACACCTGCGCGCGAATCTTGATGCGCAATCCCAATCTCCGGCCACGCCCGGACGAAGCTTACGAGCCTGTGACCGGCGAGTAAATCGTGGCGTCGCGGCAAGCACCACGAACCTCGCGCTACAGCTCCGGCGTGTAGCCCATAATCGCGATGCCGAGTTCGTTCGCGCGCGCGAGCATGGCCTCGCGATCAAGCAGCAGCGTCCGTCCGGCATCGACAGCGAGCGCGGTCGCACCGGCTTTCTGCATTGCCTCGATGGTTCCTGGGCCGGCCACCGGGACGTCGAACAACAGGTGCCCGCGGCGCCGCGAGACTTTCACCAAGCGCAGCGCTTTCCCGTTGACCAACGATGCCGCGCGCTCGAGCATTGCGTCCGTACCTTCCATCGCTTCCACCGCCACGCAGGCGCCATCGCAAATGGCGACGCTTTGGCCGATATCCATGCCGGCGAGCGTGTTCGCGATTCGGCGGCCGTAGGCGATATCGCGTTCTTCTTCCGAGGAAGGCTTGCGCTTGCTCAGCACGCCTTCCTGCGCGAGCAGCGGCTTCAAAAGCAGCGTGGAGTCGGCCAGGCGAATGCCCTCATCGGCCAGAATCTCGGTCACGCCGCCGATCAGCGCATCCGTATTCTTCTGCTTCAAACCGGTGAGCAGCTTTACCAGTCTCCAGTCGGCCCGGATAGCAGAGAAAATCTTCGCATGTTTCACCTGGCCGGCCATCATGACCTCGGTGATGCCTTCTTCCTTGAGAATTTCGATCAAGCGCGAAAGCTGGCCGAGGGAAATCCAGTGGCAACGGGTCGCCAGCGTTTCAATCTCCGGCGAGGCTTCCTCTTTGATCGCGACCACCACCACTTCATCGCCCGCGCGGCGCGCGGTTTCGAGCGCCAGCACCGGAAAGCGTCCATTGCCCGCGATCATTCCGTAGCGATTCACTTGATAAACCCGCGCTCGGCATGCTCGATGAACGAAAGCAGATCGCAGACTTCGGCGCAGTTTGGCACTTCGGCTCGGATGCGTTCCACGGCCTGCGTCGTGTTCAGTCCCGATTTCGTCAAAAGCCGGAAGGCTTTGTGCAGGCTCTCGATCGCTTCCTTCCCAAACCCGCGCCGCTCCAGCCCAACCTTGTTTTCGCCAAACACCTTCGATTCGCGCGCGCTCACGGTCATGGAATACGGCAACACGTCTTGAGTAACCACGCTATATCCGCCGACGAACGCATGCTTCCCGATGCGGCAAAATTGATGAACGCCGCTGAAGGCTTCGATTACGGCCCAATCTTCCACGCTGACGTGTCCCGCAAACGTCACCGCGTTTCCAAGCTGCGCGTGATTGCCGATGCGGACATCGTGCGCGACATGCGCATACGCCATGATGAGGTTATCGTCGCCGATTTGTGTAACCAGTCCCCCGCCCTGGGTCCCGCGATGGATGCTGACAAATTCCCGAATTTTGTTTCGGCTCCCGATCCGCGTCTCGGCGCGCTCGCCCTTGTATTTCAAATCCTGCGACGCCACTCCGACAGTGGAATACGGAAAAAAGATATTATCTTCGCCAATCCGCGTGACGCCTTCCACGTATACGTGCGCCATCAGCCGTGTCCGCGCGCCGATCTCGACATCGGCGCCAATAATGCAGAACGGCCCGATTTCAGCGCCTTCCGCGATCCGGGATTGAGGATCGACAACAGCAGAGGGATGAATGGCCATGCGCGGCTTAGGCGACCGCGTCCATCCGCGGTTCGCGATCCTGCAGCACGCACATCAGCACAGCCTCGGCCACCACCACTCCGTCCACCGTGGCTTGCCCATGCATCTTGGCAATGGCCGCTTTGCGTTTGGTGACCTTCATCTCGATGCGAAGCTGATCGCCCGGCCGCACCTTGCCCCGAAACTTCGCTTCCTCGATGGTTGCCAGCAGCACCAGCTTGTTCTTGCGGTCGGGCAGCGATTTCAAAACCAGAACGCCAGCCACCTGCGCCATCGCCTCCACTACGAGCACACCCGGCATTACGGGGAACTCGGGAAAATGGCCCACAAAGAAGGGCTCATTTACTGAAACGTTCTTGATACCGACGATGCGCTCCGCTTCCAGCTCTAGAATCGAATCTACCAGAAGCATTGGGTATCGATGCGGCAAAATGTCGCGGATCTCCTGTATGTCGAGAAGGGGCATGCGAACTGGCTATTATAACAGGCAGTGCATCCTTTCCTTGCGTTTGCGGAAGCGAAGCAGCCCGCCATCGTTACGTTGATTCGCGAGCTGGCGCGGTGCGAGTCGCCGAGCGATCAGCCCCAGGCGGTCAACCGCTTCGTCAATCTTCTTGCAGGCCGGCTCGAGGGCGCGGCCAACGTTCAGACTCTGCCCGGTGGCCGGTTCGGAGAGCATTTGCGCTGCGAGTTCAAACTGCCTGGAGCAAAGCCAGGCGGGAAAATTCTGGTGCTCGCGCATTCGGACACGGTTTGGCCGCTGGGCACTCTGGCGCAGATGCCCTTGCGCGAAGAGCAGGGCCGCTTGTGGGGACCGGGCGTGCTGGACATGAAATCCGGCATCGCCTTTTTTGTATTCGCCATCCACACGCTCCGGATGCTCGAAATCCCCGTGCGCCGCAACATTGTGTTTCAGGTCAACTCGGATGAGGAAGTGGGCAGCGAAACCTCGCGGAAGTTTACCGAAGAGGCGGCAAAAAAGAGCGCTGCGGTGCTGTTGCTCGAACCAGGAACCGGACTCACCGGCAAACTCAAGACAGCGCGCAAAGGCGTCGGCGATTATACGGTCACGGTGAAAGGAAGGGCGTCGCATGCCGGCATCGATTATGAGGCTGGCGCCAGCGCGGTGGTGGAGTTGGCGCGGCAGATTCCGAAAATCGCGGGGTTCACCAATCTGAAGCAAGGCGTCACCGTAAACCCGGGCGTAATCTCCGGCGGCACGCGAACGAACGTGGTCGCTGCCGAAGCACGCGTGGATGTGGATATACGAGTGGCCCACGCCAAGGACGCGATGGCTCTCGAAAAGAAATTTCGCGCGCTGCGTCCGGTCGACAAAAGGTGCTCAATTGAAGTGGAAGGGGGACTCAATCGCCCTCCGATGGAACGCACACCCGCCATTCGGGGCTTGTTTCAGACCGCGCGGGAGTGCGCGAAAGAGCTCGGCGTGGCGCTGCAGGAATCGTCGACCGGCGGCGGATCGGACGGCAATTTCACAGCCGCACTTGGCATTCCCACCCTTGATGGACTGGGCGGCGTTGGTGAGGGCGCACATGCGGTAAACGAAAGCATTTTGCTCGACCGCGTTGCCGATCGCACGGCGTTACTTGCGATGCTGCTCTCGCAGCTGTAACCGCTTAAGCACAAGCGGCGCGGATCACACGTGCCAGATCGGCCTCTTCGTTCGAGAAAACCGTGCGCAGGTCGAGCAATAAGCGGCCATCTTCAATGCGCGCAACTACCGGCGGATCGCTCAACCGGCAGCGCCGCTCCGCGTCTGTGAGATCCGCACAATCGATCGCGATGAGCCAACTCCGCAGTGGTTGCCCCGGCGTGGAACCGCCGCCGATGACGGAGGTGCCTTCGATGATTTCAGCTCGAACGCCGCCCAGCTCCGCGAGAAAACGCTCGGAGTGCAAGCGCAAATCTTCGCTGGATTGTGAGATCATGCTCAACGCAGGAATCTGATCCCAGCGCTCGAGCACCAAATTACGCAGCGTAGTTTCGAGCGCCTGATAAATCAATTTGTCCAGGCGCAACGCACGGAACATCGGATTGCGCCGCACCCGTGCGATTAGCTCCCGGTCTCCGGCCAGAATTCCTGCCTGTGGGCCGCCCAGCAGCTTATCGCCGCTGAACGACACCAAGTTGACGCCGGCGCGGATGCTGTCGGCCACCAGTGGTTCCTCAACTCCAAACGCTCGCAGATCGGCGATGCAGCCGCTGCCGAGGTCTTCATAAAGCGGGATGCCGCATTCTCTCGCCAGCGCGCTCAGCTCGGGCAGTTCGGGCCGCGCGGTGAATCCTTCGATGCGAAAATTGCTAGGATGAACGCGCAGCAGCAGCCGCGTCCGCTCCGAGATCGCTTCGCGATAATCGCGAATGCTGGTCCGGTTCGTAGTGCCGACTTCGCGCAGGATCGCACCCGAGCGCAGCATAATCTCGGGTATGCGAAATCCGTCGCCGATTTCGATCAGTTCGCCACGCGACACGATCACTTCAAATCCGGCCGCCAATTCGTTCAGCGCCAGATAAATCGCCGCGGCGTTGTTGTTCACCGCGATCCCGGGCGCGCCTGTCAGCCGTTCGATTAAATCCGAAGCGTGCACGTCGCGTTTTCCGCGATGGCCAGCCGCGAGGTCGAATTCCAGATTTGAGTAGCCGAACAGGGGCTCGAACCGAGGCAACGGAGCGCGGCCGAGATTCGTGTGCAAAACAACACCGGTGGCGTTAATCACACGGCGAAGCGACGGCGTTTCCAGTTGGATCAGATTGCGCTCCACGCGCGCGGCGATGGTCATGGAGTTCCCATCGCGTCCCGTGCGAATCTCCTGGCGCGTTTGTTCCAGCACTCGGCGCACTTCCTCGACGATCAGTTTTCGCGGGAAACGTCCGCCCAAACGCTTCAGCTCATCAGTCACCTGATCCACCGCCGGCAGTTCGCGCAAGCGTTCGTGGAGTTGATCGGAACCCGCCACGCCACGATCTTACCAGTCTTGTATGGTATCTTCCTGGTTTCATGGACTCCATCACGCTGCTTGTCATCTCGAACCCCAGGTACCAGTTTCTGCGCTTTCTCAACGATCTCCCCCAGCCGGTGACGGTGATCACCAGCGATAATCTGGAAGTCCTCCAGCAACATGCGCCGGAAGCGGAGGTGATCCTCAACGGATTCCACGATGGCTCGAAGCTGCAGGCGATCCTTCCGCTGGCGGAACGATTGCGATGGGTACATGCGCTGTCGGCAGGGGTGGAAAAGGTATTAACGCCCGAATTAATTGCAAGCCCCGTCCCGCTCACCAACGGGCGCGGCGTGTTTGGTCCGTCACTGGCCGAATTTGCGATCGCCGCGATGCTCTTCTTCGCAAAGGATCTCCGGCGGCTGGTGCGCCAGCAGGAGGCATCGCGCTGGGAGCAGTTCGACAATCACTTTCTTCGCGAGCAGACGCTGGGCGTCGTCGGCTATGGCGGCATCGGTCAGGAAACAGCGCGTCTGGCGCATGCTCTCGGAATGAAGGTGTTAGCGACCCGGCGTCGGGCGCCATCCGAGGGAAGTGATCCGCTAGTCGAGCGAAGCTTTGCACGTGAACAATTGCACGAAATGCTCGGCCTGTCTGATTTCGTGTTCACCGCGCTGCCGCTTACAGACGAAACCCGCGGGATGTTGGGCCAGGCTGAGTTCCACGCGATGAAGCCGTCGGCAGTATTTATCAACGTCGGCCGCGGTGCGGTGGTGGTGGAAGAGGCGCTCATCGCTGCGCTGAACGAAGCTGTGATTCGCGGTGCGGCCTTGGACGTTTTCGAAACAGAGCCGCTTCCACCCGACCATGCTTTCTACCGCATGGAGAACGTGCTGCTCTCCCCGCATTGCGCGGATCATACCGTGGGCTGGATGGAGCTGGCGGTGAAACAGTTCATTCGAAATTTCGAACGCTTCCGAGACGGACAGCCGCTGGAATACATCGTGGACAAGGGCGCCGGCTACTAATGGGCCACATCCAGCTTTCTGACATTCGGGCCGCGGCCGAGCGCACGCGTGAGATGGTGCGGCGCACGCCGGTCTTCACTTCACGCACCTTCGACGCGCAGGCCGGCTCACAAGCCTTCTTCAAGTGCGAGAATTTTCAACGCGGCGGCGCGTTCAAGCTCCGGGGGGCGGCGAATTTCATCCTGTCGATCCCGAAAGACCAGGTTGGCAGCGGCGTCATCACCTATTCATCGGGGAATCACGGACAAGCCGTTGCGATCGTCGCAGAGTCGCTCGGAATTCCAGCGACCATTGTGATGCCCGCTGATGCGCCCGCACTCAAGATGGAGGCAACGCGATCGCATGGCGCAAGAATCGTGACGTATGACCGCGCGCGGGAAGACCGCGAGGCAATCGGGCAGCGAATCGCAAGCGAAACGGGCGCCACGCTGGTTCCCCCCTACGATCACCTGTGGACCATCACGGGCCAAGGTACGTGCGCTTTGGAACTGTTGGACGAGGTCCCCGATCTCGATGCGCTGGTAGTTCCGATCGGCGGTGGCGGTTTGATTTCAGGCAGCGCGATTGCGGCCCACGCGATCCGGGCCGGGATTCGAGTTTTCGGCGTCGAGCCCGATCAGGGCAACGACACGTTTCTCTCGCTGCGGGCGGGCGGGCGTGTTGAGATTCCGCCGCCGCAGACGATTGCCGACGGTCTCCGCGCGTCCAAGCCGGGCGCGCTGACTTTTCCAATCATTCGGGAGCAAGTCGAAAGTATTTTCCTGGTGACCGATGATGAAATCCGGGCGACGATGAAGTTCCTGCTTATGCGAATGAAGATTCTGGTCGAGCCGAGCGGCGCGGCGTCGGCTGCGGCTGTCATGCAGAGAAAGCTTCCCCAGGGCGTCGAGAAAGTCGGCGTGATCCTGTCGGGCGGGAACGTCGATCTCGACTGCGTCTAATCGCCCGACTCTTCGAGGAAACAGCTTTCAAACGCGCGGTCCATCAGATCGTCGGTCAACTCGAACGGCAGCTTTTCGAAGTGGATCAAATCGATGGCGTGCGAGATCACGTCGCGCGGATGGCAGCGGCGGAAGGCGCGCTGAGCTTTACGGTAGTGCTTCTCGATGAACCGCATGATCAGGCCGTCGCGATGCGGCAGGCTCCGTGATTCGCAGAATTTCCGGAATATGTCCGCGAACTCGTGCTCATCCGGGCTGCGCAACAGCATCTTGTATTGAATGCGGCGCAGAAACGCTTCGTCACCCAATTGTTCCGGGTTCAAATTGGTCGAAAAGATCAGGAACGCCTCAAAGGGAACCGTGATCTTTCCTCCGCTGTTGAATTTCAAGTAATCTACGCGGCGCTCCATGGGAACGATCCAGCGGTTCAGCACCTCGGTGGGCGTGCATCGCTGGCGGCCGAAGTCGTCGATCAGGTAAATTCCGTTGTTGGCTTTGAGCTGGTAGGGTGCGTCGTACACCTTCGAGGTGGTGTTGTAGTTGAGGTCCAGCATCTCGAGCGTCAGCTCGCCGCCGGTCACGATAAACGGTCGCCGGCACTTCACCCAACGGCGGTCGTGCTGCGGCGCGCTTGTCAACACGGACGACTCTTCAGCGTCCTCCACCGGCTGATGATACAAAGGGTCGAAGACCTGGACAATGGTGCCTTGGCAATCGATGGCATAGGGGATGTACACGCACGAGCCATCCACATTCATCAGCGCCTCAGCCAGAAACGTTTTGCCGTTTCCCGGTTGGCCATAAATGAGGAAGGAATTTCCGGAGCTGATCGCCGGGCCGATTTGCGCCAGGATGCGCTGCGTCACCACCATCCGGCGGTAGGCATTCTGCAACGCTTCCGGCGTAAGCCATCCTTCCGGGCGCCGCTGCCGCCGGACGATATGCGTGTACTGATACAGCGGTACGGGCGCGCGGCCCGTGTACTGATTGGTCTCCAGACATTCGCGCGCCTGGTTGCGGCCGGTTTCCGTGAGCGCAAACAACACCGTGCTGTTGCCCATTCCGAGCGATTTCTTGGCCTCGAGAAAACGCTGGTGCTTCAACTGATCGATGATTCCCTCAATCAAACTGAACTTCAACCCGAGCTTCTCCGAGAGTTCCCGGCCCAGCATCTCACCTTCGGAATAAAACGTTTTCAATATGAGCTGTTGCAGGACGGAGACTGCAAGGCCCGTGTCTTCTAAGGATTCAGGCGCGGGGGGAACCAGATTCCCCGGACTTTCGGGTTCGCTTCGGACTGCGGGCGCGTCCTGCGCCTTGGTACTCAGCGAACGTGACAACAGGGCGAGCCGTGAACCAAGGTTTTGTATCGGTTCCTCCGAACCGGATGTTGGCGAGGATACAGATGGCGCGGATTGCATGATAGTGAAGATCCAGTTTGGAGCCACGCGCCGCGCGCTGCAATAGGAACTTCGTCCTCTTTTGACTTAGGTTAATTTCCCAGGTTGACAGGCGGGAGTTGCGGTGAACGAGCGCCGCGCGGTCCATTCCGCGCCTGCCAATACCACCAGCGCAGCCAGAAATCCCCACAAAATAATGGTCACTGTGTAGTAAAAGGGTCCGTATTCGGATTGTAACTTCGACCTAAGGTACGGCCACGTCCATAAATTGACGTACTTCAGCAGTTCGAGTAATAAGCCCACCACGATCGCGGGCGGTACAATCCGCGCGGCCTTGATCTTGCAGTTCGGCAATAGCCAATAGATCAGGAACAGCACCAACATCGACATCGGAATGGCGGCGGCCTTGAAGAGCAGCAGACTCAGCAGATTCGCGAATGGCGCGGTATGCGAGATTGCAATTCCACGCAGGAATTCGTTGTTCAGGGCCGTCAGCGTCGTCGAAAAAAGCATCAGCGCGCCGCAGGCGAAAATGAGTCCCAGGCTGACGAGCTGGTTTTTGAAATAATTGCGATTATTCGGGCATTTCCAGACGCGATTCAAGGCGACTTCCAGTGGCTCAAAGATGCCGCTGGCCGTAAAGAAAAGCAAGATCAACGAAATCACCTGCACTGGACCGCGCGAAGCCACTGTGACCTCGAAATTACGGCGGATGAAGTGGCCGAAGGTATCGGGAAAGTAGTCGTCCATCGCGAAGTACACGGCGTTCACACCGGCCTGCCATTTCAAAACATAGCGGCAAATCGAAAGCATCACCGTGAGAAATGGAAAAAAAGACAGCAGCAAACCCGCCGATACCGAGAACGCGAATACATGCACCTCGGTTTGCATCAGGTAATGACAGGTGGGAAAAAGCGCGCGGCCCAGTCTTCGCACTTCGATTACTCCGTGATCACCCGTCTGCCCTCGACGCGCCAGCGCCCGGACAGGATGACGCCGATGGCTTCGCTATAAATCCGATGTTCCTGTTCAAGAATGCGGGCGGCCAACGTCTCTTCCGTATCTTGATCCAGCACCGGCACCGCGGCCTGCATAACGATCGGGCCCGAGTCCAAATGCTCATCCACAAAATGCACGGTGCATCCGCTGATTTTCACCCCCTGCTCCAGCGCCTGCCTCTGCGCGTCGACCCCGGGGAACGCGGGCAAAAGCGACGGATGAATGTTCAGGGCCTGCAATGGAAAAGCCCGGCAAAACTCGGGCGTCAGGACGCGCATGAAGCCGGCCAGGCAAACCAAATCTACGCCGCATTGTTTCAGCTCGTCAACCAGCATCCGGTCGTACTTTTCGCGCGGCAGTTCGCTCGAGGGCAGAACAAGCACGCGAAATCCTCGCGATCGGGCGACTTCTATGCCCCGCGCCTCCCGACGATTGGAAATGACCACGGCGACTTCGGCAGCGAGATGTCCGGCCTGTGCGTGATCGGCAATCGCTTCGAAATTTGAGCCGCGTCCGGAGAGCAGGATGCCCAGCCGTTTCAATCCCCACCGCCGGCGTATATAACACGTAGCCCGCGGGATTCAACGACGTCCCCCATGCGGAAGCACGGTTCGCCCATCCCGTTCAAAATCGCCTGAGCTTTCGTCAGATTCCGCTTCGCCACCACAAGAATCATGCCGACGCCCAGGTTAAAGGTTCGCCGGTAATCGGCGAGATCGAGCTTGCCGATCGCGCGGAGTTCCTCAAAAAAAGGCGGGATGGTCCAACTGGAAACATCCACGCGTGCGGCCAGGCCCGGCGGCAAAATGCGCGGAGTATTGTCGGTGATTCCGCCGCCGGTAATGTGAGCCGCACCCTTCAATAAACGGGCATCGATCAGCGCGCGGATCGGGCGCAGGTAACTGCGGTGCACCTTCAGAAGCTGATCCGCGAGCGCCGGCGTCAGCGGCCGCTGCGCCGTCTCAAACAGAAGTTTCCGCGCCAGAGAATAGCCATTGGTGTGCAGCCCGTTCGACGGCAGGCCCAGCAGCACGTCGCCGGGCTTGATGGTCGCGCCGGTGAGCATGTGCTTGCGTTCCACGCCGCCGACGATGAATCCCGCCAGGTCGTATTCGCCATCCTGATAGAGTCCGGGCATTTCAGCCGTCTCGCCGCCGATCAGCGCGCAGCCGTTGTTGCGGCAGCCGCGGGCGACGCCCTCAATCACTTGCCCAGCCACACTCGCATCCAGCTTGCCTACGGCAAAATAATCGAGGAAAAACAGCGGAACCGCGCCTTGCACCGCTATGTCGTTCACGCAGTGATTCACCAAGTCCTCACCGATGGTATTGTGCCGGCCGGTGAGAAATGCGATCTTCACTTTGGTCCCCACGCCATCCGCCGAACTAACGAGCACCGGTTTCTTCCAGCCCGATAAAAAATAGCCGCCGCCGAAGCTGCCGATGTCGGTAAGCACCCCCCGGGTGAAAGTGCCACGAGCATGTTTACGGATCAACGCGACGGCGCGATCAGCCTCATCAATGCTGACGCCCGCGTCTTGATAGGTGACCGGTTTTGGGGATGCCATGACCGCGAATCACCATCATACGTGATCGATGCCACGGGATTGGTAGTCCTGGATCGATATTCTATGTGCTGGAGGTTGCGATCGCGGAGAACAGAGCTAGTCGATAAATCCGCGCCAAGTCTTGCCGCGCCCATCGCGCAGGACAATGCCGAAGCTATCGGAAACACCGCTGATGGTGCGGCCGTTGGCGTCGCGAAATGTGTAACGCACCGAGTCCTCACTTACTTTCTCCGCGGTGCCGCGCCAAATATTTCCGAACTCATCGCGCAATCGAAGGTGATCGCCGTGGCCAAAACCGTAAAGCCGGGTGTTCGCGCCCTCTTCTTCAAAATTGAAGAAGCCGCCCGGTATCTTGCTGTGGACTCGCCGGCGTTTAAAGATGCCCTGGTGGATCATCAGTTCTATTATCAGGACTTTTGTTCCAATTGCAGATCCGGTAATCACCTTAACGCGCCGGGATTGGCCGCCTTAGGTTCTTGCGCCGACCGCCTGGGCATCAGGGGAGCAACTCAATGGCATACTGGTGCTTTGAACGGACCTATGACATGAGAATCGTCCTGCAGCGTGTAACTCGCGCTCACGTCGAAGTTGCGGGTGAAACCGTCGGTTCCATCGGTCCTGGGTTAGTGATCTTGGTTGGCGTCACACACGCAGATACTCACGACGACGCCGATTATCTGGCTTCCAAGGTCGTCCAACTCCGAATCTTTTCCGACGAGGCGGGCCGCATGAATCGCGGATTATTGGATGCCGGAGGGGCGCTGTTAGTCGTTTCCCAATTCACTTTGTATGGCGACTGCAGAAAGGGACGCCGGCCTGGTTTCGACCGCGCCGCTCCTCCCGACCTTGCTCGCGGGTTGTACGAATATTTCGTGCAACGTTTAGTTTCGAGTAACGTCCACGTAGCAACTGGCGTTTTTCAGGCCGAGATGGAAGTCCACCTTGTGAACGATGGCCCCGTAACTTTCATTCTCGATTCAAACACCGGGTGCGTTGAGTAACGTGGATGGCGCCGTAACGTGATCGGGTAACACAATCTAACATATCCGGCTTACCGCCAGTTGGGTATGATTCAAGTAGGAGACGGAAATGCCACGTTCGGGAAATACAATTCGAAATCATTCCTTGTTGACGGCGGCTCTCGAAGGTCTCGAGCTGCAAAAGCAGCGGATCGACGAGCAGATCCAGGAAGTGCGTTTGCTCTTAGGAAAATCCCCGGCCCGCCGCGGACGGCCGCCTGGCGTCAGCGTGAAGCGTGCACCCGGCCGGCTGAGCCCCGCCGCCCGCAAACGAATCGCAGCTGCTCAAAAGAGGCGTTGGGCCGAATACCGCAAGTCCAACAACGCGAAGACTGAATAGCGGAATTGCGCATGCTAACTCGCGACTAACACGCCGCATACCCGTACGTTAATTTCACTTACTGTCCTGTTAGCCCCTCTTCGCCTGTGAGATAACCTCCTCCCCTGTATGACGAGTAAGAAAGTTGGGACTCAGAGCCGGCCCATACCGTGGGATGTCGACCGGGTTCACCCCATGAGCGTTGCGAGCGAGTCGCTTCCAGCCGGACTGCAAGACTGCCAAAATCATTCCGCGAACCGCCAGCGGCCCGTTGCGTAGGGTTCCGGCACCGGCGCCTAGCGTGCCCGAAACGCCGGATCGGGTTTTTCGATGATTAGAGAGCACGAAAGATTCAGCGAAGACCTGGAACCGAATCTGCGCGCGGTGGGTTTAAATAAGGTATTGGGAGGTGTGCAGTGCAAACTCCGCGTTGTGCGATTGTAATTGGAGCGATTTCGCTCTGCGTCCCGCTGATGGCGCAATCCTCCGAGCCGCCCGTGCCCTCCGATCCTTTGGAATTGGTCACCGGCGACGCCCAGCCGGTACAGGATATCAACCAGCGTGCCGAGATCGTGAACCTGCTGGTCAACGCGCATCGGAATTCCAATGTGCGGGCGCAGCCCTACGATCTGAAGACCGCCTTCACTGTTTCCAGTTCCACTTCATCGGACGGAACGTGGCAGATGGAAGACATCTCGCCCTCGGCGTCGCTCTACCGCTGGACCGTGCAGAGTCCCGCGTATTCTGCCGTGCATCTGAATGCCAATCGAATTCTCTATAGCAGTCAAACGCCCGATATTCTCCCCTTGCGGCTGCTGCAAGTCCGTACCGCCATCTTTTACCGGAGCGCCAACGTGGGACCACGGGCTTCGCTACGAACAGCGAATGGAGCCTTCAACGGCGTCGAAGTTGTGTGCGCGCTCATCTCCCGCGACGCCGATGCACCAGCAGGGACGGGCGGACGGCAATGGAATGAGGAAGAGTGGTGCGTCGATCCGAAAGCGGGCACGTTGGTGACCCACTCGATGGTGCCGGGCTTGTATGTGGCCTACGACTATTCGAAGAGCCTGATGTTTCACGGCAAGCTGGTCCCGAACGGTTTTACCATCACGGAGGCAGGCCAAACGGTGGTGGAAGCGCAGACCGAAAGCGTAACCGATCCCGCCAATAATCCCGCGGCGTTTCAGCCCGCAGGCTTAACCCAGGTGGGCGTGGGTCCCATCATGACGGCGCCGTGGCGTTTCCAGATGATGCTGCCGCCGCAGCCGGGCGCTTCCCCTGGCACAAATCAAGTAGCCGTGGTGCACGCCATGCAATCGCCGGATGGGCAACTTTCCGACGTGGAGGTGCTCGCGTCTTCCGCCCCCTCGGCCAAGGATGCGGCGCTAGCGTTTATAGCGAAATGGCACTCGGGCATGATGGGCCGCGCGCCGGAACCCGGAGCCACTCCGCAGTCGCACGAAGTTTTAATTACCCTGGAAAGCCCGCAGCCGTGATCCCGGGCGCGACAATTACTTCGCTACCCCGAGATTTTCGTAATATTTCACTGAATTTCCGCTGATTGCGACGATATCGGGACGCCCGTCGCCGTTGATATCCGCGACCACTACCCCGGAGCCGGCCATCATGTTTTCATCCAGCAGCTCGTGGCGCCACTGCGTGCCGGAATCGTCTTCTGAATAAAAGATGTGGACGCTGGCTGGGCTGGGATGGCCACGGTTGGTCACATCAACAGCCACGATATCGTCGCGCCCGTCGCCATTCAGGTCCCCGACCGCCATCTCATGGCCCTGAATGAAGCCCTTGAAGATCACGTTCCGCTGCCACACGCCGCCTTTGTTGGTGTACACGACGATTTCGTCGCCATGCCAGGGCTCCTGGGCTGCCAGGAAGCGCTTGCCCTTGATGTGGATCGGATAAACGTCGTTGGTACCCTGCGTGAATCCGCCGGCGCCGGCAAAGTCCCGCGGTGCGTCGCCTTTTGCCAGCACTTTGCGATCGAACTTCAGCTTGTCGCCATGACCGCTTGGCGTGTAGAGAACGATGCCATCAAAACCAGCCACCAGCAGGTCGTCACGCTTGCCGGGATTCCATTTCACGGCGTGCAAATGATGAACCACGCCGTACAGTTTGTCGTCGATGGTCTCGCGCTTCCAATGGCTATCCAAGCTCGAAGGCACGCGCCAAAATAATAGCGGCACATTATCGTGATATTTTGGATTGTCCCAACCCTTTAATCCGATAAAAGGCGCCATCACGATTTCTTTTTTGCCGTTGCCTTCCAAATCAGCCCAGGTTACGCGATGCGCCGTGGGCACAGCATCCACCAGGTAGGATTTCCACATCGCCTTGGGATCACCCTGGCTTTTTACCAGCCAGACCGAGCCTTTGCTCCTCTTGGGATCCTGGCCGAAATCGCTGAGCAGCGCGAACTCGGGAATGCCATCGCCGTCGATATCCGCGGCCGAAGCCCACAGCATGGCGCGTTTATCGTTAAGCATCACATGCGGTTGCCAGGTTGGATTTTCGTACCACGCCAGTTCCGAACCACCGGCGGCCACCGGGATGATGTCGAGCTTGCCGTCGTGATTCACGTCGGCGATCGCCACGCTGTAACCGCCGCGCAGCTTGTCGGTGATCAGGTGCGTACTGAATTGCACCGAGGTGGAAGGTGCTTTGGCTCTCGCGACGGCAACGGTCGTAAGCCCTCCGGCGGCTCCGATCGCAGCTAACCAGAGGATCAGCGCGTTTGGCTTACGGATTGAGAATTTCATACCAATAACTCCGTGGGTCGCAGCTGGATTGTCCGCTGCTCATCAGCGCCTCCCATGATATCGCGTGCTGGCCCACGCGGAAGACGCTAGTAAATTCTTTCTTGTTTGCGAAGATTGCCGAATGCGCCGACGTTCGCGACGGTGAACGAAAATCGATATTGCACGTCGTCGCGGATGCCGAAGTTGTACCGGCGGTACTCCAGGCTGTAGCCGCAACAATCCGTGTTGTAGGTGACTTCGGTGGTCGCGAAATCGAGAATATCCCGGTGGTAATCGTAATAGACGTCGAAGG